>ERZ894220.38-NODE-38-length-159548-cov-16.5692_pt1 | contig 159548 bp, 172 predicted proteins | sample MGYA00380292_ERZ894220 | MGnify/ENA primary metagenome ERZ894220 (study PRJEB32331, sample SAMN06328446) | human gut metagenome | biome: human gut microbiome; feature: stool | host: Homo sapiens | collected 2014-12-05 ... | reverse complement strand
GACTGAAACCACGGCCAAACGCGGTTTCTTTCTTATAATAATAATCATTTTTGGGGTTTTTTGCAATAGTTTTCTGTATCATTCGTTGAATCGGGCACCAAAAAACGAACCAGTTTTTGGACATTTTACACAAATTTTAACTATTCTCTGGAAATTTGCCACTTTTTTGTCAATCCCAGGCGAAAACAGTCTGCAAATTGTGTGACAAGTTCTTTGCTTTTTTTGCTTTTTTTGCTTTTTTCCTCAGCAGTGTGTAAAGTTTTCACGCATTCAAAAGTATCCCTGAGTCTGCGGTCCACAAATGTTTCTCTTAGCAGATCCTTCGCCTACAAATCGTATCTTTTGCGATACAAAAAGCCCCGCCTTTCCGGAGAAAGACGGGGTTGTTTTAAAGCCATTTTTTTCGGATAGCCAGCACAACGCTGACCGCGGTAAACACCACCGCAATGCCGATGACAATCCAGAAGCCAAAGGGCGAAGATTCAAAGGGAACCGGAACATTGGTTCCCCACAGTGCGAACACAATGCTGGGAACGGTCAGGATAATGGTCACGCTGGCCAGCATCTTCATCACGATGTTCAGATTGTTGGAAATCACCGAGGCGAAAGCGTCCATGGTGCCGGACAAAATGTCCCGGTAAATGTTTGACATCTCGATGGCCTGCTTGTTCTCGATGATAACGTCTTCCAGCAGCTCGGTATCGTCAGGATAATCCTTTACAAAATCCATGCGCAACAGCTTTTCCAGCACCAGCTCGTTGCCCTTGAGGGACGTGGAAAAATACACCAAGCTCTTTTCAAGGCCCAGCATCTGAATCAGCTCTTTGTTTTTCATGGACAGGTGCAGCTCGTTCTCCACACGGTTGGACGCCTTGTCCACTTCGCGCAGGTAGAACAGAAACAGCGTGGCGTTGCGGTACAAAAGCTGCAACGTCATGCGGTTTTTCTTTTTTGTGGAAAAGCGCTTGGCCAGTCCATCGCTGAACGCGCGGGACAGAGCGCTTTCTTTCAGGCAGACGGTGATGATGTTGTCCTTGGTGAGCACAATGCCATACGGCAACGTGGTGTACACAAAGCCGCGGCCGGGCTGCACCTCTACGGTGGGAGTATCCACCAGGATTAGCATGTTCTCGTCTTCAGAGTCAATACGGCTTCGCTCCTCTTCGTCGAGCGCAGCCCGCACAAGGTCCACATCCACCTGAAGCTGGTCGCAGACCGTCCGGATTTCTTCTTCGGTGGGAGCACACAAATCCACCCACGCACCCGGCGCAATGGTTTCCAATTCGTTCAAAGCGCCTTCGTCGGTCGAATAAATCGAAATCATTTTATCCCTGCTTTCCGCGCACCGGTCCGCGCACATGCAGGCAGCACAAAATCAGCCGCGCACAGCGCAGAAAGCACGCTTATTTTTTAATCGGCATGATCGCCCTCGAGGATCGCCCTCCACGCTGTGTCACACTCCTTTTTCCATGGTTATGGGATCACTTTTTGCCTTCTTCAGTGTATGCTTTCAAGGCGGGATTTGTCAAGGAAAACGGGACCAAATTGTGAATCGGCAAAAAGAGGCTGCGCCTTTGCCCAAAAGATTTCGACAATTTGTCAATGCGCACGCCCTGCATTTTCCAGCTCCAGAATCCGGGCGTTCAGCAGGGCCGCGTCCCGGGCATCGTGCGTCACTTCCAAAACTGTGCGTTCGCCCTGCGCATCCAGCACAAATTGCGCTGCCTGGCGGTGTGCTTCCTCGTCCAGACCTTTAAACGGTTCATCCAGCAGAACTGCGCCAGCACCGTCTGCCAGCATGGCCCGGGCCAGCGCCACACGCCGCCGCTGTCCCCCGGACAATTCCGACACCGGGCGGCTGCACTCCTCGCTCTCCAGACCCAGCCGGGCCAGAGCCGCGCGGATCTCTTTCATCGGGCGGCTGCACACCAGCCGCACATTGTCCACGGCATTGGCGTACTCTAACAGCCGCTCTTCCTGGAACGCCGCGGAAAAGTGCATCTCTTCCGCCTGTACCCGGCCTTCATCGGGCGTCAGCAAACCGGCGGTCACCCGCAAGAGCGTGGTCTTGCCCTGGCCCGAAGGCCCCATCACGCACACCCGCTCTCCGGCGGAAAACTCCAGGCTGAGATGTTCCAGCACCGGCGCACCCCCGAACCCTTTTGTCACGTTTTCCAACCGAATGGCGCCAGCCGTGCTCTGCAGCGCGGCGCGGGGCGGAACTACTTGCAGCGCCCGGCGGCCTGCCCGGTCCAGCGCAAACAGAAACAGTTTTTCAAAGCACAGGCTCAACAGCACAATCACCACCGTCCATGCCAGCAGTTCGGCGGTGGAAAACAAAAGTTTTGCATCGTACAGTTTTTCACCGATGCTGCCCGACGTGATGCCGATGACTTCCGCAGCCACGCCGCTTTTCCAGCACAGTCCCAACCCCACGGCACAGGCCGCACGAAAATGGGGCAGTACTGCGGGCAGCCGGATGTAACGCATGATGCGCCAGGGGGAAAAGCGGTACAGCTTCGCCAGTTCCAGCAACTGGACGTCTGCCTGACGGATGCCCGTGAGCGTGTTGGTATACACAATGGGCAGCACCATCAAAAAGCTGATGAACACCGCCAGATTGCCTGTGTTGCGCAGCCACAGCAGCGCCAAAATGATAAAGCTGGCCACGGGGATGCTTTTCACTGTGACCATCAACGGGCGCAGCAACGCCCGCACCGCCCCAAAAGCGCCGGCCAGCACCGCCAGCACCACCCCGGCCAGCACCGCCAGCACAAAGCCGGACAAAATGCGCACGGAGCTGAACAGCACCGTGGCCCAAAAATCTCCGGTGAACATCAGCCCGGCCAGGGTGACCAGCACGTTCAGCGGTGAAACCAGAAGCAAATCGCTTCCAATGCAGACGCTGGCCGCCTGCCACAGCAAAAGCCAGAAGCAGACAGCCAGCGTATTGGTAATGATTTTCTTTTTATGCTCCGTAATAGAACCCATCATCCGGCATGGTCCCTCCCACAGAATCGGGGGCCTGGTCGTACAGCACCTGCAGATAGCCGGACACCTTCTCTTTCATCTCCGAACCGGTGATGAAAGTGATGTTGCATTCCGGCAGCGCCTTCTGCGCCACAGCTGCCTTGGGCACGATCTCGTAACCGGCCACCAGCTCTGCCGCGGCTTCCACATCGCTGTTCACAAACTCCACACTGTCGGCGTATTCTTCCAGCAACTCTTCAAAGGCTTCGGGATTGGCTTCCGCAAACTCCTTGCGAACCACTGCCACACCGGTAACCAGCGCGGAATCCGGCGAAACCTTGTTCCATTCCTCGGTCATGTCCAGCGCAACCTTCACGTTCTCGTTCTGCATCTGCAGCGTGGTCACATAGGGCTGCGGCAGCATGGCCACCGCGTCTCCGCTGGCGCTCTCCAGGGCAGCTGCCACTTCCGTGGCTTCGCTCATGTACTCCACGGTCACATCCGTGCCCACAGTCAGGCCATTCTCGGCCAGAACGTAGTTCAGCACGTACTCGGGTGTGGTGCCCTTGCCCGTGGAATAAATGGTTTTCCCCTTCAGATCCGCCACCGAGGAAATGTCATCGCCATTGGTGACGATGTACAGAACGCCCAGCGTATTGATGGCCGCAACCTGTACGGCCCCCTCGGTTTTATTATACAGCACGCTGGCCAGGTTGCAAGGCACCAGTGCCACATCGATGTCCCCTTTGATCAGCTGGGGTGCGATCTCGTCGGCCGTGCCGTACATGGTAACCTGATAATCGTGCCGGGACTCGCCCTTGTCCGCGCTGTCCATCAGTCCCACCAGGCCCATGGTCGTGGGACCTTTCAGGCTGGCAATGCGGAAGATGGTGCGCTCGGCATACGCCGCAGAAGCGTCTTCGGAGCTGGCCGAAACGCTGGAAGACTGGGTCGCAGAAGCGGACGCAGAAACAGAACTGGACGTTCCGGACGCGCCGCACCCGGCCAAAAGGCTGAGGCTCATGGCCGCAGCCAGAAATGCGGAAATCCATTTTTTCATGATTTTAAACTCCTCTTTCTTGCAGTTTGCCGTTCCATTATAGTATAATCAAGGGCAAAAGAAAGTTGCCATTGCAACATTTGGAGGAAAAGCATGGAAATTTCCCAGGAAGTGATGGAACATTGCCCTCTGTTCACCCAAATTCCTCCGCCGCAGCTGCAGCGTCTGCTGGAAGAGCTGGCCGCGGGCACACGCGCCTACGAATGCGGTGAGGCGCTGGTGCTGGCGGGGTACGAAAACCACAGCATCGGTGTGGTGTTGGAAGGGCGGATTGAGGCGTACAAAACCGAACCCGGCGGCAGTCAGCTGATGATGGCCCGCATGGGGCCGGGCGGTGTGTTCGGGGACGTGATCTGCGGCAGTCGCAGCCAGAAAAGCCCGGTGACCGTTGTGGCCGCCACTCCCGTGCGTGCGCTGTGGATTCCCTACGCCCGGGTGCTGGGGGGCGGCGGCAGTCCGGCACACACTTGTTTTCTGCAAAATCTGATTGCTCTGCTGGCGGACAAATATTTTGCCCTGGACCGCCGGCTGGAGCTTTTGATGGTGCGTACCTTGCGTGAGAAACTGCTGCGCTATTTGCAAAGCGAAGCGGTACGCGAGGGGGACGGCCGCTGCAAAACACCCTTCACCCGGGCGCAGCTGGCAGCCTATCTGGGATGCGACCGTTCAGCCTTGTGCCGGGAGCTGTCCCGCATGCAAAGAGACGGCCTGCTGGAGGTGCACGGCCGCAGTTTCCGCATTTTGAAACCATAAAAAAGGCCGGTCAGGCATTGCCTGACCGGCCTTTTCTCATTTTTCAGTAAGCACCCAGTCGAATTTCACATCATGGGATTCCAAAGGCAGCTGAGGAACCAGCATCTCTTTCCGGCACACCAGCACCCGGGCCGCATCCGGTCGAAGGCGCGGCAGGAAACGGTCGTAATACCCGCCGCCATAGCCAAGACGCGCCCCGTCGGGCGTGGCGCACAGGCAAGGCACCACGCAGAAATCAATGGTCTCAGGCGATACGCAGAATGCATCGGAAGGCGGCTCCAGAATGCCCATGTGGCCGGGTCTCAGTTCGTCCAGCGACCGGATCACCCGCGCTTCCATCTGCCCTTTTCCCGTGCAGAGAGGAACACACAGGCGCTTGCGGGCGGCCAGCATTTGCCGCAGGAAGGGGCCTGTATCAATCTCAATGGCTGTGCCCACAAAACAGAACACCGTGTCCGCTTTCCGGCAGGCAGAGAGTGCCGCCAGTGCCTGACAGATTTCCGCCGAGGCCCGGGCGTTGTACGCGGGGTCCAATGCTGCCGCCCGCTGCCGCATAGCGCGGCGCAGCGCCGCTTTTTCCTCTCCGGCGCTCATGCGGTCTCCTCGGGAAGAACATCGCTTTCGGAAAAATCCTCCCGGTCCAACGTCAGATTGGGATTGTAATAGGGGTCCTTTGTCAGGCTGGCGCCGTAGCGCTGCGCCATGCGGGCCTTCTCCCGATCAAAGCGCTCCTTGGCCGGGCCCTTGGTGTCCAGGCCGCGGCTTTTGGATTCATGGTGATACAGCTGGGCATAGGGCGTGTACAGCACCCGGTAGCCTTTGTCCCGCACCCGCAGGCAGAAGTCCACGTCGTTGTAGGCCACGGTGAACTCCTCGTCCAGACCGCCCACCTCGTCGTACACCGAAGCTTTGCACAAAAGGCACGCCCCCGTAACCGCAGACAGGTTCTGCACCGTGGACAGGCGGAACATATAGCCGGAGCTGTCCCGCCGGGCGTACTTGTGGCTGTGGCCCGCGTATCCGCCCAGACCCACGATGACGCCGCCGTGCTGAATGGTGTCATCGGGATAATAGAGCTTTGCGCCCACAATGCCCACGCCGGGCTGCACGGCAAGACTGAGCATCTCCCGCAACCAGCTGCCGTCGATGACTTCCACGTCGTTGTTCAAAAGCAGCAGATAGCTGCCCCGGGCCACCTTGCGGCCAAAGTTGTTGATGGCCGAAAAGTTGAAGGGACCGGTATAGCCCACCACCCGGCAGCCACGGTACTGGCGGCGGATCTTTTTGTAGTACTCAAAGGTTGCTTCATCGGTGGAATTGTTTTCAATGACCACCACTTCAAAGTGAGTGTAGTCGGTTTTATCATAGATGGAACGCAGCGCCTTGTCCAAATCCTCCACGTGGTCCTTGTTGGGAATGAGGATGGATACCAGCGGACTGCCCGGAATGTCGTACTCCACTTTATAAGTGCTGGGGAACAGCCCGTCGGTGACGGTGCCCCGGGCACCGATGCGTTTCAGATGCGCCGCAATGGCCCGCTTGGCCGCCTGGGCCACGTAGGGCTTGGCCCCGGTGCCCGCTGAGGTGGACGCCGCATGTACCCGCCAGTAATAAAGCACTTTTGGAATGTGCACAGGAACGGTTTTTTCCGACAGTTTCAGGAACAGATCGTGGTCCTGGCTGCCGTCGCAGGCAGGGTCCAGGCCGCCCACTTCCCAAAACAGAGAAGTGCGGAACGCGGAGAAATGGCAGATGTAATTGCAGCAGTTCAGATAATCCGGCGCAAAGTCCGGCTTGAAATGGCCGGTCAGCGGGCGCTGAATATCCGTTTCAAACAGCGCTTCGTCACTGTACAGGAAGTCGGCGCCGCTCTCGTGCGCAGTCTTTGCCATCCAATACACCGCATGGGGGGCCAGCACGTCGTCATGATCCAGCAAGGCCAGGTAATCGCCTGTGGCCAGCCTGGCCGCGGCGTTGGTGTTGGCGGAGATGCCCTTGTTCTCCACGCGAACATACTTCACCCCGGGCTGAGCCTGCAGATATTCACCCACGGCAGCGTGAGATGCATCGGACGCATCGGCCACGCACAGCTCCCAGTTTTTGCAGGTCTGAGCCTGCACGCTCTCCACCATCTGTTTCAGAAAGTGCATGGGCGTGTTGTACACGGGCACCAGGATGCTGATGGTCGGCCAGGCGGACGCATCCGCCGCGCGCTGAGCCTCCAGCACCTCGGGCGGCGGCAGGAACCGCCCTTTCTTGCTTTTCAGACGGCGCTTGAAAAAGCCGGCCGCCCGGTGCAGTGTGGAACTGAGCCCCTCTTTGCGCACCGACTGGAAGAAAAAGGCCGCCAGTTCCCGCAGGCGTTTCAGGCGCAAATTCATAACATGCCCTCCATTCGGCAAAACGGGCAGAGAATGTCTGCCCGTTTTTCATCATTTATAACCGTAATTTTCGTACAAAAGCGTAAAGTGCGGATTGTAGTAGGGATCGCCCCGTTCCATCAGCGCTGCATATTTCTGCACAAAACGAGCCTTCTCCCCTTCGTAGCGGGCTTGGCGCTCACCGCCGCACTGAGTATCATCGCCCCGGCTTTTGGACTCGTGGTGCACCGCTGTGGCAAAGGGGGTCATCACGTTGAGATACCCTTTTGCCCGCAGCTTCAGGCAGAAGTCCACGTCGTTGTAAGCCACGGCAAAATTGGCCTCATCCAGACCGCCCACAGCCTGGTACAGGCTTTTCTTCACCATCAGACATGCGCCGGTGACAGCGCAGAAATTCTGCGTGGTGGCCAGACGGTACATATCACCCGCGGAATCCCGGGGATGGCCCTTGTGGTTGTGGCCCGCGCTGCCGCCCAGACCGATGAACACGCCTGCGTGCTGCACGGTGCCATCCGGGTAAAACAGCTTGGCGCCCACGGCGCCCACATCCGGCCGCTGGGCATAGCTGAGCATCTCACGCACAAAGCCCGGGGTCTCCATCTCCACATCGTTGTTCAAGAGCAGCAGATAATCGCCGGTGGCGAACTGCGCGCCCGCATTGTTGATGGCGGAAAAGTTGAACGGACCGCTGTACTGCAGAAACCGCAGCCCCGGCAACCGGGACGCGGCCTTGTAAAACTCCATGGTGGCCGGATCGGTGGAGTTGTTTTCAATGACAATGACCTCCAGGTTGTTCCAGCCGGCGTTCTTGTACAGCGCCGCCAGGCAACGCTTCAAATCCTCCACATGGTCCTTGTTGGGAATCAGCACCGACACACGGGACGAACCACTGACTGCGTACTCGGTGCGGTAAGCGCCGGGGCAACCTTCAATGGGCTGAGTTTTGCCGGAAAGGCCCAACCGGTCCAGATGTGCCTGCACCGCCGCCGCCCCGGCCGCCACGGCGTAAGGTTTGGCGGACATGTCGCTGGAGGTGGAACCCGCGTGGCCCCGCCAGTAGTACAGTACCTTGGGGATGTGCTCCACCCGGGACGCCTGTTCGGTCAGGCGCAGAATCAAATCGTAATCCTGGGCGCCGTCATACTCCGGCCGTTCGCCGCCGCCTGCTTTTTCCAGCAAAGCGCGGCTGAACACCGCCAAATGGGTAATATAATTACAGCCCCGCAGCGTGTCGGGAGAAAAATCCGGTTTAAAATGGTACTCGCCCAGCTTTTTCATGTCTGCACTCAGCACAATTTCATCCGAATAGACAAAATCCGCCCCTGTTTCATTGATGGTGCGAACCACCTCGTACAGGGCGTTGGGGCTGAGCACGTCGTCGTGGTCCAGCAGGGCGATGTAGTCTCCCTCGGCCTCGGCCAGACCCACGTTGGTATTGGTGGAAATACCCTCGTTTTTTGCAAGGCGGCAGTAGTGGATACGGCTGTCCTTGCATTTTTCCGCCAGCTTTCTCAGGCGGGATTTGGGCGCATCGGATGCGTCTACCAGCACCAGCTCCCAGTTCTCATAACTCTGGGCACGCACGCTGGCCACCATCTCTTTAAAAAAGCGCTCGGGCGTGTTGTACAAAGGGACCACCACGCTGATGCGCGGCATCTGAGGAAACAAGGCTTTCTGCTGCTCCCGCAGCTCCCGTTTCAGGGGAATGTCCGCCCGAAAACGCCAGCTCTCCCCTTTGGTCATCAGATCTACGCGATAGGAGATCTCCCGGCCCAGGGCCTCGGCTCCGCGCTCCCGGTAGCACTGAGCGCCCCGGCGCACCAAACTGGAAAAATGGGACGGATTGGCTGTGCGCCGCAGGGCTTTGCCCACCGAGTCGCGCTCGGCAGGATTCTTCTGCGGGGCGCTCATTGGGCGTTCTCCTGATCCAGCGCCTTGTAAGCATCGCACACGGTGCGCATATCACCGGTCATGCGCACGCGGCCCTTCTCCAGCCAGGTCACTTTATTGCACATGCGTTCGATCTGCTCGATGGAATGGCTGACCAAAATCACTGTGGTGCCGCCGCTCATCAGCTCGCGCATGCGCTTTTCACACTTTTCCTGGAACAAAAAGTCGCCGACAGACAAAATCTCGTCTGCAATCAGCACGTCGGGTTTGGTGACCGTTGCAATGGCAAACGCAATGCGGCTGACCATACCGGAAGAATAGTTTTTCAGCGGCACGTCCAGAAAGTCCTGCAGCTCGCTGAATTCCACAATCTCGTCGAATTTGGAGTCGATGTACTTGGGTGTCATACCCAGCACGGTTCCGTTCAAATAAATGTTTTCCCGGGCGGTCAGGTCCATGTCAAAGCCCGCACCCAGCTCGATCAGCGGGGCGATGGTGCCGTGAACCACTGTGGAGCCCGCCGAGGGCTTGAACACACCGGAGATGATTTTCAAAAGGGTGGATTTGCCCGATCCGTTCAGGCCGATCAGGCCGTAAAAATCGCCCTTTTCCACGTTGAAGGAAACGTCCCGCAAAGCGTAAAACTCTTCAAACTGCAATTTGCCCTGCACCGCAGCCAGGAAGTATTCTTTCAGGCTTTCGTGCTTTTCCTTGGCCATATTGAAACGCATGGAAACGTTTTTCACTTCGATCATATTCATCAAAAACGCCTCCTTTTAAATGTGCAGAACGAACTTGTCCTGTTCCTTGCGGAACACAAACAGACCTGCAGCCAGTGCCAGCACCGCGCACAGTCCGCACACCCAGACCATGTTCCAGCTGAGCATCTCTCCGTCCAGCACCGCGGCGCGGAAGGCTGTGATGTACCAGTACATGGGATTGTAACCGATGAAGCGCTGCAGAATGGCGCCGCCGGACCCGCCCATGGTGAACGGATCGTAGAAGATGGCAGAGAAATACATCAGCGCCGTGGTGAACACGCCCCACAGGTGCATAATATCCCGGAAGAACACCGTGGCCGCCGACAGAATCAGCCCGATGCCCAGGCTGAACACAAACAGTGTCAGCAGCGGATAGACTGCCAGAATCGCCGTGGGATGCAGCTGCGCACCGGTAAAAATCATGACAATGATCAGCGCGATGAAGCTGAACAGGCAGTTCACCAGCGCAAAGCCCGCTTTCTCCAGCGGGAAGATGTATTTGGGAATGTACACTTTTTTGATCAGCGGCGCGGCCCCCAGCATGCTGGACATGCAGGAGGAGGTTGCCTCGTTGAAGAAGTTGAACAAAAGCTGGCCAATGATCAGATATACAGAGAAGTTTTCAATGCCCGCACCGCGCATGTCCAGAATGCTGGTGAACACCGCCACCATGACGATGTTCATGAGCAGGGGGTTCAATACGCTCCACAAAACGCCCAGGATGCTGCGCCGATACTTGAGCTTGAAGTCACGGCCGATCAGGTTCTGCAAGAGAAAGCGGTAGCGCCAAAAGTCTTTGCAGTAAGCTTTCAAGATGGACAAACCGTTTTACCACCTTTCAAAATAGTCAAAGGTCTGCTCTTTGAAGCCCTTGTGCAGACCGTCCTTGGCGGACAGCTTCACTTCGCAGTCCACTTTCGGCCATTCGATGCCGATGTCCGGATCGTCCCATTTAATACCGCCCTCGCTGGTGGGGTCGTAATAGTCCGTGCATTTATAGGTGAACTCGGCTTCATCCGAGAACACCAAAAAGCCGTGGGCAAAGCCCTGAGGAATGTAAAACTGTTTTTTGTTCTCGGCAGACAGAACAACGCCCACCCATTTGCCGAAAGTTTTGGAGTTGGGGCGGCAGTCCACCGCTACGTCAAACACTTCGCCCGAGACAACACGCACCAGCTTGCCCTGAGTATGCTCTTTCTGAAAATGCAGCCCGCGCAGAACACCCTTGGTGCTCTTGGACTGATTGTCCTGCACAAAGGGGCCCGGAATGCCTGCCGCTGCGAATTCTTCCTGCTGATAGGTCTCCATAAAATAGCCGCGCGCATCGCCGAACACGCTGGGCTCGATGATAAAAACGCCTTCGATTTCCGTGGGAACAAACTGAAATTTACCCATGACGGATCGTCCTTCCTGTCAAAATTAGATACTGTATCATAATAGCATGACGGCCCTTATTTTTCAAGGAAAACCGCCGCTGCCGAAGACGCCCTGTAAACTTTCACAAAAACTTTTCCACACAAAAAAGCTCCCTTGGAGAAGGGAGCTTTTGAAAAGTGCGTTTAGAAGTAATTTTCCGGATCTACCAGCTTGCCGTCCTTGGTGATCTCCACATGCAGGTGCGATTCCTCGCTGCTCTCGGCCGGGACCTCCCCCAATGCTGCGAAGGTCTTGCCCTGTTCCAGACTGTCGCCCTCTTTGCACTTGATGTTTGTGAGACCGCACATGCGCACCATCACATCCTGGCACTCCATCTCCACAACACCGCCCCACTGGGGATCTTCATACACCGCGGTGACCGTGCCGGTGGCCGGGGCCTGTATGCCCACGTTCTCACTGCCGCGGATGTCCAGCCCGTTGTGGGTGCGCCAGTCTTTCATGGTTTCATTGTAGACCAGCTCGTCACCGCTGAAGCCCTGCAAGCGCACCCCACTCAGAGGCGAGGTAAACGACGGTTCTTGCACAGCCTGCGACGTCACGGACTCGCTTGACGCCGCGGAAGAAGCGGACGGCGCCTGCGATGAGGAAGATGCACTCTGCGGCTGTGATGAAGAGGAGGACGTGATGGGTACGTTCTCCTGCTTTTGGTCCACCTCTGCGCCTTGATCTGCCATCCATATGTCTTCCTCCCCGTCAATGTGCTGTGACGTACTGTTGGTTCCCAGCTGCTCCACCATGCCGTTGATGGCAAGGAAGCTGGTCAGTGCCGCGCCTGCGACCACAAGGGCGAGCGCCAGATAAAAGCCCTTGCCCTGCCAGAAGCGCTGGCTTTTTGTATTTCTGTTCATATCTTTCCTCCCTGCCGGGCGCGCCCGGCGCATTTGATATTACTAGTCTGACCACCCGCGCGGGGAATATTCACACGCTTGCCTTTTGGGGGCAAAGAAAGTATACTGAAACTGATATTTTCAAATTTTCTGCGGCTGTGTGCACGGCCGGACGGGAGGTTTGTATGGATCTGCGCCCCTATCTTCACATTGCGCCCGAGGTGGAGCACGCGCTGAGCGCGGGCCGGCCCGTGCTGGCTCTGCCCACCACGGACTTTGCCCACTGTCTGACCACAGACCAGAGTCTTGCTCTGGCCGAGCAGACCGAGCAAAGCGTACGCGCCGCCGGGGCGGTGCCTGCGGCGGTGGCAGTGCTGGACGGCGCGCTGACCGTGGGCCTGTCGGAGAGCCAGTGGCAGCGGGTCTGCGCCGGTGAAACAGGCAAGGCATCCCGCCGGGATCTGCCGGTTTTGCTGGCGGGGGGCGGCAGCGGTGCGGCCACGGCAGCGGCTGCCATTCTGGCCGCGTGCCTTTCCGGAATTCGGGTGTTCAGCGCCGGGGCCATCGGCGGCGTGTCCGAACAGGGCGCTCACATGGACGTGAGCGCCGATTTGCAGGAGGTGCGCAAGACGCCCGTGGCGGTGGTGTGCGCCGGCGTGAAATGCGGGTGCAGCGTACCTTTGACACTGGAGTACCTGGAGACCATGGGCGTGACCGTATTGGGCTTCGGCACCGACCGCTTCCCGGGCTTTTTGACCGAAGACGGGCCGGCGCTGGAATACCCCGCTCAAAATGCCGGGCAGCTGGCCCGGGCGGCCCGCATCAAGTGGGATATTGGTCTTTCCGGCGGTCTTTTGTACTGCGTACGGCCGGACACAGACGAGCCTCTGACATCCGATGCCTACGCGCAAGTCCAGCGGCAGGCCACGGACCTGGCCGACCGGCAGGGTCTGCGCGGCGGAGCGCGCACGCCCTTTTTGCTGAAAAACATTTTAGAAAGCTCCGAGGTCGCGCGCACCGCCTACGTGCAGGCAGTGCTTGCCAGTGCCCGTGCCGGAGCGGAAATTGCGGTGGAATATGCACAGATTTGATCTTTCAAAGCGCCTGTCCCTGTTCTGGAAATCGGATGCACCGGCGCGGTGGGAACTGATTCTGACGGGAATCGTCGTGCTTTTTTGCTATCTTTTTTTCAATCATCCCGATATTGTAGAAACAGCCAACCATTCCTGGCTGTTCCTGGACCATCTGTTCTCCGGCCGCCTGCTGGATTTTTACGACAGTGTTCTGGCCCACGAAAACGCTTTTTATTATGTAAACGGCGCTCATTATAATGTAGTGCTGTATCTGTTCTTCGGCGTGTGGCTGTTGCCTGTGTACGCAGTGTACCACCTGTTCGGGCTGGACGCGGCAGCGGGCGCGGCCAATGTGTTTGTTTTGTACTGGGCCAAGCTGCTGGCCTGCGGCGCGGCGCTGGGCTGTGCGCTTTTGGTGCGGCGCCTGGCCGTGCGTCTGGAAATTCCTGCGGGCCGCGCCGGGTATGGTGCGCTTGCCTTTCTGCTGTCGCCTCTGACGCTGGTCGGCGTGTTCTGCATGGGCCAGTACGACAGCTTTTGCCTGCTGTTTCTTCTTTTGGCGCTGTGCTTTTACTTTGACGGCCGGCTTCTGCCCTTCACACTGGTGGCGGGCGTGGCCATCGTGTGCAAATTTTTTGCGCTGCTGGTTTTTCTGCCCCTGCTTTTGCTGCGGGAAAAGCGCATTTCGCGCCTTCTGGGTTACGGCGCGCTGAGCCTGTGGCTGACGCTGCCCACTGCGCTTTTGTTCGCCGGGCGGGACGGTGACATGGGCTTTTTCAACGAGCTGATGATCCAGCGCCTGTTCACCGACACGGTGCCCGGCGCGCACACAGACGTGCCGTTGTTTTTCCTGGTCTATACGCTGATTCTGGCATTCTGCTTTTTCTGGCGTGCACCGGACCTGGCTCGGTTGCGGCGCATGGCCGTGTATGTGTGCATGTGCGTATTTGGCCTGCTGTTCTGCTGGGTTCTGTGGCATCCTCAGTGGCTGGTTCTGCTGGTCCCCTTCGCGGTGCTCAGCGTGGGAACCGCCCGCAACCGCACCCCCTGGTACGCCATGGGCGCCATCTGCTGTGCGGGAGCGCTGCTGCTGTGCTACCAGACTTTCCCCGGCCAGCTGGAAGTGGGCATGCTGGATTACGGCCTTCTGCATTTGTCGCTGGGACTGAATGCAGCGGCCGCGCCCCATCAGAATCTGTCGTTCTATTTTGGACTGCTGCCCTACGTAAACGAACTGGCTCCGGTGCTGTTCGCCGCGCCGCTTTTTGCAGCAGTGGTATTTTTGTATCCTGTGGCCGACGGAACGTTCGGCGACCGGCTGTCCCACGGAGCGCGATTCGCGCCCAGCGCCCGCGCGGCGGTGTGGACAGGCGTGTGCGTATTCGGCGCACTGCTGCTGGCCCCGGTGGCCTTCCAATGGATGAAATGTTTTCTTTGATTAAGGCAGGTGTAATCTCATGAATTCGTGTAAGAACTGCGGCAAACCGCTGGAAGATGATTCCTCGGTGCTGTGCCCGGCCTGTGCTGCCATGGAGCGTTCCAGTGCCAAGGCCGGCCGTGCGGGGGTGCGCACCATTCGGCGTATGGCGCTGATTGCGGCGGTGCTGGCGGTGGTACTGGCGGTGCTGGTGGCACTGTCGGTATTCTTCTCCCAGAAATACAACCCGGACCACTTTCTCTCTCAGCTGACCCAGGCGCTGACCGACGCAGACACCAAGACACTGACCGGTCTTGTGGCCGGCCAGGACATTGCCGTTTCGGAAGAAAATCTTGCGGCGCTGTGCCGCGCCTTTTCCTCAGAAGAGGCCCGCAGCGCGCTGACCGAACAGCTGACGGCCCAAATTGCCGACCAGACCCTGACCGGCAGCACCTACCCGGCCCTGGGCGTGGAGCGGGACGCGGTGTTCCTGGGGTACTCGGAGTACAAACTCTCTGTACACAGTGTACAGCTGATGCTGAGCACCGGCGCTTCCAATCCTTTGCTGACCATGAATGACACTGCCCGCACGGGCGAAGTTGTAAGCGGCGGCGTACTTTACAAGGATCTGTTCCCCGGCCGGTACACCTGCCTTGTGACCGCTTCCTCTTCCACCGGTGAAACCGTGACCGGCACGGCCACGGAGCTGGATCTGTTCCAGACTTCTGAGCCCACAGTGTTCAACGGAGCGCTTCCTTTGTCGGACATCACGGTGTCCGGCTGCACCAGCGATGAAGCCACCATCCTGGTCAACGACCAGGCCATTGCATCCAAACCGGTGAGCGGCACGGTGACCATTCCTCAGGTATCTGTGGGCAGCACCATCCGCTTTACGTACACGGAGCCGCACGGTGCTGTGACCACCGGTGTGGTACAGTTCACAGACCAGAACACCACCGCTCTGACCTTCGGTGAAATCACCACCACCGGCGGCGTGCCGGACAAGGAGGGCATCGACACCCTGCTGCGCACCTATTACGCCGCTTATCTGGACGCGCTGAACCAGCAGGATGCCACCAAGTTCCAGGCAATGGTGTCCGAATCCTTGTACAACGAGCTGTCTGCCGGACTTTCGGCAGCAGATAAAACCGCCAACATCTATCAGTTTACGGACGCGGTGGGCGAAGAAGCCTCGGTCTCCACTTTGCTAATCGGCGAAGAGCCCGGCTTCCGGTGCAATGCCACCTTCTCCTATCAGTACACCGGCCGGGAGAGCCACGAGACCCAAAGCGCATCCGACAAGATGAGCTGCGAATTCGTCTTCCGGGACAATCAGTGGAAGCTGAACCGCCTGGTGAGCTGCTCAGATGAAAATTACAGCGCCAACTCCACAGCAGCGCTGGACGGCTAAACCGCTTTGCGGCGCGAAGAAATTTTTCGCGCCGCTTTTTTTGCACCTTAGAAAATCCTTAGAAAGAGGTTGTATGCTGTTCTCATCCCAAAACAAGGAGTATGAGAACCCATGGAACTTTCGCACACACGCAACCTTTCTTTATCCATCACCGGCACCGGGCTGAAAACCATCGCCCTGGTGGCTATGGTACTGGATCACATTCACTATTTCTTTTCGTTTACCGGCCTTGTTCCCGAATGGTTCAGTATGGCCGGACGCCTGTCCGCACCGTTGTTTTTGTTCTGTCTGGCCGAAGGTTTTGCTCACACCCACAACCGCAAAGCCTACTTTCTGCGCGTCTGGAGCATTGGTGCGGTCATGGGCGGACTGCTGTTTTTCATGATGTTCGGCGGCGTACTGGTCCGGCCGGACGGATTTTTCCCCGCCAATGCAGCCATGAGCGAATTTGTGATCTGCATGGTGATCTGGCAGGGCATCGACTGGCTGCGCCAAAAACGCTTTCTCCCGGGTGCGGCGGCTGTGGTCGCGCCCTTTGTCTGGCCGGTGCTGGCAGGGCTTTTGAACAACGCTGTGCCCGCGGCGGCCTCGGTCATCGGGCTTGCCTGCTACACGGTTCTGCCCATGATGAACATGAGCCCGGACGTGTACCTGCCCTACATTCTGATGGGCGTCTGGCTGTATTTATGGCGCAGCCGCCGGGCGGTGCAGGTGCTCGGGTTTGCCGGGCTGAATCTGTTCTTTTTCTTTGTGCTGCCCTTGCGTGCGCTGTGGGGTCAGCCGGGCTTTGTTCTGAGCCAGATGTTCACCACTTACTACGAATGGTTCGGGGCGTTCGCAGGCCTGCTGATGCTGTGCTATAATGGGCGGCGCGGCGCCGGACACAAGGCGCTGTTCTACGTATTTTACCCGGCTCACATCTACCTGCTGTACGCGCTGAGCTGGGCCGTGCTGGTGTGGTAAAGGAGGAATCGGAATGGCGCACATTTTAGCGGTGGATGACGACCGCGACCTGTGCGAACTTTTAAAAACCGCTTTGGAGCGGGACGGACACCAGGTTTCCATCCTGTTCCGGGGCGACGATGTTACGCCGCAGCACTGCGCCTGGGCGGATTGCATTCTGCTGGACATCATGATGCCCGGTGAGGATGGCTTTTCCACCTGCCGGCGCATTCGCGCTCTGGCCGACTGTCCCATTCTGTTTCTCACCGCCCGCACCGGCGAAGAAGATGTGATTCGAGGCCTGGGGCTGGGCGGGGATGACTATCTGTGCAAGCCTTTCCACATTGCCGAATTGCGGGCCCGAGTGGCCGCTCATCTGCGCCGCCAGCAGCGCACGCCCCGCACCCGGATGCGCCGGAGCAGTCTGGACTTTGATTTGAGTCAAAAGGCGGTCTTTTTCGATGAGGTACCGCTGAAGCTCACCCGCGGGGAATACGCCATCTGCGAACATCTTGCCCTGCACGCCGGGCAAACGTTTTCCAAAGAACAGATTTACGAAGCCGTGTTCGGATACGACGCCGACGGCACCGAAGCTGCCGTGACCGAGCACATTAAGAACATTCGCGCCAAGCTGCGCGCCGTGGGGCTGGCCCCCATTGAAACCGTCTGGGGGATCGGATACAAATGGAAAAGCGAGGACTGAGTTTAAAAGGTGTGTTCGTGCGCTATCTGCTGCTCAGCGGCGGAACCTGTGCCCTGCTGGTGCTCGGGTGGCTGTTTGCACTGGCTCTGCTGATCAACATGGAGGTTGTGTTTCCCGCCAATGCAGGTGCCGAGGGCTTTTCCCAAGCGGCACCTCAGGTTGCACAGGCTACTGCAGAGACCTTTTCGCCCGATCTGGTACCCGCCCCCTGCCGCTATGTGTTGCTAAAGGATTCGCAGGTGCTTACCTCCAATGCCGTGGGACCTTATTGGGAAGCCGCACGGCAATACCTGGCCGGAGAGAGTGAAGGGTTGACCAACCGGGTGCTTTGGTATACCCAGTATTACAACGCCGTTCGGCTGGCCGACGGCGCCATATGCCTTTTCCAGTACGATTACGCGGTGCACTGGTGCACTTCTCAAATGGAGAACACATTGCCGGATTTTCAGACGCTTTACCTGTTGAGTCTGGCGGCAGTATGTCTTTGTGCAATCGCCTTGTTCACCCGTCACTATGCCCGTTTGGTGGCCCATGATGCGGCCATGCTCAGCGCTGCCGGGGCAAAGCTGGCCGCGGGAGACGTCTCCGCGTCGGTCGCCGGAACCGCCCGGCTGCGGGAGTTCCGCCAGGCGCTGGACACCATGGACGGTCTGCGTGATGAGCTGGCTCATTCTCTGCGCAGTCAGTGGGCCATGGAACAGCAACGCAGTGAGGACATGGCCGCCCTGGCTCACGACTTGAAAACCCCGCTGACCATCGTCACCGGAAACGCCGAACTTTTGGCCGAGGAGGACCTGACCGACGCCCAGCACCGGGAGGTGGAGGCAGTGCTGCGGGGCGCGGAAAGCGCCCGTCAGTACGTGGACCGGCTGCGGTCGCTGGCCGCTGCGGCGCAGAGCGTCTCTCCCCGCACGCCGGTGCATCTGACTGACTTTGCAGCCCGGTGTACCCAGGCCGGAGAGGGGCTGTGCGCACCCCGAAAACTGCATTTTGTCTGCACGCCTCCGCCGGATGTGGTGTTGGAGGCCCGAGAGGAAGAACTGCTTCGGGCAGTGACCAATCTGCTGGACAACGCCGCCCGCTTTGCCGAAAGCCGGGTGACCCTGGAAATGCGCGTTGCGGACGGGTTTGCACACTTCTGCGTGCAGGACGACGGACCGGGCTTTTCGCCCGAGGCGCTGCACAAAGCCGGGCGTTCCCTGTTCACATCCGACGCAACCCGTCCCCGGGACGGTCACACAGGCATGGGGCTTCGCTTTGCCCGGGCCGTGGCGGAAGATCATGGCGGAGAGCTGATACTTTCCAGCCAAAACGGCGGCCGGGCCGTGCTGACGGCGGCGCTGTAAAGCGGTAAAAAAGACTTTTCTTTCCCGCCGGTTTCTGCTATACTGAGTGCAGAAACGCCAGGAAGGCGTTCCGCTGAAAAACAGTTCATGAAGGACTTATTCCTGCGATGCGGGGATAAGTCTCTTCTTTTTTAAGGAGTGTGCTATGTGCCAGACGATTCCCGATGCGCTTCGGGACTTTTTTGACCGGACCCCACGGGCGGCCCTGGCTTTTTCCGGCGGGGCGGACAGCGCCTATCTGCTGTATGCAGCCCGGCAGTGCGGCTGCACGGTGAAAGCCTATTTTGTACAAACCGTGTTTCAGCCTGCCTTTGAGGCGCAGGATGCCCGGCGTCTGGCCGAGCAGTTGGGTGCGGAGCTGCAGGTGCTGCAGGTGGACATTCTTTGCAGCGAAGAAGTGCGCCGCAACCCCGCGGACCGGTGCTACCACTGCAAAACCGCCCTGTTCACCCGCCTGTGCGATGCGGCCCGCAAGGACGGATACGACCTGATAATGGACGGCACCAATGCTTCGGACGACGCAGGCGATCGCCCGGGCATGCGGGCTTTGCGGGAGCTGGACGTGGTCTCGCCTCTGCGCCTGTGCGGCGTGACCAAGGACGCACTGCGGCAGTTTTCCCGCGCGGCGGGGCTGTTCACCTGGGACAAGCCTGCCTACGCCTGTCTGGCCACCCGCATTCCGGCAGGGCAGGCCATCCGAGAAGATGATTTGCGCGCGGTGGAAGCCGCCGAGGAAGCGGTGAAAGCCCTGGGCTTTTCCGATTTTCGGGTCCGTCTGACCCGGGACGGCGGGGCCCGGCTGCAGCTGCCCGCGGACCAGTGGGACCGGGCGGCAGGCATGCGCGAAGAACTGAGCGAGGCCCTTGGAGATTTTGCCTGGGCCGGTCTTGATTTCAAAACGAGGTGAAAAACATGGAACAATGGGATGTGCGCGCGCTGCTGGACGCGGTGGCCCGGGGAGAAGTGACGCCCGAGCAGGCCGAGGCCCGGCTGCGGGTGCAGCCGTTTGTAGACCTGGGCTACGCCAAGCTGGACACCCAGCGCAAAAGCCGGCAGGGCGCAGCCGAAGTGATTTACGGAAAAAGTAAAACCCCGGCTCAGATCTGCGGCATTGTGGCCGAGATGCTGCGCCGGGGCGGCAAAGATATTCTGGTGACGCATCTTTCGGCGGCCGCCGCCGAACAGGTGCGCGCACTGGCGCCATTGGACTGGGACGAGTTGTCCGAGCTGGGCATTGTGAACCCGGACCCTGACCGCCCTGCCCGGGGCAATATTGTGGTAGCTTCCGGCGGCACCAGCGACATGCCCGTGTGCGAAGAGGCCGCGCGCACGGCCGAGGCGCTTGGCAACCGGGTGACCCGCCTGTACGATGTGGGCGTAGCCGGGCTGCACCGGCTGCTGGCCAATGTGGATGTGCTGGCAAGCGCCCGGGTGGTCATCGCCGTGGCCGGCATGGAAGGCGCTCTGGCCAGCGTGGTGGGTGGCCTTGTGTCCTGCCCGGTGATCGCCGTTCCCACCAGCGTGGGCTACGGCGCCAATTTCGGCGGACTGTCCGCCCTTTTGTCCATGCTCAATTCCTGCGCCAGCGGCGTCAGCGTGGTCAACATCGACAACGGCTTTGGCGCGGGTTTTCTGGCCAGCCGCATCAATCAAATGGAGGGATTGCAATGAAAACCCTGTACCTGGAATGCTCCATGGGGGTAGCCGGCGATATGCTGATGGCCGCGCTGTACGAGCTGTGCACCGACGAGCAGAAGCAGGCGTTTCTTGATCGTATGCGCGGGCTGGGTCTGCCCGGAGTGGAGATTCTTCCTCAGTCCGCACAGAGCGGCGGCATCGCGGGGACCCATATGCAGGTGACCGTGGGCGGTTTGGAAGAGGATGACGTTCATACAGAGGAACACCCGCACGGGCACCATCATGAACATCACCACCACGAACATGCTCATGCGCATCATCACGAGCACGCCCCTCATTCTCATGTACACCGCACCCCTGCGGACGTGCAGGCCATTGTGAAAGCGCTGCCCCTGTCCCCCAGTGTACAGGCCAATGCACTGCAAGTATATGAGGCCATCGCCCAGGCCGAAGCCCACGTGCATGGTGCGCCGGTGACGGACATTCACTTTCACGAAGTGGGCACGCTGGACGCCATTGCCGACGTGGTGGGCGTGTGCCTTTTGATGGAGACGCTGGGTGCGGACGACGTGGCCGCTTCCCCCATTCACGTGGGACGCGGTCAGGTGCGCTGTGCTCATGGCGTGCTGCCTGTACCCGCGCCGGCCACTGCCTGGCTTCTGCGGGGTGCGCCCATCTATTCGGCAGATGTGGACGGCGAACTGTGCACCCCCACGGGTGCGGCGCTGGTATGCCACTTTGCCCGGCGGTTCTGCCCCATGCCCGCCATGACCGTGGAGAACATCGGCTACGGTCTGGGCACGCGGGTCTTCTCCCGCCCCAGCTGCGTGCGTGCCTTTCTGGGAGAAAGCGCGTCCGGCACCAGCGCGGTGACAGAGCTGCAGTGCAATCTGGATGACATGACCGGTGAAGCGCTGGCCTATGCGGTGGAACAGCTGTTAGCCGCCGGCGCCAGGGATGTGTTTACCACTCCCATCTACATGAAAAAAGGCCGGCCCGGGTTTCTTTTGAGCTGCATCTGCGACGAGGCGGACGCTTCCCGCTTTGCCGGACTGATGCTGCGCCATACCACCACCCTGGGTGTGCGCCAGAAGGTGTGTCAGCGGTATTGTCTGGAACGGGAAGGGTTTTCCCTTGACACCGAGCACGGACCGGTGCGCTGCAAACGCTCGCAAGGGTTCGGCGTCCAGCGGACAAAACCGGAATTTGAGGATCTTGCCCGCATTGCCCGGGAGACCGGTCTCTCTTTGGAACAGGTGCGCGCTGTGGTAGACAAAGCTCTCATTGAAAACAATTCGTAAAAATTTATTTCAAAATTCCAATAAGTATAAAAGGCGGTGCGCAGAATGCGCACCGCCTTTTTGATATCTTATTTTTCAGTTGCAAACCGCCGGTCCCGGTGCATGACCCAGAACAAAAGCCCTGTGACCACCAGTCCTTTGGCGATGCTGGAAATGCTGATGCTCCACCAAATACCGTCCAGTCCCAGCACTGTGGCTGAGAGCGCCATGGCCATGGGAATGCGGGCCGCATTGCCCAGAATACCGCACACGGACGAAGGAACGGGGCGGCCGATACCCTGGAACGTGGCCGCGGAGACACCCTCAATGCACATGAACAGCTGGGAAACGCCTAAAATCTGCAGATAGCTGACGCCCATGGAAGTCAGAGACGGGTCCGGAATGAATAGGCGGAACAAAAACGCCGGGAAAGCAATCAATACCGCAGTGGTGAGCACACCCCAGCCGCTGATGATCCCCACCGCCCGCCGGTAGCCCTGCTTGATACGCTCGTATTTACCCGCGCCGTAGTTCTGAGCCACAAAGGCATTCAGCGCCGTGGAAAAGCCGTCGGCGGTCATCCAGGTGATGGACTCGATCTGGCTGCCCACCTTCTGCACGGCCACGGCCGCGTCACCCCAACCTGCCACCAGCCGGGCAATGATCATGGACAGGCTGGAGAAAAACAGGTTCTGCGCTGCCACCGGCAGCCCGATGCGGGCAATGTCCGCCCAATCCGACCGGCGGCTTTTGGAAAGCAGCCTCACATAAGGAAACAGCTTTTGGTCCCGTTTTGCCATGACCACGAACATTGCAAGCACCACCGCCTGCGCCAATACGGTGGCCAGGGCGGCGCCCGCCACCCCCATAACCGGGAAGGGGCCCACGCCGAAGATGAGCACCGGGTCCAGCACAATGTTGAACACCAGCCCAACCACCGTGGCTTTGAACATGGCCACACTGTTGCCCAATGCCGTGAATAATCCTGTATAGATCTGTGAGAAAAAGGAGAAGAACAACCCCACCGCCACGATCACCAGATAAGTTCGCGCGTCCGCAATGGTGGCCGGATCGTTCAGGCGGAAAAAGGCGATCAATGGTTCGTTAAATGCAATATAGCCCGCCGCGCACAGCGTTACCAGCACCGCACACATGTGAAAGGCTGCCCGGGCCAGCCCCGCGGCCTCTCCCACGCTTTGGGCTCCCAACGCATGGGCCACCTTCACCTGCCCGCCGATGCGGGGAATGGACACCAGCCCATTTGCCACCCACAGATACATTCCCGCTGCTCCCACAGCAGCCACCGCCTGAGCTGAAACGCGGCCGATCCACAGCATGTCCGTCAGATTATATGCCATCTGGATCAGCGAAGTTCCCATGATGGGCAGTGCCAGACGGGTCAGCGCCGGAAGAATCGGTCCTTCCAACAGATTTACATTGCGCACACGCGCACCTCCCTCAACACATTTCGTATCTCTCAGTGTATCATATTTGGGCGCTGATTCAACCATCTTTTTACAGCGTTGCATTTTTCCTTGACTTTTCCGTTCAAATACGTTATTCTCATAAAAGTTAGCTTTAGCTAACGCAAAAGCGGGCGGACGCCCGCCTTTACTCGCCCCTTGAGTTAGCAATTGCTAACATTCTGTAAAGGAGTTTTCCGGATGATGATTAACAAACGGCTGATCGGCACGGTCAGCGAATCGAAAAAGTATATTGCGGCCAACGTGGGACTGCAATGGGCAGGGCTCAGCGCGAACATTGCCCTGAGTCTGGCACTGAGCGCGCTGATTCAGCGTTTGGTGGAGCAGGGGCCCGCGCCCCTCTGGCCTGTGATTCTGGCCGCTTTGGCGGCGCTGGCGGCGCGCATTCTGTGCACCACAGGCGCGGCGCGCATGAGCTATCTTGCCAGCCGGACTGTAAAACAGGTACTGCGGCGGCGGATTTTGGAAAAGCTTTTGCGCCTGGGTCCTGGCTACGACCGGCAGGTGTCCAGCAGCGAGGCGGTGCAGGTGACCGTGGAAGGCGTGGACCAGCTGGAGACCTATTTCGGCGCTTATCTGCCTCAGTTCTTTTACAGTCTGCTGGCGCCGCTGACTTTGTTCGCGGTGCTGAGCTTCATTGACCTTCTCTCGGCAGCGGTGCTGCTTGTGTGCGTGCCCCTGATTCCCGTTGCCATTGCGGCGGTGCAGACCTTTGCCAAAAAACTGCTGGGAAAATACTGGGGTGAATACACCGCTTTGGGTGACACATTTCTGGAAAACCTGCAGGGACTGACCACCCTGAAAATCTACGGAGCGGACGAACATCAGAATCAGGTGATGAACGAAGAGGCCGAGCGCTTTCGCAAAATCACCATGAAAGTGCTGACCATGCAGCTGAACTCCATCACCATCATGGATCTGGTCGCCTACGGCGGGGCAGCGCTGGGCATCGGGCTGGCCATTGCCCGAATGCAGGCCGGACAGGTGAGTTTGGGCGGCGGGTTGGCCATTGTGCTTCTCAGCGCGGACTTTTTCCTGCCCATGCGGCAGCTGGGTTCCTTTTTTCACATTGCTATGAACGGCATGGCCGCCAGCGAGAAGATTTTCCGTCTGCTGGATCTGCCGGAACCCAAGCCCCGCACCGGCCGGCTGCCTGCCCAGGGCGGCGACGTGCGGTTTGAAAACGTACGGTTTTCCTATGAACCGGACCGGGAAATTCTCCGCGGCGTGTCGCTCACCTGCCCGGCGGGCGGACTGACGGCGCTGGTCGGCCCCTCGGGCTGCGGCAAATCCACCACAGTCTCTCTGCTGACCGGCCACAGCCGGGGATACACCGGCAGCGTAACTTTGGGCGGAGTGGAGCTGGACAGCGTTGATGCTTCGGAACTGGCCCGGACCGTCACCTGCATCGGTCACAACAGCTATTTGTTTAAGGGCACCGTGCGGGAAAACCTGCGCATGGGCCGGCGGGACGCCACCGAGGAGCAGATGTGGCAGGCGCTGGAACAGACCCGGCTGGCCGGGTTCGTGCGGGCCGGCGGCGGGCTGGACATGACCCTGACCGAGCGGGGAGCCAACCTGTCCGGCGGACAGCGTCAGCGGCTGGCACTGGCCCGGGCGCTGCTGCACGACACGCCTGTTTATATTTTTGACGAGGCCACCAGCAACATCGACGCGGAGAGCGAGGACGCCATTCTGAACATTGTGCATCGGCTGGCCAGAACCAAAATCGTACTTTTGATTTCCCACCGGCTGGCCAACGTGACCGGGGCTGACCACATTTACGTGCTGGAACAGGGCGCGGTGGTACAGAGCGGCACCCATGCTCAGCTGACGGGCGAAAAGGGGCTTTACCGCCGCCTTTGGAACAGCCAGCAGGCGCTGGAAAACGACCTGGAACAGGAGGACGCTGTATGAAACGGACCCATTTTCAAATCATGTGCCGCCTTGTGCGGCTGGTGCGCCCTCTGACCGGTTTCATGGTGCTGGCGGTGCTGCTGGGTGTGGCGGGCTTTTTGTGCGCCATCTTCCTTCCGGTGCTGGGCAGCGCGGGCGTGCTGGCCTCGGCCGGAGCAGGACCGGCGCTGCCCGCCGGAATGCTGTTTGCGGCGCTGGGCCTGTGCGCGGTGCTGCGGGGCGTTCTGCGCTATGGCGAGCAGGCCTGCAACCATTTTATCGCCTTCAAGCTGTTGGCACTGATCCGGGACCGGGTGTTCCGGGCGCTGCGCCGGCTGTGCCCCGCCAAACTGGAAGGCCGGGACCGGGGCGATTTGATCTCCCTGATTACTTCGGACGTGGAATTGCTGGAAGTGTTCTACGCCCACACCATCTCCCCCATTCTGATCGCCGTGATCGTCAGCGGCGGCATGGCTTTGTTTATCGGCTCCTTTCACCCGCTGCTGGGTGCGCTGGCCCTGCTGGGCTATGTCACAGTGGGCGTGGCGGTGCCGCTGCTGGCTTCTCGTTGCAGCGGCGACACCGGCAGTGTTCTGCGCGCCCGGGCGGGTGATTTGTCCGGCTATGTATTGGACAGTCTGCGGGGCCTACCGGAAATTTTGCAGTACGGCACAGGGTCGGACCGTTTGGAGGGTCTTTCCCGCCGCACCGAACTCTGGAGCGAAGCCCAGGGGCGGCAGAGCGCCGTGACCGGACGCACCAGCGCCTTCACCGGTGTGGTGATTCTAGCCTTTGATTTGGCCATGCTGGCCGCGGCGGCCGCGCTGTACCGTTCCGGCGCAGTGAGCGCGGCCGGGCTGGTGATTCCCACCGTGGCTATGATGAGTTCCTTTGGCCCTGTCATTGCCCTTGCCAATCTGGGCACCACGCTGCAAAGCACGCTGGCCGCCGGGGACCGGGTGCTGGAGCTTTTGGAAGAGCAGCCCCAGGTACAGGAAGTGCAAGGCCGCACCGCCTGCGTTTTCAACGGGGCCGAAGCGGACAATGTCACCTTTTCCTACGGCGAAGAGACCATTCTGGACAATGTATCCCTGGAAATTGAGAAAAACACGGTCATCGGCATCACCGGCCGCAGCGGGTCCGGCAAGTCCACCCTGCTGAAACTGATGATGCGCTTTTGGGACACCCAAAAGGGACAGGTGCGCATCTCCGGCCGGCCGGTGGATGACATCAACACCGACCAGCTGCGGCAGATGGAGAGCTTTGTGGAACAGGACACCCATCTGTTTCACGACACCATTGAAAACAACATCCGTCTGGCGAAGCTGGACGCCACCCATGAACAGGTGGTGCAGGCCTGCAAAAAAGCATCGCTGCACGAATTTATCCAATCGCTGCCCAAGGGGTACGACACGCAGGTAGGCGAATTGGGCGACACCCTTTCGGGCGGAGAGAAGCAGCGCATCGGCCTGGCCCGGGCGTTTCTGCACCAGGCGCCCTTTTTGCTGCTGGACGAACCCACCAGCAATCTGGACAGCCTGAACGAAGCGGTGATTCTGCGCTCGCTGCACGCGGAGCGACAGGGAAAAACCGTGGTGCTGGTGTCCCACCGGGCCTCCACCATGCGGGTGGCGGACAAGGTTTATTCCGTAGAGAGAGGAAGGATGAGCTGATGAGGATCAAAAACACATTGTACCTGGCCTTGGGCTGGGTGTGTCTGGGCCTGGGAACGGCGGGCATTCTGGTGCCCCTGCTGCCCACCGTGCCCTTTTACCTGGCCACGGTGTTCTGCTTTTCCCGGGGTTCGGAACGGCTGCACCGGTGGTTTCTGGCCAGTCGGATGTACCAGAACTTTGTGGTGCCGTTCCGTGAAAAAGGCGGCATTCCCCTGCGCACCAAGCTGACGGCCATGGCCGCTGTCACGCTTTTGCTGGGCTTCGGGTTCTGGATGATGGACGCCGTTCCCGTGGGCCGTGCGGTGGTGGCGCTGATCTGGCTCGGGCACATCTACGTGATCTTTTTCCGGGTGCCCACCCTGTCTGTCAAAGCCGTGCCGGCGGAGGAAGCGGAATGAGCCCGGAGCAAATGGAACGCAAGCGCCAGCGGGAAAAGCAAGTGGTGCACCAAATGATCGCGCTGTACTGCCGCAGCCAGCACGGGCACCGGGACGGGCTCTGCCCCCAGTGCGCTGAACTGGACGCCTACGCCCGGCAGCGCAGCGACCGCTGCCCCTTTATGGAACAGAAAACCTTCTGCTCCAACTGCCGGGTGCACTGCTACAACCTGGAGATGCGCCAGAAAATACGGGAAGTAATGCGCTTTTCCGGACCGCGGATGCTGCTGATCCACCCGATAATGGTGCTGCGCCACATGGTGGAGAGCGCCCGGGAAAAAGAGAGGCTGAAAAAAGAGAAACCGCAGGCGTGAGTAAAAAACGGGGACCGTCGGTCCCCGTTTTCATTTGCCGCTTTTTTGATTTGCCGGTTTCAGGAAGGGCACATACATGGTCAGGGCGTGGTTTTCGGTGACGTACTCCTCCCACTCCTGCCCGGTGATCAGGTCCCGGCAATGACGCCAAAGCTCGTTGTTGCGGGAAAATCCGCCCCAGGCTTCCCGCGCAAAACGATGCTCCTTTTCTATCATCTGGTACTCCACCCGGGGCGGCGCGGTGCAGAGCCACTGGCCTTCCAGCGCTTCAGCGCCAACCTTCACCCGCAGCTGCCAGGTATCGGAAGTGTCATTGCGCACCATCAGGTCCCGGTAAGGGTACACGCAGGTGGCGCCGGAACCAAAGGGCTGGGTTCGGTTTGCGTCCGGGAACACGTCGTAGGAATGGCGGTACCGTTCGGTCACGGTCAGGGGCGTGTGCAGTGTCATCCAATAAATCAAATTGGACAGCTGGCACAGTCCGCCGCCCACGCCCGGGCCGAAGGTGCCGCAATAAAGCACCATGCCGTCCACATAGCCTTTGCGCCGGGTGGGTTTTCCGATGCACTTCCAGTAGCTGAACGTCTGGCCGGGCTTCAGAACCAGACCGTCCAGACGGGCACAGGCCAGTTTCAGATTGACGATTTTGTTGTACTGATACTGCATGTCCACGTCTTTCAGCTTTCGCAGCAAAGGCGTGTGATGCTGTGCTGCCCGCCAGGCAAGCGATTCGGCCCGACGCTCAGACGCAAAGGAAAAGCCGCCCGTATACCATTGCACATAGCGGCGAGCCGTGTAATACGCCGTGCCGCCCAGCCGTCGAAGAGCACTTCTCTTTCGGGGTCTCAGATCCTGATTCATGGCGATTCCTCCTTCGGCTTCATCTTATCATACTTTCTTTGGCGCAACAAGCATTGATTGGCGTACGGCCGCGCGCTATAATGAAAGAATCAAGAGGAGGGAAGGATTTCCATGGAACATTGCAACATTGCCGTTTTGGGCATCGGCGGCGTGGGCGGCTATCTGGCCGGCATGCTGGCCCATACCTACCCCAACGTTTCTTTTGTGGCCCGGGGTGCCCGCAAGGCGGCGCTGGAGAAAAACGGGCTTGTGCTGCACAGCGAGTACAGCGGCGAGATTGTGGCCCGGCCCGCCCGGGTGGTGGAGACCGCCGCAGAACTGGACGCGCTGGACTATCTGTTCATCTGTGTGAAAAATTATTCTCTGGAACAGGTTTGCAAGACGCTGGGGAACAGTGTGGATGACCACACCGTGATTGTTCCGGTGATGAATGGCGTGGACCCGGCCGAACGGGTGCGCGCCTTTGTGGGCCGCGGTACGGTGGTGGAATCCCTGATTTACACGGTAGCCTTTTCCAATCCCGATTTTTCCGTGACCCAGCAGGGGGATTTTACCACGGTCAAACTGGGCATTCACGATGCTACACCTGCCCAGCAGGCTCTGGTGGAACGCACCCGGGACATGATGGTGCTCGCGGGCATTGACGCCCAGGTGGGCGCGGACATTCAGGCGGAGATCTGGCGCAAGTACATGCTGAACTGCGCCTACAATGTGCTGACCGCCGCCTATGACCGCACCATCGGACAACTGCGGGACGACCCCGTGACCCGGCAGGAGTACCACGATCTGCTGATGGAAGCCTGCCATGTGGCCCAGGCGAAGGGCGTTGCCCTGACCGAGGACATTGCGGAAAAAGAATACGACCGTTTTCTGCACGTATTGAAAGACGATTCCACCAGCTCACTGCAGCGGGATCTGCACCCGGCCGACGGCGGCCCCCACGGCCAGACGGAACTGGACACCTTCAGCGGATATCTGGTGCGTCAGGCCCATCTGCTGGGCGTAGCGGCGCCTTTGGCAGAACGATACGACAAAATGCTGCGGGAGATGTGACACCTTTCTTTTCAACAGGAGGGAAATGCTATGAAGCGCCGGTTGTTTGCCCTTGTGATGCTGGTTCTTGTTTCCTTGACGCTGCCCCTGGCCGCCTATGCGGATGCAGGGCCAAAGCCGTCAGTACAGGTGACCTTTTCCCCCGCGCCCGACGAGGCCTGTTACGGCACGCTGCTGTCCAGCACCCAATCCACAGGCCCGTCCTCTGTCTGGGACGGGGTGGCGGAGCACGCCTGGTACGAGGAGGGCGAGGAGGAAATCTGGCAGGGCTTTGTGGACTATCAGGACCCCGACGGATTCTACTTTTTGCAGGAGATCTGGAACTGCGGCGAAACCGGCCGGCTGGACTGGACCTACTACCCGCCCCAGTCGTTCAAAATTCTGCTGTATTTCCCGGACAGCGGACAATTCTGGACCAGCCCCATATATGAGCGCTACGCCTTTGACAGCTATTTCACCGTGGATTTGACGGCGGCGGAAAACGGCGTGTTTACCGCCCAAAAAACATATGACTTCACCTGGGAGCTTGTGTCCATGGCCGCCCGCATGGTGCTGACCCTGGCCGTGGAATTGCTGCTGGCCCTTGTATTTGGCTACCGGAGTGCAAAACAGCTGCGCATCATCACGTTGGTGAACGTGTGCACGCAGCTGGGGCTGAATCTGCTCATCAATCTGGCCAACTGGCAGTCGGGATTTTTTGCGTTCCTGCTGGCTTATTTCGGGCTGGAACTGGTGGTGTTTTTTGTGGAGGCAGCGCTGTACGCCCGCTGGCTCACCCCGGGCAAATCCGGCAAAAAAGCTGTTCTGTACGCGCTTGCGGCGAACGTGCTGTCCTTCTGGGCAGGCATTCAGGTCAGCCTGTGGATTCCGGGCATTGCATAATATAAAAAGGCCGGGATGAAAAATCCCGGCCCTTTTTTACCGTTTTTGCTTTTCGATCTGCACAATGCCCCACAGTCCGGCCAGAATGCACAGCACCGCCGGAATGCTGGTCTGCAGATTGTTCATTTCCAAAGCTCCCTGGCCCATCAGCACAATGGCCGCAATGAGATTCATCACAATGCAGAAAACAAGTGCTTTCCTCACAGCGGTATCGCTCCTTTCTCTGTGAGCGTTTTTTCGAAAAAGACAAGGCGCGGGCCAAAGCCCGCGCCTTTCTTTTTAGAACAGTTTTTCCCGTTTCACATAGCTTGTGTGCAGGATGTGGTGCGCTTTTTCGCCGCCCGGCTCGCCCAGATAATCTGCATAGACTTTCTTGAGCAGCGGGTTCTCGTGGCTCTTGCGAACCGCTTTGGCCTTGTCCTCATCGTACAGGGCTTTGGCGCGCAGGCCGCGCAGGTCTACAAAGTTGCGCACGCTGGCGGGCTGTGTGGGCTGGCCGCCGCCGTTGACGCAGCCGCCCGGGCAGGCCATGAACTCGATGAAGTCGTAATGCTTCTCGCCGGACTGGACCGCCTTCAAAACCTGGTCGCAGTTGGCCAGGCCCGAAGCCACGCACACGTTCAATTTCAGACCGCCCACCTCGTAGGTGGCTTCCTTGATGCCGGCGGTGCCGCGCACTTCGCTGTAATCCACAGCCGGAGCGCTCTCGCCGGTGACCAGCTCCACGGCGGTGCGCAGAGCCGCTTCCATCACGCCGCCGGTGGCGCCGAAGATGACCGAAGCGCCGGTGCTCTCGCCCAGGGCCGGGTCGAAGTCCTCGTCGGGCAGCTGCTGGAACTGAATGCCCGCCCGCTGAATCATGCGGGCCAGCTCACGGGTGGTGATGGAGATATCCACATCGGGAATTCCGTCGCCCGCGGCAGACATATCGTCGCGGCCGATCTCAAATTTCTTGGCCGTGCAGGGCATGACGGACACGCACACGATGTCGTGGGGATCCAGGCCCATCTTCTGCGCGTAGTAAGTCTTGGTCAACGCGCCGAACATCTGTTGGGGCGATTTGCAGCTGGACAGGTTGGGGATCATATCGGGATAATAGGTCTCGCAGAACTTGACCCAGCCGGGGCTGCAGCTGGTGATCAGGGGCAGCGCGCCGCCGTTTTTCACCCGGTGCACAAACTCGGTGGCCTCTTCCATGATGGTGAAGTCGGCAGCGGTATCGGTGTCGAACACGCCGTCAAAGCCCAGGCGGCGCAGAGCAGCCACCATTTTGCCCTCCACGTTGGTGCCGATGGGCATGCCGAAGCACTCGCCCAAGGTGGCGCGCACGCTGGGCGCGGGCTGAACCACCACGTGTTTGTTGGGATCATGCAGCGCTTCCCACACCTTGGCGGTGTCGTCCTTTTCCGTCAGCGCACCGGTGGGGCACACAGTGATGCACTGGCCGCAGGACACACAGGGGCTGTCGCCCAGGGGCGCTTCAAAGGCACAGGCGATATGGGTGGCAAAGCCGCGCTCAGTGGGGCCGATGACGCCCACGACCTGATTGGCCTTGCAGGCGGCCACGCAGCGGCGGCACAAAATGCACTTGTTGTTGTCGCGAATCATGTGCGGGGCGCTGTCGTCAATGTCGTACACTTCCTGGCTGCCGGTGAAGCGGCGGCCGTCCACGCCGTAATCGCGGCACAGCTTTTGCAGTTCGCAGTCCGTGGAGCGCACGCAGGACAGGCAGTTCTGGTCGTGGGTGGACAGCAGCAGCTCCAGGTTGGTGCGGCGGGACGCCATGACCTTCTCGGAGTTGGTGACGATCTCCATGCCCTCGTTGACCGGGTACACGCAGGCGGTGACCAGGCTGCGGGCGCCTTTGACCTCTACCACGCAGATGCGGCAGGCGCCGATTTCATTGATCTCTTTCAGATAGCACAGGGTGGGGATTTCGATGCCCACGCTGTGAGCGGCTTCCAGGATGGTGGAGCCGGCGGCGACCTCATAGGATACGCCGTTGATTTTGATGTTCACAGTTTCCATATTGGCTCCCTCCCTTAACCTTTGCTGATGGCGCCGAACTTACATTTTTCCATGCAGGCGCCGCACTTCACGCACTTGGACACGTCAATGGTGTGGGGTTGGCGCACGGTGCCGCTGATCGCGCCGGCCGGGCACGAACGGGCGCACAGGGTGCAGCCTTTGCACTTGACGGGATCGATCTTGTAGTTCAAAAGCGCCTTGCAAACGCCCGCCGGGCAGCGTTTGTTCACAATGTGCTCCACATACTCGTCGCGGAAGTAGCGCAGGGTGGAGAGAACGGGGTTGGGCGCGGTCTGTCCCAGGCCGCACAGGCTGTTGGACTTAATGAACTGCGCCAGCTCGTCGATCTTCTCCAGATCTTCCATGGTGCCGTTGCCGTCGGTGATCTTGTTCAAAAGCTCCAAAAGGCGCTTGGTGCCCACACGACAGGGCGTGCACTTGCCGCAGCTCTCATCCACGGTGAATTCCAGGAAGAATTTGGCGATGTCCACCATGCAGGTGTCCTCGTCCATGACGATCAGACCGCCGGAGCCCATCATGGAACCGATGGCGATCAGGTTGTCGTAGTCGATGGGCGTGTCGATCAGGCTGGCGGGAATGCAGCCGCCGGAGGGGCCGCCCGTCTGGGCCGCTTTGAACTTCTTGCCATTGGGAATGCCGCCGCCGATCTCCTCGACGATGGTGCGCAGGGTGGTGCCCATGGGGATCTCCACCAGGCCCGTATTCTTGATTTTGCCGCCCAGAGCAAACACCTTGGTGCCCTTGCTCTTCTCGGTGCCCATGGAGGAGAACCACTCGGCACCCTTCAGAATGATCTGGGGCACGTTGGCGTAAGTCTCTACGTTGTTCAAAATGGTGGGCTTGCCGAACAGGCCCTTGACTGCCGGGAAGGGAGGACGGGGACGCGGCTCGCCGCGCTTGCCCTCGATGCTGGTCATCAGAGCGGTTTCCTCGCCGCACACAAAGGCGCCGGCGCCCAGCTTCACGTCCAAGTCAAAGTGGAAGCCCGTGCCGAAGATGTCGTCGCCCAGCAGGCCGTATTCCCGGGCCTGGCGGATAGCCACCTGCAGCCGGTGCACAGCGATGGGATATTCGGCGCGCACGTAGATGTAGCCCTGGCTGGCGCCGATGGCATAGGCCGCGATGGCCATGGCCTCGATGACCACATGGGGGTCGCCCTCCAGAATGGAGCGGTCCATGAACGCACCGGGGTCGCCCTCGTCGGCATTGCAGCAGACGTACTTCTGATCCGCTTTGTTGCCGGCGGCGAATTTCCATTTCAGGCCCGTTGGAAAGCCCGCGCCGCCGCGGCCGCGCAAACCGGAGTCCAGCATGGTCTGAATGACCTGCTCAGGCGTCATCTCCGTCAGAACTTTGCCCAGGGCGGCGTAGCCGTCAAAGGCGATGTACTCGTCGATGTTCTCCGGGTTGATCACGCCGCAGTTGCGCAAGGCCACGCGCAGCTGTTTTTTGTAGAAAGCGGTCTCATCCAGGCTCTTGATGGAATTGTCCTCGGCCACGGTCTCGTCGTAGAGCAAACGGGTCACGGGGCGGCCCTTCAAAAGGTGCTCATCCACGATCTCCTTGACGTTTTCCTCTTTGACCATGCTGTAGAAGCTGCCCTCAGGGTAGATGACCACGATGGGACCCAGCGCGCACAAGCCGAAGCAGCCCGTGCGGATGACCTTGACTTCCTTTTCCAGGCCGGTGGCCAGAATCTCGTTTTCAAAGGCCGCCGCAATCTTGTCGCTGTTGGAGGATGTGCAGCCTGTGCCGCCGCACACCATGACATGACTTCTGTACATGTGTATCGCTCCCCCTCTCTCAGCGCGTGGCCGCGCCGATGGTGTATTCCATCACGGGCTTTCCGCCGATCAGATGCTCGGCCACCACGCGGGAAACCTTCTCGGGGGTCATTTTCACGTAAGTAACTTTCTCAGCGCCCGGCGTGGTCACTTCCACGATGGGCTCGTACTGACACAGGCCGATGCAGCCGGTCTGAGTCACCAGCACACCCGCCAGCTCCCGGCGGGCAATCTCTTCGGTAAAGGCGTTCAGCACCGGGCGGGCCCCGGCGGCGATGCCGCAGGTGGCCATTCCCACTACCACGCGGGTGGTGTCGTGGGCCGCTTCACGGGTGTTGACCGTCTGTTTCATCCGGTCGCGGATGGCGGCAAGCTCCTGTAAACTTTTCATATTAAATTGCTCCTTTGTAAAATTGGACGTGTGTTCTCGTCGATGTATTCGCGCACCCACTGGGCCACAGCCGGCTCGGACAAAGGCACATCCCCCAAAATTTCACGCAACTGCCTTGTGTCCACGGAGAACGCTTCTCCCGGTGTGCGCACGGTGTAGATAAAATCGATCTGAGGCGAGCACTGGATCAGCCCGCTCACGGTGGAGGCCATATCCCCCAGCGGCGCCCGGTCAATGTGGCCAAGGCCAAAGCGCGCGCACACCTTTGTCCCCTTTCCCGGCTGGGACGCAAGGTTCATTTCGCCGCCCGTCAGTTCGGCCGCCATCTTCAAAAGCGGCAGCCCCAGCCCTACCTTTCGGGTGGTGCGGGTGGTATAAAAAGGATCGGTCACCCGCGCAGCCACCTCCGGACTCATACCCTTTCCGTCGTCTTCGATGGTCAGGGTCAGCCGGTCGGCGCCCGGGTCAGCCTCCAGAACAATCGTCACCTGTTTCGCGCCTGCCGCAACGGAATTTTCCGCCACGTCCAGCACGTGCATCGACAATTCCTGCATCGTTTAATACTTGGCCAGAATGCTGTCCAGCTCGTCGCCGGTCAGACGGCCGTAAACATCGTCGTTGATGGTCATGACCGGCGCCAAGCCGCAGGCTCCGATGCACCGGCACGCATCCAGGCTGAACTTTCCGTCGGCAGTGCATTCGCCGCCCGTGATGCCCAGCTTCTGTTGGAGCGCTTCGTAAATTTTGCCCGACCCCTTCACATAGCAGGCGGTGCCAAGGCAAACGCTGATTTTATACTCGCCCTTGGGGCAAAGACTGAACTGAGAGTAGAATGTGGAAATCCCATAGATTTCCGCCAGAGGTTTTCCCAGCGCGTCGGCCACAATCCGCTGGACCTCGATGGGGAGATAACCGTAGATTTCCTGAGCCTTCTGCAACGCAGGCATAGCCACGCCCGGCATTGCTTTGTGCTCTTCGAGCCAGGCAAGCAGCTGTGCTTCCTGCTCCTTCGTGCCCTTAAACGGCACAGTGGAAAAGCGCCTCATAGTAACTTCCTCCCGATAAAAATTGCGCAGCGCGGACCGCCGGCCCGCATATACAAACATCATTATATCATACAGTTTGTTAAAAAAGCGTCAAATTTCGTGCAAAACTTTTCGTCAATAAGTAGAATTTAAACATTAAAAACTATGCAACTCGCTCATGTGCTTTTTTGATATATTGCTTTATAATGAAGGAAAGAATGCCCCAAACCAACGAAAAGGAGCAAAGGACCATGACCATTTCTGAAATTCTTGAAACACTGGATGCCCGGCTTCTGACCACTGGTTGCGACTGCGCGCGGGAGGTGCACACCGCCTGCGGCAGCGACATGATGAGCGACGTGCTGGCCTATGTGAAAGATCAGGCCGTGCTGCTGACCGGTCTGAACAATCCCCAGGTAGTGCGCACCGCCGACATGATGGACATGGTCTGCATTGTGTTTGTGCGGGGCAAGTGCCCGGATCAGATGCTTCTTTCTCTGGCTGAGGAACGGGGCATTGCGGTGATGACCACAGATCTGACCATGTTCACCGCCTGCGGCCTTCTGTACGAAAAAGGTCTGCGCGGGGGGGTGGGCTGATTGGGCGGCATTCATCTGCACTACACCGTGCCCGGAGACGATTTCACCCGGGCAGGCGAGGCCAGCGCAGATTTAAAACTGCGGCTGAAAAAGCTGGGCGTTCCCCCTACAGCCATCCGCAAAGTGTCCATTGCCCTGTATGAAGGGGAGATCAACCTGGCCATTCACGCGGGCGGCGGTGATATTGACGTGGAGATCACCGACGACAAGGTGCACATGTGCCTGTCGGACCAGGGCCCCGGCATCGCGGACATTGCCCTGGCCATGAGCGAGGGATACTCCACCGCCCCGGACGAAGTACGCAGTCTGGGCTTTGGGGCGGGCATGGGTCTGCCCAATATGAAAAAATATTCCGACGAATTTGACATTCAATCCACCGTCGGCGTGGGAACCACCGTCACCATGGCGGTCTCCACTGTCTGAAGACGGCATTCATCCCGGGAAGGAGGTGCCCCCATGGACCGGCCATCTGTTCACTCCGTGACACTGAATCGCGAACTGTGCAAGGGGTGTATCAACTGCATCAAGCGCTGCCCCACCGAGGCCATCCGTGTACGGGACGGCAAAGCCGTCATCATCTCCGAACGCTGTGTGGACTGCGGGGAGTGCATCCGTATCTGTCCCCATCATGCCAAACGCGCCGTGTCCGATCCGCTGGAGGTACTGGACCGGTTCACCTACAAAATTGCCCTGCCGCCGCCCAGCCTGTACGTGCAGTTCAACAATCTGGACGACCAGGACGTGGTTCTGGAAGGGCTGCTGGGCCTGGGCTTTGACAGCGTGTTCGAGGTGGCCCGTGCCGCCGAACTGATCAGCGAGGCCACCCGCCGTCTGATGCAGAGCCGCGATCTGCCCCGGCCGGTGATCTCTTCCGCGTGTCCTGCGGTGACGCGGCTGATCTGCGTGCGGTTTCCCCAGCTGATGGACCACATTCTGCCGCTGATCTCCCCCATGGAGCTGGCGGCACGGATGGCCAAAGACGAGGCCATCCGCCAGACCGGTCTGCCGCCTACGGAAATCGGGTGCATTTTCATCACCCCCTGCCCGGCCAAGGTGTCGGCCATTCACACGCCCATCGGCTCGGGCGAGAGCGCCGTGGACGCGGCGGTGGCGGTGAAGGACATCTATCCCCCGCTGCTCAGCGCCATGAAAAAAGCCAATCCGGTGGAGTACCGGGCCGGCGCGGGCCGCATTGGCCTGGGCTGGGGCGAGAGCGGCGGCGAGGCAGCCGCTCTCATGTCCACCGAGCGGTATCTGGCGGCGGACGGCATTGAGAACGTGATTCGGGTTTTGAGCGATCTGGAAGATGAAAAATATCCGGATCTGGACTTTGTGGAGTTGAACGCCTGCGCGGGCGGCTGCGTGGGCGGCGTTCTGCAAGTGGAAAATCCCTACATCGGCAAGGCCAAAATGAAGCATCTGCGCCGCACCATGCCTGTGAGTTTAAACCACATCACCGATGAGCTGGCCGAGCTGGTGCGCTGGGACCAGGACGTGCGGTATAATCCGGTGATGGAACTGGGCGAAACCCGTGCCGAGCGGTTTGAGCGGTACGCCCGCATGGAGGAGATCACCGCCATGCTGCCGGGGCTGGACTGCGGGTCCTGCGGGGCTCCCACCTGTGCCTCGCTGGCGGAGGACGTGGTCCGCGGTCAGGCCAATGTGAACGACTGCACGGTGCTGATGCGCCGCCGCATGGAAGCGGTGCTGCGCGCACTGGGAAAGGATGAATGAATCCATGACAAGCAAAACATTGTGCGCCGCCTGCAAATTTGCCCCGGCTGTGCCCGGGGACGAGCGGGAAGTGGGCGGCATTTTCACCGGCGATCTTCTGTCCTGGGCCATGGGCCGTGCCAGTGAGGGAGACATCTGGTTCACTGTGATGGGCAACGTGAACACCGTGGCTGTGGCCGCTTTGGCGGACTGCGCCTGTGTGGTGTTGTGCCACGGGGCAGTGTGGGACGACACCGCCCTGCAGAAGGCAGCCCAGCAGGGAGTGGCCCTGTACACAACCGATCTACCGGAGTTCGAAGCGTCCTTTCTGGCGGCCACCCGGTTGGGACTGGCGCCGCCTGCGCCATGAGCGCGCTGCGGGCGGATCTGCACGTTCACACCTGCCTTTCGCCCTGCGCCAACGACGATCTGACCCCCGCCACGGCGGCGGGACTGGCCAAGCTGGCAGGCGCGGACATTCTGGCCGTCACAGACCACAACAGTGCCCGCAGCCTGCCCGCGGCTCAGGCCGCCTGCCGGGAATACGGGCTGCTTTTGCTGCCCGGCGTGGAGGCCAATACCCGGGAGGAGATTCACCTGCTGTGCTATTTCCCGGACGTGGAGACCGCGCTGGATTTTTCCGACCGGTTGTATGAGGCGCTGCCCGTCTTTCCCTACGACCCCGCCATTTGGGGCCGCCAGCTGGTGATGGATGAAAACGACCGGGTGCTGGAACAGGTGCCCAAACTGCTAACCGGTGCGCTGGAGCTTTCGCTGGCGCAGACGGCGGCACTGTGCCGGGAAATGGGCGGCATTCCGGTGCCCGCGCACGCGGATGCGGACAGCTATTCCCTGTTCTCGGTGCTGGGCGGCTGGCCCATGGACGTGGACTTTGATCTGTTTGAGGCAAAGGACCCGGCCAAGGCGTCTCTGCTGGTGGAAAAAGGCTTTTTCCCTGCCGGGAAACCCATGCTCTTTTCCTCGGATGCGCACCGCATGGAAGACGTTGCCTGCCGGATGTGTGAGATTGACGAGGATTCTCCTTTGATGCAGCTTCTAAAAAAATGAACCATGCCGCTTCGGCATGGTTTTTGTATATTCAAAAAGGGCTTGCCATCGGCAAGCCCTTTTTTCACCATTTGGAGCGGGTGTACAGCGCCGTGGCCAGGTCGCACGCGCCGTCCAGCAGCAGGCTGAAACCGAAGAAACGAATGACCAGCCGGGCCACCCCGAAGGGATTGGCCACCAAAATCACTCCCAGCACCAGCGGCACCGCCGCCGACGCCAGCAAAGGCAGCAGAAACGGGGCATTGGTGCGCTTTGCATCCACCACCAGGGGCAGTTTTCCCACGCCGTCCACCAGTAAAAGTATCCCCGACACCAGGGGCACAAAGGACAGCACCACCCGGGAACCCAGCACACAGAACACCGCCAGTGCCGCGAACACGGCGGCGAGAACCGCTTCGCCCGGGGCACGGACGCCCTGCCGCGCGGCCTGCCGCCACCGAAGCAGACGGCCTGCTGCGAATACAGCCGCGCCTGCGGCCAGCATCCAGCAGAACACCGTTCCCGTCATCTCTGGGAACAGCAAAAGCACCAGTCCCAGCACCATATACAACACCGCCAGTCCCGGCGAGGCGCTGCGCGTCCAGAAAAAGCCAAACATACCCATTGCTCCTTTCGTTTCTATTATAAGCATCGTACACGCTTCTCATGCGTTTTATTCCAAAACCCAGGGTCCCTCCATCGACGGAGCACGGAAAACCGCCGTCTCCGTGCCAAAGGGCTGCTGGGTCAGGGCCAGAACGTATGCTTTCCCGTCCTTTTCCAGCGATGCCGCCCCATGCAGATAGGCCAGCGGCACCTCTTCCCAGGGAAGCTCCAGCTGCGTCCAGCGGCCGTCGCCGCCGGTGCCGTAAACCAGAGGCCAATTCTCCTCATTGGATGTGGTCAGGCTCATCACGGCCGCGCCGTCCGGCAGAGCGCAGAAACCGCACAAAAGATTCTGCGCATCCCCCTGGGGCAGGTTCTCGTAAGGCTGCCAGCTCACACCGCCGTCGGCGGTAAACCAGGCCCGGGTCTCCTTGCCCGTGCCCATGGAAAAATCCGTACCCAGGGCCAGATACCCGAATTCTCCGGTGGGAAACTGCAACGTTCCCCACACCGCCGGGCGGCACAGCTCTGCCAGAAAAGCGCTGTTCCAACGGGTGCCGCCGTCGCAGGAAGCTGAGACGGAATAACTGCATGCGCCATCGCTGTACACCGCGCCAAGCGCAGTTTCCGAAGCCAGACCGCACACAAAATCCTCTGCGCTCTTCAGCTGTGCCCCACAGACAGACGGCGATATCATGGTTTCGCCCCCATCTGTGGTGAACCAAACGCCCTCGTCCGTGACCGCATACTGAAACGGTCCACTGCCGCTGAACCGGGGTGCCTGGGCTGCATTTCCACTTGTCTCCGTCTGCACAGTCTGGTTGTTTTCCGCACTCTGGTACCAGCGGGCCCATTCCACAAGGTCCGATGCCTTCCATCCCAGCAGTACGCAGAACAGCATGCCCGCCGCCACTGCGACCGGCACCCGGTATGTTCGCCGGCTGCGGTATGCCGCGCCGGATTTCGATGCGGCAAGCGCCACCCAGGTCTCGTCTGTTTGCTCCACAAAGGCACAGCCGCCTGCCCACAGCAGGACAAATCCGTTTTTCCACCGGTCAATGCGGCGCAGTGCCGCGTGGGGGAACCAGGCGCTGTACCCGTCCCGATTCCATCTGCATCCTGTCTCGTCCACCTGAATCAGCGTGGGAGAAGCGTCTCCCCGCCAAGTGCGGCCGATGGCGGCACGGCGTGAGAAACACCATACTGCATCCGCCCCGCAGAACAGCGCCAGTACGGCCAGGCACGCCGCCAGCGCCCAGCCTTTCGGGCCGGGAAAAAGCGTTGGCAGCAGCACGGCGCATCCCGTACACAGTGCCGCAGCCGACCCGCCCAGCAGGCGCATCCAGAAGGGCGTCGTGGACTGCGCCAGTGCTGCCCGGGCACCGCCGGTGCGCAGAGCGGTCATCACGCCCCGCGCTTCCTGTCTTTGCCGCGGCTGCCGCTCTCCTGCCAGCAGTTCGTCCACGGTGACGCCCAGTTCCCGGGCGAGAGGCGCCATCACCGAAACGTCCGGCAGACCCGCGCCGGTCTCCCATTTGGAGACGGCTTTGTTGGTCACGCCCAGCTGCTGAGCCAGCTGCTGGGTGAGTCCGCGTTCGTTCCGAAGGCGCGCGATCCGTGCGCCCGTTTTTTCCGCCTGTGTCATTTCGGAATCTCTCCTTTCCCGTCCCAGTATAGGCAGGGCGGGGCAAAAAGCGCAACAAACGCACCGCAGAAGCACTCCACGCAGCGTGGAGTTTGCAAAAATTATACGTTCTTTCGCTGTTTATCTTGTGACGCTCCGCATCCAGCGCCCAGTGGCCAACCTTCGCAGACACAGCACCGCCTTCAGGGGCATATCGAACTTGAGCACAAACAGCACCACCGATGCGCCTGCTCCCAGCCAGAACGCAGCCGCCGCGCCCAAAGGAACCATGGCCCAGATGCAGCCTGCATCCACCACCATGGCGAAGCGGGTATCCCCGCCGCCCCGCAGCACGCCGCTGATCAGAGGGCAGGTGAACGCCTGGAAGAACATGGCGAAAGAATACACTCCCAGCAGCTGCTTGGCCAACGCCACCGTAGAAGGCTGAATGTCGTACAGTGCCAGCAGCGGCAGGCCGATGACGAATACCAGCACCGCGCAGATCACGCCCAGCACCAGATAGATGCGCACCAGGCGGGATACACAGGCCCGGGCATATTCCCATTTTCCTTCGCCGATGATCTTGCCCACCAGCACAGCCGATCCATCGGCCACGCCCAGCAAAAAGCTGGTGACCATCTCGTACATAATGTAACAGATGCTGTTGGCAGCCACCGCGTCGCTGCCCATGTGACCCAAAATGACCGAGTGCATGGAGATGGCAAGGCTCCACAAAAGTTCGTTCACCAGAACCGGCAGGCCGTAGTGCACCAAATCCCGGCCCAGGCCATCCGATGGCAGGGCCACCATCCGGGGCCGGAAATGCAGCTTCTTTTCAAAAAACGCCATGTACCCCAGCACCAGCACAAATTCAGCCAGCCGCGCCAGCACCGTGCCCACCGCGGCCCCGGCCACACCCATGCGGGGCGCGCCCAGCTTGCCGAAGATAAACACGTAGTTGCCGCCTACGTTCACCGCAAAGGAAACTGCGTAAATCACCACCGACACGCGCACGGTCTCGGTGCTGCGCAGCACCATCAGAAACGTGGCGGTCAGCCCGTAAAACAAATAGGACAGGCACACAATGCGCAGATATTCCGCTCCAGCGGCAATCACCGGCTCCTCGTTTGTGAAAATCTCCATGGCCTGCCTGGGAAATGCCAGCAAAAGCACGGTGACAACCAGCCCCACCGCACCGGCCATGCGCAGAGACAAAGCCGTCACCCGGCGAATGGCCTGAATGTCCTTTTTGCCCCAGTACTGACTGCACAGCACTGTGGCACCGCTGGCGATGCCGAACACCGCCACCGTATAAATAAAAAACATCTGGTTCGCCAGACTGCTGGCGGACAGCGCCACCTCACCCAGACTGCCCAGCATCAGCGTATCCATCAGATTCACGCTGAAGGAAATCAGATTCTGCGCAGCCACCGGCAGAGCGATGGCCGCCAGGCTTTTGTAAAAATCCGCACCGACCGTTTGCCCGTTCACATTGACGCTCCTTTTGCACAAAAAATACAAAAGCCCGCACAGCCTGGAAGTCCGGACCGTGCGGGCTTTTCAATAAACTTAAACCACCTTGGGAATGGTGATGGCGTGTACCGGGCACTCGTTGACGCATTTGCGGCATCCGATGCACTTGTCCACGTCGATGTGGGCCACGTTGTCCACCACTTTAATAGCTTCCACCGGGCAGGCTTTCTGGCACTTCATGCAGCCAATGCAGCCCGCGGTGCATGCCTTGCGGGTCAGCGCGCCACGGTCATGGTTGGCGCACAGAACCATGGGCTTCTCGCTCTCGGGACGCACCTCAATGATGTGCTTGGGACAGGCCTCGGCACAGGCGCCGCAGCCGGTGCACTTTTCGGGATTGACCCGGGCCAGTCCGTTGGAAACAATGATGGCGTCGAACTTGCAGGCCTTCTGGCAGTCGCCGTAGCCAAGGCAGCCGAACTCGCAGGCGGAGCGGCCTTTGTACAGCGCCGCGCAGGCCGCGCAGCTGGCAATGCCCTCATACTCGTATTTGTCGCTGGTGTGCTCGTAGCTGCCCTGGCAGGCCACGATGGCCTTGCGCTTGACCACTTCGCCGGCCTCGACGCCCATGACGGCCGCGGCGCCCTCAGCAGACGCAGCACCGCCGGGAACGCACTTGTTTACCGGCGCACCGGCCACAATGGCCTTTGCGTAGTCCGCGCAGCCCGCATAACCGCAGGCGCCGCAGTTTGCGCCGGGCAGGCACTCCAGAACCTTGCCCACGCGCTCGTCCTCCTCCACATGGAAAAAGTGGGCGGCTACCACCAGAATGGCGGCGCCGAGAAGGCCGATGACGGTGACGACCACCGCCGCTGTTACGATACTCATATGCCCTCTTCCCCCTTTATGCGCCGAAAATGTTTTCGATGATGCCGCCGAAGCCCATGAAGGACAGGCTTACCACGCTGGCGCTGACCAGTGTGATGGGCAGGCCCTCGAAGCACTTGGGCGGTTTGGCGTCCTCAAGGCGTTTGCGAACGCCCGCGAACAGCACCATGGCCAGCATGAAGCCGAAGCCCGCGCCCACAGCGCACACCAGGCTTTCCACGAAGTTGTAGCCCTCGTCGATGACCGAGATGGTCACGCCCAGCACCGCGCAGTTGGTGGTGATCAGGGGCAGGTACACGCCCAGCGCCTTATACAGGGGAGGCATGTATTTTTTCATGATGATCTCCACCAGCTGCACCAGCACCGCGATCACCAGAATGAACACGATGGTCTGCAGATAGGCCAAACCCTGGGGCTCCAGGATGTAAGTGTAGATGGGCCAGGTGGCCGCCGTGGCCAGCGCCATGACGAAGACCACCGCGCAGGACATGCCGAAGGCCGAGTCCAGTTTTTTGGAAACGCCCAGGAACGGGCAGATGCCCAGGAACTGTACGAGGACGTAGTTGTTCACCAGGATCATGCTGAAAAAGATCATTGCAAGACTTGCTGCCATTACGCCTCGCCTCCTTTCGCCTCTTCGGGTTTCTCACTGCAGCCGCCTGCGCAGGCGCCCTTGGCGGGGCATCCTTCGCACCCCATCTTGCGGGGAATGCGGTTGTTGGTTTTGGTCTCGATCCAGATCACCAGTGCCATCAGGCAGCCGAACACGAAGAAACCGCCCGGAGGAGTGATGAACACGGTCATGGGGTCTACGCTGGCGGGCATGATCTGCACGCCGAACAGGGTGCCGGCGCCCAGCAGCTCGCGGATGGAGCCCATCACCAGCAGGGTCAGGGTGAAGCCCATGCCCATGCCAAGGCCGTCCAGCGCGGAGTCGATTACGCCGTGCTTGGAGGCAAACATTTCAGCCCGGCCCAGAATGATGCAGTTTACCACGATCAGGGGCAGGAAAATGCCCAGGGAAGCATCCAGAGAGGGCAGGTATGCCTTGACCAGCATCTGCAGCACCGTCACGAAGGTGGCGATGACCGTGATGTACGCCGGCAGGCGCACCTTGTCGGGAATGATTTTACGCAAAGCGGAAATGGCGATGTTTGAGCAGATCAGAACAAACGTAGCCGCCACGCCCATGCCCAGGCCGTTGACCGCCAGGGTGGTGACCGCCAGGGTGGGGCAGGTGCCCAGCACCAGGCGCAGAGAGGGGTTCTCTTTCAGGAGGCCGTTTGTTACGATTTTCAGTTTTCCGTTCATCGCTTACGCCTCCTTTACCAGTTGAAATGCGTCTACAGCCATCTGGATGGTTTTGCGCATCAGATCGCTGGACATGGTCGCTCCGGCAACTCCGTCAAATTCAGACGCGTCGGTTTTGCCGATGAGCTGATCGGCCAGTCCCAGGCCGGTAAAGGCCTCGCGCACGGGTTCACCCTCGCCCATGCCATCGGTCCACAGACCGGTGATCACACCGTCGTTGTCAAAGCCGACCGCCGCATACATGGGTTTGTCGTGGTAGCCCACGCCTTCCACATAAATCAGATAGCCGTAATTTTCGCCCTTGTACGCCTCGGTTACGCCCGGCGCATCCAGAGTGATGGGCGTCAGCTCGCCCGCATCCGGCAGCACCGCCGCACGGATCTCGTCCGCGGTCAGCTCGGTTTTGCCCTCGCTTTTACCGGTCAGCACGTTGTAGGCTTCGATGGCGCTGTTGATGCCGTTTACAGCCGCACGGGAAGAGATGGTCGCACCGGAGATGGCGTCGATGTCCTCAAGGGTCATCTCCTGAGCCTCACGGCCGGCGAACTGGCCGCTGAAGTCCTCGTTTTTCACCTTCTGGCCAAGGCCGGGCGTCTCGTCGTTGTCCAGGAACTTGACCGCGGTGATGGTTCCCTCGCTGTTGAAGGCCACCATCACGGGCACGTCGCCGCCGTAACCTTTGGCTGCGGCCGTGATCACGTAGCCCGCGCCATTGTCAGCCTTGTAGGCCTCGGTGACGCCTTCCACCGTGCACTCCACCTGCGTGAAGGTGTCCGCTTCGGGCAGAAGCTCGGTACGGTTGGCGTTGGCAGTGCGTTCACTGTTTTCTTTAATGATGGGAGCTGTCACGCCGTTGGTCGCCGCCAGCAATGCGCTGGCCACCAGGCAGATGACGCCCAAAACCACAATGGGTTTTACAAAATCGTTCCATACATTTTTCATTTTGACTTCACACCTCCCAGCGGTTTCTGACGGGTGAGGTCGTTGATGTACGGAACCAACAGGTTCATGATCAACAGCGAGAAGCTGACGCCCTCAGCCATATTGCCCCAGAACCGGATGGCGCAGGTGATGATGCCCAGGCCAATGCCGTACACGATTTTTCCCTTCAGGGTGAAGGGGCTGGTCACATAATCCGTGGCCATGAAGAAGGCGCCCAGCAGCAGACCGCCGCCCAGCAGCTGCAAAATCACGTCCTGGCCGAACACAAGGCTCAGCACTGCCACGGTGCCCAGATAGCTGACCGGAATGGCCGCCGAGATGGTGCGGGTGGCGATCAGATAAATGCCGCCCAGCAGAAGCATGACCGAGCAGGTCTCGCCCAGCACGCCGCCGTGAATGCCCAGCGCCAGATTGAACAGCATGTCCATACCGGAAATGCTTTTGCCCGCCACCAGCGGAGTGGCCGTGGCCAGAGCGTCAATGTTCGTCTCGGGGAACGCATAGGACGTCATGCGGCCCGCAAAGCCTACAAACAGGGCGATGCGGCCCACCAGAGCGGGGTTGGCAAAGTTGCATCCAATGCCGCCGAACAGCTGTTTTACCACCACAATGGCGATGAACGCGCCCACCACTGCGATCCACAGGGGGATGGTGGCCGGCAGGTTGAACGCCAGGATCAGACCCGTGACCACCGCGGACAAATCGCCCACGGGAACAGGTTTTTTCATCAAAACACAATACAGCGCTTCAAAGCCCACACAGGCCGCCACGGTCACACCCGTGACCAGCAGGGCCCGGGCGCCGAAGATGAAAACGCTGGCCACCAACGCGGGCAGCAATGCAATGATCACATGCCCCATCAGCCCGCGGGTGGAAGACTGATCCACAATGTGAGGGGATGCGGTAACCACTAACTTTTTCGGTTCCATTCGTTACTTCTTCCCTCCATTCTTCTGCATGACCTTGGCCAGGCTCATAGTCTGAGCCACCGGCCGCTTGGCCGGGCACACAAAGGTGCAGCTGCCGCAGCCCATGCACAGATCCACCATCAGCTTGTTCAGGCCGTCCACGTCGCCTTTGGTAAACGCGCCCGCGATCTCCACCGGGGACAGGCCCAGCGGGCAGGCTGCAATGCACCGGCCGCAGCGGATGCAGGGGCCGGGTTCAGGCAGGTGCGCCTTTTTACCGGAAAAGGCCAGCAGCGCATTGTTCTGTTTGAGAACGGGGAAAGAGGTGTCGAACACAGCGGTACCCATCATGGGGCCGCCCATGATCAGCTTTTCCATGTCGTCTTTCACGCCGCAGAAATCCAACACGTCCTGCATGGGCGTGCCAATGATGACTTCCACATTTTTAGGCGTGGTGATGGAATCGCCGTCCACGGTCAGGCGCTTGGTGGTCAGGGGCATGCCGCTGTCCAGGAACTTGCCCAGGGTGGAGGCCGTGGTCACGTTCATGACAATCACACCCACGTCGCTGGGCAGACCTCCCCGGGGCACTTCCCGGCCGGTGGTCTTTTCAATCAGCACTTTCTCCGCGCCCTGCGGGTAGCGGCTGTCCAAAGGCATCACCTGATAGCTGGCGTCTCCTTTGGTCAGGCTGAACATCAGGTCAATGGCTGCGGGCTTGTTGCGCTCGATGCCGAAAATCACCTTTTTGATGCCCAGGTGCTCCTTGACCGCTGCCACGCCGCGCATAATGGTGTCGCTGCACTCCAGGAATTCCCGGTTGTCGGCGGTGATGTACGGTTCGCACTCAGCACCGTTGATCACCAAGGTGTCGATCTCCTCCAGATTTTTCGGTGACAACTTCACCGCTGTGGGAAATCCGGCGCCGCCCAGGCCTACCAGGCCGCAGGCGCGAGCCGCTGCCACCAGGCTGGCTGCATCCGTAACCACCGGCGGCTTGCAGGCCGGGTCCGGGGTCTGATTTCCATCGGGCCGAATAACCACTGCCGGCACCACCGCGCCGTTGGGCATGTGAACGCTGTCCACCGCCTCGACCGTGCCGGAAACACCGGAATGGATGTCCGCGCTGACAAAACCGCCCGCCGTTCCCACCACGGTGCCCACAAACACGGTATCACCCTTTTTCACCGCGGGGGTGCAGGGTGCGCCGATGTGCTGCTGCATGGGCAGCACGATTTTTTGCGGCAGGGGCATCTTCTCGGTCGCCAGCTCCGCCGTACCCTTGTGGTGCGGCACACGCGCGCCCTCGGCGCTGCGTTTCAGTTTGGCTAACATCAGTGTGATCCCTCTTCTCTTCCTTACTTCTCACGGTCTTCGCACAAGGGCAGAAAACCGCAATCCTTCATTATTTTATTTTAACATTCAGCTAGACTCTGTCAACAAAAAATAAATCTTTCACAATCTCGAACATTGCGTTCTTTGCAAGCTGTGTGGTATACTATGGTATACAGCTTTTTTGCGGGAGGGACCGGTTTGCCGTTTCTTGTTACTGACAGCGCTTCGCCCCTGGCGTTTGAGACGCTGCCCGCGCTGAAGGTCACTGAATTTTACGGGCGGCCCCGGCGCGGAGAGGTCTATTCCTATCTGCGCTGCTATGTGCGCGAAGGGTCGCTTTATTACAGCGTTACGGTGTTTGACGGTGCGCCGCCCGCCACTGCGCGCATTGGCTTTGCCATCACGGCACAGGACGACGCGCGGCGCTATCTGTTTGCCGAACTGGGCAAGGATATCCCCTGCCAGCTGACGCTGTACGAAGACGACCAGCCGGTACAAACTCTGAAAGCACCCCCGGTGCGGCAGCTTGCCGGCCAGGACGAGCAGGGCGAGTACTGGGGCGCGGAAAGCGTGCTGGACGCCCAACTGTTCCGGACTTTTTTCGGCTGTGCGCCGCAGGCCGGAACCCTTTTACCCGGGAACGTCTTCTTGTTTGACCGGACGGAAACCGCCTTTGGCGCTGCTTTTCCCGTTCCGGCGGATGGGCCGGTGCCCACATCCCGGGGATTTGATTCTTTTCTGGTGGTTCCCTATTGAAAAACGAGGAGGCGTATCGAACATGAAATTTGTATTGAAACTGCTGGGCTGGCTGGCACTGGCTGCCGCCGCTGTGTGCGCGCTGGCATACTGGGACAAAAAGACCACGCCCGATTATATTGAAATTTATTCCGACGGCGAAGACGAAGAAGATGCGTTCTAAGCCGCAGTTCCATAAGAAAAAAGAACGGACAGCCTTTCGGCTGTCCGTTTTCTTTATACTTTGCAAAGCGGCTCGTAATATTTTTCTTTGTATTGTGCCAGCATCTCGTTGAAGTTGGGCACAAATCCGTCGTGCATGTTCCGCCGGAAGGCGTGGGCGTCAAACGTTCCCACATCCTCCTCGCTACCTACAATGCGCGCTGCAATGTTGGAGCAGTGGTCGGAAATACGCTCCAGATTGGTCAGAATTTCCATGTAAATGGTGCCGCCGTCAATCTGGCACTCTCCGCTCTTCAGCCGCTGAATGTGGCGCGAACGAACGGTTTCGATCATCAAGTCAATGGTTTCTTCCAGCGGCTCCACCTGCTCGGCAATTCGGGCATCGCTCTGCTCAAAAGCGCGCAGGGTGATGTCCAGGATTTCCTGCAGGGCCTTGTCCACCAGTGCCAGCTCGGTTTTTGCAGCGCCGGTGAAGCTCAGCTCTTTGTCAAACATCTCGCCCGAGCGCTCGCACACATTGATGGCGTAGTCGCCGATGCGCTCGTATTCCACAATGAAATTCAGCAGTTCGCTGACGGCGTGGCTCTCGTTTTCACTCAGCTCCCGGTCGGTGATCTTCACCAGATAGTTGCTGATGGCCACCTCCAGCTGGTCGATAATGTTCTCCCGCTGATGGATCAGATTCAGCGTTTCGCTGTCATGACTGTACAAAACGGGGATGGACGCGGCATAGTTCAGCTGGGCGTTGCGCGCCATGGTTTCCACGGCGCTTTTGGCCTGCTGAATGGCCACGGCCGGCGAAGTGATCAGGCGTTCGTCCAGAACCGGGATCTCCACTTCCGTCTTTTCTCCGACCGAATCGGGAATGGTCATCTCGGCCAGTTTGGCCAGCAGACGCACAAAGGGAATGAACATCACCGTGACCACCACGTTGAACAAGGTGTGGAAGTTGGCGATATCGCCCATGCCGATGGGGTCGTCCCACCAGTCAAAACGAAGCAGCGCCTTCATCCCGTAGATGGCCGCCAAAAAGACCAGGGTGCCGATGACGTTGAAATACAGATGCACCACGGCGCTGCGTTTGGCAGCCTTGGAAGCGCCGATGGAGGCGATCAGCGGCGTGGAGCAGGTGCCGATGTTCTGACCGAGAATGATGGGAATGGCGCTGCCCCAGGTGACCACACCCGTGCTGGAAAGCGCCTGCAAGATGCCCACCGACGCCGAGGAGGACTGAATGGCAATGGTGACCAGCATGCCTGCCAAAACGCCCAAAATGGGATTCTGCAGCGAGGTGAACAGCTGCACGAACAGAGGAGAATCCCGCAGCGGCTCCACGGAGCTTGTCATGATGCCCATGCCCGTGAACAACAGGCCGAAGCCCATCATAATCTGGCCGATATTGCGCTTTTTGGGCGCTTTGATGAACACGTACAGAATGGCCCCCGCGAAAGCCACCAGAGGCGCAAAGGTATCGGGCTTGCAGAACTCCATCCAGGTGCTGCCGCCGGACATCTCCGACAGCCGGATCAGCTGGCCCGTGACCGTGGTGCCGATGTTGGCGCCCATGATGATGCCGATGCCCTGGGACAGCTGCATGATCCCGGAATTGACCAGACCGATTACAATGACAGTGGTGCCCGCAGACGACTGGATGATGCCGGTGATTAAAGCACCCAGCAGCACCGACCGAATGGTGGACGCAGTCAGCTTTTGCAAAATGCTTTCCATCTTGCCGCCGGCGATCTTTTCCAGACCTGAGCCCATAATGCTCATGCCGTACAAAAACAGCGCAATGCCGCCCGCGAGATTGATCACGTCGAAAATTGTCATACATTCCTCCGGATGACAGCCTTCCTTCCAAAAACAAAGCGGCTCGTAAGTGATCCGGCCGCTTTGTTTACAGAAAGTTGACGTTTTCTTTTCAAAAACCTTACATATCACATTTATGATACCATCCCGCTGTTCGGCACGCAAGGGGCGCAGTCAATTTTTGGCGAAAAAGGTGGTCATTCTTCGATGGTGACCACCACGCCCCCCGGGGCGCAAACCGCCTGGTCGTGCTCTTTGCTCAGCCAGCCGTAGTTCTCGCAGATGTGGTCCGGGCACTGGCTGTCCACAAAGCGAATCGCCCCGTCCTTCACTTCCAGCGTCACGGGGAAAGGAGCGCCCTCGATTTGGTAAACCCCGTCCTGCGCCAGTGAAATGCGCCGGGTTTCCCCCTGTGCCACACTGACCACCGCCTGGGCTCCTGCGCCGCGCCCCATGCCCCACAGGGCCAGCAGACCCGCCGCAGCCAGAATTGCCAGGGCAAACAGAATGTTTTTCTTCATGGGCACCTCCCGTGCTCTCTTGCGTATTTTTTTCATTATACTATAATAAGGAAAGAAAACTCAAACAACAGGGAGAGTGGGAAAAATGAACGATGCACAACGCATTCAGAAAATTGACGCATTCATTGAAGAAAACAGAGACGCGCTTTTGCGCGATTTGAAAACACTCGTGGACATCAACAGCGTGCAGAGCGCGGCTCAGCCCGGCGCCCCCTTTGGTCCGGGCGTGCGCAAAGCTCTGGACACCGCGCTGGAGATGGCGCGCCGCTTCGGCCTGGACGCCCACGACTGCGAGGGCTACATGGGTTACGCGGAAATCAAAGGCGAAAGCGAAAAGCAGATTGCCACCATCGCCCATCTGGATGTGGTTCCCGAGGGCAACGGCTGGGACTCCGACCCGTTCTCCATGGTGGAGCGCGAGGGCTTCGTGATCGGCCGCGGCACTGCGGACGACAAGGGACCGGCTGTGCTGACGCTGTACGCCGCCAAGTTCTTCAAAGAACAGGGCCAGCCCCTGCCGTACACCCTGCGCATCCTGCTGGGCTGCGCCGAGGAGACCGGCATGGAGGACGTGGACTATTATCTGGCCAACTACCCCCAGCCCGCTTTCTGCTTCACGCCGGACGGCGAATTCCCGGTGGGTTACGGTGAGAAGGGGCACTACGGCGGCACCTTTACCAGTGCGCCGCTGACGGGCAATCTGGTACAGATGGAAGGCGGCGTAGCAACCAACGTGGTGCCGGACCGCGCCTTTGCCGTTGTAAAGGCCGACAAGGACCAGCTGGCCGACACCGACCGGGTGAAGGTGACCAGCGAGGGCGAAGGCCTTGTCCGCATCACCGGATACGGCAAGGGCGGCCACGCTTCTCTGCCTGAGGGCACCGTCAACGCCATTGCCCTGGTGGTGGATTATCTGCTGGAGCACAACCTGTGCTCTGCCGAAGAAAAACGCTTTTTGGAGCTGGAGCACGCACTGCTGAGCGTGACCGACGGATCCTTTGCCGGCATTGACTGTCAGGACGAAGTATTCACTCCGCTGACCTGCATCGGCGGCACGGTGGCCATGAAAGACGGCCGGCTGTGCCAGACCATCGACATTCGATATCCCACCTGTATCACCGCCGAGACCATGCAGGAAAAACTGAACGCCTTTGCCGCCGGCTACGGCGCTGTATTCGAGGGTGAGAAACCGGCCATTCCCTTCTACATCGACCCGAACTCCGCGGCCATCCGCACGCTGATCGACACTTACAACGAGGTGACGGGCCAGAACAAGAAGCCCTTTACCATGGGCGGCGGAACCTACGCCCGCCACTTTGCCAATGCGGTCAGCTTCGGCATGGAAGAGCCCGAGGAACCGGTGCCCGATTTTGTCGGCGCCATGCACGGCGCCAACGAGGGCGTGCCCGTGGCGCGGCTTTTGCAGAGCCTGAAAATTTACATTCTGGCCCTGGCACGGCTGATGGAACTGGAATTTTAAGCCAAAAGCCCTGCTTGTTCCTTTTGGGGAACAAGCAGGGCTTTTTCTTTTCAGACAGGAAACCGGACCGCCACTTTTGCCCGCTGAATGCCTTTGCGCAAAGAAGGCAAAAGAAGCATCGCCACAAGAAAGTTTCCGCCGCCGTGCAGAAGATCGAAGGGAATTCCCGTGATCCACCATGCCACACCTGCGGCCGGGCCGTTGACCATGCCGTAAAACACAGCGTACAAAGCACCGTAAGAGAGCCCGAACAACCCGCTGAGCACTGCCCACACCAAGCGGGACTGGTTTTGGCGCATCAGCCAGGTCAAACCGATCAAAACAAGCCAGACGTACAGCTGCGGCACCCACCAAATGCCCATCCCGTTTAAAAGGCCGTACAGAACCGCATAGGTATATACAGCCGGTATAACTATTTTCGGGAACTCCAATGTGTAAACAATCACCAATAGGCTGACCAATTCAATGTTAGGCAAGCCGTCCATGGCAAATTTCGACACCGTGAGAAGGGCAGCAAGCAGCCCTGTCACGGCAATCCGGTACGTTGTTTTCATGTTCAATAACCCGTTTTCAACGTAGCTTCAAACCGGTCGCCATCCGCCACGGGCGTATCGTCCACCCCGGTCATCAGCTCCTGTCCGCCTTTGGTAAAGCACCACCACTGCTGCTTGGCATCGTCCGCGGTCACACCGTTGACCGTCTTCACAAACAGCCCGTACTCGGACTCCTCGCCCTCCACCAGCTGCTGTTCTTCCAGTGCGCCACGCAAAAATTCCTGCGAAGTGGAAAATTCAAAGTTCTGCGAGTTGCCGTCCGCGTCCACCACAGTGAGGCAGATGTTTTTTTCACCCGCGGTTCCCTGGGGCCGCATCACAAACCAGACCGAGCCCATCAAAACCACCGCCAGCACCGCAACCAAAACCAAAATTCCGTTTTTCTTTTTCTGTGTCATAAAAAATCCTCCTCTTATAAAAAGGCCGGCGCATTGGAATGCGCCGGCCTCTCCTGTGCAAATTCTGCAACGACCCGTCCTGCGCAAATCGTGTTTTCTGCCGTGCACGGTGCCCCGGCTGAGAACCCATGGTTCATCACGGTGGCGCGACCGTGCGGGATTTTCACCCGCTTCCCCGTATACACACGACACTTTGTTGAATTTTCAAAAGAACATACAATCTGTATAAGCCTGAATAAATACCGGATTGGACGCCAGATCCACCGTTTGCGCCCCTTGCGTAAGCGCTTCGCAGCGATCTATCTGCGACCAGTCCAGCAGCAGCATGGACGCGCCGCGCAGCGCTGCGTTTCCAAGCACGCGCACCCGGGGCGCCAACTCTTCGGGAATCAGCCCGATGCGGCCCGCACTCTGCACATCCAGATAGCTGCCGAATCCGCCGGCAACCGCCAGCTCTTCCACCTGGGAAAAGACAGATCCGCGGTTTTCACAAGAGTGTGAATGCCGGCTGCTACAGCGCTTTTGGCAAGCTGTACGGCCCGAACATCCTTTTGCGTCAGCGTCACCGGTCTGCAGATTTCCGCCGGTTCCGGGTCAAGAAAGCCCGTTTCGTCCATCTGATCGATTTCCAGAAGGCAGGCGAGCGCGTCCACCACGCCGCTGCCGCAAATGCCCACTGCTTCTCCATCGCCCAGGACGTGCGCTTTCAAGGTTCCGTTCTGCACGCTCACGTGGTCCACTGCCCCGTCCCGGCCGGGCATTCCCATGGAAAGGCCCGCCCCCTCGAAAGCAGGGCCCGCCGCGGTGGAACAGCACAAAAGGCGCTGCCCGTTCCACAGGGCAATTTCGCCGTTGGTTCCGATGTCCGCCATCAGCCGAATGCCGCCGCGCTCCAAAATATCGCTGGCCAGCAGAGCGGTGGCCGTGTCCGCCCCCACAAACGAGGAAAAACACCGGGGCAGATAAACCGTTGCTTTTGCGCAGCACAGATCCAACTGCTGCCCGGTCAGCCTTTCGCCAAACAGGCGGTCCGCCTCAAAGGGCGCATGAGACAAAGCATCCGGGTTGGTACCGGTGAGCAGGTACAGCATGGCCGTATTTCCGGTGATCACCAGTGCGTCAATGTCTGCGGCCGAAATGTCTGCCTGCGCGGCCATGGATTCCAGCAACTCGTTGATGCCCTGCCGGACGCTTTGTGCCAGCGCATCCGCCTCACCGTCCAGCGCGGCGCCAATGCGGGTGATGACGTCCGCCCCCCACCGCGCCTGGGGATTCATGCGTCCGGCCTGCGCCAGCAGCGTTCCGTCCGGCCCGTACAAACAGGCGGCCAGCGTTGTGGTGCCCACATCAATCGCGGCTCCCCAGCGGGAAAACAACGGCGCACCCGCCGACAGATTTCCCCCGCTTCCCAGCACGTATTCGCGGTTCAGCGTGCCGGTGGATACCTGACAATCGCCCAGCACCCGGGTGCAGCACGCCAGCCGCACGCCTTGCTGCAATTCATCGGCTGTAAGCAGTTTTTTCTCTTCTGCGGTGGGTTCGCTGAGCGCCCCCTTTGCGAAAACACGGCACTTCCCGCACCGGCCATGACCGCCGCAGGGCGTTTCCAGCCCGGCATGAGGCGCTACCACATCGCTCAGCAGCGCGCCTGATTTCGCAAGGTGTGAAACTCCGTTGATCGTTACGGTCGCCATACCGTCTGCCTCACTTTCAGCGGTCAAACAAGACCGCACCAAAATACGTTACTGTGTTCTGCCCGTTGATGTACTTCATGCCGGCCAGCTCCGCCAGTTTGGACACGTTCATGCCATATGTTTCCAAAGAGGCCAGCGCCTTCTCCGGGAAGCGGCACGGTTTGTCCTCCCGTTTCGCACACACTTCACACACGCGGCAGCCGCCCGCGCCCAGGTGCAGTGCATCCGGGCCGAACGTATCCGCCAGTTCGCTGCGAACCCGCTGCGTCAGGGCATTCATACGCTTTCCAGCCGCCATCATGCCTTCAAAATCGTAGCTGTCCTCCAAATCGTCCACGGTCTGATACACCAGCGCCCAGCGGTACGTTTTGGCCTTTGCAATCAATTCGTCCACCGGACCCACACTGGGCGGACACATCCAGCTTCTGCCGTACATTCCGCAGGCATTGGCTTCGCACATTTTGCGGAACTCCGGCTCGAATTCAATGCGCTCCACCTCCACCAGTCCGGCACGATGGGCGCCCCACTCCAAAAGGGTCTGAATCAGATGTTCCCTGTCCATCAACGTTTCACTTCCATTCGACTTTTTCCAGCATCGCGCGGGCGTCCTGCACGGAGAAGCCGCGCCCCTTGCTTGTTTCGGTCTTAGTATCCCGCGGGTTCGTGCCGCACTCCGCATACAGCTGGTTGGCGCCCGCCATCAGGCACAGCTCGTCGGGCTCATGCACGCACATGGCTCGTTTCGGGCGCATGGCGAGGGTGGCAGCCGCGCAGATTTGCGCCAGGCGCGCCGCGGAGATCTCTCCTTTTTCCGCCAGAACGGTTCCGGGAACGGCCGTGCGCTTCATCACCGCCATCACGCCCACCGGGTAGGAGCGGGGCCGCAGCATTTCTTCCGCCAGCTGCTCGTTGGTATGCTCCGGGCCGATGGGTTCCACACAGTAATACAGCTCCAAACCGGCGTCTTTCACCGCGTCCATAGTGCGAACGCGCGCTTGTACCGTGGCACCCGTATCCACACCCTCGCCCAAGCGGCAGATGTGATAGACGCCGGTGAATCCCGCCTGCCGAAGCTGCCGGGCGTAAGTCAGGTCAAAATCCCCCACGTTTGCCACCAGGCGCACCTCTTCGGGCAGAGCCGCGCGCACGGCCCGGCCATATTTCAGAAAGGTCTGCTGGTCAAATTCGGCAGTGGTCATGAGAAACACGTCCTGCACGCCGGCCTCTGCCAGTTCCACTGCCTGCCGCACCGTGTCTTCCACACTGCGGATGACCGGTGTGCAGCCTTTCAGCACGTCCGCCGCCAGGCTGCAGAATTTGCAGTTGATGCGGCAGGGCTGCGAATCCAGCCCAATCTGCCCGAAAAGCAGCCCCCTTCCCTGAAAAGTGCTGCGGGAATACTCGTTTGCCGCGCACAAAAGGCGGTAATAGGCTTCACCGCCCACCGGCACGCTTAAAAGCGCGCACAGGTCTTCTTTCTCCAGCGTTTGCCCATCGGCAAACCGTTTTAAAATGGATTCAATCATCCCAAACCTCCCGAATCAAGCCCGGGTACCACTGCACGGCCTGCTTCACCGCTTTGCGCAGCGGCATTCCCGGACCGGCCAGCAGCACCAGACGGTTGACCTCTTCCGATTCAACCTGTGTCTCACAAACACGCACCGCCGGACCCACACAGTCCACCAAAAGGTGCTTTCCTTCCAGAAACACCACGCCCTTGATGCGCCAAGTGTCTTCAGCGATCATGCGCAGCATCCCGAACAGCTGCGTCTGCGTCATGGCCGGGTCCACCGCAAGAAGCTGTTTTTGCAGCCGAATGTCCGGCCCGTCTACCTTTTCCCTTCCGCCCAGCGGATGAATGTCGTCCAGCCACGCCGCGTCAAAGCGCCCGAAGCTGGTTTCCCGCACAATCGCTTCCGGATTGCGCTCGCTCACGGCGGCACGGGCCGCGCAGGTCTGCTCCGAGGTGGCCAGGTCGGTCTTATTCAAAAGAACCAGGCTGCTGACCATCAGCTGTTTGGGGCACACCCGCGCGGTGTGCAGAACGCGCTCCAGGCGGGGCGTATCCACCAGGCACACACTGCCCCGGTACTGAATTTCGGCAAATCCCGGCTGACCCAGCACCGTTTGCACACTGGTGGGGTCCGAAAGGCCCGACGCTTCCACAAGCACCACATCCGGCGCGTCCTGTATGCAGCGGTGCAGTTCTTCTTCAAATTTGTCCAAACGGCACGCGCAGAAAATCGAACCGTTGGTGATTTCCGCCAGCACCGCGTTCACGTCCTGCAATAGTGCTCCGTCCACGCCCGCCTTGCCGAACTCGTTGATGATGAGCCGCAGCCGCTTCCCCGCGAACTGCCGGACGAACTCCCGCAGAAACGTGGTTTTTCCTGCGCCCAAAAAACCGGTAATCAGATAAAGATCCATGGTGTATCCTTTCAGAAAGTGCCGCGGGAACCCCCGCGGCACACAAATTACAACACTTCCTGAATGGCTTTTTCCAGCTCTTCCTTGCTGGGAATGATGGAGGAAAACTTCAGCTTTCCGTTGATGTAGATGCTGGGCAGATTTTTGACCCCCATCTTTTTGAAACGGGCAATGTTTTCCTTTACGGTAAACTTGTATTCCACCATATCAATGGCGTCGCCGAAATGTGCCTTGGCCTCCGTTGCGGCGCCCAGCATATAGGTGCAGGCGGCGCAGGTGGCGCTGTCCAGGGTGCACACCTCCATCAACGGACGGGGCAGATGCTCGTAATCGGGCAGTTCCACATCCTCGTCAAAGGTGGCGGAGACATAATTTTCCACCATTTTGCGCACACTTTCGGTCTCCAGCGCAGCCTGTGCGGCGCCAATGGTGTTTTCCACGGGAACCGCATAGGGCATGTCGCAGCCGGGCGCCACAATGAAGTTGCGGTACTCCGGCAGGTTGGCCAGCAGATCCACCACATATTTCATGTTGTCCTGCTGGGTGCCGTGCAGCATCACGCTGGTCAACGGAATGTTGCCGCCGATGGCCACGTTGTACCGGTCGGTGATGGCCTTCGCCGCGATGATGTCCACGTTTTCGTCCACGGAAATGGAGTCCGGGCCGGTCTGACACATCACTTCGATGTTCCGGGTGGCGTCGCCGCAGACAAAGAAGGAAGAGAACACACCTTTTTCACGGATGTGGTCAAACAATTCTTTGTACGGACCGGCCAAGAAGTCCTCAAAATGGCTGCTGGAAATCTGAGATACCAGCGGGTCCACCACAGCGATTACGTCCATGCCCGCCTCGATGAAGTAATCACTCATGCGCTTGCCGCATTCCGTGCAGAACGCCAGCAGCTGCTGCACGTACTCTTCATCGTCGTACATATCCATGAACAAATCGTTGCCGCGCAGATGGGAAGCCAGGGTGAACGGGCCGCAGATCAGGCCGTACAGAGCCGTGGTCTCGCCCACTTCTTTCTTCATGCGGCGCATGGCGCTGAGCACCATGGGCAGACGGCCTTTTTCCGGCGTGGGCAGCGTGCACTTGCAGGGAACCGTCATGGTGTCCGCCAGCGGATGGCTGGCCACGCTGGGCGGGCCGTCCTTGGCCCACACCAGATCACAGCCCAGAATCTCCGCTTCCAGCTGCAGATCAAACACCACGGGCTGGCCGTCCGGTTTGTACAGACGGTTCACCGCCAAAAGCGCTTCCACCAGCGCGTCTTCATCGGTCAATACCTTGGTTGCGTCAGAGCCGGTCAGCAGTCCGGCATGCACGCCCGCAAAGGGCACCCAGGGTGCGCGGGGCGTGGCTTCGTGGCGAAGGGTTGCGAACAAAAGTTCTTTCGGAGTCATAAAAACACCTTCCTCGATCGTAATGAAACGGGGCTGCGCGCTTGACAACGCCGTCCCGGGAGCATATACTCAAACCAAAGCAAGCTTTGTTCTCTGCCGTACATCTTTTCCACAGGCGTCGGCGGGAGCAGAGCTCTTTTTTTATTTCCGTCCTTTTATGCGGGCTGGCACAGTGCAACCGCTGCATCTGCCGCGCTGGCTGCGTCCGGCGTGTAGCAGTCTGCGCCGATCTGATCACAGAACGTCTGGGTGACAGGCGCGCCGCCGATCATGATTTTCACTTTGTCGCGGATGCCCGCTTCTTCCATTTTGTGAACGACCTCTTCCATGGTGCCCATGGTGGTGGTCAGCAGAGCGGAGCAGCAAATGATCTGGCAGCCCTGATCGATGGCCGTCTGCACATAGGTCTCGGGCGCTACGTCGGTGCCCAGGTCAACCACTTCCAGGCCTTTGCCTTCCATCATCATTTTCACCAGGTTTTTGCCGATGTCGTGCAAGTCGCCTTTCACCGTGCCGATGCACACTTTGCCAACAGCTTCTACGCCGGCGTCCGCCATCAGCGGTTTCAGCAGAGCTGCGCCCATGTTCATGGCGCGGGCCGCCACCAGAACCTCCGGCACAAAAACTTCGTTGTTCTTGAATTTTTCACCGATCACACTCATGCCGTCCAGCAGTCCTTCGTCCAGAATCTGCTGTACAGGAATGCCCTCGTCAATGGCCTGCTGAACCAGCTCCTTGACGATTTTTGCTTTGCCTTTCTGCAAATTTTCGGAAATTTCTTGCAACACGCTCATGATGTTTCCCCCTGTTTTTTCTCCGGCTGTGCACCAGCCTGATGTTAAGGTCAGCATAGCACATTCCCTTCGAAAAGGCTTGTATTTGCTTGCTCATTTTGGTATTATTTTGTCCAAATAAACAACATTCCAAATTGTATGAGGGAGATGCTTTTCATGGCGACCGAGAATTTTGATCTCACCCTTGCCAAAGAATGTGCGTCCGCTTTCGCAGGGGCCACGGGGCTGGGATGCATCGTTTCCGACAAAAGCGGCGCCCTTTTGGCGGAGTACGGATACGGGTGCGCCAGCTGCGAACTTTGCCGCATTATGCAAATGCCCCAGAGCCAGTGCATCCGCGCGCAGAATTACAGCATGGCGGAGGCAGAACGGTTCGGGGGCAAGTACATTTATTATTGTCCCATGGGACTGACGTGTTTTGTGTCGCCGATTTTGGGCGAAGTGAGCGGCTGCGCCCGCATCACCGCCGGGCCGTTTTTGATGGTGGAGCGGGAGGACTACATCGACTGCGAACTGACAGCTCTTCCGCCTGCTTTGCGCGACAAAGTGGTTGAGAAGCTGGACCACATCCCGGTGATCAGCACTTCCCGCATCAACCAGATGTCCACGCTTCTCTTTCTTTCGGTGGGATTCATGAACAAGGTTTCGGCTTCCAACCGTCTGCTGGAGGCCCGCTCTTCGGACGCCATTCAGGGCCAAATCTCCAGCTACATTTTGCAGTTGAAACAGGAATCGCTTCCGCCGCCCTATCCTCTGGGACTGGAAAAAGCGTTTCTGAAAAGCATCCGCGAGGCGGACAAAGCCGAAGCACAACGCCTTTTGAATGAACTTTTGGGGCACATTCTGTTCGATTCCGGGCAGAAACTGGACCAGGTGAAATCCCGCATCTGCGAACTGCTTGCGCTCACAGGCCGGGCGGCCATCGATGCAGGCGCAGACCCCAATTCCACCCTGCGGCTGTGCCACGAAAGCCGGATGCGTATTGAAGAGGCCCACGGCATTGAGGATATGTGTCTCGGCCTGAGCGAAACCGTCAAGCGTCTGATGGACAGCGTATTCCACTATTCGGATATACGCCACGCACAGGCCATCCACCTGTGCATGCAGTACATTGAAACTCATTACTACGAGAAAATCTCGCTGGAGCAGCTGGCGGAAATGGTATACCTCTCCCCTGCGTATCTCAGCCGTGTTTTCAAAAAGGAAACCGGCTCCACATTCAACGACTATCTCAACAATGTGCGAATTGGCAAGGCCAAAAGCCTGCTGCAGCACAAAGATCTTCGGGTAACCGATGTCGCCAATGCGGTCGGCTTTGACGACCAGAGCTATTTCACAAAGGTCTTTCGGCGCGTGGCGGGAACAACGCCGCTCAAGTACCGGCTTGTGGCCGGTCAGAACCCATTGTAACCCGCAAAAATCCAGAAAATGCACTCCGCTTCGGCGTGTTCAAAAACAAACGGCCCGCTTTTCAGTATTTGTCTTCCTTCATGGAGCTTCTTCTTCTCATACGCAAAATATCCCCCGCCATTGCGGGGGATATTTCAGTAAAGGGTTCTGCGCACAATTTCCAAAACGGCCGCAGGGTCATAATCCTGCCGCAGCAAGGCGGACAGCATCAGGGAAAACAGAACGTCCGCAAATTTTTCCGGGGTAAACTGCTCTGTAAACGCATCGGCCCGCACCCGGGGATCCCGTTTCAGCACAGCGCACAGCCCTTCCAGAATATGCTGCAGCGTCTGCTCCATACGCCGTTTCCCGTCGGATTTTTCTTCCCGCAGGAATCCCAGCGAATGCAGCGTAAAAAATCCGGGGTATTGCCTGCCGCCGTATTCCATGCGCTCATACATCCACACGATGCAGGCCTGGGTATCCTGAAACACCGATCCGTCTTCGGGGCGATGAAAAATTTCGCACCAGACGCTTTCCACCGCGGCAGTCACCAGCGATGCTTTTGAATCGAAATAATTGTAGATGGAACCGACCGATACCCCGCAAGCCGCCGCAACCGAACGAATGCTGACCGCGGACCAGCCCTGCTTTTGAATCAGTTCCCGGCTCACTTTTAAAATTTCCTCTTTGGATGTTACGATGGTATTCATGTGATCGCCCCCAATATGAACACTGTTCATTATAGCAAAATCCTCTTTGTTGTCAACCGCAAAGTCCGTCCGGATATAAATAAGCGAGCCCCGCAAATTTGCGGGGCTCGCTGTTTTTGATTCGCTTTTTCAGCGTGCAAAGCGCATTTTCAGCACAGTGGCAAACCGCTGGCCCGGATTCAGGCGGGCAGCAGCGGGCTTTTCTTCCCACTGGCCGCTGGCATCACGGGCATCCGGCAGCGAGTGCCAGGGTTCGATGCACACAAATTTCACCGGACCCGCTTTGCTCCACACCAGCACATAGGGGAATCCTGTGATATCCACATCCACGCTGCGGCCGGTGTCCTTTTCCACCAGAGACAGGGTTTTTGCCGTCAGGTTGGTCATGCAGATGCTGTCGTGATCAAACAGCGTATCCGTCAGAGGAAGGTCGGTCTGGTTCTGGAACAGCGGCCGCCGCTGCCCGGTGACGAGACCGTCTTGGGACCCGGTTTCCACCATGATGGGGGACTGGGGCACGTCAAAACGGAGCACGTAATCCTCCGTGGGCCGGCCCGCTTCAAAGGGGCAGTTGAACGCCGGATGGAAGCCCAGACCAAAAGGCATCACTTCGTCGCTGTCGTTGATCACTTCCACACGGTGGGACACCGTATTGCCTTCCAGCGTATAGGTGGTAATGAACTGAAACGCAAAGGGGAACTGCTTCATGGTCAGCGCGTTCGCTTCCAGGCACAGTGTTACGCTGTCATCGGTCTGCTGGCGAAGAGCATGCTCCATATCCCGGGCGAAGCCGTGCTGACCGCCCTCATACCGGACGCCTTTGTGGAGGAAAACACCGTCCTTCAGGCGGCCGCAATAGGGGAACAGCACCGGCGCATGCCGGGGCCACACTTCCGGGTCCGCCTGCCAAAGCAGTTCTTCCCCTGTCTGCCGGTTGACCACGCTGACAAGTTCCGCTCCGTGACTTTCCACGGTCACGCGCAAATTTTCATTTTCCAAAATAAATTCCATAAAAGCCTCCTGCATGCGAGCTTTTTTGTGTTTGTTTCAGTATAACGCAAAAACACCGAAAAAGGAAGAGGGTACGGCCAGTGTCAGACACAGAAAACGCGGAATAGTTTGGGGTACAGGGCCGTTTTGACGCCGACGGGCGGCACGTCAGACCCTTTGCCCTGCCGCGCTTTTGCCGCCCGGTTTCAGAAAGGAGTTTTTTATGGAGCAGGCCGCAGTTCAGAACACCGGCACCGGGAGGCTCCAGTTCCGAAGCTACACTGCTTCCGAGGCGTATCCTGTCCCGGATGTTCAAGTGACCGTCACTTTTTCCGACGGCACGCAAACGCAGCTCTCCACCGGCAGCACCGCATTGAGCGAGGCAATTTCCGTTGCCTGTCCGCCCAAGGCGCTCTCGCTGGAACCGGAGAGCACCATTCTTCCCTATGCCACCTGCAATATCCACGCGGAAAAAGAAGGATATCTGCCAGTGGATGTAAAAGGTGTGCAGATTTTTGACACCATCACCAGCGTTCAGCCCCTGGATATGATTCCCGCAGTGGACCAGAACGGGCTGCGCCTGGTCAGTGAACCGCTGGAAGACACCAACATTCCCGTTCACAAACTGTTCGGAGGCGGCCCCTCGTCCGGCCAGGGCCCCATTACAGCCTGCCGTGCGCGGATTTTGTCCACGCCGGTCATTCCCAACAAAATCACCGTGCACCTGGGCAAACCCGCGGCCAGCGCCCAGAACGTGACGGTCTCTTTCCGCGACTACATCAAAAACGTGGCCTCCAGTGAAGTATACCCCACCTGGCCGGAACAGGCGCTGCGCGCCAACATCCATGCACAGATCAGTCTGGCGCTGAACCGGGTGTTCACCGAGTGGTACAAGAGCAAAGGGTACAACTTCCAAATCACCAACTCCACCAGCTACGACCAGTACTACGTGCATGGCCGTGACATTTTCGAGCCCATGGACCGCATCACCGACGACATTTTCAACACCTATGTGCGCCGGCCCGGCACCATCGACCCCTATTACACGGAATACTGCGATGGAAAAACCGTCACCTGCAAAGGGATGAAACAGTGGGGCACCGTGACGCTGGCCGAAAGCGGAAAGAGCGCTTTGGAAATTTTGAAGTACTATTACGGCAACAACCTGGAAATTGTGCGCACCAACAACATTGCCGACATTCCCGAAAGCTATCCCGGCACACCGCTGCGCATCGGCTCCACGGGCGAAGCAGTGCGCACCATTCAACGCCAGTTAAACCGCATTGCCAAGGACTATCCTTCCTTCGGCACCCTGGAAGTGGACGGCGTCTACGGTCAGAGCACAGCGGATGTGGTGAAAAAGTTCCAGAAACAGTTCGGCCTGACCCAGGACGGCGTGGTCGGCCACAGCACCTGGTATCAGATCAGCTACATTTACGTGGCCGTAAAAAAGCTGGCGCAGTTGACCAGCGAGGGCGAACAGCCCACCGGCGGTCTGGTGAGCGGCACCTTCCCCGGTACGTTGCGCCTGGGCAGCAGCGGCGACACGGTGGAGCAGGTTCAGTTCTGGCTGAACACCGTAGCCGACTACGTCCCCAGCATTCCCAAAGTCAATGTGGACGGCATCTTCGGGCCGGCCACCCAGACGGCAGTACGCGCCTTCCAGACCCACTATTCGCTGACCGTAGACGGCATTGTGGGCCGGGTCACCTGGGATACACTGTACAATGAATACCAGTCCATCCAGGCGGACATCGCTCCTCCGGGTGTGACACAGCCCGGCCAGTATCCCGGCACACCGCTGCGCGTGGGGTCTCGCGGCAACGAGGTCAAACAGATGCAGTTCTACCTGCGTATCATTGCCCGCTCCAACCGCAACATTCCCTCCATCAATGCCGATGGAATCTTCGGCTCTGCCACAGAGGCGGCCGTGCGCGCGTTCCAAAATGGCTACGGTTTGAATGTGGACGGAGTGGTGGGTCCTCTGACCTGGAACAAAATTTACGAGGTCTACACGGACCTGATCAACGGTCTGCTGACCGCGGACCAGCGGCCGGGCGTGTATCCCGGCACGCCGCTGCGGCTGGGTTCCACCGGACGGGCGGTCAAGGAGATTCAGTACTATCTGTACCTGCTGAGCGCCTACTTCCCGGAGATTCCGCAAATTGCTTACGATGGCATTTTCGGCGCTGCCACGGAAAAAGCCGTGCGCGCCTATCAGCAGCTGTTCGGCCTGACGGTAGACGGCATTGTGGGCCGCGCCACCTGGGACAGCATCTATCAGCGCTTCACCACTCTGCGCAACGTGGACGGTCCCATGCTGAATCTGCGGGTGCTGGCCTATCCGGGTTACGACCTGAAAGAGGGCTCTCAGGGCGAGATCGTCAAATTCGTGCAGTTTATGCTGGCGTTCATCGGCGTGTTCTACGACGGCATCCTTCCCATCGATTCCCTGACCGACGTATACGGACCCGAGACCGCCGCGTCGGTGCGCAGCTTCCAGAGGGAATTCAATCTGCCCCAGACCGGCGTGATGGACGAAACCACCTGGAACACCATGGTGATCATCTACCTCAGCCTGGCCGCAGACCCCACCGGTGTGGACCGGCCTGTGGGCGAATATCCGGGCTATGTGCTGGCCTTCGGCAGCGCGGGCTCTGCTGTGCTGGAACTGCAGCAGTTCATGAATGAGATTGCGTCCCGTTTCTGCGCCGGCTGGTTCGTACCGGAAAGCGGCATTGTGGATGAGACCACTTACAACGCCATCAAGGAATTCCAGAAGGGCTTCGGTCTGCCGGTCACCGGCCTTGTGGACCGGCTGACCTGGGACACCATTTACGACTATTATCTGATGGAGGAATGAGCCATGGCAAAAGTATTCGTGTACGATTCCTACAACAACAAATTTCTGATTTATTACCTGGGTGAAAACGACCCCATGCCTTACGCCTACGGCAATACCATGCGCGTGCGGGAATTTCGGGGTTCGTCCAACAGCACCGTTCTGTGGACCACTACTGCGGCCATGGAGGCCTGGAACCTGACCCGCCGCAGCTACGGAAAAGGCATTTACATCGGCTATGCGTTCAAACGCATCTGGGAAGGCGGACACGGCACCGCCAGCCAGCACTATGCAGGCGTCAGCTTCGACGTCGGACAGAATGTCTCCAGTTCGGAGCGCCAGAAGATTCACAACACCGCAGTGGCCACAGGCGCCTGGGGATACGTGGAACCCCTGAGCATGACGCCCCGCTGGGTTCACTTTGACCGGCGGTACGGCACACCGGCCTGCTCGGGCACAACCGCGGGCTACCCCACCGTCCGCCGGGGCAGCCGCAACACCTATGTGCTGATTCTGCAGGATGGTCTGAACTCTCTCCTATAATAAATACAACGTCGATTTTCGTTTTATTCAATCTACTTTAGACGATTATAGTTAAATTCTTCCTGTAGTTTGTTATTTTATACGTAAATCGACATATTTTGCAAAGGAGAATGTTTAATGACCGTCGATAGGCTTTTGTATCAGATGGGCTTCACTTCCAATTACGTCGGGTACTGGTACATTCGCTATGCGCTCGAACTCTGTGACAAGGATCCCATGATTATGACCCGCATCAAAAAAGAGCTTTACCCTTCCATCGCAGATAAGTTCTGCGTCACGGAAGAAAGTGTTGAGCGCGCCATTCGGCGGCTTATTACGATTTCCTGGAAAAACGACGGCCGCCAGGCCATGGAAAGGCTCCTGCATCGCCACTTGCCTGAACCGCCCAGCAACGGTCGATTCATTAGCGCTTTAAGCGTTTACATTCATCATTCCCACATCCGATTGGACAACCCCATCAGCGAACAAACCGTACACTAAAAAAACCCCCTGCCTTCCGAATGAAAGGCAGGGGGTTTTTTCTATTTCTCTGCGATTGTCTTTTTGGGTTCTGTATAGGTCATGGCCTGCGCGCTATCCGACGCGCCCGCCGTAGTGGGGTCGTTGACTACCCCGAACAGTGCCAGCAGAGTGAACACCGTGCCGACGATGCCGAGAATCTGCTCCTGCAGGGCGGTCAAATCCAGCGTAATGCCGAACACCGTTGCTACTTGCTGGACCAACAGCAAAATGGCCGGTATCAAAGCCAGCCAGAAAGCTTTGTTTTTGAATCGAACATTCCAGTTAATTTTCATAAATGATTTCCCCCTATCTGCTGTTCCAGATCGGCAATGCGATGATTTGCTACTTTAATTTGTTCTTCTACAACTGGCATGCGACGGGCAAAATTGTTGTGTTCCCGCACCTCACGGGTTAGTTCATCCAGCTTGGTATCTGTGACTGCTTGAGCCGTGGCAATTTTATTTTCCGTTCGGTGTGCTGCTGCTGTATTGGTAATGATTACTCCGGCCAGTGACAGCACTCCTGTGATCAGTGCAACAATAATGCTTTCCAATGTCACACCGCCTTTGCGTAGACCTGGCCGTCTTCGCCTAAGCACACCCAGCCGTCCTTTTCGCCGGTGACCACATAGGCCCAGCCGTCCCGGATCTGTACTGCTTCCAGCACATCTCCCTTCTTGACGCTTCCCACTTGGGTGTACTCATCCACCCCGGGGCCAGTGCGCACCCTCAGACTGTCCACGAGGACCTGCACCCTGGCCGGCGATGTCTCGTACAGGGCCACGGACAGGTTCAAGCGCTTCGCCTCGCTGATAATCGTGATTTGGTCACCAGCAGAGACAGGGTCAGTGATAATTGCGCCATTCTCCGCGCGAGTGCCAATCCCCAACGGCTTGCATACGTTGTCAATCAGGACAACATCGCCTGCGCTAATCGGGCTGCTTGCGTAGATTTTCAGCTTCACAGCCTCGCCGGACAGGGGTTTGACCGGGTTTTCCCCGTAAATCCCCACCCGGTTGGCGCATCCAGAGTAATGAGTGGGGTCCAGCCCTTTGCCCGTGGCCGTGGCACGCACTTCCAGATGGCAGTGCTTGATGGGGGGACTGGCCTCGGCGGCGTTGCCCGAATTGCCCATGACGGCCAGCGCGTCGCCGCTTTTCACCTTCTGGCCAACGGATACAAGGTTCTTTTCGTTGTGGCAGAAATACAGGTAATTCACCGCGTCCGGGGTCTGGTCTGCGTCCAGCTGGACGCACACGTACCAGCCCCACTCCCAGGTGCGGTTCCCGGTGGACCTGTCCACCTTGCGGGCGGTGATGACCTTGCCGGAGATGGACTTGCCGTCGTAGTCCGGCATGAGGATGGAATCGCTGTCCAGGCCCACCACGTCCTGACCGCCGTGCCATGTTTTGCCGCCGCCCCGTGTGTAGCCAAAGCAAGAATAATAATAAGGTACTTGCATGCGTCCTTTAAAAAGATTGCCCATAATTTAACCCCCAATTTTTGAATATTCTACAATAAACACAATGTCGTTAGTGTTTCCGCTTGGATATGCTATATTTGGCGATATTGGTGTTTCTGCGAGCTGCACTCGATATAGCTCAACTCCACGCTCAGAAGTTTGAACGTCAATGACAGAATCTCCTAACCCAGCCGGCAAAATAATTGGGTATTGAGTTACGCTTCCGCCGTCTTGTATAAACAGCTGTGCTTTAACGTCTACAAAATGAGCAAGTCCGGTCAATGATGAAAGCGGAATGTATGTAGTGTATTGAAGTTGCGGCAGTTGTTGAGAAGACAAGCTAAATACCTGACGATATATTGGGTTTCCGTCAATCCATACTTTGCCGGTATTAACGGGTGCGCTTGTGGAGTATACCCCACCCGATGCAGGAAGCGCCCCGATCTCTTCCGCTGTCGGAACTGACCGCACAAACGGGGTGCACACTGTACCGGCCTCGCTCGATACGGTAAACGCGCCGCGCGGATTTTTGATCTCAACGGGCGTATCGGCGTATACCTCAGGCGTGGCCAATTCGTACTCGATGATAAAAGGATTTTCACTCGCATAAGCCTCGGCAATCTTTGACTTAACACCTTCTAAAGTGGTTTCTGGTGACGTAATTCTTAGCGTGTTTGCACGACCAGCGTCAGAACATACCCCCCAGCCAGTATACGACGATGCTTCTGAACCTGATATAGCTTTTGCTTGGTTGCAAATCACTGTACCAGCGTCATTCTTTTGAGCAATTCCAATAAAATCAAGGTAGTACGAATTGTTGCTTAATCCACTTTTTTGGATGTTTTCTGTACCCGTTAATACATAAGTTTTCCGGGCATGCTCTTCCCTCTTGATGTTTTTTGGCGTGCCGCCGGACGCGGATTTGTAAAAAATGCGAAGTGGGTTGTTGTTAAAATAAGACTGCGCCGCTTCTTTCGTAGTAACCGTTTGATCTTTAAGTACAATATAAATGGCCGACAAGTACGCGCAGAAAACGCCTTTTACGTCAAAACTTTGCAATGTGTTCGCTGCTATCGGTAGTAAATTATTTGCTTTTGCATTGGGCATATCTCTTGCTTCCGGAACTGGAAAATCATCCGGCGCATTTAAGTTGATTCGATAGTTGCCACTGCTTGTTTGTGAGACGCTAACAACTTTTGCACCGTCTACGATTAGCTCGGCGTCATACTCGCTCGGCACATTCGTCTCCAGCGTGTCCCCTTCGTGGAGTGGCGCTTGAAGCTCAATAATTTCGCATCGATATTCATCGCCTTGCTCGACTTCAATTCCGGTGTAAATTTTGCCGGTGTCCTCAGTGGATTGATATCCAACTGTTAAAGGACGCGCGGAAAAATACGCTTTGACAGCAGATTCATCCGTACCAGTTAATTTAGACTGTTTTATCGAAATGGCAAAGCCAGACGATGTGCTGAATGCACGAATACCCTCTTTCGTGGTTTCGTCTTCGAGTGAAAACGCTTTTAAATAAGTGGATACCACTTTCGAGTTTTTTGTCACATCGGAAATTACAGACGTGTCGACAACCACAAAACCGTTTTCAACGGTTCGTACATAAAATACAGTTGTACCATCAATAACAGCTATTTTGTTAAACTTTCCCGCGTTTTCAATCTCCTGAACATTCGCCGGGCTGGCATCTCCGCTGCCGGTCTGCGTGGTGAAGCCTTTAATCTCGACATTACCAACGCGGTTTTCATCCGCTGTGACATTAATACTGTTTGTGCCTGCACTCAATTCCAGCGGCATGCCCCCCACAGCGGCCTGCAGGTCGTCAACCTGTGCCTGCAGCGCGGTCGACGGGTCATCCCCCAACTTGCCTTTGATAGTCTCAAGCCAGGAATCAAACGCAAACTCCATCTGATCGAGCTGTGTAGCTGCCTGTGTCTGGATGCTGGCGAGCGCCGCCTGGATCTGGTTAAAATACGGGGTGGTGTCCAGCGTGCCGATTGTCTGTGCTACCATGCCGCAGCGCGATGCGTTCAGCCTAGTATCGGTGATGCGTTGCTGTGTGATCGTGCTGGAATTTTTGGCCACGAACAGATCCGCAAGTCCGAGCTCCCAGACAGTTGCATCCCGCGTCAGTGCGGGCGGCTGCGGACTGGGAGCCGCTGTACCTTTCACGATATATAAATCAATGTCCCGTGCGTCCAGAGACAAATCCAGTCTGGCAACCACCGTGTCGATACGGTCCAGCGATTCGGCCGCCTGCACCACCAGCGTCCGCTGGGCATCTTCGATTCCGATGGCGCCCTGAATGTGAACCGCACCTGGATTGACCTTGACCTGCATACCCGTATCGGTCACTACTTGCAGCGCGCTAGCCGGTTTGTAGAAAACGCCGTCAGAAAAATACTGCGCGAACACGCGGCGCAAAAAAGAACTGTCGACGGCGCGGTCGTACAGCGGCAGCCCCTCATCATCATAGGTCACCTGACTTGTAAACGGATAACTCCGCATCAGTAGATCATCCTCGCTTTCTTCAGCTGGGTCAGTCTTTTGTCGCCCAGCTCAATCTCAATGGTATGGTTGTTTTGTTTGAACACTTCCCGAATCGTGACAATGCGCGCCTGCACAGCGAGACCGACGTCGGACACGATCGCGTCAACCTTGTCGCCGAGATCGAAGTCTCGCAGATATTGAAATCCGCCATTTCCCGCCTGCAGTTCCACGTTGTTCACAATCTGGTAGTCCAGCAGCTTGTCCAGCCCCAACTGCGTCAGACCAGCGAGATACTCCTCTTCGGTCTGCTCCTGCGGGTCCCAGCGCTCACTGCGGGCATCCACATACAAAATGCGCCTGTATCCGCCGCCCGAGAGGTCCGCAACAGCTACCTTGCGCTGTTCATTCTGATCCTGCCCGGCCACAATCGCATAATTTTTGTAATTGCTCCGGTCAACCGAGGCATCCACCTGCGCAAGGTTCCCGAATCCGTCGGAGAAGGTCACAAACGGGTTTTCGCTCTGCGCCTGGGTGCGGTCGATGCCCTGCCAGATCTCGGCGGTGATGGTATTCGCCTGAAAGTCATACCGGCAGCGCAGACTGCACTGGACCGTTTGCAGCTTGGTATAGGCCACCGAGGCCAGCTGCCCGCCGGTCTCCTGCCAGTTTGCCGCATCCGCCTGCAAGGCAGGCGCGTCGGCCACGGTCAGCAGCGGGATGTCATCCTGGTACTGACGCAGCATGGCCGCGACTGCCGCCGGGATGGTGCCGGACGCATAATAAGTGGGATAGACCACTTTGTCGTTGAGAATGACCTCAAGGAAATACCCGGAGAGCTGCACGAAGCGCCCCTTGACGGTCTCGGTCAGCTCCACTTTCTGAATGACGCCCGTTTCCGGGCGGTCGGGCGTGTACAAATAGGCCATCTGCGGCTGATAGTCTGCGGCGGCAAGCTGCACACTGAACTGGCCAATGGTGTAATACTCCCTTGTCCATTGGAGGTTGAAATAGTTGAGATAGCGCACCGGCTGAAAGCCGGAGTCCAAAGCCAACAGCTGCATATCACACCCCCAGATACTGCTTTGTATAGCGCAGAACCACGTGCAGCTGATTGTCGCCGTGATCTGCCTCGTACCGGACGATGTTGGTCCCAGGCTGCATCTGCAGGCCTGTGAAATCGCTGGCGCGGTCTACCCTGTTCAGCGCATTCGCACCGTTTTTGGTAATGCCAATCCTGCGCGGTGATGTGGTGATGACGACGGTATCCCCTGCCGTAAGCGTGTCGAGCAGACGGACGAACGCGCCATCCTTTACGATTTTCGGATTTTCCACTTCGCCGTCGGCGGTCAGCGTGATGGTCGGGTACGCAGGCACGTCGCCGTCATACTCGAACACCACTTCCCGCGCGAAATTGTAGACAGATACAAGCACACCCCGCGCCGGATGGTCCATGTACGGAAATCCCCAGCGCGGCGTCTCGGCTGCGATGTCCTGCCCGAAATCGTCCAGGCTCTGCCAATACGGTTCGACCGCCAAAAAATACGCTGACCAGGTCTGCGGCAGGTTCACCTGTGTGTTCGGCGCAGAAAAAGCCGCCAGTTCAGCGGGAAGCCAGCGCGTTGTGCCCATGTACGTGAGATACACTTTGTATGTGTGCTTTGGGTTGAAAAAGGCCAGCGCTCTGGTCCGCAGGATGGGATTGTGCGTGATGGAAAGTGCGGATGCGTCCAACTGCAGGTCTCTTGCTTTGACCCGCTTCCCGGTGAGCGTGCTTCCGTCACCGTTTGCATTGTCCTGTGAAAACAACTCATACTCCGGCGCAGAGGCACCGTCGATGGCGGTCAGCAGCCAATCGGCACCATCCGCCAAAAGCTGCGCGCCGTCATCTCTCACAAGGCGCGCTGTCACGGTTTTGTCGATCATCTTGCACCTGCCAATCCGTACTGCTGCTGAATGCGCAGCGCCCGGGCGATCTCGTCCGGCGCCTGCATCGGCTGTTCAAAGTAGATATTCTGTGTAAATGCTCGCTGTGCGGTTTCCATCGCACCCAGGCGCGGCTGGTTCAGTGCGGCATCAACGGCGTATGCCATTTCCTGAGCCATTTTGGCAACCGCTTTTTCAACCGATGCGGCATTTCCGGAGATCCCGTCTGCAAGGCCGCCCATGAAGTCCGGCATCCAGGTTTCATATTCCCGAAGAGGACCCACATCCGGTCGGCTGAAGTGCAGATAGGATGCGATTGTAGAGCCAACATTCTTCACAGCATCAATGATGCCGCCGATGGAACCGAGAATGCCGTTGATAAAGCCCTGAATCATGTCCTTGCCCCATTGCAGTGCCATTTGTGGCAGGCTCTTGATGTAATCAATGGCACCCTTGAAGGTTTCTCCCATCATGTTTGAAAGATGCCCCGCCATAGACTTCAGGCCGCTGCCGATGGCCTTAATGACCGTTGTGCCAAGATTGATCCAGTTGATCGCCGTAATCACGTCGGCCACTGCCTGAATGATGTTGCCCATATTGGCAAGCAGCGACGGCACCGATGCGATCAGGCCCTGGATGAGCATGAGAATGAGCTTTCCCGCGGCTGCCAGCAGCTTGGGGGCATTGTCGTTGATGAGTCCCGCGATGTTGGACACGATTTGCGGGACATAGGCAATCAGCGTTGGAAGGCTGTTCATGATTCCCTGCATCAGATTCAAAATAAAGCCGATGCCGGCATCCACGATCTGGCCAAAGTTCGAACGAAGACTGTCCGTAAATCCAAGAAGCACCGGGAGCGCCTTCTGCGCCAGCGCCGGAATAGCGGTTACAAGCCCCTGTCCCAGCTGCCCGATCATTTCGGTTGCGGCCTGCATCATTTGCGGGGCGGCGGTCGTAATACTGCTTACTACCTCGGAAAGAAAACTCGGAAGTGTCGCACGAAGCTGTGGAACCAGCGACCGAACGAACATTCCGATTCCAGACGGCAGCGCCTTCAGAATGTTCCAGACCGCCGGCAGCAGATTCCCCACCAGAAAGGTGGTGACCGTATCCGCAAGACCGTTCAGCGCGGGCGTAATATCCTGTCCCAGCGTCAGATTGCCAAGCACATTGGAAAAAGCCGCCTTCACAGATGCCAGTGACCCGGAAAGTGTTGTGGCAGCCTCCTTCGCTGTGGTGCCGGTAATGCCAAGGTTGTCCTGAATGACGCCAATTGCCTCAATGATTTTATCGAACGGTACGTCATTAACTGTCTGGGCAGTGACCTCGATAGAATCGCCCAGTACGCCGGAATCGTTGATGAGCCGGGCCATTTCAGACTGCGTGCCGCCATAACCGAGCTTCAAGTTGTCCAGCATCGTGTAGTTGTCCTTTGCAAAGCCCTGATAAGCGTACTGGATCGACGCTATATCGGTGCCGAACTTATTGGCGTTATCCGACATCTGCACGATTGCCTGATTGGCGTATTGGGCCGCTGCCTGTGTGTCACCCCCCAGCCCCTGCAGCAGGGTCGCGGAAAAGCTGGTGACCTGCTCCATATAGCTGTTGGCCGAAACGCCGGCCGTTTTATAGGCCTCAGCCGCATATTGTTTGATCGTGTCCGCACTGTCTTTGAACAGCGTTTCCACACCGCCGATGCTCTGCTCCAGTGCGGCCCCTTCCGTAAGCGCTTTTGACAATGCCATACCGATGCCCGCCGCGGCAATGGCCGTCTTGATCGCGCTGACCATTTTCCCGCCCAGGCTCTGCCCTGCAGATTCACCGACCTGCGCCGGTGCGTTTCCCAGCGCTTCACTCAGCTTTCCCTTGATTCCCTTGGCACTCGGAATGATTTGGACATAGGCTTTGCCAAGTTCCACTCCTTCTGCCATTGTTTCACTTCCCTTCGTCGGCAGCGCGGATCGCTGCCCAGAATGCGTCCTCGCTGTCGAACGCCTGCACATCGGAGCGCGGCTGCGTCCCCAGCAGCACCTGTGCAATGCTTGTGGGCCGCCGTCTGTTTTTCCGACCGTCCTTTGTCTGCATCCAAAGCAGAAGGCCAAGGCGATCCACGATGACTGCCTGCATCAGGAGAGAGACCGGGACACGGACGCCGGCCAGCTTCATGCGGACCCGTGCCGTCTCCGGCAGACCGGCCGCCAGGGTGGCGGCCAGCCGCACCGGAAGCGAGCGAAAATCCAGCACATGATAGGTCTCTGCAAAATCACAAATCAGCGCATCCTCGTCGGCTGAGACCATCGCCGCGAGGATCAGCAGTTTTTTCCGCCGGTACCGTCGTTGGCGAGAATGTCGCGGAACGCCTCCATCACTTTTTGAATCGGCACATGACCTTTCTCGTCACGCAAATGGTCGTACAGCCGCCCGCGCTGCTCATCGCCCAGCATCAGCCGGATGGCCTTGCTGATTTTCAGCGGGTTTCCGTCATCGGCCTCGGCCAAAGCGTCCAGAAACTCCTGGTCAATGCGGTCTTCTTCGATGGAATACGCGAACCCGCTTTTGGTTTTCCCCTCAATCATCCACGTTCCTCCTGTCAGGCTTTTGCTTTCGCCTTGATGTACTCATAGTGGGTGTTTCCCTCTTCATCCGGCGTCGCGGTGATGGTGGTTTCATAACCAACGGGGTCTTCGTCCGAATAGGTGATATCGCCCACCTCTGTGACCGCAGCCGAGGGAATCACGATCCGCTTATGTGCGCCGTCGCGCATGACCTGCTCGACCACCCACGCGGCGGCCTGCTGCTCCTGGCTGTTGGCCTTGACCGTAATGCCGTCCGCCAGCGTACCGGTCACGTTTTCGTCGCCGTAGACTGCCTTCAGTACGTCCGGGTTCAGCGCCTCGATCAGCACAAAGGTAAAGGTGTCCTCTTTGGCCGTCTGGTAGGTCAGCACTGTATCGCCGCCCCATGCCTTCAGGCTGTCGCTCTCAGGTGTATTGGAATTGGTCATTCCATCCTCTCCGCAGTAGCCCAGGCACTTAAACGCAGCGTCCAGTTCTGTGGTGGCATCCACCGGCAATGTGGACCCAAGCGGAGCGCGGAAGATTGCGCCGCCTTTCTTGGGCTTGCCGGTGGTGACATTGGATGCATTCGCCATGTGTTTCATCCTTTCTCAATAAAAAACCAGGTCGAAAACGGCCTGGTAACGGTAATGTTTGGTTGTTGGGTCAGTAAAGTTGTAGTCACTGTTCAGCCGACATGCGCTGATTTCGTCCAGCCCTGGGAAATCGTCCATTGCCAGTTTCACCTGCTCGTTCAGCCGGCACGCTTCCAGCAAGCTGTCCGCCCAGCTCTGCACCGCCAGTGTCGCACGATTGATACGATTTGCCCGGCTGCTGACGGTTTTTTCAACCAGGACAAAGGAATCCGGCGGATTTGCCGGAACTTCCATGTACACGGATACGGAAAGGGAGTCAGACAGATAGTCCCGTACAATTTTTTCAATCATCGCAGAACCCTCAAAATCGTATTGTTTTTCAAATTGTCCCGCTTTGCGTCGACGGAAATGGCACTCACACGGGCAACTGCACGGGTGGACAGAACGTAGCTTCCTGATTCGTACCCAGCCCCACACGCCTGTGCAGCGGCCTTCGCTTTCGCTGTCAGCATGGTCTTCATCTCATCGGAGCGCAGCAATTCACGTACACCGGAACGGTTCAACTCCAGCCTGTATTTATCCATACCGCTCCACCTTCACCTTTTTGTTCCAGCACAGCGGAATCAGCGTGTCGATGCCTTGCGTCACACCACCATAAGTGCGGAATTTCTGACCGAAAAACTCCACCGTCACGTCTTCCCAGTCGTGCTCGTCGCCTTTGGGGATTGCCAGTGTATACGCGATCCGCTTGCCGTACAGCTGCAGACTGCTGACAATGTCCTCCGATGTGGGTTCCCCCACCAGCACATTACAGACCTCTTTTGGGGTCTCCTCGAAAACAGGAGCGCCAAAGTCGTCTGTTCCCGTCTGCGTTTTGACATACAAACTCACGGTAATTCCGTGAATCATGGGACCAACCCCTCCACCGGGCTGCGGGCGCCGATTTTATCACCGGCACCCAACAGCCGTTTTTCCAGCTTCGACAAATACAACTCGCCCACGGACCCGCCGGACATGGTCCAGGTCTGCGAATAACCCAGCGCAGAGGCTGACCCCTGCGAGGCGCCGGTGGGATATGCAATCGTTCCCTGTCCGTCCTGCCCCAGCTGACGGCGCACCATACGGCAGGACACTAGCTTCTTGCGGTCATCGGCTGCCTGGTCATTGAATGCGTCAATCACGATTGCAGCCTCTTCCAGCAGTGCATCGCACCGGCCCTTTTCATCCGTGTCAAGTGGCCGGAACCCGGCCTCCACGTCGGAAACCTCTGCGTATTTCATCAAGGGCCTCCTTAACCGGTGGCCGTTTCGGTGCGTTTGATGTACAAGGTCTGCGGCTTGGACACCTTCAGCCCGTACACCTTGCGGCCCTGCACAGCAGAAGCTCCAATATAGTTTCCGGAACCATTCAGATCCTGTAAATGAATCGGCACCTGCCATTCCATGACCCGGTGGCACCAGTTGGGATGACCGGCAATGAACTCGGTCGTGGTCTTTTTGCTGGGAACACGCGTGGTGCTCTCAAAATCCATATTGTTGGATTCAAAGACATTAAAGCCGGCGATGCGGCCCAGCACACCGCTCTGTACCAGTTCCTGGGAAAGATCGCCCTGCTTGATGAAATGTTCATCCAGCATCAGGACTTCCAGAAATTCAGGTGCCGCAATCAAAAAGCGGCCATTCGCAGGAACTCCTTTTCGGGACAAAGTGCGTTTGGCAGCCAGCACTTCCTTGTATGCAGTCGTGTCCGTAGCAGCCGTCTTGGTGGCGCTGACCGTTGCGCCGTCTGCGCCTTCCAACGCGTCGATGGATTTCTTGTCAATGGACAGCCCCAGAGAATAGCCCGCGCTGTCCAAGCGCTCCGCTACAATGCCATCCGGTACACTGGCGGCATCGTAACCGTCAATCAGCTCGTTTACGGCCTCGTCATTGTCGATGCTCAGATCGAGATAGGTGGTGCTGCCAGATTCGGGATCGATGCCGCTTGCCTTGTTGTAACTTTTAACTGCAACTTCGGTGTCACGTACGGGAATTTTGACCTTGCCAGCCTTGGGGTCTCCCTCATAGCGGTTGTTGAAAATCAGATTATCCTGGGTCACGAGTGTGTTTCGCAGCTTGGCATCCACCAGCTGTGCCCAGCGTTCCTGGTTTGCATGTGCCATAAAATACCTCTTTTCTGCTGTTATACGTTGATGTTTGGATTCAGGCGATGAAAGGCGGCTGCGACGCCGTCCTTTTCAGCCGGATTCTGCGGCTCTCCACCGTCCCGCACATTCGGATAGCTTGGTGCAAAGGCGTTGGGGTCCGTTTTTTTGTAGTCGGCAAGGAAGTCGTCAAACCCCAGCAGCTTGCCGTCCTGCAGTGTCAAATTTTGGGCTTTCAACTCCGCCAGAAAGGCCTTTCTGGCACTCTCGCTGGAAAACCGTACGCCGGACACCGCGCTCTGGGCTGCAAAATCACCCTGCAGTGCGGCCACCTGCGCTTTTGCGTCGTTTTCGGCCTTTTCGGCCTTACTTTTCCATTCGGGGTCGTAACCTTCCAGCTTCTTGTTGGCTTCACCAAGCTGCGTCCGGGCGGCGTCCCGCTCGGTGGTCAGGGTGGTGATGGTCTGCTTCTGGCGCTCAATGTCCGCGCCGTGCAGGTCCATGATTTTGGCAAGCTGCTCGTCGGTGATGTCGGGGAGAATCCCCTTTACTTCCTCGCGTTTCATATTCGTTCCTTTCCGCCCTGCGCTTTTTATGGGGTCGCTCCCTCGGGCTGTGCAGTTTTACGCCGTGCCGGGCAAATTTGGGTATAAAAAGTGCCCGTTCGCCCCTCGTGCAGGGCAAACAGGCATAAAAAAACCACGGTGCGGTGCATCGTGGTTTGTGTTGATTGGAAAAAAGTTATTTAATCCCATCCGGGAGTCGGCCAAGTTTTTTCAGTTCGTCATAAGCAAAATACGCCGCCATCTGATTCAGCTTATTCAAGTCCTTGCAGTCAAATTCCAGTGTATCAGGATCAAATTCCGGGTCAATCGGATGATTCCGCAGAATATTCTGAAGTTTGATGATTTCTTCTTCTGAAACAGACAAATTATTCATAGAATTTCACTCCATATAAGGCCAGTGTCCCCAGACATTGGCGGATTTGTTTTTCAATCTCAGACAGAAGCTCTGACTCCATGATATCTCTTTGGAAAATTGATTCGATTTCGTCTTGCATGAGAGCTACAGCACGCCGTGTTTCGACTTGTTTATATTGTTCCGTCTTTTCCAATGCATAAACGTGACCATCGTGCCCCACTGCGGTCAGCATTCTCAGATTCGAACGCGATGCAAAATTGAGCAAATCACCCGACGAAAACAGGTTACAGTCCGGATGGGTGTGCATTGCGATATAAGGCTCGTCAAAATCCGGAATCAAGATGCTGCCTCCGGTGGATGGCCCGGTCAACATCTGCGTCAAGGGCTGCATCTGAAGATTATATGCCCGTCCCACTTCAACACCAAGAGGTTTGGATGATGCTGCGGCCAGTAAGCGTTTATGCGCATTTTGCAGCTGGCTGCATCCAGTTTTGTCCAGTGTCTCACAGGCAAATTCGGCCACATTGTTTACCGCTTCCAGTGTAACAGGCTTGTTTTCCATGTGCAAGCCACTGTAAGGATTTTCTGCGTTTTTTGCTTTTCTCACCGCATACGCCGCGCGCTTCCGGGCGTTGATCTTGTCCTTGTTCTGGGCGTACTGCTCCCGCCGCATGGCGTTGATGTCCCCGTCGGCCGCGTTGTACTGCGCCAGATACTTTTCCGGGTCGTACCCCGCCACGGTGGTGCGGCGGTCAAAGCGCACCGCGTATTCACAGTTGCAGTTTGCGTGGATGTGCTCGGCATGGCCGCCCTTCAGCGCCTTTTCGCCGGCCTTCTGCCAGCCGCGGCTGGCCAGCGTCAGGCAGAACGGGCAGGTGTCCCCATGGGGCACCCACGCCCATTCCGCGCCGTCCCGGATGGCATTTTTCAGCGTGGTGTCGGCCCCGGCCCGCTTCACAAGGCGGCTCACGCCGCCCTGCAACTGCGGCGGACTGTGCTTTGTGCCGTTCACCATTTTGGCCGTCTCGCCGTAATCCGCCGGAGCCGCCGGTTCTGCCGGCGGCACCTTTGCACCGGCCTTTTCGGCCATCGCGTCATACATCTGGCAGGCAAGCTCCGCAGTGCCTTCGCCGTATTTCTGCACCAGCGCTGCGGCGTATTCGATCAGGGCGTTCGCATCCTGCGTCCCTTGGCGGTTAATGTAATCGGCCATCTTCTTTCCGGCTTCCTCGTTCAGTCTGGAAAGCCGCGTGATGTACTCAAGCCATGTCTTCTCAGTTATTTTCATTCTCTACCTCGACAATCAGCTGCTGGCCCCGTACCCGCTGCTCCTGCGCCTTGATGCGTCGGATATCCGCCTGGTCAAATCCGATCATCTCGAGGAATGTATCCGTGCTGGCGAACTCCTTCCGGGCCGAAGCAATCTTGATGGCCGCGTCCGCTGTTACCGCCACACTTGGCATGGCCGGATTTTTGAAATGCGGCATGATGTCCAGTTCCTCAACAGTCAGTTCGTCCAGGCGAACATCCCGCACAATAGCCTGTGCCATCTGAATGATGGTTTTCAGCGCATCGCCGTTTCCGGTGTTTAACTGTTGTGCCATGAGCACCAGCGTCTGGCTCTGCGCGAGAATTGCGTCACTTGAGGTTGGATTCGCATCGTTGACGATACCTACGTCGGTAATGGTCAGGCCCGTAGCTGCTGAAAACTGTGTGGCAGTCATGCGCATCTTGTCCACATGGGGCTGTAAGCTCCCCTGTGCCAGCTGCCCGAACACCGGATTCTCTCCGGTCTCCGGGTTTACCGTTGCAGCCAGAAGGCTGCCCACATACTGCTTAAACTTATCCGACATAATGGAATCATACTGTTCATCTGTCACGCCCAGAAGATACTTCTGCGGGGTGGTGTCGAACTCCAGCGCAATGGTGGCATTGGCCACAATCCGGATATAGTCATCAATCAGCGCTCGTACCGCCCGTTTTAGGCGAGAGCGCCCGAAGGGCTTTCCTGTTGTGGCGTTCCAGATGAGCGGCTCCATCAAAGGCCGTCCCATCTTGTGTTCATGTCGGTCCGCGTACCAGATTCCACCGTGCTCAGTCAGCACGATTACCGACTCGTCGGTGTATAAATTCACAATATGCGGCCGCCATGTTCCAAAATATTTTTCGTCCGGCACCGTGTCTATTACGGCAAGGCCGCAGTCGATGCGTCCCTTTTCGCCGCTCCACAGCGCCGCCGACGCGGCGGGGGAGTGGAACCGGATGCGGCATCCAAGCTCTGGATCCGCCGACAGCGTGGCGAACACGCAGCCGTATTTCAGCTCATCCCGGCAGGCCTTGCCGTATTCCTTCAGCAGACGGTTTTCCTCGACAAGCCGCGTCACGGTATCGGCTGCTGTGCCGTTTCCCACAAAGCCATCGAACATGCTGCGGGAGGCCAGTGCATCCACCGCCTTCTGGCCCCAGTTACAGCCGACTTCCAGCCTGCGCAGCCCGTTCGGAATTGCAATGCCAAGATTGACATCGTTCAGCGTCACATGGCCTTCGTAGTATTTGTCTTTGATCGTGTTGCTGCTCTGGTGATACGAGTATACGTCGGCCAGCTTGTGTAGCTGCTTGTGCTCCATGGGCGTCAGGCCCTGCACGTTTCCGAAGTTCAATGTGGTCATTGATTCACCCCTTATCCGATGCGCATTTTCCGCGTCGGGTCTCGTTTGCTTGTTTTTGCGCCCCATAGCGCAAGCGCACATGCCTCAATGGGTAGGCTGTTATCTCCGCCAAACCCAAAGCCGCCCGCAATGGGGCGTTTTGCGGCGGTGATGGCACTTTCCCGCAGCGCATCCTGCGCTCGGTACCATGTAAGGCCCCCCTCGTTCACTGCATTGACCAGCAGCCCAGCAGCGGCTACCACGTCTTTGGCAGAAGGCCGAATCACGGAGCCCTTCAGCCGCCACGTTTCCTGAATGCGGTCCACCAGTACATCGGCACCGCCGCGCCCATCGATCACGACACAGCTTGCTTTGTTGTATCGTTCGTTCAGCCAATCAGCCAGCCAGGCAAGGCCTCGTCCGCCTGGCTGCATATCAATGATGGAAATCCGTGCCGGGCCGTCTTTTGGAATGACTGCGCCGCACAGACAGACGAAACTGCCGTCTGCCGCAAATTTCACGCCGTATGCCGTTTTGCCTTCCGGCTTCGGCGCATCGCTGACACATTTGTCCCATGCGGTTTTGTCGATTGCATAGTCGATGTGTTCCGTGCGTACCGGGCTCCACCATCCGAGCCGTTCCCGTGCAAATGTGTCCTTGTCGAGTTGCTCCGACTCACCTTCGATTGTGGAGAGCTGAATGCGCCGACCGAGCGCCGGGTTCGTTTCTGCCCATCGTTTCGGATCATGTACGTTTCCGATTTCGGAAACGGAAAATTCGAACCATGCCGTGCGCCTTGCTTTTCCGTTCAATGCACGACTTCTCAATTCCCTAAAAACATTTCCGGTGACATCCGGCCCTGGCGGCGTTCCGACATAAAGCGTCTGCGGGTTCAGGCTGGCGGATATGGCCGGCAAGAAAGAGCCCTGCGCCGTTTCATCCAGTTCCTGTGCTTCATCGAATATCAGGAGGTCTCCATGCTGGCCGCGCCCTCCGTTTCGTGTTCGGGCCAGGAACTTGATTCTCGCACCGCTTTTCAGGATGATTTGTTCGCGTCCGAGTGCGGTTTTGATATCTGCTACATAACGCTTCAGCTTCGGTCCTTCGAAGAAGTCCTGCATTTCTTCGAACGTCTCTGTGGCTGTTTTCTGAAGGTGCGCTGTGTAAATGACGGATTCATTGAACATCAGCATGCCAGAAATAGAACGTCCCTGAACCAGCAGACTCTTTCCGTTCTGGCGCGGCACGCTGCCTCCGCAAGAAGGTGCCGCCCATCGCCCCGCTGCATCTCTGCCCATCCAGTCTGACAGGATGTCGCACTGCCACGGGTCCAGAATGATGCCTCCAATCCGGAGAAGCCCGGCCGCATCCATCCCGTCACTTTCCCTGTATTGCGGCGCGATTCTTTCGGACGGTTCCTGGCTTCCCATCAGCCTGTCTTCCCGCGAGGATTTCGCTGATCTCGTCGCCACTGTTCTGAGCCCCTCCGATCTCTTCAATCTCCCGTACCGTTTCCCGGTACTGTTTGGCAAGTGCCGGCAATGCGCGAGCATCATCACAGGCGTCGATACTGCTTGCCAGCACACTCGCAAGCGTTTTCAGCTGCTGGAGCCGGTCACCGCGAGTGGTGATGCTTTTCATTTTCACGACACCGACAGCCCCTTTCAAAATCCCTTGTGTGTAAATCGGCGCTGGACGGCCTGGGGTCGCCTATGGGGCCAGGGAGGGGGTATCCCCCCACCGGTCAGTTACCAGTTCCCATCCTTAACAAACAATGCTTTCTTTTCGCCTGTCTTGCCGGTTTCCAGCCTGTTTCCTTTCATTGCGTTGCAGCAGTAATGCGCCGGCTGCAGGTTGTCCCAGTCCTCGGCGGCCGCACGGGCCGACGGGTAGCCGAACTGGCGCCACCGGGACACCGGCCGTTTCTCGTCGATCACAAAGGACAGCGGATGCGCGGCGTCCGACGGTTCGTCGTAATGAATGGGGCCGAGCCGTCCGGCACAGATGCCGCACTCGCCGCCCATGGCTTTGAAGCGGGCGCGGTATTTTCGGCGCAAAGCTCCGTTTGCATAGCGCGGATTGGCCACTCCATCGCCTCCTTTTGGGTAAACACAAAGCCCGCCGAAGCGGGCTGAATTTTTGCATGCCCGGCATTGTCCGGGCATCTCTGCCTTTTTGACCCGGCGTGCTCCCGGGTCCGGTTGTAAAAAGGCTTTGCCTTGTAAAAACTCTCCGGCTGTTTTACTGGCGGAGCAGAAAGGATTCGAACCTTTGTAGGCTTTCGCCTCTCGCAGTTTTCAAGACTGCTCCCTTCAACCTCTTGGGTACTGCCCCAAGCTAAAGCCGCCAGCCCATCACCCTGATTACGGCTTAGCGCCGATTGCCGGAATCAAACCGACCGCGTCCGCGTAACGCTGCACCAGCATCGGCATATAAAAACACCGGCCCAGTGGAAAGAGGGTCGGTGTTTTGAACAGAAGCAGACTACTGTTGCCGCCGTCTGCCATGGCGACCAGGAGGAAGAAGTGTGCGCCATCGTCAATCGATTTTACTCGCTTTTCGATGGTTTTATTATATACTACAAAAAGTATATCAAACAATATCAAAATGTATCATTTTATACGAATCGTATATTCATTATCGCCTTATCATGGATTCGACGTGCCGCCAAAATATACTTTTCTTCATCATCACCATATAAGGCGAACGCCACATCACGCCATCGCATCAGACGACAGCCGTTTGTGTCGAGGTAGCGAAGACGCAGCACTTCACGCTCCATCGGGTCTGTCAGCATCTCCACTGCTGCGCGCACAGCGTCCATCTCGCGCTGGTTGGCCTCGACGATCGGCCGGATCTGCTGCTCATATTCCACATATCGCTCGATGGCACGGGCCATCCGTTCGCCTGAGCTTCCGGTGTGGGCGCTTTCATCGGCCTCGCGCTGCGCGGGCAGTTCGGCTTCGGCACGCAGACGCGCCAAGCGCTCCAGCCGGTTCTCGTTTTCCAGCCTCAGCGCGGCGTACCGCCGCAGGCCCTTCTGAGCGTCCACTGAATCTCCCCCTTTATTCTGTGCCGTCTGAATGCCACACATCGTCCATGCAGCACGGAAGGCAGCAGAATCCAATTCCATCTCTTTTCCACGGACAACCGTGCCGGCCGCATTTGGGGCGCTGCTTCTCTCCCGGCGGCTTCGCGCCCAGGATGATGCGGAGCATTCTCATTTTTTCAATCTCCATGCGAGTTTTATTCTGCATTTTTGCCATCCCCTAATAAGAGCTGTCCGCATTGATACGCCTGATATAAAGTCCGTCCCTTTCCGTCCGTCAAATACGGCAAAAACACCTCGTCCACCTGGACATTTCCGGATTCGACGAACGCCATCTGTGCGAGGATCCAGTCACGGATATTGCGCCATGCAGTGCGCTCCGCCTGATCAGCATCCGGCTTGACCTTCTGCCTCTGGAATGCAGCCATCACTCCTGGCGTGTTTGCAGGAAGCTGAAACAACATTCCACCCTGCGCAGTCTGAAGGCCGAATGTAATCCCGCACGGCCGCCCGTTGTCGTCGTAGTCGACCATGATCTTCCGCGCCCCATTCTTTGCCAGCGCCCCCTGGATCTCGCCGAGACTCTCAAAGACGTCAATTTTCGTCGTATAATTTTTGATCGGCATTGTTCTGACCCTCCTTCGCAAGCGCTGCTTCAGCGGCTTCGCGGTTTAAGAATACGGTTTTGCCAATGCTTGTAGGTTCAATCGTAGTCGCCGCACCCCGTTTGTTTATTGCGTGCAAACATAAATGGTTCACAGAGTTTGAAAGCATAAACGGAATTGATATGACCGTTTTTTCTACAATGTTTCCCATAGTTATGTCATATACTTTTTCTCCTACCTTACACGGCAACACCACGCACCGCCCGTCCTTGTCCGCTTCCACGAGTTCCCGCAGCCGGTCAAGGTCTCCAAGCTCTTTGTATTGATTTAATTCATGCAACGCGCAAGCAATCTTTGCCATGTTGGGTGCGGTTATAACATCCGCAGGCTCTACACCGGTTTCCTCATAAGCCGCAAGTCTGTCAACGGCTTCTCCTCGAATATGCGCCGGAAATTTTAGTTTTAAGTAGTTCCAGAACCGATTACAAGCGACCACCCAGTTTCCTGACGCATCTTTATATGTCAACCGTTCCATGCTCATTCCCCCTCATGCCAATTCTGTAATGCCGCTTTGTATTCATCTCGTTCTTTTACCGCCACATCTCTCTCCTTTGTAACCTGCACAAGCCGTTTCTCCAAATTGCCTTTTTGAAGAGAATCTGCAACTAACTCCATGTCAGTAGCTATCCACTTTGCTGAAGTTCTTTCTTTGAAAAAATTCATAAGCAAAGCAATCTGTTCAGGGGTAACGCCCAAATCCTTATACTGCCGAAGCTCTGCCCGCAATTCCCGCACAATCGGCAGGGTTTCGGGGTCGATGTCTGGCAAGTTATCAAGTGATTTGAGTACATATCCTATCCCATCAAGATACGCATCTGCTTCTTTCCCCTTATATTGATCCGGTACATCTTCTGGGAGATTGCTTATCAAATCACCGTTAATCAACCGCATTTTCTTCACCGTCCATTCGTGCGCCACAGTTGGGGCAGAATTTTTTTCTAACTCTGCCATTGCTTCTTCCACAAATCGAACATGAATACACTTTATATCTAATGAGCCTATTTCTTTTGCTTATACTCTCATCTTCTTTTGGAATCCACTCCCCACACCGCCCAATCGGCGGCGCTGGGCGGGTGTTCCACTTTGAAAGCGCAATTTTGCGTGATAAAAACACAGCGCTTGAAAACCCGCATGAACGACACAAAACAAATCCTTGGATGTGATTTGCATAAGGTTGCTCGTCAGTTTCAATAAATGATACTGCACTTCCGTCACCGCAAAACGGACACGCCAACACAATCCATTTTTTCGTGCATTCTCGCTGGGCTTCTGTATCGCCCAACAAAGCACGGCGTTCTAAATCTGTCATATTAGGCACTCCTTTCAAGTATCTTTTAAGTGCTTTCAAGTATCGTATCTCCAATGCGTTGGCTCGTAGTAAACATACATGCTCATATCAGGCAGAAACCACAAATTACCCACTCTTATAAGCGTTTCTTCATTACGCGCACCTTTTTCGTCATCAATTTTTGTCATAACGGGAACCTTTTCCGGCGGAAGTTTTTTACATATTGGTATCCAATCCATGTTTTTTTAACTCCTTTTCTATCGTACAAACCGCCCAGCGTTCAGCGCTTCCTTCCGGGTAATTTGCGGCCATATCCTTAACAATGCCAACGGCAACTTCAAGTCTAAGTTTATCTGCTCCATTTTTATCAAGCGGGCACAGTTGAAACTCTCCGTTTTCAAATCCTGTGATTTGTAAAAAATCAGTACTCATTTTCCGCTCCTTCCCGCTGCGATGCAGGCAAACACACATACCATCGTGCAGCCAAGAGCCAGCACTGCCATACTGACGAATAAAGACATCGTCACTCACCGCCCTCTCGAAGAATTTCGACGATATAATCGTTATTGAATCCGTGTTCACACTGAATGATCTGTGCATTCTCGTCTTCAGAAAAACGCTGAGTAAGGTTGTTGATATAATTGGCATTCCAAATCTCAATCACACTATTGGGAAGGGTTTTAACCATGATACAATTCCTCCATATCTTCTGCTGGTATTTCCACATCTCCTGAGATTCGAACCACCAATCGCTCCGGCGAACCCCAGCGCTTGGCGCATCGAATCTCAACGATGCCGGAATCATCTTTGTAGGCGACACCGTTCAGCGCGTCTGCGACGGCCTTCACGACGTTGTCGATATCCGGTTTGCACGTCGGCCGCACGAGACCCTGTGCGCACAGTTCGCGCTTCTTCTTCGTGTAGCTTTTCGGGATCTCAAAATAGGCATTGATCTCCAGAACTACCGGCGGTGCAAAACGCTGCGCTTCGTAGCGCTGCTGATAGCACAATCGGATCCAGTTCTCGTATTGGACCGTTTCAGCAGGCGTCCTCATCCTAGCATGGCCATGCACGGCGCTGGCCCGAGGCCGTCCCTTGCCCTGCGGACGGCCGGGAACCTCAAATACAAATTGTTCCATCTTTCTCCTCATTTCAAATTGTCCTCCCGAGAAAACCCCGGGCGGATGAATCACCAAATCTTGCCCGGGCAGCGCTCGGGCTTTTCTTTTTGGGTACGAATCGTGTTGGCGATAAATTCAGGCGTTTTGGCATCATAGTCCCATGCAACGGATATGGCATTGATCACGTCATCAAACGCCATCCCCTCCGCAGCGTCCAGAATCTTTTTCTCCTGGCTTTTGCTCATGGAGCCGACCACTTCACGACAATAGCTCAATATCTCTCTCTGACTGTCGTCGACATCGTCGTCGCGCGCACACGCGCGCGTATATCGACGATTGCCATTGCTATTGCCATTGCTATTGCCATTGCTATTGCCATTGCTATACCTGGATGTGCTGGGAGTGCTGGATGTGCTGGACCCCTGCTGGGTTTGTGCTGGAGAATTTGGGAGAAAACGTCCCCTTTCATCTTTTTGAGCGGTGGATGCTCGTGCCTGTCCGCCTCTTCTTTTCTTTTCAAGAATGTCAAGCCCGCGAATTTCCGCCCTTTTTGCTTCTTCTGAAATGAACGAGTACGCCATATACAAATTGCTATCTTTCGCGAAATTGGGTTCGGATCCATCGCGGCCGTTGGTCAGCAGCGCCATCATCAGCGCCCCGACCTGTTCCAAAGACAGCAGCCCGAGTTGCTCGATGTATGAGTAATACATTGGAATGTATTTTGATTTTTCCCGTTCACGCTCTTCCACGGGCGCACCTCCGATTACTCCAGCGACTCTCTTTCGCCAATCTCTTCAAATTCCGGCTCAGGCGGCGCGGCGTCTTCCGCAATCTGCTGCATTTTTCGGGCCTGCAGCGTGTCAATGAAAAAGCATTGCAGGTAACAAAAATAGATTTTCTCGGCAATCCCGCGCAGCTTGTTCTGCATGTTTTTCGTGAGGGACAGCCCGCCGCCCTTCGGATTCAGATAGAGATCCCCGTCCGCGAATGCAAACTCCAAAGCAGAGCCCAAGCTGTTATGACCAACGGGGTTGTCCAGCATACTCATTTGACCGTCCATGGATCCGTCCGGAGTTATAACAATCCGGATCGGGTACCGGTCTTTTTCAAACCGGTATTGAAAGCCGTTATCCTTGCAGAGCTCGCCAAGCCTGGCGAGCTGCGCACTGAGTTGATTATATTCAATCTGCGCCATCGTTCTCTCTCCTCTCAAAAAGGTAAATCTTCATTTTCATCAACGACCACATAGTCGTCAGCATCCTGCGTCGTGGCTTTGTTTACGTCATAATCGGCAAGGGTTTCTCCCTTGTACAATTCATGTCCGGAAATATCCGTCGCGGCGGATGGGGTCGGAATGAAGGAAACAACTTGCTGCAGCCATCGCACAATCGTGCTGGCCCCAGGATATAACCCTTCGGCGCTCACGGAATAATAAGTCTTTCCGTTGTATTCACGGCTTTTGACTTCATGGGCAGTGATGATCACGGGATCTTCCTCTTTCAACATGTCCGACAAGTCTTCCGCCCCGCCCCACACATCCACATACAGATACTTCCCTTTGCGTTTTCCGGCTTCGTCCCGTTCGGACCCATACCGCACAGAAAATTTCAGCACAGGCCGGTTATTTTGTCCCACAAATTTCAATTCCGGAGTTTTGGCAATCGTTCCGGAAATCAGCACGCCGGTTTTTGTGTTGACAATCATGATTTTTCGCCGTCCGCTTCATTGTCAATGACCTCTCCCGTGTTTGGATCCACTGAATATTCCACATCAATCGGAGCCACATCAGACATGTCGGGGGAGATATCGTGCTTGATGGTCTCGTCAGAGGCCATGCCGCGCACGAAATCACTCTTCATGGGCGCGTACTTCAAAGCCTTTTTAAGTACGGTTTTCTTGGCCATCTCGTCGAAGTTGGTCTTCCATGGGGAATAGTCGCTGCCGTAGCTCTGCGAATAGCGCCGCGCGTGCTCGTCCACGTCCTCGCGGCTCATGACCTCGAATCCAAAGCCGCCGTCCTTGGTGCGAAACATGGCGTAGTAGCAGATTACTTCGCCGCGGTCGTGGAGTGCCGGCTTGTGCTCCAACTTCGGTTCCAATCCAAACGAATAGTGAAACTCGTCGTTTTCCCGCACCTCATGTGCCTGGATGATGGAAACCTCCCCACTGCGGTATGCCAGATCAATCAGACCCTTATACCCGATCTGAAACTGGGTTTCAAGCACGCCCTTGTTTTTGTACGGCAGCAGGTACGCCTGGCCAAGCGGGGTATTGGGTTCGAGCCCGAGCTGTGCAGCGGTCATCATTGCACCCAGGAAGCTCTGCGGTGTGGTGTCCGCCAGCTTCGGGGTGGTGGAGATCGCGCTCATCACGATGCGGGTAAACCGCTCCGGAGTGATAACGCTGGGCAGTGCTTTGGAAATCTCTCCCTGCATTTTGGTGATATAAGCTTTCATGCCGGCGCCAGTATCTTTCTTTGCAATAGCGGTTTTTCCGGCTGCCTTTGCAATGGCGCCGGCGGTATTGGTGGTTAATGCCATAATGATTTACTCCTTCCTGTTTTTTGACGAAAACACACGATATTCAGTAACCTTTTTCACTTTGTTGTAGATGTCCGGATACTCTCGTTTCAAAGCCGCGGAATCAAGGGTAGTACGCCGGCGAGTGACCCAACTGCACACTCTCTTTTTTGTAGTCGCGATTGCAGCGTTCCCCATTTGTGCCATCATGCTGCTTTTGATCATGTCACAATCCGCTTGCAACTCTTTGATCGTATCCTGCAGCCGTTCCAATCGCTCAAGCTCCTCCTCAGCCCCACGCGGAAGCGGAAGGGCAAGCTCTGCCTCCTCGTGTGGATACATCGCTTTCAACGCATCTTGGGTGGCCTCGCTGCCGTCGATCTCCGGCGGTTCTTCCCGCTGCAGGCGGTCCCAGAACTCCTCCTCAGCGGCGGTCAGGGCTTCGATTTCCTCTTCGTCCCGCTCAATGATAAAGTCATAAAAGCCACGGTTGAGCACCAGCACCGCGAGATACATCCGGTCAAATCCCATAACGGCCATGTAGTGTTGACACTGGACATAGTAGGTAAGCGGCACCTCTCCACTGGCGAAGTCGTGTCGGTTGTAGACGCTGGTTGTCTTGCACTCCAGGCCTGCGTTTTCTCCCACGACTTCGCGGTCGATATCGGCCAGCATCCACGGCCAAACCGTGGACCGCCACATGAAGTTGTTCCGGCGGCAGCGCTTGCCCGTCCGCTCCATCCAGCGGTCGGCCACGTATTGTTCCAGGTCTCTGCCCTGCCGCATTGCCTCGCTGTCGTCCTTCTCTGGCAGGGCACCCATCTTGTCACAGAAAAGCACATATGGACTGCTCCATGGATTCAGCCCCACAATGGTGGATGCATCGCTGCCACCGATACCGCTTCGCCGGTATTCCAACCACTGTTCCCGCGTGATCTCCGTCACATTCACAACGGGCGTTTTGCATGAACTCTTCATCTAACGACCTCCTCTTCATGCACCCATGGGCCGCTGTAGAACCAGTCCACAAACATTTCGCGGAACTCTTTGAACTCCGGTGCTGTTTCATCAACAATGGAGATTCCGGATTTTTCAAGCGCGAACGGAAGAGCTTCCTCGTCAAACACGAACGTTCCACTGTACGGTCCTAAACCGCTGTATCCAGAACACGGTTCGCCCATTCTCTCAGCCTCCCCACATTTTCATCTGAACCGCTTTGGGTTCTTCTACATGCGGCAGTCTATCGGCCGGCAGCGCTTTCCCCACAATATGCCTCAAAAGCGGCCGCACCTTTTGCGGGATCTCGGTCTCTGCAACATCGATGCGCGCCACACGCGCCAAGCCTGCCCCCAACTTTGTTTCAACATACACCACATCGCCAACCTTGAGCCGGTGATCTGCAATGTAGCTATATTCTCGACCGCCGTAGGTGCCGGGCCTGAATCGGTCCTCATATTGGACAGTGACAAAATCCGTTTTCATGCTTCACTCTCCTCATCGTCCCATTCGCGCTCGTAAATTTTTCGCACGGCTTCATCCAGAGGCTCGAGTGCTTCAGCAAAGTCATCCCCCGACAGCTCCTTGGCCAGTGCCCAGAACGCGGTACGGATGCTGTCAACGGTCCGGGCCGCATTGTCAGCGAACTCGGCTGCGGCCATGTAGGCAGTGTTGCCCAGCTCGTCCAACTGACGCAGTGCGGAATCCTTGTCCGCCTGCAGGCTGCGAACTTGGGCCTCGAGCATTGCCGTGCGCTGCTTTGCCGCGGCCGCGATCTGCTCCTCAGTTGGTTCCTGCACAGCTACCTCGACGGGGCGGGATTCCAGAGCTTTCACGCGCTGGCGCTCCTGGCGCAACTCTTCCTCGCGGGTGTTCAATAACCCTTCGATTCGCTGCTGCTCACGTTCTCGTCGGTCGCACTCAGCCTTGTAATGCATGGCCGCCGAGTGCGCGTCCTCTCGTTCCTTGCGGTCGAGTTCGGCCTCATGCTGCACCTTTTTGGCCCAGGCTTGAGCTTCATCGGCCCTACGATCAGAGGCCTCGCTCATCTCCAAAAGTTCTTGAATTTTTGCATCCCTTTTCCGAATTTCAGCAAGAGCATCTTGGTACTGCTTGTGCGTCGTGATGTCGCCATCCTTGACGGCTTGCACCAGCTCGGCGGGCGCAGAAGGCTTCGCCGCGGCGTAGAGCAGGGATGGGGACAGCTCTTCCAGCACCTTTTCCTCCCTTGGGGTGCTGCTGTCCATCAGTTTGGCAACCTGCAGGAGCCTCTCGGCTGCTTTGCGGTGGATGCCGATGCTTTCGCACCATGCAGAGAAAGACTGTTCCGGCGCTGCAAACTTTCCACCGTTGCGACAAATTGTCGCATCGGTGACGCACAGGGCATCGTGTGCAATCGCCACGGCATCGGCCATCCGGCGCAGACCCATCTCGGCCATCTTCTTGCCGCCAGTATACTCACGCTCGGCCAGATGCAGTTCGGCCACCGTCTGATCATCAAGTCCAGAATAGTCAAACGCAGTCGAGCCATCGACTCCAGCAAGAGCGTTTTCGGTTGCAACCTCCCGCAGCTCGTTGCTGTTTGCAGCACACGCCGCCGTCATACTGTCCAAGCCAGACGCTTCCGAGTCGTCCACAGTTTCCTCGGCCGCAGCAGTGACAACAGCCGATGATGTAGGGTTTGCGTCCGGCTCGTCCGCGACCAGCTCCCAGCCGCTGCGCTTAGCGTTCAGCCTTAAATATTCCTCCTCGACCTCTTTTTTAAGGCTTCCGGCACAAAGCACCGCGCCAGTGCAACGCTTCCAAATTACGCTGCTTTTGGGGTCAAGATACTGCACAAAGTAACTGCCTTGAAATGGCTCCGGGCTAACTCGGTATAGCCGTCCAGTGGAAGGATCTCTGTACGTCAACGACTTTTCCTCCTTTTTCTGCGCCCGCGCCTTGCCGTCCTCGATGACGGCTAGAATGTGAGCTTTCTCCTGCTGCGGGGTCATATCCAGTCGGTGCTTATCCGGCCCGAAAAAGTGTTCGATCAATGCGGTCTTGGCAGCCATGCCCTTCTTGTTCTGGGCGCACAATACCGACAAGCTGTATCGTCCTTTATCAGAAAACTCAATCCCACGAATACTGCCGCGGGAGAAACCGGCGGTCAGGGTGTCCGCAGCATGTTCGTAAATCCAGGCCTGCACCTCATCCAGAAAGTCCAGATCCAGGCTTACGATGCGCAGCGAACATTTATCATCTGCGCGGCCATGGTAAGTAGAGGTGTACTCCAGAGTTGGCGACATCCGGCACTCATGGCCTTTTACATCCTGGGTGTACGCCTTATGCTGATCATCCCAGACCATAGGCCCCCATGGGAGCAGATACGGGCATCCTTCGCAGCCATCCGTCTCCCGGTTGCCTGTATTGTCGGCGTTGGTGCTTTTATGTACAACGCGTCCACACTTGCAAATGTAACGGGTCAAAACCAATCACCGCCCGGAAGCACGATTGCTTTGTTGACGATTTCCAGGTCTCCGTCATGGATTGGAGCAAACTCACAATCATCATGCCGACAGAAGACCACTGGACCGCAAAGAGACTGACGAATGCTGGGGACAACACAGGCTATATCCATTCCGAGAAGCCGTCCTTCCTCGTTTACAATCGCCAGAATGCCGTCTTTGATCTCTACCGTTTCGATGTACCCTTTACAAAAATGCTGCAGCGCCTGCAAAAGGTCCAGATAACTGGGAATTTCGTTGTATTTTGGGGTCTCACCTGGGCGTAATGTAATGACTCTCATATTGTTAAACTCCTCTCTTGTGTGCTACAATAGAGGCGGTCTGATGTGGATATTTGACCGCCTGGCGCTTGTCCGTGTTCGCTGCACGGGCAGGCGCCTTCCTTTTGTCGTGCAAAAAGCCGATGGTCGTGAATACCATACCAAGAGCAAAACCGAAACACATAAATGCGAAATAGATGCTCACTTGAACGCCCCCCAATCAATCGGCTTCGGCCCCTTCGGTTTTTCCACGTGGGTGTTGGCAATCAAGTTGTCCATGTGACCGGACACCATCCGTCCCAGGGCTTTGTCGATAGGAAGGCGCATCCGGCGTGCCAGCTCATCCAGCTTCATGTACTGCACATCTGTCAGATGTACGGTGATATTCATTTCCATGGGTTGTCTCTCCTTTCGGTTTCACGGTGTAATAGGGCACAAACGGCCCGCCTCGGGCCGCAAAGATGCGGGTCATGGTGTCGCACATGCGCTGCACCTGTTCCTGCGTCATATTCTTCTCTCCTTTCTTAGGTCATGTGTTTAGATGTTGATAAAAAAGTTCCGCCAATTCGTTCAAACTCTTGTACAAACGATCCGTCACGGTCTTCAGCAGCAAAATCGGCACCGCCATAGAGCACAGGGCTCCTATCAGAAACCCCGCAAGCAGCCATCCCATGGTGATTCATCTCCTTCACATTGATGCTTGCCTCTTCCCCGTGCTATAATTGCGGCAAAGGGAGGTCAACAGCATATGGATAAAGTTTGCAAAGAGATCATAAAAAGAATGATTTCTGGAAAGCCAAGCACAGAATATGTATGCTCGTTCAGCGGCTCTCTTCTTGCTGGCTCTGGGACGACAATTTACGAATTATCTGATGCAATCGGAGTTGACCCCGAAGATATAAGGGCAGCTGTTCGTTTTTTAGAATCCGCTGGATATGTGGAATATCAAACCATGAAATCTCCATCCAAAGGTTCTATCATTGCCGGATTCCATCTGTCTCATAAAGGGTTGCACTGGAAATATTTCAGGCGAAAAGAAATTCTTAATTATATTGCTGACAAGTGGGTGGATTTCTTTGCTGCGCTGATTGCTTTGCTTTCGCTGATTCTCTCAATCATTGCACTAACTCAATCGCCACGATGAGAAATATCACAGCGCTTTGAATTGCCACGATCCAGCGATTCACTGTAATTTGCTTGCGAAGTATCATCTGCTCACGCCACATCTTCTGCCACGAAGGGATTTCAACACCATTGATTGAAATGGTGTCTGGCTGCGGAGTGTTCATCGTTTCAAGCGTATCCGGTTTCATGCGGATGCAGTGCTTCTGTTTACACACAGAATGCAGCATATTGCTTCACCTCACTTTTCATTGTCCGGTTTATCGTACATAAAATGTGTTATTCTGCAGATATAAGAAAAGCCATCCTGTTCAATCGTGCGGGTGCTTTCAAAATCGGCGCTTTGGAAAATCTGTATGCTGCCCACTGGTGCACCTCCTTTTGTTGTTGATATATCTCAACTATTGGGACAGAAAAAATAGTGCCCGATTTCTGTTGCATCGATATTCAACAGACGGCACAAACTATGAATTTCATCCTGCTTGAAGTCGTACTCTCCGGCCAACTTCCGGTTCAACTGCCCTTCACTAAGCCCGATTTTGGCCGCGCATTCTTTCTGTGTCAACCCGCACTCACGAATGCGTCCGCGGAGCGGGTTATAGTTCATATCCGGCATAAATGTCACCTCCTGTTTCGTAGTTGCGGTATCTCAACCGCAACTTCAGTCTATACCATAGATTGCAATTTGTCAACACTAAATTTTGATATTCCGCAATTATTTTCCTCAAACTATTGATTTTTCGCAACCACACCTATATAATGCAAGTAGACACACTGAGAGGATGGATGGCAATGTCAGAAAAAGTGGCTACTTTTGCGCAAAGGCTCCGATCTGGCCTTGATATACGTAACATGACGCAAACGGAGCTTGCGAACCGTTCAGGAATCTCCAAATCCAGCATTTCAAGATACATCAAAGGTGACTGGGAGGGGAAACAAGGCGCAGTATATGAACTTGCCAAGGCTCTTTACGTCAATGAGGCTTGGCTCATGGGGTACGATGTGCCCATGGAGCGTGAATCCGAGCAAGCAGGAGGCGGGATTTTCATCCCTCCCGGCTTCCAGCCGCTGCCGCGTACGCATAAAGTTCCCATCGTCGGGCGCATTGCGTGCGGCCAGCCCATCACCGCCGAGGAGAATATCGAGGATTACGCCGACGTTCCCGAGGGCAAGCGCGTGGACTTCTGTCTGATGTGCGAGGGCGACAGCATGATCGACGCGGGCATCGACGACGGCGACGTGGTGTATATCCGAAAACAGCCGGATGTAGAGAACGGGCAAATCGCTGCTGTGCGCATCGGAGATGAAGCGACGTTGAAGCGAATCTATAAATACCCTGACAGGATTGTCCTGCAGCCTGAAAATCGAAGTTATCCACCGTTTACATATGTCGGTGAAGAGATGAACCAGGTCTCTATCGAGGGCAAAGCCATCGGCTGGACGCACTGGGTGTAAACAAAAAAAGCCCCGGCGCGTGGCCGGGGTGGCGGGCATCAGATTCCCTTGTATTCCTCTTCGGTGATTTTTCCAAATTCCTTTTCAAACTCCACCACATGGCGGCGCAGCGTCCAGATGATTTCCGCGCTGCGTGTGCGGCCGTAGTATTCCGCAATATAGTTCAGCTTCGCCGCCAGTTCCGGATGCAGCTTCAGCGTAAATTTCACTTCTTCGTTTTTGTCCGGCATCGGGACGCCCCCCTTCGTATTGAAATCAGTATACTCTTGTGGTAGTATAAAAATGCTTGTTAAGTATTTACCAGGTATTTATCAAGTATTCAAAAACAAGGAGGATAAATGATGAAACAGAAAATTTTTGTCCTACTGCTGGGAGCAACACTGTGCTTTTCTATGACGGCCTGCGGCAGTACAACCTCGGTCGAATCCACTCCCGCATCCAGCGTCCCGGCAGCCCAAAGCGCCATTTCCGAAGAGAGACAGCCGGTTTCCGACGGGCCTTCCTTCGCGGATGGCGTGCTGATCACCGAAGGTTACACCATCACCATAACGGATTACAAAGTAATCCAACCCGGGCAAGAGGGCAATGAATACGGTGAAAAGCCTGTGATCGCGTTCTGGTATGACACCACCAACACCGGCACTGAGTCCGATCTGAACGCATCTACCGCATGGATCTTGGTGTTTGAAGCCGTGCAGGACAACGACCCCAATGTAGTGAACACATTAAATGTGGGTATGCTGCCGGATGACCAGTATCTGGACAGCCAGCTGCAAAATATCAAGATTGGTGGAACTGTCTCCAATGCAGTCGCCTACGAATTGGACGACGAAACAACGCCCGTTACGCTGACCGCGAAGGACATTCTCGGCGGCGAGTACGGCAGCCAGTCCTTTGAGATTGCATAATCATTTTTACAGCAAAAAACCGCTCCGGTGTTGGCGCACCGGAGCGGTCAGGAAAGCAGCTTGCCTGTGAAGGTCAAATCCGCCTCTGCAATACGGATTATACCACCTTCGGGGCAGGCTTTTCAAGTCATACCCTGGAGGTGTTTTCATTGTTGTCTTTTTTTCGCACGCACACCACCCGCACCGTCACCTCGCCCCGGGCGGAAATAATTCGGGCCAGAGCCTCATATAGTGCCTTGACGGCCTGCGCATCCATGGGCATCCCTCCGGTGCATTGTATGCGCCGCGCGGCCGCGGCAGAACGGGAGGTGGTACGATGAGCGGCGACGTAATTCGGGCGGCGGGCTACATCCGCGTTTCCACGGCCGAGCAGGCTCTGCGGGGCCTTTCTCTGGAAGCGCAGGAAGCAGAGATCCGGCGCTATGCGGCCCAGCGAAACATCCGCCTGGAGAAAATCTACGTGGATAAGGGCATCACGGCCCGCAAGCAGCTGCACCGGCGGGTGGCCTTCACCCAGCTGATGCACGCCGTGGACGCGGGCGAATTGGATTTGATTATTGTCATGCGGCTGGACCGGTGGTTCCGCAACGTCTACGACTATCACCGGATGATGAACGAGCATCTGATTCCCCACGGGGTAAACTGGTGCGCGGTCAAAGAGGAGTATGATACCACCACCACCAACGGGCGGCTGATGATCAATCTGCGGCTGTCCATCGCGGAGCAGGAGTGCGATACCGACGGCGACCGCATCCGGGACGTGCAGCAAAACCTGATCGCCAAGGGCTGCTGGCCCTTCGGGGGTGCGCCTCTGGGGTATCGCATCGAGAATAAGCGCCTGGTCAAAGACCCGGAGACTGAGCCGCAGGTGTCGTTTTTCTTTCAGCATATGCTGGCCCACGGCTCGCTGCGTGGCGCCCTGTTCGCCATGAACGAGCGCTTCGGCACCGGTTATGAGTATCGCCGCGCCCAGGATTTGTCCCGCAAATCGGTGTATTACGGGACCTATGGCGAGAACACGTCTTTCTGTCCGGCGTATATCACTTTCGAGGAGCACGAACGCATCCGCGCCCTGGCGGAGAAGAATGTCCGGGTGTGGAGCTCTCCCACCGCATGGCCTCACCTGTTTTCGGGGCTGCTGATCTGTGACGATTGTCATCGCCGTTTAAATGCCCAAACCATCCGGCGGCCCAGCGGCATCTATACCACTTATCGGTGTTCCCATTCCACGGATAATCACGGCTGTGTGAATAACCGGTGTATCTCAGAAAAAGTGATTGAAGCGTATCTGCTGGATTACCTGAACACTCACTTAAAAGATTACCTGGTGGAAATCGAGGTGGTGCAGAAGAAGGCGGCCGCCCAGCCAGATAATACGGAGAAAATCCGCGCCAAACAGGAGCGGGTGAAAACGCTGTTCATCAATAATTTAATCGACCTCGCGGAATATAAGAGCCGAATGGAGAGCTTGGAGCAGCAGATCGTGCGTCCGACCGCACCACCCGCGCCGCAGAATACGCAGAAACTGAAAGAGATCCTGGAGAGCGATGTGCTGCGACTGTACCCGGAGCTGAGCCGGGAAGAGAAGCGGTCATTCTGGCGAGGATTCATCAAAGAGCTCCATATCTACCGGGGGACCATCCAGGGCCCGCCGATTTTTTGGTGATTTTTTGTTGTAGTTATTGACAGGAATAGAACGCCCTTGGATATTCCACCCGCACACTGGACGGCATCTTCGGCGCCAACACCGAGAACGCGCTGAAAGCATTCCAGCGTGCGGTGGGGCTTACCGCCGACGGCATCTGCGGCTGCCGTTCCTGGAAAAAGCTCACTGCTGCTGTAGTGGGAATCGGCCGCACCAAAACGGTCATTGACTGATCCGTTTTTTCTCAACAAAAATCCCGGGCCTGCGTGCAGGTCCGGGATACGCTGGAAAGCCACCCTTTCAGAGTGGCTTTTTATTGTCAACTCTGTTCCGCCAGAAGGTCCTCGTAGTAATTGTACCAAATACCGTCCTGGTCCACGGACAGCAGCAAGTCCCCGCTGTCCGAATCCGCCAGCCAGACATTCAACGGCATCCGCGACCGCCCCAAATCATCCATCTGCTGCCGGGCATCCTGGTAGAACGTCAGGCACTCCGTGGCCATTTCATTCCAGCGTTCCAGCGCGGCGCCATCTCCCGCCGCAGCCTGTTCCGCCAGAGCCATTGCTTCCGGCAGGTACAAAGACCCGTTCATCACTTCTTCGTCTTCCATGTAGAAAAACATGGTATCCAGGCCCTCGGAAGCCGCCCAATCCTCCAGCTCCAGCTCCAAGTTGGCATAAGGCGAGTCGTACACAACCTCACTGGCCGGGGCCACAGGCTCCGGCTGAGGCGCTTCTGAGCTCACTTCCACAGCCGCAGAAATTAATTGGGCAAGCATGAAAATCATGAAACAGATTATGACTCCAATCAATATTCTGCTGCCTGTGCGATCAGTCGACGCCTTCTGACGGCGCGCCCATTCTTGTGAAGAGATCTTTCCCGTACGGCGCACCGGCTGTTTTTGCACTGTACGAACTGCCTGCCGGGAAGCCGGGCGGGGCTGCTCACGGGAAAACAACCGATCTTCACTGCCGCTTATCCGCATGCCGCAATGCGGGCAGCGCGTACCTGTAAAAGATTCACAGCACACCGGACACTTCACGTTTCTCACCTCTCACCATTCTTTAAAATCAGTGTAGCATGCCGCATGAAAAAATGCAATTTTCCCAACAAAAAAGCCCTGTCCAACGGACAGGGCACAACCGCATACTTTCCCTATTTCAAAACCAGCCATCACCGGGGATTGACAATGTTGCGCCAATCCAAATCGCCCCGCTCCAGGCCGTGAATGAGAACTTCCGCCGTGGCAATGTTGGTGGCCATGGGGATGTTGTGCACGTCGCACAGACGCAGCAGGTTCATCTCATTGGGCTCGTGGGGCTTTGCAGTGATGGGGTCCCGGAAAAACAAGAGTAAGTCGATTTCGTTGCAGGCAATGCGCGCCGCAATCTGCTGGTCACCACCGTGGGTGCCCGACAGGCAGCGCTGAATGGGCAGACCGGTCGCCTCGCTGACCAGCTTGCCGGTGGTTCCCGTGGCTGTCAGATTGTGTTGAGCCAGCACCGGGCAGTACGCAATGCAGAACTGTACCATCAGTTCTTTTTTCGCATCATGTGCGATCAGTGCAATGTTCATGTGGATCAATCCCCTCTGATATATAGTGAATAGGTCAACGCACGATTAATGGGACGCTCTCACCGCAAAGTCGTGCCGCAATGGCATCAAACACGCGGTAAGCCGTGCTTTTCTGTGGAAGAACCGTCCCGGTCGCTCCCGCGGTGCGCACATCGCCGCTCTCCGGCACCACGCCGATCAGCTGCGCGCCCACGGTGTCGATGCACTCATCCAAATCCCGGATGCCGCATCCGTCCAGCCGCGGGGGAACCCGATTGATGATCAGCCGGATGTTCTCCAGCCCCCTGGCCGCCAAAGCGTCGCACACAATGTGCCCGTCCCGCAGAGCCACAGGGTCCGGCGTAATGACCAGCAGCACACTGTCCGCCACGGCCAAAGCAGCTTCAAAAGGTGCGCCCATGCCCGCGGCGGTGTCCAATACAATGTCGTCAAAAACCGGCTTTGCACGCTCCGTAAACACCTGCAGTGCCGCTTCGCGCACACTGCCGCCCGAGTAAGGTGCAGAAATCACGTACAAATCCGGATACAGCGGGCTTTCCACAATGGCTTTGCCTGCGGCGCACCGCCCGGAAAACACATCCTCCACGTCGTAGACCGTTTTGCCGTACACACCGGCAATGTAATCCACACTGCGAAGGCCGGAGTCCAGCTCCACCAGCAGCACACGCCGCCCTCTTGCGGCCAGCCTGCCGGCGGTGAGCACCGCCACGGTACTCTTTCCGGTGCCGCCCTTGCCGGACGCCACCATAATGACTCTCGCCCCCATGTTTTCCCCTCCATGACAAGAAGTGACAGTACCTCCTATCATGCTTACCTTCACAGCATATCACAAAAAAGAGAACTGCACAACACTTTTTTTCAGCATTTCACACAAAATCATTCAAATTCAGCGTTCCGCATCAAAGCCCAACGCCTGCCAGCAGGCCATACTGCGCAGCGCGCGATGCACCTGAGATACCGGCAATCCCACCACATTGAAATAGCAGCCGCGAATGCCTTTTACAAACGGAGCTGCGCGTCCCTGAATGCCATAGGCGCCCGCCTTATCGTAGGGCTCTTCTGTAGCCAGATAATCCTCCAGTTCCTGCGGATCCAGCGGCCAGAATTCCACTTCGGTGGTGGCGCAAAACAGCCGCTGTTCCCCGGGAGCCTGAATGCACACGCCCGTGTGGACCCGATGGGTGCGTCCGCTCAGCAGTTGCAGCATGCGGCGGGCATCCTCTTTATCCCGGGGTTTTCCCAGCACCTGCCCGTCCACGTCCACCACCGTGTCGCAGCCCACAACCGCATCGTCGGGATGCAGTGCCGCCACCGCCGCGCATTTTGCGCGGGCCAGCACCTGTGCAAGAGCTGCCGGATCCGGTGCGGTCAGTTCGCTCTCGTCCACCTGGCTGACGCACACTTCGTACCGGGGCACCGCCAGGGCCATCAGTTCCCGCCGGCGGGGCGAGGCAGAGGCAAGAATCAGTTTCATTGGCCCGCCTCCTCAGCGCAGATTGGTTTTGTTGTAAAGGAAAATGGCGCCTGCAATGGTGAAGATCTGCGCCACACTGATGCCCATGGAAAATCCAAAGGACAGTTTGATGACCGACAAATCCAGCACAAACGGCGCATCCGCATTAAAGCCGATGGACTGATAATAGGACAGCCAGCTCAAAAAGGACACGTTTTTGCACACCGCCGCCAGCATAGCGCCCAGCACAATGCCCGCCAGTATGTAAAACCACAGCAAAAACGTTCGTTTCAGTTTCATGTTCTGTCTCCTTCTTACTGCTTGCCAGTGGAACCAAAGCCGCCCGTGCCACGCTGGGTCTCGTCCAGCTGTTCCACTTCCAGCATCTGGGGAATCATCACGGGCATCACGGCCAGCTGCGCAATGCGCTCGCCGTTCTGCACCGTATAGGGCTTATCCGAAAGGTTGACCAGTCCCACACAGATTTCGCCCCGGTAATCGGAATCGATGACGCCCACGCCGTTGGACAGAGCCAGTCCTTCCCGCACCGCAAGGCCGCTGCGGGCAAACACCAGGGCCACGGTCTCGGGGCCGGGCAGCTCAATGGCAATGCCCGTGGGAATCACGGCGCGGCCCATGGGCTCCAGATGCACACCCTCGTCCCCGCACACGGCACGCAGGTCCACAGCGGCGCTGCCGGGAGTGGCACGGCCCGGCAAAACTGCGCCCGGCCGCATTTTTTTCAATTTCAAAACCATTGTTGTCTCTCCTTTTCTCACTGGGTGCCCTTAAAATACAGGCCCCGGGTGAACGCCCCGTCAAAGGGCGCATGAGCGCAGAACAGCTCCAGCACCTGCTGCACCCGGTCTGCACTTTCCTCGGTAAAGTACAGCAGCTCCCACTCCACAGGAAGCGCACCGGGCTTGTCCCCCATATAAATGGGGACCGGGTTGTAAACCGTACGGGCACCCGCCGGGCCGGTGCAACGCACCGGGAAATGAACCCCTTTGCGGTCCACCAGCTCACCCTGACGGGAACAGCCCGCACAGGTGTGCACGTTGTGCAGCGGACAGGCCCGGGTGAGCATCAGAGGCATATGGCCGTAGGCAATGGCCAACCGGGGCAAACTGCCCCCGGCGCGGGCCAAATCCTCGCAGGTGAGTTCCGGGCTCAACGTCAGTGCCCGGGCACCCAACTCCTCATAGGCGTCCGCCGAAAGGAAATTGGTCACGTTCAGACCAAAGCCACCCGTCACGGGCAGCCCCTGCGCCAGACGGAAATGGGCGATGTTTTGAGCCACGTAACCTCCGAAGCCCTGCTGTGCACTGGCACGGATTTCCTCCTGTGCCCGGTCCTCCGCCGGGCCGAACAGCACACGGGGAATCTCCAGCCAGGTCTTTTCCCGCAGAGATTCGGGCACCTGCCTCCACTGTTCCAGGGGCACCCACACCTGACGCACCCGGTCAGACAGCGTTTCGGGGATCTGATCCACCCGCTCAAAACGGGCCGCCAGGCCCTGCGTCTGTGCCGGGCGCGGCGCGGCCGTCTGCACATGCACGTCCGTGCAGGACAGCGGCACGGGGGCCTGCCGCAAAGCCAGCAGTTCTTCCAGTGCGTCCCGCCGCAGACCGTTCACCTCGCCTGCGGGCACAAAGGCGCCGGCGTTTTCCAGTTCGATTTTCGCGGCATAAAAAGGCGTTCCGCCGGTTTTTTCCAAAGCGCGTCGGTAGGCGTCGGCCGGGTCTTTCTGTGCCGGAACCGGCGCAGCGACACCTTTTTTCTCCACCACATGACCGTCTTCATCCCGGGCGGTCAACCGGGCGCCGTCCTCTTCCAGACACAGCTTCAGCTCCACGGGCACCGCCGGCCGCTCTCTGCGGAACAGTTCCCGCAGACGGGGAATGGCCTGCCGGGCCGCGGCTGCGTCCTCGGCGGTGCGCACTCCGAACATGGTTCCGTCCCGACGGCCGGTGATATAACCATCGGTAAATCCGGAACGAGAAAATACATTTTGCAATAATTCTTTGTCGTAAGGCTGTCCATCCCGAGCCTGCACGCAGGCGTGGACCGCAGCAGCCACATATTCAGGCGTGCGCAGACGGCCTTCAATCTTGACGCTGGCCACACCCGCCCCGGCCATCGCCGGCAGGTGATCGATGTGACTCATGTCTTTCAGGCTGAGATGGCACGCGCCGGGCTCACCGGCGCTGAAAGGCAGACGGCAGGGACCGGCGCAGGCGCCCCGGTTGCCCGAACGACCGCCCAAAAACGCACTCATGTAGCACTGGCCGCTGACGCTCATGCACAGCGCGCCGTGGATGAACGTCTCCACCTCAATGCCGCACTCCGCGGCAATGACGGCAATTTCGTCCAGCGTCAGCTCCCGGGAGAGAATGACTCGGGAGAAGCCCAGATCCCGCAGCAGCTGCGCGCCGGCCAGGCTGTGCACGCTCATCTGGGTGGAGCCGTGCAGCGCCAGAGACGGAACCACCTGTTTTGCCAGGCGGGCCACCGCCAGATCCTGCACGATGAGCGCATCCGCCCCGGCGGCGGCCACGTCACGCAGCGCCTGCTCCAGACCGGGCAGTTCACCGGGGTAAAGGGTGGTGTTCAGCGTGACGTACACTTTGACATTTCGGGCATGACAAAACGCCGCGGCCTCGCGCAAGGCAGCGGCGGAAAAGTTGCCGGCGGACCGGCGTGCATTAAAATGCAACAGCCCGAGATACACGGCGTCCGCTCCCGCGTACACCGCCGCGCGGAGCATGTCGGCATTGCCGGCGGGCGCCAGAATCTCGGGCCGGTTAAAACCTTGAAACGGCATTACTTCTGCTCTTTCAGATAGCCCAGTTCGCGGCGCAGGCGCTCCACCTCACGCCGGGCCTCTTCGGCAGCCAGCTTGGCCTTGGCCGCGTCTTCCAGGTAATCCTTGATCTGCGCACGCATGTTGTCTGCGCCGCTGGTGCTCTTTTTCAGCTCGTCCAGATAACCCAGAGCCGTGATGACCGCAGCCGTGGCCACAGAGGCGGTGGGATTGTTGACCATCATCTGATTCATGTCAGCGTCCAGTTTTTCCGCAAGGTTTAAGACGTACTCCTCCGTATCGGTGGTAGCGATCACATAGCTCGAACCGCAGATCTCCAATTTGATTTTATTGGCAGGCATGTGAAAACCCCTTTTCTAAAAATAAGTAGTCAGACAGCAAAATGGGTACACCCGGTCCATTTTGCTGTCGTTTCTTCCCTATTATATACGAAATCTTCAAAGATAAAAAGTGGATTTTTGAAAAAAGGTCATAAAAAAAGTGTTTTTATTGAATCCGGCCGCCTAAAATACTATAATAAAAGTGCTTTGATGCAGATAAAAGATGATTCTTTCAAGATTCTAAAGAGTAGGAGTCGATCGATTTGGAGACAAAGATCACAGCAAAAAGCTTTGAAAAAATGCTGGCAGATAAACTGTTCAGTGAATTTGCCATTGACATTGCCTCGGCCACGGACGAACAGCTGTACCGTGCGATGGCGTTGATTGTGCGCGGCATGCTCAGCCGCAAGCGCAAAGAATTTATGTCCCGCACTTACGGCACCGGCAGCAAGCAGGTGTACTATCTGTGCATGGAATTTTTGATGGGCCGCAGCCTGAAGACCAGCCTGTTCAACCTGGGTCTGAACGAAGCAGCGGAGAGCGTTCTGAAAAAGTACGACATCAAGCTGGAAAACATTTACGACCAGGAGCCGGACGCGGGCCTTGGCAACGGCGGCTTGGGCCGTCTGGCCGCCTGCTATCTGGACGGTATGGCCACGGACTGCATTCCCGGCACCGGTTACTCCATCCTGTATGAATACGGCATCTTCAAGCAGAAGATCGTGGACGGCTGGCAGGAAGAGCACGCCGACAACTGGCTGCCCGGCGGCAGCGTGTGGCTGAAAAGCCATCCCGATCAGGCCGTGGAGATCAAATTCGACGGCGAGATCGAGGAGAGCTGGGAAGGCAGCTACCACAGCGTGACCCACAAAAACTACTCCAGCGTCATCGCCGTACCCTATGACATGTATGTGGCGGGCTACAACTCCAAGGGCGTTTCTCAGCTGCGTCTGTGGAAGGCCAAAGCGCCCGGCTTTGACATGAGCAGCTTCAACGCGGGCCAGTATGGCAACGCCATCAACAAGAGCGCCAACGCCGAATTGATCAGCAAGGTGCTGTACCCCAACGACAACCACGTGGAAGGCAAAATTCTGCGTCTGCGCCAGCAGTATTTCCTCAGCGCCGCGTCCGTGGGCGACATTGTGAAAAACCACCTGTCCCAGTACGCCACGCTGGACAATCTGCCTGACCAGATCGCCATCCACATCAACGATACGCACCCCACCCTGGCCATTCCCGAGCTGATGCGCATTCTGCTGGATGAATGCGGCTTCACCTGGGAGCACGCCTTTGACATCACCCGCCGCACCTTCGCCTACACCAACCACACGGTGATGAGCGAGGCGCTGGAGAAATGGAACATTGACATCTTCAAGCGCACCCTGCCCCGCATTTATCAGATCTGCGAGGAGATGGACCGCCGCTGCCGGGAAGACCTGCAGAAGGTGTTCCACGACGACTGGGGCAAGATCAATTACATGGCCATTCTGGGCGACGGTCAGGTTCGCATGGCCAACATCTGCTGCTATGTATGCCACACCATCAACGGCGTGTCCAAGCTGCACAGCGAAATCATCAAGCAGAGCGTGTTCCACGACTACTATCTGTACGCACCCAAGAAGTTTACCAACGTGACCAACGGCATTGCCTATCGCCGCTGGCTGCTGTCGGCCAACCCCGGTCTGACGAGCCTGCTGAACGAGACCATCGGCGACGGCTTTAAACGGGACGCCACCAAGCTGAAAGAGTTTGAAAAATATGCCGACGACGCCACTGTGCTGGAGAAACTGGGCGAAGTCAAGGACCAGAACAAGGTGATCTTTGCCCAGCATCTGGCCAAGACCACCGGTCAGGTCATCGACCCCCACAGCATTTTCGATGTGCAGGTCAAGCGCATGCACGAGTACAAGCGCCAGCATCTGAGCGCTTTGAACATCGCGTCCCAGTACCTGTATCTGAAAAACAACCCCAACGCTGATTTCATTCCCAAGACCTATATCTTCGGCGCCAAAGCTGCGCCGGGCTACTACATGGCCAAACAGATGATTCGCCTGATCTGCAAGCTGGGCGCTCTGATTGACGCAGACCCCGTGGTGCGCGAGAAGCTGCGCGTGGTCTATCTGCAGGATTACTGCGTGACCACCAGCGAGCGGCTGATGCCCGCCAGCGAGGTTTCGGAGCAGATCAGCCTGGCCGGCACCGAGGCGTCCGGCACCGGCAACATGAAGTTCATGCTCAACGGCGCCATCACCCTGGGCACCCTGGACGGCGCCAACGTGGAGATTGTGGACGCCGCCGGCAAGGAGAATGAGATTCTCTTCGGTATGCTGACCCAGGAAGTCAACGACCTGCGCGCCTTTGGTTACCATCCCTCCAGCTTCGTCAACGCCTGTCCTCAGGCCGCGGAAGTGCTGGATTTCCTGGAGCGCGGCTGGAACGGCGACAGCTTCCACGAGATCACGTCCAACCTGCGCACCTCGGACCCGTACATGGTTCTGGCAGACTTTGCCGACTATCTGCGGGCGCAGGGTGAGGTCAGCCGCCTGTATGCGGATCAGAAGACCTGGAACCGCATGAGCCTGATGAACATTGCCAACAGCGGCATCTTCTCGGCAGACCGCGCCATCTTCGATTACGCGCGGGACATCTGGCACACAAAGCCGGTGAAATAAAATTCTTTCTGCCGCACACGAACTCGTGTGCGGCAGTTGTTTGCAATCATTTTCCGAAGGAGCCACCAACCGTATGACGTCGATTTACAACAGCCAGGACCGCTTTTACAAAACCCCTTACGGAGCCGTGCGCGCCGTTCAGGCCGTCACGTTCCGGCTGGCCGTGCCCTGCGATTTCGGCTGCACTACGCCGTACCTGATCTGGAACCGGGACGGGGGCGAGCCGGTGATGCAGCTTCTGCAGAAAGAAGCCACCCGGGACGGCCGGGACCTGTTTACCTGCACGCTGAGCTTTGCCCAGGCCGGTCTGTACTTTTACTACTTTGACCTGTACACAGAATACCGCAAGCTGTTCCGGGGCGCGCTGGGCGAGTGCTTCATGACCACCGGCACCGGCGAGAGCTACCAGCTGACGGTTTTTGAAGCGGATTTTCAAACGCCCGGCAACGTGGCCGGCGGCGTGATGTATCAGATTTTTCCCGACCGGTTCTGCGAGGGTGTAAAAAACAAAGTGATGCCTTTTGCAGACCGCATTTATCGGGCCAACAAGCACGGGGAGCCTTACTTCTGGCCCACCGAACAGCCGGACGGCCATTTGAACCAGGACTATTTCGGCGGCGACTTGGAGGGCATCCGCCAGAAGCTGCCTTATCTGGCTGATCTGGGCGTGACTCTTTTGTACCTGAACCCGGTGTTTGAGGCCCATTCCAACCACCGGTACAACACCGCGGACTACCGCAAAATCGACCCTTTGCTGGGCACCAACGAAGCCTTTGAAGAGCTGTGCTGGGAAGCCAAGCGCTACGGCATCGGCATCATTCTGGACGGCGTGTTCAGCCACACCGGATCCGATTCCATCTACTTTAACCGGGAATGCCGGTACAACTCGTTCGGCGCCTGGCAGGGCGAGGGCAGTCCCTTCCGTTCCTGGTACGATTTTTCCCCTTCCTACAAGTGCGGGTACCGGTCCTGGTGGGGCTTTGAGACACTGCCCGAAGTAAACGAAAACGACCCTGCCTATCGCAATTTCATCTGCGGCAAAGGCGGCGTGATCGACTACTGGATGGAGCTGGGCGCCTCCGGCTTCCGGCTGGATGTGGCCGACGAGCTGCCCGACGATTTCATCGAGGAGATTCGCCGTGCGGTCAAGCGCCACGGTGAAGACAAGTACCTTTTGGGCGAAGTATGGGAGGACGCCACCAACAAGTGGAGCTACGGCCGGCGGCGCACCTACCTTTTGGGCAAAGGGCTGGACGCGGTCATGAACTACCCCTTCAAAGAAGCTGCCATCGGCTTTGCAAAAGGCGAGGACACCCGCAGCGTGGCCGAGCGGATTGTGCGCATCTGCGAAAATTATCCCGCTCCTGCGCTGAACACTGTCATGAACTTTTTGTCCACCCATGACACGGTGCGCGCGATCACGGCCATGGCCGGAGAGAGCTGCGAAGGTCGTGACCGCTACTGGCAGAGCGGCCGCCGCCTGACCCCGGATCAGTACGAGCGGGGCCGCCGCATGCTGGTGATGGGATATGCGCTGATTTTTACCCTGCCCGGAATTCCCAGCATTTATTACGGGGATGAGATCGGTATGCAGGGCTACAAAGACCCTTTCAACCGTGCCTTTTTCGACTGGGACAGCACGGAGAACCGCATTCGCCCCGCTTTGCGGCGGCTGGCGGCGCTGCGCAAAAGCTGCTCTGCCTTTGCGGACGGAGATTTCCGCCTGCTGCGTGCGCAGGACGGCGTTTTGGAATTTGAACGCCGCGGCTCCGGCGCTGCTGCCGCGGTGTGCCTGAACCGCTCGCCCAGCACTTTGACCACACAACTGCTGGGGCAGACCGTGATGGTGAATCCCTACGATTTCGCGGCCATCACCCAAGATCATCCCTGACGAACGAAAAAAAGCCGGCATCTTGAAAAAGATGCCGGCTTTTTTGTTTCTTTTTCTATGCCCGGGTGCACTGTTTGGTCTGGGTCAGGTTGCCGTCCGCGTCGTAATATTCCAGCGTCAGATTCTGGCGCGACTCATCCACGCTCATCAAAACATAGCCGCCGTCTGTATTCCAGCCCTGCACCTTGCCGTCGATCATGGTTCCCAGGCCGTAGTACTCACCGGCCAGCGTGTCGGCGGTGATTTTAAAGGTGGAACCGTTTTCCTCACTCCAGCTGCCGCGCACGGCGCGGGCCATGGAAGAGGTGTCCATTCCGTCCACCTGTTCGTAGCAATAGGCCAGAACCGATTCCAATTCTTCCACGCTCATATAATAGACATCGTCCGGCGAATCCGTGAGATAGCAGCTCTGCCCCACAAACCAGACGTAACTGTCCCACTGCTGCACGGTCAGTTGGAACGTTGTGTCCCCCAGAACTGCGGTGATGTCCAGATAAGCGTCCACGCCCAGTTTCTCATTTTCCACTACATCCTCGGTCACTTCCAGCGTATCAAACCCGGCAGACATCGCCTGGTACACAGGGATCTCATCGCTGTAGAACATATGCGCCCGCTGGAACTGCTCCAGATAGCTGCCGGTGCGCTCTTCTTCCAGCAGATAGCCGTTGATATAAGCCTGATCGTAATCCAGATACTGCTGGAAAATGTCATCCACATCGCTGCCATAGGGACCCGGCGTCCACTCCTCTTCATAAATGAAGGAGTCCGCGTCCCAGTCCGGCAGGGTGGAATCGGTGGAAACGGTGGTCCACAGCATGCTGAACACCAGCACAAACAGCACCAGCATCCACGCAAAGAAGCCTGCAATCAGTCCCACCAGCGCGCCCACGTGAGGACGCTGCACCGGATTGCCCTTGTTCAGATGGTAGTAGGCCCGGTTGAAGGTGGCGCCATTGTAAAAGGCCAGCACAATCCCCCAAACCCAGCACAACACGCTGAACAGCCAGGTCACCAGAAACGGCGGACCCGCCAGCGAGACCTGACCGGTGGCCAGGGCGCTGCGGATCATGTTGCCCGCGTACAGGCACGAAAACACGCCCCAGATGCACTGCACCAGCAAAAGCGGAAAATACAGTTTCCAAAAGCGGCTCCAAAACCCGCGGTACAGCGCGTGGAAAGGGCCGAGAAAGAAGGCTGCGAAATTAAACCGGGGCGGATTTCCCGCCGCGATGGATGCAAACTCCCGGGCATAGTACGGGTCGGGCATCGCAGGCTGCGCGTAAAACGGCGCTGCCGGCACCGGCGCACCGCACTGCGGGCAAAACCGCGCTCCCATGGGGATTTCACCCCCGCAATTCGGACAATGCATACGCTTTTCCTCCCCCGCTGCGTTTTTTTCATTATAACGTTCAGCACACGCGTTTTCAAGAAAGAACCTGCATATGCTGAAAGGGGCTCCGAAAATGCGCCGCTTCGCCCTGTCACGCCGGGGCGATTGCCGCCCCGATTGGGGGACGCGGACGCATAAAAACGCTGTTTTTTGGCAAACGCGGCCTAAAAAGGGTATTTTTGAGCTTTGTATTTTAACACGGCTTTTGATACAATAAGGCTGTCGACAAACATCGGCAGCGACGCAGTCGAACAAGTTGCAACGCAGTAAAACGCCGCGCACATCGCGGCAGAAAGGAAGAGGATTGAAATGGTATTTTCTCCCCTGTCGCTCCTCTGGCTCGGTCTGGCCATTGTGTTCGGCGTACTGGAGGCGATGACCGTGGCTCTTGTAAGCATCTGGTTTGTGGTTGGAGCCGTGGCCGCTTTGATTGCCTCTCTGATCACCTCGTCTTTCCTTGTGCAGTTTTTTGTCTTCGTGGTTGTCAGCGCCGCCGCTCTGGCCATCAGCTGGCCCATGATGAAAAAGCGCCGGGACGCGCGCCCCGTGCCCACCAACGCGGATTTGAACGTGGGCCGAACGGCTACCGTGATTGAACCGGTGGCACCCAACCAGCCGGGCCGTGCCCGTCTGGACGGTGTGGACTGGACCGCCAAGGCCGCCGTGCCTCTGGAAAAGGGGCAGCTGTGCACCGTGACCGCGGTGGACGGCGCCACCCTGACTTTGGAACCCATGCCCGGCACATCCGCCGTGTAAAAGCAAGTAATCTCAATTAAAGGAGGAACATTGTTATGCCCATTCTTTTGATTCTGGTTGTTCTCATCATTGTGCTTCTGATTATGAACATCCGCATTGTGCCCCAGTCCTACCAGTATGTTGTGGAGCATCTGGGCCGGTACAAAACCACCTGGGATGCAGGTGTAAAATTCCTGATTCCCTTCATGGACCGTGTGGCGAAAAAAGTATCCCTGAAGGAGCAGGTGGTGGATTTTCCGCCCCAGCCCGTAATCACCCGCGACAACGTAACCATGCAGATCGACACGGTTATTTTCTTCCAGATCACAGACTCCAAACTGTTCACCTACAACATTGAGCGGCCTCTGTCCGCCATTGAAAACCTGTGCGCCACCACTTTGCGCAACATCATCGGTGAGATGGAGCTGGACCACACCCTGACCAGCCGCGACATCATCAACACCAAGATCACCGCCATCCTGGACGAAGCCACGGACAAGTGGGGCATCAAGGTCAACCGCGTGGAAGTCAAGAACATCATGCCGCCGGCTGAGATTCAGGATTCCATGGAGAAGCAGATGAAGGCCGAGCGTGAACGCCGTGAAAGCATTCTGCGCGCCGAAGGTGAAAAACGCAGCGCCATCCTGGTGGCCGAAGGTGAAAAAGAGAGCGCCATCCTGCGGGCCGACGCCGTGCGCGAACAGCGCATCCGTGAGGCGCAGGGCGAGGCCGAAGCTCTGATGACCGTGCAGAAGGCTCTGGCCGACTCCATCAAAATGCTGAACGAGGCCGATCCTTCCCAGAAAGTGCTGACGCTGAAAAGCCTGGAGGCCCTGCAGAAAGTGGCCGACGGCAAGGCGACCAAACTGATCGTTCCCAGCGAACTGCAAAACCTGGCGGGCCTTGTGGCCAGCGCCAAAGAAATGATGACCACGGACGACGCAAAACGCTAAAAGCTGCAGCCGCCCCCGCACGCCGGGGGCGGCTGTTCTCTTTTTCGTCTGGTTTCGCGCGCCTTTCCAAAGGAAAAATTGTCAAAAAAGTGCATTGCCAAACCCGGCACGATTGGGTAGAATAAAAATGTATTTTTCATAAATTATTCACAAATTCACTTCGATATATCGCCGGCGATAAGGGCCGGCAGTTTCTAGCGGGCGGCCGTAAATCACCCGGCTATCGAAGCGGCATCGGTATGCTGTTTCGAAGGCGCGGGCGCAGGATGAGCCCGCGCCTTCTTTTTTGCGGAACGGGGCGTGTCCCCTTTTCGATATACGATTTATTTTTTCTTTTTTACAGGAGGAACAATCATGGAAAAATTCTTTCGTCTGAAAGAACATGGTACCACGGTGAAGACCGAAGTCATCGCCGGTATCACCACCTTCCTTGCGATGGCTTACATCCTGGCCGTCAACCCCAGCATGCTGAGTGCAGCGGGCATGAACACAGCGGGCGTGTTTGCGGCCACGGCCCTGTCTGCGGCGTTCGCCACGCTGATCATGGCTTTCTGGGCCAACTACCCCATCGCTCTGGCTTCCGGCATGGGCCTGAACGCCTACTTCGCCTACACGGTTTGCGGCAGCCTGTCCGCTCAGGGCATTGAGGATCCCTGGCGCATCGCTTTGACCGCGATCCTGGTGGAAGGCATCATCTTCATCATCCTGTCCGCGTTCAAATTCCGCGAGACACTGGTGAACTCCATCCCTGAAAACCTGAAATACGGCATCACCGCCGGCATCGGCCTGTTCATCTCCATCGTGGGTCTGAAGGGCGCCGGCGTCATCGTTGCCAACGAAAGCACTCTGGTTGCCCTGGGCAATGTGGGCGACGCCAGCGTTGCTCTGGCTTTGATCGGCATTGCGCTCATCGGCATCATGCTGTACTACAACATCAAGGGCGCCATCCTGTGGGGCATCCTGATCACCTGGGTTCTGGGCATCTTCGCTCAGCTGTCCGGCTGGTACACCGGCGTGTCCGTTCTGCCCGACTTCGCCAACAACAGCTTCATCGCCGGCTTCGCTGGCATGGGCGAAATCGCCTTCAAGTTTGACTTCAGCTATGCGGCTTCCAACGTGGTGGACTTCGCGGTCATCGTGTTCGCGTTCCTGTTCGTGGACCTGTTTGATACCGTCGGCACCCTGATCGGCGTGGCTGCCAAGGGCGACATGCTGGACAAAGAGGGCAAACTGCCCCGCGTGGGCCGCGCTCTGATGGCCGACGCCATCGGCACCGTGGCCGGCGCCTGCATGGGCACCTCCACCGTTACCAGCTATGTGGAATCTTCCGCTGGCGTGGCCGAGGGCGGCCGCACCGGTCTGACCGCTCTGACCACTGCGGTTCTGTTTGTTCTGTCCATCTTCCTGGCCCCCATCTTCCTGGCGATCCCCGGCTTTGCCACCGCTCCGGCTCTGGTCATCGTGGGTATGCTGATGATGAGCAGCGTCTCCAAGGTGAAATTCGAGGGCGACATGGCCGATGTTCTGGGTGCGTTTGTGGCCATCATCATGATGCCCTTTACCTACTCCATCGCCAACGGCATCATGTTCGGCGTTCTGGTCTGGCTGGTGCTGAAAGTGGTCCGCGGCAAAATCAAGGACATTCATCCCGTTATGTGGGTTGTGGGCGCGCTGTTTGTGCTGCGCATTGTGACCATCATTCTGGGTGTTTCCAGCTAACATTTCCCTTGCATTCAAAAAGCGTCCGGCCTGTCGGCCGGGCGCTTTCTTTTTCTCTGTTTTTGCAGTGCAAAACGCATCTTTTTTGCTTTTTCAGACGTGCGGCTTATCGGTCGGACGTCTTTTTTTATACAGATGCACTTTTGATACAAAGCGTGCTACAATGGGGGCAGAAGAACGAACAAGGAGCGAAATGTATGGACCCGATTCTGATTGTGGAAGACGAAGCCGCCATCGCAGACCTGATTGCCCTGACGCTGGAACACGCGGGCTGGCCCTGCCGCATCGCCCGGGACGGAAAGTACGCCGCGGACTGCATTGAAACCGGCCACTGGTCGCTGATTCTTTTGGACATCATGCTGCCCGGCTTTGACGGATACGAGCTCAAGCAATACATTGCAGACGAGACCCCTGTGATTTTTCTCACCGCGCGCATCGCTGTGGCCGACCGGGTGAAGGGGCTGCGCATGGGCGCCCAGGACTACATCTGCAAGCCCTTTGAACCCGAGGAGCTGGCCGCGCGGGTGGAGGGCGTTCTGCGCCGCACCGGGCGGGGCAACACGGAACTGCACGCCTTTGGCGTGGTGCTGGACCCGGTGGCCCGCCGGGTGCGCAAAAACGGCGAGGACATCGCCCTGACCCCCCGGGAGTACGATCTGCTGGAAGTGTTCCTGCGAAACCGGGGCGTGACGCTGTACCGGGATGCACTGTTTGAACGCATCTGGGGTGAACTGCCCGAAGAGGGAAGCCGCACGCTGGACCTGCACGTGCAGCGCCTGCGCAAAAAACTGGGCTGGCACAACGAAATCAAAACCCTTTACAAAATCGGATACCTTCTGGAGGAGGGAGCCCCTTGAAACTGAAATGGAAGCTGAGTCTGAGCCTTCTGGCCGTGACCGGGTCCCTGTTTTTACTGGGCGGTTACTGGATGATTTTCCAGAACTTCTCTGTCTCGATGGACCAGGCAGTACAGCGCTTTTCCGCGGCTCATACAAGCCAGCTGGCCCAGGTGACTCTGTCTCTGGCGCAGCCGGAATCGGGCGGTCTGACCCAGGCGGGCTCCGACGCGGCCTCCGCCGTGCCGGACGGCAGCCTTGCATTGGTGGACGAGGGCTACTCTCTGCCCTACTCCAACCTGCCCGATGCGCTGGACAAGATGGATTTGTACGCAGCTGTGGAAGCAGCTGGCACGGGTTACGTGTACCGGGCGCACGAGAACGACGTCTGGTTTCTGGAAGCCAGCGCCCTGCCCACCCAGCCGAATATCCATCTGGTCAGCGCCTTTTCCGTGACCAATCTTTACACCGAGCGCGCATCTCAGCTGCACCGGTTCTGGCGCATTTCCGCCGTGCTGCTGGCAGCGGTGGCTCTGCTGACCGCCCTGGTCACCGGGGCGGTCCTGCGCCCGCTGAAACGGCTGCAGGCGGCGGCCCAGCGCATCGCGGGCGGCGTGTACAGTGAGCGCACCGGCTTCGACCGCCGGGACGAAGTGGGCGCCCTGAGCCGGGAGTTTGACCGGATGGCCGGGGCCGTGGAAGCCCGGGACCAGGCCCTGCGGGAGAACATTCGCCAGCGGGACGACTTTGTGTCCGCGTTCACCCACGAGGTGAAAACCCCCATGACGGCCATGCTGGGCTACGCGTCCATGCTGCGCACCCGGGATGTTCCGCTGGAGACGCGCCAGAAGGCAGCCGACTATATTTATCATGAATCCAAGCGGCTGGAAACCCTCTCCCGCCGGCTGATGGCGCTGATGCGCCTAGGCGAAGAAAAGCTGGAGCTGGAACCCACGCCTCTTTCGGGCATTTTCAGCGATGTGCGGGCCGCCGCCGCAGGTTTGGCCGGCGTGCGGGTTCTGGTGCCCGACAGCCGGGGGCTGTACGTTCAGGCGGACCGCAGCCTTGCCGCGGACCTTTTGTGGAACCTGGTGGAAAACGCGGCCCACGCCGCCCCGAAAGACGGGTGCGTGCGCATTGCACTCACCAAAGCAGACGGCCGGGTGGAGCTGGCCGTGTCGGATACAGGCCGTGGCATTCCGCCCGAGGAACTGCCCCGCATCACCGAGCCCTTTTACATGGTGGACAAAAGCCGCTCCCGGTCCGAGAACGGCAGCGGGCTGGGGCTTGCCCTTTGCAGCCGCATTGCGGAACTGCACGGAAGCCGGCTGCAGTTTGAAAGCACCGTGGGCCAGGGCACCACGGTTCGTTTTTCCCTGAGAGAGGAGGCGGCATCGTGCGGAACACAAGACTGACTTCGGTTCTGACCCTTTTGTGCGTGCCCCTGCTTTTGGCCGCGGCGGCGCTGGTGCCTCTGGCGTTGATGGCGCAGACGGACCAGGCGCGGCTGGAGACCGCGCACTCCCTGCCCGCACCGGCGGACATCGGCGCCCCCGACGCACAGGCCATGGAAATCCCGCTGGTGGCCCAGCTCTATCAGTTGCTGCTGACGCAGGATGCCGATGCTTATTCGCCCTATGTCGCGGATGAAAACGATCCCGCGCTGGCCTGCACGGCCCAGGATGCGCTGGCCGCTTTTGAGATTCTGCGCCCTGCCCTGCCTGCGGACTGGGCGGGCCTGGCCGATGCCATGACGGCACAGGCGGACCGGACGCAGGTGACAGGCGCGGAGCTGAACGGTGGTTTTTCCACAATGGACTTGCAATTTATCCGGGATGCAGACCGCTGGCACGAAACGCAAACCTTCGGCACGCTGACGGTGGTCACCGCGCCGGACGGCGTGACCCCCGTACAGATGAACCTGTATCTGGATTTTGACGCGCTTCCCCTGCCGGCAGAGTGTACACAGCCGGAGGACCCGGAGGATCCTTATGCGGTTCTGGAGAGCGCCGCACAGGCGCTGGGACTGGGCGACCTGGACTGGCAGCCCACCGCGCTGAATGCGTCGGACGGGTACTGGTGCATCAGCAGCGATCAGGCGAATCTGCGTCTGGTGCTGCACGCCCAGTACAGAAGTCTTGTGCGCTCCTATTGGCTGGACGTAACACTGACCATGGTACCGGACGGAAAAGAGGGAATTTCATGAAACAACTGTTGATCGCTCTGGCGCTGGCCGGGCTTCTGGCGGGATGCGCGGAAAGTGCCCCTTCCGCCCCGGGTTCCGCCGCGGGGGCCCAGTCCGCTCAGGCGTGGAGCGTTCTTCCTCTGGGGCCCGGCAGCAGTCTGACCGAGCGGGGATTTTACGGTTCCGCCGTGATTGACGAAGACGCCCCGGCGGTTTTGAGTTTTTACGATTTTGAGAGCATGACCCAGCGGGTGGTATGCGATGTCCCCGGCTGCAGTCACACCGGCGAGGAGTGTCCCGCGTCGGGCGCGGGGTCGCTGCTCTATCGAATGAACGACACGCTGCTGGCCTTTGGCAGCAACGCGGACGAGGCGTACCGCTACATCTACCTGCGGCGCTACGACGCCGAAAGCGGGGCACTGCTGGACACCCGGACGGTGCTGGCCGGCTGGCAGACGGTGGGCGCTTTCAGCGACGGGGAATTTCTGTACGCCTGCATTGAGGGCGACCTGCTTCAAATGGACCCGGAAAGCGGACTGGAAACCGTGGTTTTGCGAAACTTTCTGCCCCAGACACAAGCGCCCCTGGGCGCGCTGAACGGCCGGGTGGTTTGGCAGACCGCCTCTGACCAGACGAACCGGAAGGCACTGTGTCTCATGGAAGACGATTTCTCCCTGACCGAATTTTTCCAGTACGATGAAAGCCAGAGCAATCTGCTTTGCATGGACGGCGAGCGGCTGTACTGGGCGGACATGACCACAGGCGAAATCTTTTCCACCGATGCCCAGGGAACCACGCAGACGGTGACGAAAGAGCTGATGTCCTATGTTTGGACCCGTCCGGTGGACGGCTGGCGGAACACGCAGATCTGGGGCGGTCAGGTGGTGGACGGAAAACTGCTGGTGGATGTACTGGTGCAGCCGGAAGATTTGGGCGCGACCTGCTTTGCGGTGGATTTAACCAACGGGGAAGCCGTGCCATGCACTTTGACGGACTACTGGAACGGATACGCTCATCCGGTGGCCGTCTGGGCCGAGACCAACCGGGGACTGCTGGTGAGCCAGCACGAGCGTGTGATGCGCACCGCCATGGGGCAGGACGGCGGCTTTTCCACTTACGAGAGCGCCCGCACTCTTTATGGATTCATCGATGCCGACGACTTTTTTGCCGGGCGGCCGGAGTACCGGATGATCGATTCCATTGAAATCTGAAGAGGAGAGATTTTATGAAACGGCTTGCCTGTTTTCTATTGGTGCTGGCATTGGCGGGCTGCGCGCCGGCTGCGTCCCTGCCGGAGAGTGCGTCCGTGTCGGAAACGGCCAATACTCTGACCATGGCGGACAAAGGAGTGAACGCCACCGGTTATTTCACCGCCTACTTCAATCCCATTCCCTCCAAGGCAGGCATTCTGCTGGCCCGATGGAGTTTTGCAGACAGAACCGTGCACATTGCCTGCACGGCCGAGGGCTGTGACCATACAGGCGAAACGTGTGAGGCCCGTCTGAGCGGCTATCCTATTTGGGTGCTGGACGATGCGGTCTATTGCCTGGAGCAGAGCGCGGACGATGAGCTCTATTCTCTGTTCGTCCGGGACGCGGACGGCACCCATCCCGTGCAGTTGGGAACCCTGGGATACTGGTCCTTCTTCGGCGCGGACGAGGAATGTCTGTACGGGTTCTGTGACGGATCCTACGGCCGGGTGAGCCGGACAGGCGGCGTTGAAACCTTTCTTGCCCATGGTCTGCAGTCGGATTTCTACGATTACGGCCGCATTCTGGGCGTCTGGCAGGACCGCTTTTTGGCCGTGAACTGGGACATTGACAACGAACAGCCCGCGCGCATCTGCCTTTTGGACCGGGACGGCGGCGTGACCGACATTGCCCAGGTGGACCCGGCCCGTTTTTCGAACTACAACTGCATCGCCGTTGAAAACGAAGTGATTTATCTGGATCTGCCCACCGGGGACGTGATGGCGGTCAATGTAGACACCGGCGAAACCCGGACCGTCACCCAGGCACTGCGGCAGTACAACGCTTTGGAAGCGGACGATTTTTACAAAACCGAACGCTGGTATCTGCAAAGGGTGCAGGACCACATTCTGGTGCGGGTGGTGGACTTTGTGAATGAAAGAACGGTTCAAAATCTTTTTCTGGTGAATGAGGACGGTACGGTCTCCGAGCTGTCTCAGCGCCAGGAACTGCGGGATTTTTCCCCGGAGAGCAAAGCCTGGTTCGGTTACACGGAGGACGGATCGACCGACTTGATCCGCGTGGTGGGAGAGTGGGGCGATCAGCTGGTCGTGCTCAACGCGCTTCAAGCATCCACTCTTGAAACGGACGATGGCCCTGTGCAGGACATGCAGAGCGTGTACTCTCTGATGGATGCCGAGGACTACCTGGCGAACAGGGAAATTTACCGGGAATTTATCCTTCCCGAATGAGAGGAGAATTTTTATGCGGCGCTTTTTATGCGCAGTGTGCCTTGTGGCTCTGCTGGCGGGCTGCGCGCCTGCCTCATCCACTGTATCTTCTGAACCCCAAAGCGCTCCGGAACCCCAGAGCGAAACCGCGGATGCCGGCGAACTGAAAGCGTTTTGCCCCATCACCCCCGCGGGCTATTTTTATACGAGTTATAAGAATTCTTACGACAGCCGCCTGACCGTGGTGGACCCCGAAACCGCAACCGGCCATTTTGCCTGCAGCATTCCCGGCTGCGACCACGCAAACGACAGCTGTGAAGCCTGGGTTACTGCCATGTCTGTTTGGGTTTTGGATGACGCGATTTACACTTTGGCGCAAAACGAGGACGGCTCTCGCAGCCTGTCCGTCCGGGATTCGGACGGCACCCATTCCCGCCCTCTGGCCACCGTGGGAGACTGGATTTTTTACGGAGCAGACAGCGAATCTCTGTACGGAATCTGCGGCGACTCCTTTGGACGGGTCAGCCGGACGGACGGGACCGAGACCTTCCTTTTGCACGATGCGCAGGAGAAGTTCAGTGACCAGAACAGCGATATACTGGGCATTTGGCAGGATTCGTTTGTGGCAGCCCGCTGGTATGGCGTTCCCGGCCACCCGGATTCCACCTGCCTCTATCTGCTGGACCGGGAAGGGCAGCTCACCGAGGTCGCGCGGATCGATTCGCCGGGTCTTTGGTATGATTCCTGCATTCTTGCGGGCGACGAGGTGGTTTACATTGACGAGCCCACCGGCAAAGTGATGGCTGTGAGCCTTGCGGACGGAAGTTCCCGGCTGGTCACGGACCAACTGTGTTCCCGGAACATTGTGCATGAAAATAAATATTATTCAAGCGCAAACTGGACCCTGGCCGCGGTGCAGGATCAGATTATTGTCCGGGTGGTGGACATTCCCGAGGAAAAACCCATCGAGAACGCCTACCGGGTAAACCCGGACGGCTCCGTGACAGAATTGCCGCCCCATGTTGAACTGCGGGGCGATGTGCCGGACGGAACCTGGCCGCCTACGGATACGGTGTCCGTTGTGGCGCAGCGGGACGATCTGCTGGTCGTGATTCCCGCCTGGGAGTACATCGATGGGGGCGTCTTTGACAACTCAGCCTTCATCAGCGCCGAGGACTATCTGGCTGGCAGGGACAATTACAGGGAATTCATTCTTCCCGAATGAAAGGAAAGTGCGGTATGGTTCGTATCTTCTGTACAGTATTCCTTGCGATCCTTCTTGCAAGCTGTGCATCCACTTCGCCCGCGGTGACGTCTGAGCAGCCTGCCGCAACGCCCCACACAGCCCCCTATGTACGGGAGGACGGCGCCATTGTTCTCAAAGAACTTCCCACACCGGACAGCGATTTAAAAGCCGTAACGGACCGAGGTTTTTTCGTTTCCGAGTTCTCCGCCCGGGCAGACTCGCAGCTTTTGACCTTTTATGACTTTGAAACGCGAAGCCAGCGTGTGGTTTGCAACGTTTCCGGCTGCAGCCACACCGAGGAGAGCTGTCCTGCCAGAGTGAGTGGATCACCTTGGCGCATCGGCGACTGGCTGTATTCTTTCGGCTGTGTGAACCCGGATGATCCCACTATGGGAACGCGCGTGGAACGGCGGGATCTGAACGGTGAAAACCCGGAAGAGCTGGGTGTGATCGGCGGCGAATGGATGTTCAGCGCCGGCTGTTACACCGACGGTACATCTCTTTACACCTACGATGGATCTGATTTTGTGTGCATTGAGCTGCCCAGCTGTCATGTGACCATGGTGGAACGTTACCGGTCGGACAAGCCGCAGAACGGCGCCTCTCTGCTGACCATGACCCGCCCCGACGGCCAGGTGTACTATCTCGGCTGGGACCCTGCCGCAGAGGGGTATCCCGGCCGCAAACTTGCGCAGGACGGAGAGACCGTTTACAGCGTGGACCCGCTGAACGGATGGATCTACACCTACGACATCCCCACCGGTCAAAGCCGGGTGCTGAGTCGTGAAACGAACCAGTACATCTGGACCTGGGAAACGCCCATCGGCTGGGATGATCAGGGCCATGAAAATCGGCGGAAAACCAATTCCAGCGCCCAATCATGGACCGGGAAGCTCATCGACGGCGCGCTTCTGATTGATCTGGACGGGGGGTCGGTCGAGGAGCAGGACGCCGATGTGCGCGTGGCAATCAACCTTGCGGACGGCAGCATGACCCTCTGCCCTTTGAGCGATTTCTGGATGGACAGGAGTCACCCTATTAACGTTCGCGGGCAGACGGACTACGGACTTTGGGTCATTTCCTACACAGAATCCACCCCAGGGGCGGTCATGGACCAAAGCGGTGCGTTTCATATGGCAAGCACAAATGTAAAAACCGTTTACGCATTGATTTCCACAGAAGATTTTTTGGCCGGTGTGCCCAACTACCAAATTTTTGAATCCCTGCCTCGTGATGAAGGAGGAATTTTGTGAAACGCCTTGTTTTGCTTCTGGCCGCGGTTCTGCTGGCAGGCTGCACCTTGTCTGCCCCGGCCTCATCTGTTCCCGCTTGCTCCGGGACAGCGTCCGACCCGGTGCAACCTTCCGAGACTCTGATCTATTTTGGTCTGCCTGTTGAGGGGTATAACATCGCATGCCAAGTGTCCGAAAATGGTTATTTTGATTTCTTTGCCGACTATGAAAAAAACATCGGTTTTTTGACCCGTTACGATTTTGCGGACATGACCCAGCACATTCTGTGCGACAAAGACGGATGTCTTCACGCTGACAAAACCTGCGACGCATATGCTCCGTGCTGGCAGGTGATCGCCCTGTCCGACGCGGTGTATACTGTGGACTACAATTACGCAGAGGATGGTGAAACCTTCACCGGCACCCAGACCTTGGTGCACCGGGATGCGGACGGCATGCATCCCCGGCCCGTGTCTGTCATTGGCGATTGGGCCTTTTTCGGTGCGGACAAGAAGTACCTGTACGGATTCTGCGACGGCTCTTTTGGCCGCGTTGACCGAACAACCGGCACAGAGACACTGCTGCTTCACGACGCCCAGCAGTTGTATCGGTACTGCGGGACCTTTCTGGGCGTCTGGAACGAACAGTTCGTCATTGCCGTGCTGGACCCTGACTCCGCACAGACCCTCCGGCTGGACCTTCTTTCCACCGAGGGCATACAAACCACGATCGCACGGCTGGATCTCGGCAGCAACTGGCCGGAACAATTCGCCTGCACCAATGCAGCACGACTGGAAGACACCGTCTGGTATCTGACCGACGATGTCTCACTGATGGGTTTTGATTTATCCGAAAGCCGGACGCTGGAAGGCAGCAAAGCCCTGTGCACTTACCGGCAAGATGACCTCATTCCCACCTGGAGCCTGCACTCTTTCGGCGGCAAACTGCTTGCCGAGGCGCACATCCAACGGGACGGCGCGGAATATCCTTCCCCCTATCTCGCCGTCATCGCCCCGCCCGACGGAGAGCCGGTGGAAGTGACCCTGAAGGAAGAGTTTCGGGATCACGCCGAAGAACCTCCTCCCCCGGTTTACGCTCTGATGGACCCGGAGGATTACTTCGCGTCCCGCCCTGTGTTCCGGGAATTTTCCTCTATCCCAAACAACTGAGAGGTGTGACCATTCATGACATTTCGGAATGGGGCGGTATGAGCCGCCCGCTGTTCTGCCAGCTGGGGCCCTGGGCCTATGCCCTGTCCACCTGGCGGTGCCGGGCCCAGCGGCGCGCTTCGGATTTTCTGCACCGCACCCCCTTTGCAGACACTCTCGTGGCAGAGCGTCTGCCTGTGGTGGTGTACCGCCACTCTTCGCTGATCTGCCGCACTTTGGGACAGGTGGACCCGCAGCTGCAAAAGAACAAAGCGGTCAATCTGGCGCTGGCCGCGCCCCGAGTGAACGGAGTGCTGCTGCGCCCGGGTGAGACCTTTTCTTTCTGGCATCTGGTGGGCCCCTGCACCGCCCGGCGGGGCTACCGCACGGGGCTGGTCATCAAGCAGGGCCGGCCGGACCGGGACGTGGGCGGCGGCATGTGCCAGTTCACCAATCTTCTGCACTGGATGGTATTGCACACGCCCCTGACCGTGACTGAGTACCACCATCATGACGGAGTGGACCTGTTTCCGGATTTCGGCCGGAAGGTTCCCTTCGGCACCGGAACGTCTATTTTGTACAACTATCTGGACTACCGGGTGCGCAACGACACGCCTTTCACCTGGCAGCTGTGCGTCTGGCTGGAAAACGGGTATTTGTGCGGTGAAATCCGGTGCAGCGCACAGCCGGATGTAAAGTACCATGTGCGGGCTCAAAACGAGGCCTTTGTGCGCGAAGGGGACGGCGTGTACCGGGTGAACGACATTGTGCGCACCTGTGTGGACAAGCGCACCGGAAACACGCTGGAGCGTCGAATCATCAAGCACAATCACGCCCGGGTGCAGTACGACACCGCAGGGCTGGACGTGCGGGACGGTGGACAGGATTTTTCCGCGGGAGTATAATAATCCCATAGGAAAGCGAGGAAAATCCAATGGGCAGAAAATTCGGCCGGAAACGGCAATTTAAAATGCAGCCGGTGGGCGTGGAGCATCTCGCCCAGTACAACCAGCTTCTGCGCTATGTGTTTCAGGTGACCGACCAGGAGCTGAAGGAGATCGGCTGGGAAGAGAAGGACATGATGCGCGCCAAGTCCCCCACGCTGGAACGGGCGGACGTGCTGGGCTGGTTCGACGGGGACAAACTGATTTCCCAGGTGGCTGTGTATCCCATGAAAGTGCGCATTTTCGGGCACACCTACGACATGGGCGGTCTGACCGGCGTGGGAACCTACCCCGAGTACTCCGGCCAAGGCCTGATGCACAAACTGCTGTATCAGTCGCTGGCCAACATGCGCAGCCGGGGGCAATCCATCTCCTATCTGTTTCCCTACTCCATCCCCTACTACCGGCGCAAGGGCTGGGAGATCATCTCGGACAAAATCTCCTTTGAGATCAACGACTATCAGCTGCCCAAAAGCAAGCCGGTGTCCGGCGAAGTGGTGCGCGTAGACGTGGACGGGCCCGAAGTGCGGGACACCTACCACCGGTTCGCTCTGCAGACTCACGGGGCCCTGATCCGGGACGATCTGGCCTGGAACGAATACTTTCTGTGGGACCCGGACGACATGATGGCCGCCGTGTATTACAACGACGAGGGTGTGTCCACGGGATACGTGATGTACCGCATTGTGGACGATGTGTTCCACGTCAAAGACATGGTATTCATGAACGAAGAGGCCCGCAGCGGTCTGTGGAATTTCATCGGCGCGCACTTTTCCATGATCTCCAAGGTGGAGGGCGACATTTTCACCGACGAACCCCTGGCTTTTCTACTGGAGGACGCGGACATCAAGGAGACCATCTCGCCCTACTACATGGCCCGTATTGTGGATGTGGAGGCCTTCATTGCCCAATACCCCTTTAAGCCGGACACTTCGGCGAGGCAGTGGGTGTTCCAGCTGGAAGACCCGCTGCTCAGCTGGAACCAGGGCACGTTCTCTTTGGAGATCGGGGCCGACGGCAAGGGCTCCATCCGCCGGGTGAACGTCAAAACCGCCGACCGCACCAACATTCAGACGCTGACCACCATGCTTTTGGGCTACAAGCGGCCGGACTATCTGCACAAGATCGGCCGGCTTGTGTGTTCGCCCGACACGGTGCACATGCTGGAAGACTCCATCGAGCAGCAAACGCCCTTTTTCTCCGATTATTTCTGACAAAAAACACCGGCTTCGGCCGGTGTTTTTCTGTGTATGGTTGTGAAAAAATTGTCATGCCGACACTTGCTAAAAAAGCCCTGAAGCACTATAATATAAAGTGTATGAGCATCAGAAAATGCTGCTCGCTCAAATTTTGCGAGAAAGGGAGTTAAACCAATGAGCACTCTTGGCAAAAAAACCGTAGAAGATATTGACGTAAAGGGCAAAAACGTCCTGGTTCGCTGCGACTTCAACGTTCCCATGAAGGACGGCGTGATCACCAACGACAACCGGATTGTGGCGGCGCTGCCCACCATTAAAAAATTGATTGAGAACGGCGGCCGTCTGGTACTGTGCAGCCACCTGGGCAAACCCAAGAACGGACCCGAGGCGAAATTCAGCCTGGCGCCCGTGGCCGTGCGCCTGAGCGAACTGCTGGGCAAGCCCGTTGTGTTTGCGGACGACGACAATGTGACCGGTGAAAACGCTAAAGCTGCCGTGGCCGCCATGAAAGACGGCGACGTGGTTCTTCTGCAGAACACCCGTTTCCGCAAAGAGGAGACCAAGAATCTGCCTGAGTTCTCCAAAGACCTGGCCGATCTGGTGGGTGAGAACAGCGCTTATGTAAACGACGCTTTCGGCTCTGCGCACCGCGCACACTGCTCCACTGCCGGCGTGACCGACTATATCAAGACCACTGCTGTGGGCTATCTGATGGAGAAGGAAATTCGCTATCTGGGCAACGCGGTCAACGATCCCGTGCGTCCCTTTGTGGCCATTCTGGGCGGCGCGAAAGTGGCGGACAAGCTGAATGTCATTGAGAACCTGCTGAACAAAGTGGACACTCTGATCATCGGCGGCGGCATGGCCTACACCTTCCTGAAAGCCCAGGGCAACGAAGTGGGCAAGAGCCTGGTGGACGACGAGAAGCTGGACTACTGCAAAGAAATGCTGAAAAAAGCCCAGGAGAAGGGCGTTCAGCTGCTTTTGCCGGTGGACACCGCCGTGGCGCCTGCCTTCCCCGACCCCATCGATGCTGAGATCGCTGTGGACTATGTGGATTCCAACAAGATTCCTGCGGACATGATGGGTCTCGATATCGGACCCAAGACCCAGGAGCTGTTCAGCCAGGCGGTCAAATCCGCCAAGACCGTTGTTTGGAACGGACCCATGGGCGTGTTTGAGAACCCGGTTCTGGCTGCGGGCACCAAAGCGGTGGCCAAGGCTCTGGCCGAGACCGACGCTACCACGGTCATCGGCGGCGGCGACTCTGCCGCGGCTGTGATGCAGCTGGGTTACGCGGACAAGATGACCCACATCTCCACGGGCGGCGGCGCTTCCCTGGAGTATCTGGAGGGCAAGGTTCTGCCCGGCATCGACTGCATCGCCAACGCATAATTTGTTTTCAAAAGAGGCTGCCTGCCGCACGCGGCAGCCTCTTTTCGATGGGAAATTATAAGGAAAGAGGAAACAAGTATGAATAAAGCTACCCGCAAGGCCATCATCGCCGGCAACTGGAAAATGAACAAAACCGCCACTGAGGCGGCCGAACTCATCGACGCGCTGATCCCCGCCGTGAAAGACGCGGACTGCGAAGTTGTGATCTGCACCCCGTTCACCAGCCTGGTAACGGCTGTGGAAAAATGCAAGGGCACCAACATTCACGTGGGCGCCGAGAACGTTCACTTTGAGAAATCCGGCGCGTTCACCGGGGAAATCTCCGCCGGCATGCTGGTGGACCTGGGCGTGGAATACGTCATCACCGGCCACTCCGAGCGCCGTCAGTATTTCGCCGAGACCGACGAAACCGTGAACAAGCGCACCAAAGCCGCGCTGGAAGCAGGCCTGAAAGTCATCGTGTGCGTGGGCGAGAGCCTGGCCCAGCGTGAGCAGGGCGTCACCGAAGAGCTGGTCCGCATGCAGACCAAGATCGCTCTGGGCGGCGTCAGCGCCGAGGAGATGAAGCGCGTGGTCATCGCCTATGAGCCGGTTTGGGCCATCGGCACCGGCCGCACCGCCACCGCTGACCAGGCGCAGGAAGTGTGCGCTGCCATCCGCAAAGTGCTGGGTGAATTGTACGGCGAAGCTGTGGCCGAGGCGACCACCGTGCAGTACGGCGGCAGCATGAACGCCGGCAACGCGGACGAACTGCTGAGCAAAAAAGACGTGGACGGCGGCCTGATCGGCGGCGCTTCCCTGAAGGCGGACGCTTTCGGCGCCATCGTTGCTGCAGCCAGCAAATAAAAAAACACAGGAAAGGAATCTGCAACATTTATGGCTAAAAGACCTTTGCTTCTCTGCATTCTGGACGGCTTCGGCTGGGTGCCCGGCGAGACCTACGGCAACGCCATCGTAGCCGCCAAAACCCCCAATCTGGATAAGCTGTTTGCCAGCTGCCCCTACACCACCATCGGCGCCTCCGGCATGGACGTGGGCCTGCCCGACGGCCAGATGGGCAACAGCGAGGTGGGCCACACCAACATCGGTGCGGGCCGCATCGTGTATCAGGAGCTGACCCGCATCACCAAATCCATCCGGGACGGTGACTTTTTCAAAAACGAGGCCCTGTGCAGCGCCGTGGAGAGCGCCAAAGCGTCCGGCAAGGCCCTGCACCTGATCGGCCTGGTGTCCAACGGCGGCGTTCACAGCCACAACGAACACCTGTACGGACTGCTGGAGCTGGCAAAACGCGCCGGCCTGACCGAAGTGTACGTGCACGCCATCATGGACGGCCGCGACGTGCCGCCCGATTCCGGCAAGGGCTTCATTGAAGAGCTGCTGGCCAAGATAAACGAGATCGGCGTGGGCAAAATCGCCACCATCACCGGCCGTTACTACGCCATGGACCGTGACAACCGCTGGGACCGCGTGGAGAAAGCCTACGCGGCCATGGTGTACGGCGAGGGCGTCAAGGGCGAGCCCGTGGAAGTCATGACCAACAGCTATGCCGAGGGCGTCACCGATGAGTTCGTAGTACCCGCCGTGACCTGCGAGGGCGGCCGCGTGAGCGAGGGCGACAGCGTTGTGTTCTTCAACTTCCGCCCGGACCGTGCCCGTGAGATCACCCGCACCTTTGTGGACCCGGATTTCACCGGTTTCGAGCGCAAAAAAGGCTTCTTCCCGGTGCACTATGTGTGCTTTACCCAGTACGACGCCACCATGCCCAACGTGGACGTGGCCTTCAAACCGGAAGCACTGACCAACGTGATGGGCGAGTACCTGGCCAAGAACGGCAAGACCCAGCTGCGCATTGCAGAGACCGAGAAATACGCTCACGTGACTTTCTTCTTCAACGGCGGCGTGGAAGCACCCTTTGAAGGCGAGGACCGCGCGCTGATCAACAGCCCGAAGGTGGCTACCTACGACCTGCAGCCGGAGATGAGCGCGTACCTGGTGGCGGACGAGTGCGTCAAGCGCATTGAGAGCGACAAGTACGACGTGATCATTCTGAACTTTGCCAACTGCGACATGGTCGGTCACACCGGCGTGTTCGAGGCGGCGGTCAAGGCCGTGGAGGCCGTGGACGCCTGCGCGGGCAAAGTGATTGACGCGGTGCTGGCCAAGGGCGGCGCGGTTCTGCTGACTGCCGACCACGGCAACGCGGACAAGATGTACGACGAGGACCCCGAGCATCCCTTCACCGCACACACCACCAACCCCGTTCCCTTCCTGGTGGCGGGCCTGGGCGATGTGAAGCTGCGTGAGGGCGGCGTTCTGGCGGACATCGCGCCCACCATGCTGAAGATCCTGGAGCTGCCGCAGCCCCAGGAGATGACCGGCAAGAGCATCATCGAGTAAAAACAAACCGAAAACCCCGGCATGGCCGAAGCCATGCCGGGGTTTTGTTTTCTCTGTGAAACGGCCGGCCCGTGCGTATCCGTCAAAAATCCTCTTCGTGCTCTTTGAAAAAGTCCCGATACACCCGCACGTTTTCCAGTTCGGTCCACGCTGCTGTGACCGCCGGGGTCTGGTCCAGATCGTAGATCTTCGCACCGGGCAGCGCCAGCAAAAAGGGCGAATGGGTGGCCAGCACAAACTGGCAGCCGAAGAACCGGGCCGAGTCCGCCAGAAACTGTGCCAGCTGCCGCTGGCGGGCGGGCGAAAGGCTGTTTTCCGGCTCGTCCAGCAGATAGAGGCCGTTCTCCTTGATCTTTTCGGTAAAGTACCAGAAAGCGCTCTCCCCGTTGGAGCGGGTGCGCACATTGTCCATCAGATGTTCCCGGGTGTAGCGGGACTGGCTGCGGCGTCTGGCGTCGTTCATCTGTTTCAGCCGGTCGTAATCTTCCAGGGAACGCATTTGAAAATGGGCGTATTTTGCACTCATGTACTCTTCGAACACCGTTTCCCGTTTTGCATCGATGCCCTCATTCAGGCTGCGCACATCCAGCATGTAATCGAACACATCGTCGCTGGTGAAAATGGCCACGTTTTCCGCCCGCTGCCAGGCGCCCCGGGCATGACAATGACTCACGTACTGCTTCCAGAACGAGGTGCGGTTATACGGGGCGGAGCGCTGTGCGCCCACCGCGTCGGCAATGGCGTTCAGCGCCGTGGTTTTTCCGCTGCCGTTTCCGCCGTAAAAAGTGGTGACCGGCTCAAAGCTCACCCGCCCCAGCTCCTTTTCCCCCAACACTCCGAAGGGATAGAAGGAATCGTAGCAGGTGTGCTTTTCCGCTGAACAAACGTTCCATTCCGTTTCTTCGTTCGGGAAGGAAAAACGCTCCAGATACAGCACCGCCGCTCCTCCTTTTCAAAAAAGCGCGCCTTTTCAGGCGCGCTGTGCTTCAGATTTTTTCTTTCTGCCAGGTGAGCGCATCCACAATGGCGCTGACCTCGCTGGGCGACAGCGTATCCCGCTCGGCCCGGATGGCCTTGCGCAGTGCATCCTCGCCTACGAAAATGCGCTTGTCCCGCACGCTGACCCGAGCGCTTTTGCTGGCAAAATACACCATCTGGCGCACTTCGCACTTGCAGCCCGCTTCGCGCAGTACCTGCTCCAGAATGGCAGCCTGCCGCTCCACCTGCAAAAGGGGATTTTTCATGTGTTTTGTGCCCCGGCGCTTGGTCTGGCTCCACCATTCGTCCTGGGGACGGCCGGTGATGACCCCGGTGTGGTTTTTGGTCTCCACAATGCACACACCGTTTTTGCCGATGACCACCGCGTCCAGCTCGGCTTTGCGGCCGTTGATGTAGTAGACGGGGTTGGACACCACATGATAGGAATAGGGCAGCACCTTGAGGGCATCCACTGCCTGCTTTTCCCCTTCGATGCCGCTTTTCAGAATCTCGCTCTTGTTGCCGAACACCCGGAACAGCACCGCGCCTACCGCCGCACAGGCAATGGCTGCGTAGAGCACCGGCTGCAGCGGTTTTTTCTGCACCAGGCCCACGATGTACCACACCGCCAGCGCCGTGGGGACCAGAACGCACAGTGCCTGCCCGGCCAGAAAACCGACCCGCTTGCCGGCGTTTGCATTGTGTTTTTTATGAAGGATCGCCATAAATCTCTCGCTTACTCCGTTTTAAATTGATAGACTGTGGTCTCGTGGTACTCCTCTTCCGGCTCCAGAACCACCGAGGGAAAATCCGGATGGGACGGTGTGCACGGGAAGTGCTGTGTCTCCAGACAGAAACCCTGGTATTTTGTATGCGGCTTTCCGTTTTTGCCGGGGATGCCGTCGTTCGCCAGGAAGTTGCCCGTGTACAGCTGCACACCGGGCTGCGTGGTATACATCTCCATGCAGATGCCGCTGGCCGGGCTTTTTGCAACCGCCCCCAGCGCCAGCATGCCGCCATCCTTGTTCAGCACAAAGTTGTGGTCGTAGCCGCCGGCCATGAGCAGCTGCTCGTCGCCGCAGTCGATGTCACGGCCAATGGCCTTAGGCTTTGTGAAATCCATGGGCGTGCCCTGCACCGGCAGAATGCGGCCGGTGGGGCAGGTTTCGGCGTTGCCCTCGGTAAAGCGGTCCGCGTCCAGCCAGAGCTCCTGGCGCAGCATGTCCCCGCCATCGCACCCGTCCAGATTGAAGTAACTGTGGTTGGTCAGGTTGATGATGGTGGTCTCATCGGTGGTGGCGGTGTAATCCATCACCAGCGCATTGTCATCCGTCAGCTTGTAGGTCACGGTAATGTCCATGTTGCCGGGGAATCCGTCGTCTCCGTCAGGGCTGTGACCTGTGAGCACCAGACTGTCGTCCACGATGCTGCCCTGATAAGTCAGCCGGCCGAAGGTGCCGTGCAGATGGTTGGGCCCGTTGTTGGGCTCCAGATAGTAGGTTTTGCCGTTCAGGGTGAATTTTGCCTGTTCGATGCGGTTGGCGTAGCGGCCCACAAAAGAGCCCAGCGACGCGGTGCCCGCCTCGTAATCGGCCAGCTCCCGATAGCCCAGCACTACGTCCCGCAAAACGCCGCTGCTGTCCGGGACCCAGATGTTGGTGATTACACATCCGTACTCAATGACGCAAACTTTCACACCGCTGGCGTTTTCCAGGGTGTACTGATAAATTTCCGAACCGGCCTTTGTGCGGCCGTAATACTTGCTGGTAATGGACATGGCGGTGCCCCCTTAAAAGCGTTTATTTATATATGGTACCGCATTTCATGGCAAAAAACAAGCGCTGAGACCTCATTTAAAACAGCGGGGCAAAGCCTGCAGCTTTGCCCCGCTGTGTTTTATCCCGCGGCCAGCACGGCGGCACGAAGCCGTTCTGCCGCCGCAAGGGTCGCTTCTCGGTTTCCGAATCCCGTCAGGCGAAGATACCCCTCGCCGCCAGGGCCGAACCCGGCGCCGGGAGTACCCACAATGCGGGCGGTCTCCATCAGGTAGTCAAAAAACTGCCAGGAGTCCATGCCGCCGGGGCACTGCATCCAAACGTAAGGGCTGTTGTCTCCCCCACAGCAGAAAACCCCCGTGCCTTCCAGCGCCGCGCGCAGAGTCTGTGCGTTGGCCCGGTAATAAGCCACAGCCTGCATGCAAGCGGCGCGGCCTGCGTCGGACAGCGCGGCCTGGGCTGCCCGCTGCACCGGATAGGACACTCCGTTGTACTTGGTGGACTGGCGGCGCAGCCACATGTCCCGCAGGCTGACGCCCTGGCGCACCAGCTCCCGGGGGACCACCGTATAACCGAACCGGGTGCCCGTGAACCCCGCCGTTTTGGACAGCGAGCCGATCTCCACGGCACACCGGCGGGCGCCCTCAATTTCGAAGATGCTGCGGGGCAAAGTTTCGTCCTGAATGAACGCCTCGTAAGCCGCGTCAAACAAAATCACCGCGCCCCGCTCCAGGGCGTACTCCACCCAGGCGGTCAGCTGGGTCCGTGTATACACGGCGCCGGTGGGGTTGCCCGGGCTGCACAGGTACACAATGTCTCCTGGCTGTGTGTCCGGCATGGGCAGAAAACCGTTTTCCCGGGTGCCGTGCACAAAGCGCACCGGGTGCCCCGCCATGACGCTGGTGTCCGCGTACACGGGATAGCCCGGGTCCGGCACCAGAGCGGTGTTGTGAGGGCCGAACAAATCCATCAGCCCTCCCAGATCGCTCTTGGCGCCGTCGGACAGAAAAATCTCCTCTTCGCAAAGCGTCACGCCCCGCCGGGCATACTGCCGCTGCACCGCCTGCCGGGCGAAGGAATAGCCCTGCTCCGGCCCGTAGCCGTGAAAGCTCTCGGGCCGGGCCATGTCGTCCGCAGCCCGGTGCAGCGCCTGCACCACAGGCGCGGCCAGGGGCAGCGTCACATCGCCGATGCCAAGCTTCGTCAATTCCACATCCGGATGTTTTTCCGCAAAAGCGGCGATCCTGCACCCTACGCCCGAAAACAGGTAGCTGGGCGAAAGGCGCGCAAAATTCCGGTTCAGTTCCAACCGGACCGCCCCCTTTCCGCCGGGTGTGTCCCGGCCGCGCGTTACAGCTCGATCTCGCCGGTAAACACCTGTGCCGCATCGCCGGTCAGGGTGACGCCCTCCTCGGTCCAGCACACGGTCAAAGCGCCGCCGGGCAGTTCCACCCGGACTTCTTCCCCCATGGGCATGCGTCCGGTGCGAACGGCGGCCGCCAGGGCGGCGCAGGCGCCGGTGCCGCAGGCCATGGTCTCGCCGCTGCCCCGCTCCCACACGCGCACCCGCAGGCTGCGCGGGCCGGTGATCTGCACAAATTCCGCGTTCACTCCCTGGCAAAACAGCGAGCAACGGCCAAAGCCCGCGCCCAGGGCGGGCAGGTCCAGCCGTCCGGTGTCCGGCACGAACACCACGCAATGGGGGTTGCCCATGGAAAGGCACGTGGCCCGCAGCGCGCCGCCGCTGACCTCGATCAGCTCCTCCACCAGGGGCGTTTCGCGGTTTTTCAAAGGCACTGCCGCAGGCGAAAAGTCGGGCTGGCCCATATCCACCCGCAGAAGGCCCGGTGCCAGCCGCTCCACCGTGCGCACACCCGCCAGCGTCTCCACCCGGGCCACGTCGCCGTCCAGAAGGCCGTTCAAGAACAGATATTCAGCCGCACAGCGCACACCGTTGCCGCACATTCTGCCCTCGCTGCCGTCGGCGTTGAAAATGCGCATTTTCACGTCCGCCACGGCGGACTCTTCCAGCAGAATCAGCCCGTCGGCCCCCACGCCCGTGTGCCGGTCCGACAGGCGCACGGCCGCCAGCTCCGGATTGGGCAGGGGCGCGGGCGGCCGCACATACACATAATCGTTTTTGCACCCCTGCATTTTGGTGAATTTCAGCTTCATAAACGCATCCGCGCCCCCTTGCCCTGTTTTTGGCTTTTTCGCGAAAAAAGCCTTCTTTCCAATGTATGGGAGAAGGTTTTTTTGTGTGAATGGCAAAAAAAGAGCAGGCGGGAAACCGTTTCCCGCCTGCCCCCGGCGTTTGTTACAGAACCACGTACTGGTCGCGCTCCGCGCCCACGGATACGTAGCGGATTTTCACACCCACAGCCTCTTCCAGGAAATGAATGTAATCCAGCGCCGCTGCAGGGAGATCTTCCTTTTTGCGGCAGCCGGAGATGTCCTGCTTCCAGCCGGGCAGCATTTTGTTGATGGGCTTGGCCTGTTCCAGAACGTCTCCGTAGGGGAAATCGTGGATCTCCTGGCCGTCCAGCTCGTAGGCCACGGTGACGGGAATCTCGTCCAGCGTGTCCAGAATGTCCAGCTTGGTCAGCGCGATTTCATCCGCGCCCTGGGCCCGGCAACCGTAGCGGCTGGCCACCACATCAAAGGGACCCACACGGCGGGGACGGCCCGTGGCCGCGCCGTATTCGCCGCCGGCTTTGCGCAGTTTCTCGGCCTCTTCGCCGAACAGCTCGCAGGTGAAGGGGCCCTCGCCCACGCAGGAGGAATAAGCCTTCATGATGCCGATGTTCAAATCGATTTTGTGGTTGGGAATGCCCGCACCCACCGGTGCATAGGCGCCGATCACGTTGGAGGACGAAGTGTAGGGATAGATGCCGAAGTCAATGTCCCGCAGCGCGCCCAGCTGTGCTTCGAACAGAATGTTTTTGCCCGCTTTGGCGGCCTTGTCCAGATACAGGCCCGCGTCGCACACATAGGGTTTCAGCACCTCGCCGTACTCCTGCAGCCAGGCCCACATGTCCTCCACGCGCACGGGCTCTTTGCCGTACACGCCGGTGATGGTCAGGTTCTTGTAGGCCACAATGTCCTCAAGGCGCTTTTTGGTGGTTTCGGGATGGAACAGATCGCCCATGCGCAGCGCTTTCTTCATATATTTATCGCCGTACACGGGCGCAATGCCCCGGCGGGTGGAACCGTACTTGGCGTCGGCCAGGCGGTCCTCTTCGTAGCAGTCCAGCAGCTTGTGGTAGGGCATGCAGATGACGGCCCGCTCGGAAATTTTCAGATTGTCCGGGCTGATTTGAATGCCGCCCTTGCGCAGATTTTCAATCTCATGCACCAGATGCTCCAGATCGATGACCATGCCGTTGCCCATGACGTTGACGGTAGTGTCCCGCAAAATGCCCGAGGGCAGCAGGTTCAGAATGAACTTGCCCCGCTCGTTGACCACCGTGTGGCCCGCGTTGTTGCCGCCCTGATAGCGCACAACGATGTCGTAATCCTGGCTGAGAAGGTCGACCATACGGCCTTTGCCCTCGTCGCCCCAGTTGATGCCCGTAATTGCAGTCAGCATACTTTCCAACTCCTTTTTTAAACCGGCGGCTTGCCGCCCAAAAAACCTCTACAGTAGTTAATCTTACCACACGAGGGCGCAAAACACCATGCGCACACTGAAAAAACGCGCACTCCCGCGCAAAAAAATTTCAGTAAAAACGACGGTGCCGCGCCCCCGTGCGGGGCTTTGAAAATATTTTGTGAATCTTCTTGACAATGCCCGGAAAACACGCTATAAAATTTATAGACTATCCGTCCCGCGCTGCCCCGGGGGCAGGCGGGCACAATTCGTATGGAGGGAATAGAAATGATTTTTGAGCGCGTGCGTGAGATCATTTGCAGCCAGCTTGATCTGGATGAAGACCGCGTGACCATGGATTCCAACATTCTGGAGGATTTCGACGCCGACAGCCTGGACCTGGTGGACCTGGTGATGAGCTTTGAGGACGAATTCGGCATTGAGGTGCCGGACGACCAGACCGAGAACTTCCACACGGTTGGCGACATCGTCCGTTATATTGAAGAAAACACCTGATTTTCGGACCTTCAGCCCCCGTACCAAGGGGGCTTTTGCATTTATTTTGCCTCTTTGTGAGGCGCGTGAGTGAGGAGAACACATGAAAGAGAACAAAAAACTGGTGGAGGCCATCACCCCCATCAACGAAGATTTTGCCCAGTGGTACACGGACATCTGCCTGAAGGCGGAACTGGTGGACTACTCCGCCGTAAAGGGATGCGTCATTCTGCGCCCCTACGGCTATGCCATCTGGGAGAACATCCAGAAACTGCTGGACGCCCGTTTCAAGGCCACCGGCCATGAGAACGTGGCCATGCCCATTTTCATTCCCGAAAGCCTTCTGCAGAAGGAGAAGGACCACGTGGAGGGCTTTGCTCCCGAGGTGGCCTGGGTGACCATGGGCGGCAGCGAGAAGCTGGAAGACCGGCTGTGCGTGCGCCCCACCTCTGAGACGCTGTTCTGCGATCACTTCGCCCATGTGCTGCACTCCTGGCGCGATCTGCCCATGAAGTACAACCAGTGGTGCAGCGTGGTGCGCTGGGAAAAGACCACCCGTCCGTTCCTGCGCAGCCGTGAGTTCTGGTGGCAGGAAGGCCACACCATTCACGAGACCGCTGAAGAGGCCATCGCAGAGACCAAGCAGCAGCTGAACACCTACGCGGAATTCTGCGAAGAGGAATTGAACATTCCTGTGCTGAAAGGCCAGAAGACCGAGAAGGAGAAATTTGCCGGCGCCGAGGCCACCTACACCATCGAGGCCATGATGCACGACGGCAAGGCCCTGCAGTCCGGCACCAGCCACTATTTCGGCGACGGATTCTCCCGCGCTTTTGACGTGACTTTCACCGGCCGCGACAACACCCTGCAGTATCCCTATCAGACCAGCTGGGGCGTATCCACCCGTCTGGTGGGCGCCATCATCATGAGCCACGGCGATGACGAGGGCCTGATTCTGCCCCCGGCCGTAGCCCCCTACCAGGTGGTGATCGTGCCTGTGGCGGCCCACAAGCCCGGCGTGATGGAAAAGGCCGAGGAGCTGCACGCCCGTTTGTCCAAATTCTGCCGCGTGAAGCTGGATGCCAGCGACAACAGCCCGGGCTGGAAATTTGCCCAGTGGGAGATGAAGGGCGTCCCCCTGCGTCTGGAGATCGGTCCCAAGGACATGGAGAAAGACCAGTGCGTGCTGGTGCGCCGCACCGACCGGGAGAAACTGTTCACCCCGCTGGCCGATTTGGAAACCGTGATTCCCGAGCAGCTGGCGACCGTTTCCAAGCAGCTGTTTGACCGTGCGCTGGAAAACCGGAAGAAACGCACCTTCACCGCCACCACCATGGACGAGGTCATGGCCATCGCCGACAAGGAGAACGGCTACATCAAAACCATGTGGTGCGGCGACGAGGCCTGCGAGGAACTGATGAAGGAAAAAGTCGGTTTGTCCAGCCGCTGCATGCCCTTTGAGCAGGAGCATCTGTCCGATGTGTGCCCCTGCTGCGGCAAGCCCGCCAAGACCATGGTGGTCTGGGGCAAAGCCTATTAAGAATCAATCTTTTGCGACAGGCGGCAGATTCAGCATCTGCCGCCTGTCTTGCACTTGAAAGAGGACAAAACATGACGTTTCAAAAAATTGAAAAAAACACCTGGGCCAGAACAGAGTATTTTGACCATTACTTTTCTCACGTACCCTGCACCTACAGCATGACCGTACAGCTGGATGTGACCGGGATTCGCCGGGCCGGGCTGAAATTTTACCCGGCCATGCTGTACTGCATCACTGCCGTGGTCAACCGGCACGAAGAGTTCCGCACGGCTTTCAACGAACAAGGAGAACTGGGAATTTACAGCGACATGATGCCCTGCTACACGGTTTTCCACAAGGACACGGAGACGTTTTCCAACATCTGGACCGAATGTCCGGCGGATTTCGAAACCTTTTGCGACGCTTATCAGCGGGATCTGCAGCTTTGCGCGAACAACAAAGGCTTCTGCGGCAAACCCGAAACGCCGGAGAACACCTTTCCCGTCTCCATGATTCCCTGGGTGAGCTTCGAAGGGTTCAATCTGAACCTGCCCAAGGGACAGAACTATCTGCTTCCCATTTTCACCATGGGTCAATACCATGAAGAGAACGGGGCCGTCCTGCTTCCCCTGTCCGCACAGGTGCACCACGCCGTGTGCGACGGGTTCCATCTGTGCCGGTTCATCCGGGAATTGCAGGAGATGCTGAACCATTGGGAGCAGTGGGCCCCCGGAACATCTTGCTGAAAGGAGCGGGTTTCCATGTTCGGCTTGTACCTGCACATCCCCTATTGCGCTGCGAAATGCCGTTACTGCGACTTTTATTCCGCTGCCGGAAAGCACGGAGTTCCCGATGTCTACGTGGACGCGCTCATTCGTGAGATGGACCGTTTCGCCCCCTGCGGATCCACGCCGCTTCGACCGGACACGCTGTATTTCGGCGGCGGCACCCCATCGCTGCTGACTCCTGCTCAGGTGGCCCGTCTGATCGATGCGGCCGGCCCGGTGCCCGGCGCGGAGATCACGCTGGAGGCCAATCCCGAGACCGTTTCGCCCCAAAGCCTGGCAGCGTATCGTCAGGCGGGCGCAAACCGCATTTCCTTCGGTGTTCAGAGCGTATCCGACGCTCAGCTCGCCTTGCTGGGAAGGCGGCACACAGCGGCGCAGAGCCGCCTTGCGCTGCAATGGGCACAGCAGGCCGGATTTGAGAACATCAGCGGCGATGTGATGCTCGCTCTGCCCGGCTACACCCTGGACGAACTGAAGGCCACGGTGGAGCTGCTGGCCCAGGGCGGCTGCACCCACATCAGCAGCTATCTGTTAAAGATTGAACCCAATACGGTGTTTGGCCGCCGGCCGCCGGAAAATCTGCCCGACGAGGACGAGGCTGCGGATTTCTATCTGGCGGCGGTGGAGCTGCTGGAGAAAGCGGGCTACGCCCAGTACGAGATCTCCAACTTTGCCAAACCGGGTTTTGAAGGGCGGCACAACGTCAACTATTGGAACTGCGGTGACTATCTGGGCCTGGGGCCCGCGGCCCACAGCTGCATGGGCGGCAAACGCTTTTACACCCCCACGGGCACGGCGGCCTTCTGTGAAAAGCCGGTGGAATACGTGCCGGACGGCGCGTGCACGGCCGAGGATTTCGTCATGCTGCAGTTGCGGCTTGTGTCCGGGCTGTCGCTGACACGGCTGGAGCAGGAATACGGCGTTGTATGGAGCGCGCAGAAACGCGCCTTTGCGGCAAAGCTGTGCCAAAACGGCCTGGCCCGGATGGATGGCGACGTTCTGTCGCTGACACCCCGGGGCATGCTGGTACAGAACAGCATTCTGACGGAACTGATTTGAATACACAAGCAAAAAAAGCAGGACGATTGTCCTGCTTTTTTTGCTATGAAGGAGGTATTTTAAACAGCCGCCGCGCCAAGAAAAGCGGGCGGTGACAAACGGCGATAAAACGGTTACAGACACCCCGTCAGGCGCAGAATGTTCTGCGAGGCAATTTGCGCCCGCTGGGATTCCGAAATATCCGCCAGCGCCACTACAGCATAGGCAGAGCCCGCGTCGCACCAGGGTGCATTGCTGCCGAAGACCAGACGGCTTGCGCCGAAGCGGGCAGTGAGCGCCTCTATGGCCAAAAAGCCATGGATGCCTGAAGTCTCCAGATACAGCTGGTCAAAGGTTTCCATCAGCGGGTAGAGGCAGCGGTCGTCCCGGTAGGTCAGGGCGGAAAGAATCACGTTCAGCCCCCGGTGGCTGCGCAGAAATGCCTCCAGTTCGCTCCATTCCAGCTGGCCGGCGTCCAGCATCAGCGGAATTTTCAATTCCTGCAGCACTTCAAACAGTGCGCCACAGCACCAGTCGCTGAGGCAGAAATGGTGATTCTGCCGGGCGGGGTACATGCGCACCAGACGAATGTTTTTTTCCGCCAGCAGCTGCCGCAGTTTTTCCGCGCCGGGAAACTCGCCGGTGAAGCCGGGCAAAAGCGTCCAGACCGGGTACAGAGGAAATTCACTGGCCGCACACGTTTCCAGTATCCACTCGTTTCCCACAGAGGGCGAATACTCCAGCGAAGCGATATGCGTGGCAAAGGCCCCTGCGATGCAAAGATTTTTCAGAATGCCTGTGGACTCGTGCAGGTCATGAACATCGTACACGGTGGGTGTGGACCGCTTTCCCACCCAAAAATTGCAATCGATGTACTGCACCCCGATCTCTTCTTTCATGTTAAAACCTCACCCCGCTCAGGATGCGCTTCGCATTTTCGGAAAAAATTTTGCGCTTATCGGCGGCGGACAGGCGGCTGTAAAGCACCTGCCCCACCGAATGTTTCGGGTCCACAAACGGCACGTCCGACCCGAACACGACGCGGTCGGCTCCCGCCGTTTCAACCATCCACTCCACGCAGCCTTCTTCCATGACCGAAGCGGTCAGATCAAAGTAGACATTGGGTGCGTCGCAACCGGTTTTCACGGCCAATTCGCGGTAGGCCACGCCGCCGCTGTGCCCCATGATCAGGGGCATTTCAGGAAACTGTGCCGCAATTTTTTCGCAGTCCCGCACGCACTGTTCGCTCATCACATGGATCAGCACCGGGCAGCGAACCTGTGCCGCCCGGCGAAAAATGGATTGACAGCGCTCATCTGCAATGCGGTACTGATGGGTCTCGGGATGAAGTTTGATGCCGCAAAAGCAGCCTTTTCCCAAATACCGGTCCAACTGAGCCAGCGATTCTTTTTCGTAGTGGGGATTTACGCCCACATAGCCCGAGACGCGCGGGAAGGCGGCACTGATTTTTTCCGTCTGCTCGTTTCCGCGTGAAAATTCGCCGGTGAGCGTCAGTGTATGCGAAGCCACAATGCGGTCGATGCCGCAGCAATCCATTGCCCGCTGCAGAGCGGCCACGTCCGGATAAACCTGGCTGAAATTGGGCCACGTTCCCAAGTGGGCGTGAAAGTCCAGTATCTCGTATGTTTCGCCTGTAAAACGGTCGACGATCACCGTCCTTCCCCCTTTCTGCCACGGAGATTTATTGTACAGGATCAGCCAAAGGCGTTGACGATTTCCTCACGCACAATCTCAGTCCACCGCTTTACGTTTTCCGGCTGATGATTGACCGTTTCCACATCTTTCAAAGTGATGTCGAACACGTTGTGATTTTCCTTGAAAATTTCAAAATGCTCTTTCATGTGCCGGCGCACCAGATCTTCATCCAGCCCTGTGGCCAGCATCAGCGAAGGATTGGGCCGCCAGGACAAAATGTAATCCTTTCCGATCTCTTCGGCGCAGCGCCGTGCATTTGCAAAGGGAGAGACCGCGATGCGGCGCAAATTTTTCACGCGGCGCAAATAGGGAATCTTCCCGGTCAAATCTTCGCAGCAGCCGTATGCCGACAGGCCGAATCGCTCCATGATGGGCTTTTGATACTGCAGAATGAACTCCCAGAACATCTCCGGGCTGAAGCCCGTAAACTCCTGCGCAGCCATAAAGCACCAAAGATCTTTCTGCGACACACCCGCTTTGGTCGGGTCGGGAGCCGGCAGCTCCTCCGCGTAAGGCATGCACTGGTTTTGACTGTCTGCCAGAGAGAATCCGCCCGCAGCCTCAGCCTCCTGATGATTTTGCAGAATGCTGTCCCGCATAAAGCCCAGCAGCTCGTGCAGCCACTCGGGCCGGTCATAGGTATCCCACATGATCTGCTCCAGGCCGCGCAGCTTGGCCAGGTCTGTGGAAATGTCCCCATCCCACATGCCGTAAGGGCCCTGACGGGACACGAACACCGGCATGGCGCCGCCCAGCGCCTGCTCCAGACGCTCCTGCCGCCGGGCAGTCTGCTCCTGGTCCACGCTGTAATGACGGGCCGGTTTCAGGCAGCTGTAATCCTCATCGATCAAGATGGGTTTGTAAGCGGCCGCCCCGCCCCGCTGCACTTTTTCGCCCAGGCTCACGGGCACGCCCCACCGCTCGCCGTTGTGCATGTGGTAGGATGCGTTCAGCACCAGCCAGGGCTCGATGATGTAGTCATCGCCCAGAGTGCTGCGGAACAGGGTTTCGTGCAGCGTTTTTTCGTACTGCCGCAAAAACGGATCTTCGCATTTTAAAACGCTCTCGTCAAAAAACTCGTCAAAGGCATACGCCCGCAGATAGATCAGCGGCCGGTCACCATGGAAGCTGTTGTGCTTTGTCCAAAGCCGCCGCTTTTCCTCCATGTCCGGGCTGAGCGCCCGTTCCATCACACGGCTTGCCAGGTCATACAGCACGGTGTTTTTCTGCATTGTTGTAACCTCTTTTCTTCGGGCGCATCAGCGGCCGGAAATTTCGTGGCGCAGCTGTTTTGTGAGTTCCCGGTAAGCCTCGTACGCCGGCTTTGAAATGTTTTCGGGAATGCCGCCCGCGGTTTCCATGAACACGTATCCGCCGCCCTTGTGGCCCACGGTAAACAGTTGACGCAGGTTGCGTTCCAGCGTCTCCCGGTCCCAGTCAAATACAAATTTGTCCACGCCGCCCACAAAGGTGATTTTGTCCCCGTAGGCTTCCTTCAGCTGCCGCATGTCCATGGATTCGTAGGGATCGCAGGGATTCAGCAAATCGACGCCTGCCTCCACGATCCGGCCGACCACTTTGTTGATGTTGCCGTGGCTGTGCATATGAAGATACGCGCCGTAGGAATGGCAGAGATCGGCAAGTTCCCGGTGCCATTTGAAGAAGAACCGGTCGTACAGTTCCGGCGAGAACAAAAGACTGTTGCCGCTGCCCAAATCGTCACAGAAGGTGATGCAGTCCACACCGGCCCGCAGCAGATGCTCGGCGGCGCGCAGGTTGAAGCGGCCCACCTTTTCCAGCATTTCATCCACAAAGTCCTCGTCCAGAAGCAGCTGAACCAGCAGCTCATCGTAAGGGCACAGGAAATAGTGCAGACCTGAGAAAAAGCCGTTGACACAGCCGTAAGTAAAGTAGCCTTTCTCATGGAAGAAGTCCGATTCTTCCTTGATGCCGTCAAAACGGCCCGGCATATCCACGTCGGGGAAAACCATCTCACGGAACGCTTCCAGCGTTTCTGCCGGGTAGTCGTAATGCCGGTAAAAATGCGGTGAAAAGCGAACTTCGCGCTTTACGCCTGTCTCGTACACCGACAGAATGTGCTTGTCGTCCTGCTCCAGCAGACGTTCCATAAATTCGCCCGGACCGCGGTGGCCGAAGGAAAAGCTGCCGCCCTGCCCTACTCCGATTACAAAATCGTCCACTTTTTCCGCATAGCGCAGTTTTCTCTGCTGATTGTCCGGGTCAGCCGCTCCCAGGCGGTAGGTCTTCAGCGGGTGAATGTCCGTGGGCGTGTTTTCCTCGCCCAGCAGGCGCTGGGCGGTCTCAATGTTCTCAAACGCCATGGACCAGGACGGAATCAGCGCCTCCTCGTGATGAAGCGCGCTCAGCATATAATCCCTTTTTGTCATAGAAACTCCTGCCTTCTGTCAATATAATCAGCCTCACGCCTGCGCCAGCCATTGGTCCGCACGGGTGAAGATTTGTTCCTTTTGCGGGCAATCCAGATCCTGCACCTTCAGGAACGTGGACGCAAAACAGTTCAGCGGCCACTGAGAGCCGAACACCAGCTTTTCTGCGCCGTATTCCGACACAATTTTTTCCATTGCAAACAAATCGTTTTTCAAACCGCTGGTATCAAAACACAGGCCCGTGTTTTCCCAGGTTTCCCGCCCGATCTGCCCCAGTTCCGCGCCGGAGATGTGCAGCACAACCAGCTTGAGATCCGGCATGCGGCGGGCAAGATCTGCCAGCAGGGCCAGCGACGGCATGTGCTGGCGAATCAGGTATTCCAGCCTCGCATCCTCCAGCCGCAGACAGACCAGAAGCGGCACGCCGTCCGCGCGCAGCCGCTCGCACAGCCGCACAAAGGCCGGATGGTCAAAGTCGTAACCGTGATAAGCCGGGTAGACCCGCACAGCTGCCGCGTTCCATTGGGTTTTGGCCATCATCCAGTCCTGCTCAAAACAGGGCAGAAGCGGATTGATGGTGACCGCCAGCCGGTACGGAGTGCCGGCAAGCTGCTCATACAGAACCCGGTCCCCCTCCAGCGGGTCGTTGTAAAACACACTGTCCAGACTGGCTACCAGGCCGCCGGAAATCTGGTGTTCCCGGTGGACCGCCATCAGGTCCTGCAGCGTATTTTTTCGTATTCTTCGAAAGGGCCAATGGCCCACCAGACAGTTGACGTCCACCATTCTCAATCTGCTTCAAGCCCCTCTCCCCAAAGACTGACCGCGTTTTTCCAAAAGATTTTCTCCCGCTGTTCCTCGGTCAGGTCGGCTTCCAGCACCCGCCCCACATTCGCCAGAAAATTCCCGGGAGAGGGCATGTCTGTGCCGAACAGAACGCGGTCGGCGCCAATACACTCCACCGTGTAATCCACATCGTCCCTGCGGCAGATGGTGCCGGAAATGTCCACCATCACATTGGTGCAGTCCCGCACTGCTTTGATCCCATCATAGCAGTTCGCTCCCAAATGCGCCATGATTAATTTTGCCTGGGGATAGCGCCGGGCCAACTGCGCCACATGAACGCCGGTGGTCTCGTTGGGCAGCTGCCCCACCGCTTTGTAAAAAGAATGAATCAGCACCGGCCAGCCGCGTTCCACGCAGAATTCCACCACGGGAAACACCGCGGGATCGCTGCAGTAATGGGACACCCATAACTTTACACCGCACATGCCCGGCGTGTCGTATCCGCGCTTCAGCTCTTCCAAAACGTCCGGGTTGCCGGGGTTTACATAGCAGTATCCCCGAAGCCGGTTGTCCTGTTTCAGAAAACGCTCTGTGGCGTCGTTGCAGCGGCGGATCAAATCGCTGTCCGGCCGCAGGCATTCGCCTTCCAGCGTGGAAACGCAGACCCGCGCGATTTCATACCGGTCCATGGCGCGGAGAATCTCCCGCTCATTCTGTTCCAGTGACGGACCCAGCCACAGGTGCGCGTGAACATCCACGATTGTTCGCATCATTCATCCTTCTCCAACACATAAAGATCCTCGCCCACACTGGCGTACAGTTTGCCGTCCAGAACCGCGGCACAGTACACGCCATGGCTGAACAACTCTTTCTGACTGCCCTTCGGGCTGGGAATGCACTGAACCAATTCACCGGTCTCCGGTTTTACAAACAGCGTCTGGTCAATGTCAAATACCGCCACGGTGTCCTCGCTGCAGGCGATCACCGTCTGAATGTGATGGTCGTGTTCCACATTGCTCCATTCCAGCCGAATGCCCGGGATGGGTTCAATGCTCAGCGCTTCCTCGTCGATGCGGTACAATTCGTTTCCGATGTGCACAACGCCAAACCGGCCTGCAAAGGCAAGCCTGCCCACAAGCACGCCTGCGGGGAACGTTTTCCGGTACACAAGATTTCCGTCCTTGTCAATGGCACACAAACTCAAGGGAAGGTCCTTGTGCGCCAGGCCGTTGGAATGGCAGCTGGTGGTGAACCAGACATAATGATCGGTCACATCCAGCCCGAAAATGCCCACCTGCGGCACCAGGTGCTCGAACAGTTCCACTTCATCGGTGTGGGTGTTCCATTTGGTGATGGCCATTCCCCTTGTGCCGTAGCGCTCCAGCCATCCGGTCCAGATGCAGCCGTCCCGATCCATTTTGCTTTTGGCGTAGGGCCGCACATAATCCGGCGTCACAATGCAGACAGGGCGGGGATTGATTTTCTCGCGGCACTGCCAGGGCTGGTTGGGGTCGTACACAATGTGCTCGCCTCCAGAATAGGCGGTGCAGTAAATTTTGCCCTGGCTGCTCACCATACCGTACACTTCGCCGCCGTGCATGGAAACACTCTTGGTGTTTTCGGCCCGTCCGGTTTTGGGGTCGTAGCAGAACAGTGTCATGCCCAGAGAACTGGACCCCCACAGCTTGCCGTCCTCGCCGGCGATCAATTCATGAATAAACGTTTTGGGCGGCGCGCATTCGATGTCCTGGTATTCAATTTCCGTGCTGCCCTTTTTCAGGCGCAGCATCTCCTGGCCGATCACGCCCCAGATATCACCGTTGCTCATGCGCACAGCCGTAAACGTAGCCTGCTTGCCCAGCAGCTTTTCCAGCACGATTTGCGGCTGTTCGTTGTAGGCTTTTTTCATATCCGCGACCAGCTCGTACGCATCCGCATAGGACTGCCAGTCGTCCACGGGGAACGTTCTGTCCAGCAGCGGTTTGCCTGTGCGCGGATCAAAAAATTCCAGTTCAACGTCGTTTGTATGGCAAAGGTAGCGATCTGTAATCCAGAACACATCGCCCGGCTTTTTGATCAGCGTGCGGTCAAACGTGCCTGTGGCAATGTCATAATACGTAATTCGTTTTGTGGCAAACCGTGAAAAAACAATGATTTTTCCATCGATTTGATTGTAAAAGAACCGGGAATAATTGTTGCCCGGCTCCACGCTGACTTTGCCCAAATCGGCAACTGTGTGCGTATCCGGGTCATAGCGGAACAGCCGGTCGCCGGGATAACTTCCGCCGTAGGCCTTTCCGTCAGACCCCAACACAAAGCCGTAAATATAGGTGTCATCGCTGACATTGAGTGGTTCGTACCAGGTGCGGTTCTTCAAATCGAAGCGCAGAAACAGACCCTGGCAGTTGCAGGTGCCCAAAAGCAGAGAACCATCCTTCAGCTGAAGAACGCCCCACGCACCGTTGTCTGCAGGCAGATAGTGAGATTCGTACTCTTTGTTTTCAAAGTCAGCAATTACAAGCATGCCGCGCGAACTCTGCGCAATGCTGATAAAAGCTAATTTTTCACGGGAGTCTTTGGGGTCCACAATGCGAAAAGCGGTCTGTGCGGAAAAGTTTTCACATGGTTTCGCTATTTTTTTATAATACATCATAATGAACGAGGTACCCTCCCTCTTTTTTGGCGATGATTCAGCCTTTCACCGCACCTGTGATCACGCCGTGGATGAAGAATCTCTGGCAGAACGGATAGATCGACAGGATCGGCAGAATGGTGATAAACAGCGCCGCGGCTTCGTAGCTGTCTGCATGAACGGCTGTTTCGAAATCCAGAGAAGCCGCCATGGCAGCCATGCGTTCCGGGGTCAGCTCTGTCATCATCAAATTGCGCAGATAATACTGCAGCGTCCATTTGCTGGAATCTTTGATGTACAGCATGACGCGGTACCATTCGTTCCAGTGCTGCACTGCGTTGATGATGATGAACGCTGTAATGGTCGGCACGATGATCGGCATGACAATGCGGAACAGCACATGATAATCGTTGGCGCCGTCCACTTCTGCCGATTCAATGATTTCCTTGGGCAGGCCCATGATGTTGTTGCGGAAAATGATGATGTAAAAACTGCTGGTGACTACGGGAAGAATCAGCGCCAGATAGCTGTCTGCCAGTTTCAGATAGTTGTTCACCACCAGGTATGTGGGAATCAGGCCGCCGCTGAAATACATGGGAATCAAAAAGAAGAACAGAATCAGTTTCGGATGGCTTAAATGTTTGCTGGACAGCGCATATCCCGCACAGGTGGCAATCAAAATGGTCAGCGCGGTTGTCACAATCGTCAGCCAGACGGTGTTCAGGAAAGAGTGCTGGAACACTTCTTCCACAACGATTTGAATGTACGCATTCAGGTTGAACTGTTTGGGGAACAAAAGCACGTCCCGTTTCTGCACGGGATCATAACCGCTGAGCGAGATTGCCAGCAGATTGAAAAACGGCAGCAGTATGATTGCTGCGAACACAATCATAAAAATGGTGTTACAAAATTGAAATATTTTACGTGAACGTGTATTATAAATCATGTTGATCTCCTCTCAGGTGCATTTGGCCGATCCGAATCAATACAAACCGAGACCGGTGGTTCGTTTGGCAATGCGGTTGGCGGTGATCAGAATCGTGAAGCCGATGATGCTCTGCACAAGCCCGATGGCGGTTGTAAGGCTGAACTGAGACTGCTGCAGGCCAACACGGTAGATGTAAGTACTCAAAACGTCGCCGCTGCTGCCGATGGCCGGGTTGCTGAGCAAAAACACACGGTCGAAACCAACATTGAAAATATTCGAAATTTTCAGCAAAAACTGCAGGGAAATGATGGGCGCCAGGCCGGGCAGGGTCACGTGCCAAATCTGTTTGATGCGTCCGGCGCCGTCCACCATGGCCGCCTCGTACAGGCTTTGGTCAATGCCTGCCATCGTGGCAAAGTACAAAATCGCGCTCCATCCTACGTTTTTCCAGATATCCGCCATAATCACCAGCGGTTTGAAGAACGCCGGATTGGTCAGATAGGTTTTCGGCTCAATGCCGAACAATCCCAGAAATGCGTTCATCAGGCCGTTGTCATAGGGGGAGAACACCTGGAAGAACAGAGAGCTGACTACGATCCACGACAAAAAGTTGGGCATATAGGAAATGGTCTGAATGGTGACCTTGAATTTTTTATTCATGATCTCATTGACCAGAATGGCAAATAAAATGGGTGCCGTGAATCCCAGGGCAATGTCCCAGAAGCTGATGACCAGAGTATTTTTCAGCACTTTCCAGAACATGGGGTCTGTCAAAAAGTAAATATAGTGTTTCAGTCCCACAAAAGGACTTCCGGTAACGCCCTGAAAGGCATTGTAATCCTGAAAGCTGATTACCACACCGTAAAGAGGAAGGTAATAAAACAAAAACAACAGAACCATGGCCGGCATCAGAAGGGTTGCCAGCCGGAAGCTGCGGGCACGCTTCGCTTGTTTGATCAGTCGTGTACTTGGCTGCTGTACACCTCTCGCTCGTTTTGAAACTACCTCTTTCGTCTTCAACCTTTTCTCTCCTTTCCAATACAAGCGACGATTCGTGCCTGTCTTCAAGTTTCAACGAAGGAAAAGCCGCGTGCGAACTTTTCGCACGCGGCTTTTGCTGTTCTTTAGAAAGCCGCGTCTTTACAGCCCATCTCAATCAGGAAGTCTTTGTTCTCCTGCAGTACCTGGGTCCAAGCTTCGGCCAGTTCGCCGTAAGAAGACTTGTAGGTCTCCACTCTCTGGTCAAACTCTTCCATGGAGATCTGACCGGTGATGGCGTTCACCGTTGCCTCGGCAATAAACTGATTGGCTTCACCTTCGCGCTGCGTAATGATCTCAGGATTGCGCTCCAAACCGGAGACATAGCGCTGTACGTCCATCAGTGCATAGCCGCGCTCTGCAGCGTCTGCCGCGCAGTGCTCGTTTCCTTCAATCTGCATGGGCCAACGATCTTCGCCGATGATCATCTCGTGGTTCTTGTTCTGGGCGCCGTACACTGCACTGAAGCCCTGCAGCAGCATGAAGGGAGTGCCGTACATGTATTCCTGGCTGCTCATCGCCTCGGGGATGGGCACTTTTTCGCCGTCCACTACTTCATAGTGAACACCCTCTTCGCCCCATTCCACCAGTTCCTGCAGTTCCGGGCTTGCAAAGGCCTCAATGACCTTCCAGGCAAGATCCGGGTTTTTGCAGGTGGAGGAAATGCTCAGGCCGTGGATGCCGATGGGAGTCTGGCTGTAACCCTTGGTGTAGATCGGATCACGAACTTCTTCCGGATAGGTCTCCAAAGACGGTGTGAACGCAAAGAAGGCGCCAGTGTCGTTGTTGGCCGCGATCACGTTGTAGGAAGCCTGGATGCCGCGGGGTGTGGTGGTGCCCATGGCAACCTGACCGGCGTTCACCTTGTTGTTGTAGTCGGAAGAGCTCAAAGTGGAAAACTCTTTGTCCAGGATGCCGTCTGCATACAGCTGGCGATACAGTTCAACAGCGGCACGGTACTCCGGCAGAACAAAGGTGCTCTTCACTTCGCCGTCAATGATGTTGTAGCTCTGGGGCATTGCGCCGAACCATTTGAAGAAGACTTCGCCGTACATAAAGATACGGTCGGACTGATAACGGCACGCCAGAGGAACGGAATCGGGATAGTTCTCCTTCACCCAGTACAGGAAGTCAACATAACCCTGCACGTCGGTGGGGAAGGTGCCGCCGTTGTACTCTTCCAGCCAGTCATAGCGAACCCAGTTTTCATAGCCCTGCATGTAACCTTTGTCCGCCACCTGGGGGATGCGGTAGTATTTGCCGGACTCGCTGCGGGACAGTTCCATGGCCTCTTCGCTGACCAGGTTCTTCACCACTTCGGAATTGTCGTAGTATTCTTTCAGATCAAGGAATGCGCCCTGGTCGCCGTATTTGATCAGATCGTCCAGAACATATGTATGGATGATATCCGGCAAATTGCCCGAAGACATCATCAGATTGTACTGTGTTTGATAATCTGCGTAAGGCGGCTGGATGATTTCCAAATCCACCCCGGCGTAATCTTCAATAAAATTGACGTATTTGTTGTCGCTTACGTCCCATCCTTCCGGAAGGGCTGTGCCGGAGTCGCTCATGAACATGGTAATTTTGGGGCGGTCACCGTCCTGTGTGCCAGTGGCCGAACCGGAACCTGCGGTGGAAGAAGCGCTGCTTTGACAGCCCGTGAGAGCGCCCAAACCCATAACCGCTGTCAGGCATAAACTGATTGCCCGGGAGATCGTTTTCTTTTTCATTTCGTTCCTCCTTAAAATGGTTTATGTCTTTTTATACGTGCACGTTTTCATTTTTTGCGGATGTTTCTGATTGAAAAATCCCACAAATTTTATGAGTCAATCATACGTTTCCGCGCGGTTGGGTTCAATAACAAATCCGTTATTTAAATTTACATATTTACCAATTTCCTTTTTCGCAATGTGCTTTTTTTGTTAAAAACGCAACTTTCTTTGTAAGCGATTGATATTGTTCGGGCTCTTTGGGCCTTATACTAAAACACGAAAAGGATGTGAAGACATTGTCTGCGAAGGAGAAGAAAAACGCTGATCCGAAAGTGGCCTGCAATCCCAATATTCCTTTGTACACATTGGATCTGAACGAAAATTCTTCGTTCCCTTTCTGGATCGGAAAAAACAAATTCAGTAAAAATGCACCTGTTCATCAGCACGAGTACATCCAAATCAACTACATTTCCCACGGCACCGGATTTCACGAGGTGAACGGTCAGCACGAACCCGTGCGGGTAGGCGATATCTTTGTAATGCCGCCGTATGTGCCGCACCGGATTCTTCCGGCCGATGAAGACTCTACCATTCGCGTTGTGGAAATTGAATTTTTGCCGGAGTTTCTGAACCAGCAGTTCAACGACCCGGTGGGCGCACGGGACCTGTTCGATTTCCGCTACATCTCTCTGTTTCTGGGCGAAACCGAACTGCGGCCCAACCTGCACCTGGGAATTGACGCCCAGAAAGACGTGAACCGGATCATCCAGAATCTGTTCCGGGAATATCAGGAACAGCCTCCTCTGTTTGAACATTCTTTTAAAGCGCTGCTGCTGGAGCTTCTGATTTTATTGAGCCGTGCTTGCTATTCCTCGGAACAGCAGGCGAGCGAATCGCAGCAGAACTACCAAAAACACAAGCGGTTGATTCAGGATGTGCTGGAATACATTGATGAACATTTTTACGAAGATTTGAAAATTGAGAATATGGCCAAACTTTCCACCATGTCTCAAACCTACTTCTGCTATTTCTTCAAACTGTTCGTGGGCAAAACGTTTACACAATATCTGATCGACAAGCGGCTGGATTACGCCAAGACGGCCCTGTCGTCCTCGGAATTGTCCATCACGCAGATTGCTTTCAACGCCGGATTCAACAGCACCAGCCATTTTATCCGGACGTTCCGTTCCTTCAACCAGCTCAGCCCCGGGCAGTACCGGAAGCTGACAAGAGGCAGTCATTAAAATCCTTCGCTCGAAGATTCATCATAGAAAAAGGAGTTGCATTTTCATGGAAGAACTGGCAATTCACGGCGGTCCCAAAACCAAAACGACCCCCTTTGGCAAAGGGCAGCGATTTGCTGGAAACGAACTGAAATACCTCAAAGAGGCTCTGGAGCAGAACACACTGTTTTACTGGTTTGGAGAAAAAACCAAAACCATGACCCGCAAATTTGCCGATTTGTACGGCGTGGAATACTGCACGGCCACCTCCTCGGGCACAGCCGCCATTCACACCGCCCTGGGTGCGATCGGCCTGACTGCCGGAGACGAGGTCATCACCTCCCCGGTCACGGACATGGGCACGGTGATCGGCATTCTGTATCAGAACGCCGTCCCCATTTTTGCAGACCTGGATCCCCACTCCTACAACCTGGACCCCGCCAGCGTGGAAAGCAAGATCACCGATAAAACCAAAGCCATTCTGGTGGTGCATCTGGCCGGAAATGCCGCGGACATGGACCCCATCATGGACATTGCCCGGCGCCATCATCTGTATGTGATTGAGGACTGCGCCCAGAGCTATATGTGCCGGTACAAGGGACGTCTTGCGGGCACCATCGGCGACATCGGCTGCTTCAGCCTCAACGATTTCAAGCAGATTTCGGCCGGTGACGGCGGTCTGATGATCACCAACAATCAACAGCTGTATGAAAACGGTCTGAAGTTTGCCGACAAGAACTACAACCGCCTTACCAACGATCTGTCCCTGACCCGCCGCATTCAGTTCCTGGCCCCCAACTACCGCATGACGGAGCTGCAGGCCGCGGTCGCCATGGCGCAGATTGAAAAGCTGGAAAGCATCTGCAGCCGCCGCACCTGGTTCGGCGACCGTTTGAACGAAGGCGTGAGCCGTCTGCCCGGCTTCTATCCGCCCAAGGTGGACCCGGGCAACACCTGCACTTACTGGTTCTACTTATTCCGCATCGATCCCGCGGTCACCGGGTTCAGCGCGGACGAGCTGGTGAGCATGCTGCGTGCGGAAGGCATCCCCTGCCAGCGGGGCTACATTCCCACCTGCATTTATGAGTACGATCTCTTCCTGCAGCACACCGCTTATCTGAACAGTCACTGTCCCTTTGACTGCCCCCACTACGGCAAAAAGCCGGAGTATCATCACGGTTTGTGCCCCCAGGCGGAAGAGATTCTGGATTCTTCGGTCCGCATCAACATTGATGAATTTTACACCGATGAAGATTTGAACGACATTCTGCGCGCGCTGGAAAAAATCAGCGCACACTTTCAGAAATAACAGACGTCCGGCAGGAGGTTGAAGAAAATGGAAAACCAGCACACTTTGTACGACAACGTTCTGAACGTACTGGATCAGGCTGCCCGGCAGCTGGGCTACAGCGAAAACAATTATCGCTTTCTGAAATATCCGGAGCGGGAAATGCAGGTCTCGGTTCCCATTCAGATGGACGACGGCGACTTCCGCGTTTTTGAAGGATTCCGCGTGCAGCATTGCAGCGTGCGCGGTCCGTACAAAGGCGGCATCCGCTTCCATCCGCAGGTGGAAATGGATGAAGTGCGCGCTCTGGCGGCCTGGATGACGCTGAAATGCGCTGTGGTGGGCATTCCCTACGGCGGCGCCAAGGGCGGCATCTGCGTTGATCCGGGCACGCTCTCTCCCACGGAGCTGGAGCGCCTGACCCGTTCCTACACGGCGCACATCTCGCCCATTCTGGGTGAAATGCAGGACATCCCCGCGCCGGACGTGGGCACCAACGCCCAGGTGATGGCCTGGATTATGAACACCTACAGCGGACTGAGCGGCCACGCGGTACCCGGCGTGGTCACGGGCAAGCCCCTGTCTGTGGGCGGTTCTCTGGGCCGGCAGGAAGCCACCGGCCGCGGCGTGATGCTGTGCACTGAACAGCTGGTGAAAAAGCTGGATCTGACGCCCTCGCAGTGCCGCGTGGCCGTGCAGGGTGCGGGCAACGTGGGGCTGGCGGCTGCGCGCCTGCTGGCCGAGCGCGGATACAAGATTCTGGCGCTCAGCGATGTTTCCGGCGGCGTATACTGCGAAACCGGTCTGGATTTGCCGGACATCTGCAAGTACCTTGCGGACCGCACGGCGATGCTGTGTCATTACGATGCACCCAACGTGCGCCACATCACCAACCAGGAACTGCTGACACTGGACTGCGACATTCTGATTCCGGCCGCGCTGGAAAACCAGATCACCGAGGAAAACGCCCGGGATGTGCGGGCACGGATCATTGTGGAAGCCGCCAACGGCCCCACCAGCAACGAGGCGGACCGGATTCTGACCGAGCGGGGTGTGATCATTCTTCCCGACATTCTGGCCAATGCCGGCGGCGTGATCGTATCCTATTTTGAGTGGGTGCAGAATCTGCAGCACCTGTCCTGGGATCTGGACGAAATTAACGGAAAGTTGTATCATATTTTAATCAACGCTTTTGAAGAAGTGTACAAAATCGCCGCCGAACGCCATGTTTCCTATCGGCTGGCCGCCAATATGCTGGCGCTGCGCCGTCTGGTGGAGGCCCACACCGTATCCGGCACATTCCTGTCTTGAAAAGGAGTTTGAGTATGTGGACAGAATCCCGATTGGATGAAATGCTGACAACCCCCAGTCAGGCGCTTTCCCAGGAACTGGCGGCGCTGGACGGAGACATTCTGGTGCTGGGCGCCGGCGGAAAAATGGGGCCCACGCTTTGCGTGCTGGCCAAGAACGCCTTGCGCGCGGCCAATGTAAACAAACGTGTGATCGCGGTATCGCGCTTCAGTGATCCCCTGGTGGTGGAACTGCTGAAGAAGAACGAAATCGAAATGATCAGCGCGGACCTTCTGCAGCCGGGCGTTCTGGACGAACTGCCCGACGCGGAAAACGTAATTTACATGGCCGGAAAAAAATTCGGCACCGACGGCAACGAGGCGTTTACCTGGGCCATGAACACCTGGCTTCCCAGCCGCGTGGCCGAGCGCTACAAAAACAGCCGCATTGTGGTGTTCTCCAGCGGAAACCTTTATCCCAAAGTGCCTGTGATCAGCGGCGGAGCCGTTGAGACCACCCCCACCGAACCCGTGGGCGAATACTGCATGTCCTGCCAGGGGCGGGAGCGCATGTTTGAGTACGCCGCCAAGACCTACGGCACCCGCATTGCGATCTACCGGCTGAACTACGCGGTGGACCTGCGGTACGGCGTGCTGTACGACCTGGCACACAGCATTCTGGAAGGGCAGCCCATCGACATCACCACCCCGAATTTCAACTGCATCTGGCAGGGAGACGCCAACGAGGCGGCTCTGCGCCTGCTGGGGCATGCCTGCGCCGACGTCTTCACGCTGAACGTGACCGGCCCCGAGACCGCGAGCGTGCGGGAGACCGCGGAAAAACTGGGCAGACTTCTTTCCAAAACGCCGGTGTTTACCGGCACACCGGCGGACACAGCCTATCTGAGCAACGCGGGCGCGATGTTCCGGTTGTTCGGATATCCCAAAGTTCCGCTGGAGACCCTGATCGAATGGCAGGCCCAATGGATTCTGGACGGCGGCCGTTCTCTGGGCAAGCCCACACACTTTGAACAGCGAAAGGGGAAATACTGATGACTCGCCACGAACGCGCTCTTCAAATTCTGCACGAGGGCACGGTGATTCCGGCGATTCCTCTTGTGCTGGATGCCAACCGCACTCTGGACGCAGCCGGCCAGCGCCGGCTGATCCGGTACTATCTGAACGCGGGTGTGGGCGGACTGGCTGTGGCGGTTCACACCACCCAGTTTGCCATCCGTGACCCGAAGGTGAATCTGTTTGAGCCGGTTTTGAAACTGGCCGCGGAAGAAATCGACGCCTTTGAGCGCCGGACCGGAAAAGTGATTGTCCGGGTAGCCGGAGCCTGCGGCGAAACCGAGCAGGCCTGTGCAGAGGCAGAGATTGCCCGGGCACTTGGCTTTGACGCAGTATTGCTCAGCCCGGGCGGCCTTGCGCACCGGACCGAAGAAGAATTGCTGGAACGCACCCGCCAGGTGGCCGCGCACATGCCGGTGATCGGCTTCTATCTGCAGACCGCCTGCGGCGGGCGCCGTCTTTCCTTTGATTACTGGCGCAGCGTTGCGGACACGCCCAACGTGGTGGCCATCAAGTGCGCTTCCTTCAACCGCTATCAGACCATTGACCTTGTGCGGGGCGTGGCCTGTTCCAGCCGCCGGGATCAGGTGGCTCTGTACACGGGCAACGACGACAACATCGTGGCCGATCTGCTGACGCCCTACCGCTTTACCGTGAACGGCGAACCGGTGGAGCTGCGCTTTGTGGGCGGACTGCTGGGACATTGGTCGGTATGGACCCATAGCGTTGTAAAACTGTACAACGAACTGCGTCCTTACCGGGACGGACGGCCCATCCCCGCGGAACTTCTGGCCCGGGGCATTGCCATCACGGACAGCAACGGCGTCTTTTTTGACGCAGCGCATCAATTTGCCGGCTGCATTCCCGGTGTGCACGAAGTGCTCCGCCGGCAGGGCATGATGCCCGGCATCTGGTGTCTGGACCCCGAGGAGACCCTCAGCGAGGGACAGGCGCAGGAGATTGACCGAATTTATGAAATGTATCCCGATTTGAACGATGATGCGTTCATCCGGGAACACCTGAAGGATTGGGACGAAGCATGATGAACAAGGAAGAACTGAAGCGCCGGGCCTTTGCTGCCATTGACGCCCACGCGCAGGAACTGATGGATTTCGGCCAGGACATTTTCTGTCACCCGGAGCTTGGCTACAAGGAGACGCGCACTGCCGAAAAGGTTTTGCAGGCCTTTGCCAAGCTGGGCATTTCCGAAACCACACGGCCGGCGCTCACCGGTGTGAAAGGCTGGCTTTTTCAAAAGGGCGGGCCGCGCGTTGCGGTGATGGGTGAGCTGGACGCGGTTCTGAGCGACCAGCATCCCCTGGCGGACAAGTGCACAGGCGCTGCCCACGCCTGTGGCCATCACGCGCAGCTGTCGGCTCTTCTGGGCTGTGCGTTCGGGCTGCGGGCCGTTGAGGACGCCCTGTGCGGGGACGTATGCCTTATGGCGACGCCCGCGGAAGAATGCGTGGAGATCGGCTGGCGCTCGCAGCTTCTTGCAGAGGGAAAAATACAGTATCTGGGCGGCAAGCAGCAGATGATTGCAGAGGGAGCCTTCGACGATGTGGACATGGCCATGATGGTCCACGCGGAGTCCGACGCGCCCCAGCCGCGGACCATTGTGTCCAGTGCATCCAGCTGCTTTGTGAGCAAAGAAGTGCGTTTTTTGGGCCGGGAAGCCCATGCAGGCGGCGCCCCCTGGGACGGGGTCAATGCCCTGAACGCAGCGACACTGGCCATCACCGCCATCCACGCCAACCGGGAGACCTTCCGGGATCAGGACCAGGTGCGCGTTCACCCCATTCTCACCAAGGGCGGCGACCTGGTCAACGTGGTGCCTGCAGAGGTCCACATGGAAAGCTATGTGCGCGCCGCGAACATCGACGCCATGCAGGCCGCCAACGCCAAGGTGAACCGCGCCATTCGGGGCGCGGCATACGCCGTGGGCGCGCAGGTGGAAATCTGCGACCGGGCGGGATATCTGCCCATGGAACAAAACAAAGAGCTGTCCGAGCTGTTTGCAGCCAATGCGGCCCTGATTCCGGGCCTTGCGGTGGAGCGCGGCCTGCCTTTCTGCGGCAGCACCGATGTGGGCGATGTGTCTTATCTTCTGCCGGTGATTCAGCCCACGGTGAGCGGCTTTTCCGGCCCGCTGCACAGCAGGGATTTTTCCGTTGCAGACCAGGCGCTGGCCTATCTTGTGCCCGCCAAGCTGATGTGTGCAACCGTGATCGACCTTCTGGCCGAGGACGGAGCTCAGGCACGCCGGGTGATGGAACAGAGCCCCCGCCGAACCAAAGAAGACTATCAGAAACTGTGGAATGATCTTCTGTCCTCCTGACCCTTTGACTGGCAGGTGTTGTTTATGTTGAAAATCGGTTTGGTCGGCGCGGACAGTTACCACGCGCAGGCCTTTGCAAGACTGGCCAATCTGCCGGTCAGCGCAGGCGGCGCAGGGCTTCCTGCCCGGGTGACCGCCCTTTGGGGTGAACATTCGGACCGCGCCCGCGCCCTGGCGCTTGAGGCCGGAATTCCCGAAATTGTCCGCGACCCGCTGGACCTGGTGGGGCGGGTGGACGCCGTGATGATTCTGCTGCGCCATGGCTCGCTTCACTTCCAGGCGGCCGAGCCCTTTCTTCGTGCCGGCATCCCCACCTGGGTGGACAAGCCCTTTGTGCTTGAACCGGAACAGGCGGCCAAGCTGATTCGCCTGGCCGATGAGCACGGCGCTCTGCTGGCCGGAGGCTCTCTGTGCAAATACTGCCCGGACGTGCTGTGGCTGCGGGAGCGGTGCCGGACGCTGCGCAATTCCGAAGATCTTCTTTCGGCCAGTCTGAATTTTCCCGCATCCCTTGATTGCCCTTACGATGGTCTGGCCTTTTACAGCATTCACTCCATCGAAATGCTGCTGACCATTTTCGGGCCCGGAATTTGCAGTGTCAAAGCGGATGTGACGGGAAAGACCGTGGTGGCTCTGTTCAAATACGCCGACTTCAGCGTCTGCGTCAACTTTTCGCAGGTGGAGCAGTTTTACGGCACTCTGTACAGCTCCCGGGAAGTGATCGTGCGCCCCATCGACGCCTCGACCATCTACCGGCCCGGATTTGAAAAATTTGTGCAGGCAGTCCGCACAGGTGTTGCTCCCGAACCGGCGTCTTCCCTGCTGCGTCCGGTACAGGTTCTGAGCGCACTGCTCACAGCCGTTGAAACGGGCCGTGAAGCCTTTGTAAGCAATTAAGTCAGGACCCCCGGCTAAGCCGGGGGCTTGAGTAAGCCCTGGAAGGGCATAATA
>ERZ894220.32-NODE-32-length-172676-cov-15.8287_pt1 | contig 172676 bp, 179 predicted proteins | sample MGYA00380292_ERZ894220 | MGnify/ENA primary metagenome ERZ894220 (study PRJEB32331, sample SAMN06328446) | human gut metagenome | biome: human gut microbiome; feature: stool | host: Homo sapiens | collected 2014-12-05 ... | reverse complement strand
CTAAACTTCCAAATCCGCCGGCAGACCGGGCCCGGCCAGAATTTCGGGAATGGTGGTCATTTTGTTGCGCCCAAAGTCGTAAAACCCTTTCAGACGGCGGAAATCAACGGGACCACCCTCGGTTTCCTCACCCTCGTAAATCCATTCCAGATAGGTGTACCAGGGCGCGTTGAAAATTTCCATCATCACTTCCAGCGCGGGGTTTGCCTTGAGCAGCGTCGTCATGGCCGCAATGGTGTAACAGTCCGGGTTGTCCTGGTCCTCTTTGCTGTCCTCGATGGAAACCAGCTGCCATCCGTTCATCTCCCGAAAGGGCTCCGTCCGAAAGCAGTAAGCCACCGGCACCCCCTGCAAAATCTTTTTGGTCACGATAAAAGCGCCCCAATCGCCGTTGTCGATTTTCATAAGCTGCCTCCTATCGTTTCCAGGGCCAGACAAAGCCCCGCTTTTTCGGTGTCTCCGGCTGCGCCGGTTCCTCTTGCGGTACTTGCGCCGCCAGCGCCGCCTTCTCGGCCAGTGCCTGCCGGTCCTCTTCGCTCAGCGGCACTTCAATCACCCGTGGGTCCGACAACTCCCGCCGCAGAGATTCCCCGAAGTCCTCCGCCTCGTCCGGCGCAACGGTCAGCATTTTCAGAAACTCCGTAAACGAGGCCGCCACATAGCTGGTGTCCGGCTCGAACTCACCCGAGTTCTCCTTGTCCAGCACGCACACACAGGGATGCTGGGGGTCTTTCCGGTAGTCCAGACACAGAAAGCACTCCGCGAACAGCTCCCCGATGGGCGCCAGCTTTACGCCCCGGTCCTCGGGGTCGTCGGTCAAAAACTCTCCGATCTGCATATCCATGACCATCAGATCGTACCAGCCTTCGTCTCGCTCTTTGTAATCTTCCAAAACACAGAAAAAACGCAGCAGCGCGTGCCAGTACCCGTTCACTTCAAAGCTTTTTTCCACGGGTTCCACGCCGTTGTATTTCATTAAAAACTGCCGGTAGTCTTCCGGGAAACGAAGTTCCCAAAACTTCTCATATCTCTGTACCCGCTCCTCCTTTGGCAGAGGATAAAGGATGGTCTCGCCTTTCAAATGCAGCATAAGGGGGTCTCCTAAACTTCCAAATCCGCCGGCAGACCGGGCCCGGCCAGAATTTCGGGAATGGTGGTCATTTTGTTGCGCCCAAAGTCGTAAAACCCTTTCAGACGGCGGAAATCAACGGGACCACCCTCGGTTTCCTCACCCTCGTAAATCCATTCCAGATAGGTGTACCAGGGCGCGTTGAAAATTTCCATCATCACTTCCAGCGCGGGGTTTGCCTTGAGCAGCGTCGTCATGGCCGCAATGGTGTAACAGTCCGGGTTGTCCTGGTCCTCTTTGCTGTCCTCGATGGAAACCAGCTGCCATCCGTTCATCTCCCGAAAGGGCTCCGTCCGAAAGCAGTAAGCCACCGGCACCCCCTGCAAAATCTTTTTGGTCACGATAAAAGCGCCCCAATCACCGTTGTCAATTTTTTTCATAGTGAATCTCCTTTCTTCAATTTATATCGTGCTTTCTTCCTCTGTTAGATCGAGGAAGTTCCAATTGAAAGTTATCCGGGTCATATTCCCCTGCGCGAAATTCTTCCAAAGAAATCAACCGTTTTCGGTACTTCTCGAAAACACTATGATAAGACCGTCCTGATTTGTGCCCTATATCAACCACTCCATTTGCCGGCTGGCCCGGCTTCCAAGGAATGACCTCACCTGTATTGGGGTCACGAAGGATTCCATCACTGCCCACATCACGCCAATAAAGAAACTCGCGCATCCGATCTTTTGCTTTTCCTTTCACCCCCACTCTTCCATAGGGGTTCCCGTTTCGAATATAGGGCCCATTCACCAAAGGTTCCAGCAGCTCTGCTTTCGGCAGAAAGTCAGCCGAGTTACTTCCAGTATCTTCCAAATCATTTGCAATGTCAAGAGCCTGGCCGGGATATCGGTACCTGAGCAGGTCTTCCAGGCCCCTCATGGCCAGGTTCTGTACCAGATTGCCGCCTTGTTGTTCCAGAAGGGTCCAGCCGATCTCGTCCGCGCTCATCCCCTGCTGCACGCCCCGGGCGATGGTTTCCGAAGACCCGATCAGCAGGTCCGATGCGCTTTGTCCCATCAGCGAAGTGAAAAAAGCCCCTCCGGGGATACCGGCCAGCGGATAAAGCACGCGCTGGGCGCCCCACTCTGCCAAACGCCCCGGAAACGCGTACCAAAGGAGGTTCCCCGCAAACGCACCGGAGCCGTATCCCAAAGGTGACTGCTGCGCCGCCATGTCCGAGATGGCCCAGTTGTCCTCGACGCGCTGCGCCTCCTGCCCACTGCCCAAAAACTCCCTGCCGAGATAGATTGAGCTTTCGGGCAGCGAGGCCAGCGTGTGGTCAAAGCCCAAAACAGCGGCGTCCAGGTCTGTGCCGGTTTTGGCCTCGGTCAGGCGGTACAGCAGCGCGGCCGTGTACAGCTCGCTGTCCGGGGAAAAGTGATTCAGAATAAACTCCCGCAGCTCCCGCTCATATGCTTCCGTGCCCGGCATCAGCCCGGACATGGTTTTGTTCATTTCCCGGCGCATTCCGGGCTGATCCAGCATTTCTTCCAGCTCCTGCTGCGTGGACCGTCTGGTTTGCTGCCAAAGGTTCTGCGCCTTTTCCTGCGCGATCGCTTTCCATTCGCCGTCTGACGTGAAGTCTGTGGCCAAAATCTGCTCCAGACTCAGGTATTCGGCCAGCGTGTCTTCGGCCTGATTGCGCAGCACCGCCTGCACCTGATTGAGGGCGTGGACCTCGTCCAAACTCAGCCGGCCGTACTCCTCGGGAGTGATGTCGTCGTAATCTTTGCACAGGATCTCGTAGTTGGCCGACCCTCGGAAGGGCTCCAGAATCTCCCGGCGCTGCCGCTGCACCGCTTCCATGCCCTCCGGGCCCAGAAACGCTTCCATGGCCGCCTGCTTGTCGTCCTGTACGGAGTCGGACAGCTCGCTGTACTGCTCTTGCAGCGCGTTTAAATGCTGCTTCCACTCGCTCTCGCGCACTTCGTAGTCCCGGGGATCGTCCGGGTCATAAATCGGCACCGGATCATTGTAGAGATTATGCAGTTTTTCCTGCGCTTCCCACAATTCAATCCGGCGCGGGTCATCCGGATCGATCGCAAAGGGTTCGTTCTCATCGTCCACGATCGATGTAAGGCCGGATTTCTCTTCCTCTCCTGCACCGAACAGCACGGAGTTGATCGCTTCTACAACGACCGGCACTTTCCTGGTCGCCCGCTCATAAATCTTCTGCTGGGGGTTTTTCGTGTTCACCAGCTGCCCCACCCGGGATTCATCGAACAGAAACGGCTCCAGCTTCCCGGCGAAATCCGCCAGCGCCTGCCCAGTCTGCAGATTCATCGCAACGGCCGGGTCCATCGACGTTGTCAGCTCTTCCAGCCAGGTCCTGCCCGTGGGGGCTTTTGCGTCTTTGCGTTCCCACAGCCATTCGCCGGCGTTCGCCAGCGCCTGCCCGGCCTGCAGATTCATCACAATGGCCGGGTCCGTCTGGTTTGCCCACCATTCGGTACCCGTCTGCCCCCTCTGGGTGCTGACTTCCTCCGCAAAGTCCCAAATCTCCGGCTGCTTTGTCCGGCGCTCTTCCTCCCGGACCGCCTGTCCCCTCTGGGCGCCGGCTTCCTCCGCAAAGTCCCAGATTTCCGGCTGCTTTGTCCGGCGCTCTTCCTCCCGGACCGCCTGCCCCCTCTGGGCGCTGACTTCCTCCGCAAAGTCCCAGATCTGCGGCTGTTTTTTCTGACTGAGCGCTGCACGCACCGGCTCAATCCAGGCAGCGATCAGGGATTGTCCTTCTTGTTTTCGGCGTTTTTTCGTGTCCCATCGTTCCATGGCCCGCCCTCCTTTGCGAGCCAGTGTAAAATTTTCCAAAAGGGACAAACAAGGCGCCTCATGGGGCGCCGAGTGCCGCCGAAGCGGCGTTTATTTTTGTTCGAAATGCCGCAGCGCCGCGTTGTGCAGCCGGTACATGGTCTTGCGGTCCGGCTGGCGGCCCGGGTACAGCTGGGCCGTCACCTCGGGCCAGGTCATGCGGCGGCCCAGCCGGAAGTCCGTGTACCGCAGCCGCAGCACCTCCCGCTCCAGCGGGTCCTCCACCCGGGCGATGGCCCGGTCCACCGCGCGCAGAAACCGCCGGTTGGTCTGATAGTCCCGGTCGGCTTCGGCCTCGTCCTCGTCGGTGCGGTCCTCGATGCTGCGGTTGGCCCGCCAGAACCGCTCGTACTGTTCCAGATCCTGCCGGTTCACCTGCTCACCTTCCTCTCCATGCACACCGGCAATACACACACCGGAATGCCGTCCCGCTGCCAGGGGCACCGCTCTTTCGGGCACCGCCGGGCCAGCTCCTCGTTCGTGGGCGGGGTGCACCGCCGCAAAGTCCGCACCAGACGCCGCCGGTACTCAATCTTCTGCATCTTCTCCATCTTCCTCTCCTTTCTGTGGCAGATGAAACACCGGCACGGGCCGGGCCCCCAGCTGGGGCCGCAGCCGCATGGCCGCCTGCCACACGTCCGCCGCTGTGGGCGGATACTTGTTCTCCCGCATCAAAAGCGTCAGCGCCCGGCCCGCGTCCTCGTAGCGAAGGTCCGCCAGCGCCGCCGCCCACAGGGCCGTGGCCGCCCGCACCGTGCCCTCGTCCGCGCCTTTGTAGAACCCCGGCCACGCCGCACGGATGGCCGCCATCAGCTTTTTCACTTCCTGTTTTGTCATACGTCCTCCCGCAAAAATGGATTCTGCCCGCCCGGTTCCTTTCGCTCCCAGCTGCGCACAAGGGCCTTCCAGTCCCGCACGGAATTGCTGCCCAGCCGCCAGCCGTTGGCTTCGTAGTAGTCCACAAACTTGTCCGGGTCCACCCGGTTGTTTCGCTGTGTGCAGTACTCCCGCACCTGCTGGGGCGTGGGCGGTACAAACACCACATCCTTCTCCTTCTTCTTTTCCTTCGCCTTCTCCTTTTCCTTCTCCTTGGGGGGCGTTCGGTACCGTTCGGTTTTCGGCCGCCCGCCCAGCGCCCCGTTGCGCCGGTTCCGCTCGCATTTTTCCTCGTAGGAACGCACATCCCGGTCGATCTGCTGGCGCATGGAGGGAAACACGAACCGCTCGTTGCCGCACAGCTCGCCCACTTCATCGCCGGCGCTGTACCGCAAAAGCGCCCGGAACAGCCGCCCGCACTCTTCGTCGGTCAGCGGCTCCATGGCCTCCAGATAGCTGTGGTAGGCCTGAAAAAACGCCCGCGCCATGCCGCTCCCCCCTTCATGCCAGCGCCGAGGGGCAGTGCTCGCAGGCCACCACCCGGCCCCCTTCGTCGGTGAAATACCGCTCTCCCTGATACACCGGCGCGCCGCAGGCCGGGCACACGAACTCCGGCCTTGCCGCCGCCACCGGGTCAAAGGCTGGCCGCCGCCCCCAAATTTCTTCCCAGTTGTTGCTCAGAGCTATCGCCTCCCTGCATTTTTGTCGCTTTATGCAACTCTATGCCCCAAGGATACCCCCTTTTGCCCCGCTTGTCAATAGCATCTTGCAACTTTTATTTCCCATAATGCAACTTTCAGGGTACAAAAAAGCCCTGACGAGCGGTCAGGGCAGCACGTGATGGCGGATGTAGGCGAAGGTGGCGTCCTCCCCCTGATCCTTGAGCATGGTGAGCAGCTGTTCCAGAAGCTGCTGGGTTTCGGGGTGGATGAGGTAGTGGTCCTTCGAGCGCATGTAGTAGTCGTAGGCGGCGCGGTCGGTGTAGGCGTCCCGCAGATAGGTTTTGCTGGCGGCCATGCGGTCGCAGAGCATTTCGACCACGTATTTTTTGGGCATGGGCATGCCGGACATGGCGTGGTCGCCGTGGGGCGCGTAGTCGATCCAGTATTCCAGATGGTGCCGGTTGCGTCCCTTGTGGTGGAGCCATGCGGCACTGTAGCCCAGGGTTTCGCGCTCGGCCTCGTTGGGGCTGCGGGAGCCCTGATAGAAGCGTGCGCCGGGTAAAAACTCCACGGGGGAGAACTTGGAAAGGTCGTGGGTGATGCCCTGCCAGTACAGCCCCACCCGGAAACAGTGGCGCAGAACAAGGCGTTTGTGGTGGCAGATGGTGCGCAGATGTGCCAGCGGATGCAAGAGGACCGCCTCCTTGTGGTAAATGCTTTCCTTTTATTGTATCGCAAAAGGCCCGGTTTTGACAACCGAACAAAAAAGCGGCGGCGCACAGCGCCGCCGCCCGGGGTTTTCTCACATGGTTTTGCCCTCGCCGCACAGGCCCTCGAAGTCCCGGCGGAAGGCGTCCACGGCCGCGTTCACCGCGTCCAGCTTCAAAAACGCCTCCATCACGTCCGGGGACACCGTGGCCGCGCCCACGCCGTACTCGGCCAGCTCCAGCACCTGCTGGCAGTTTTTGAAGCTGGCGGCCAGCACCTGGGTCTCGAGGCCGTTTTTCTGGAAGATGTCGTGGATGTCCTTGGCCGCCTTGATGCCGTTGGCGCCCAGGTTGTCGATGCGGTTCACGTAGGGGGCCGCGTATTTCGCGCCCGCTTTGGCCGCAAGATAGGCCTGCATCTGGGTGTAGATGGCCGTGGCGGTGACGTTGCAGCCCGCGTCCGCCAGCAGCTTGATGGCCTTGAGGCCCTCGCGGGTGACGGGCACCTTCACGAAGGTGTTCTCGCCCAGGGCCGCGCGGATGCGCCCGGCCTCGGCCACCATCTCCTCGGCGGTCTGGCTGAGCACCTGCACGTGCAATTCGCCCTCGGCGCCCAGGAAGGCGCGGATCTCGCCCAGGACCTCGTAGGGGTCGCGGCCCGCCTTGGCCAGAATGGAGGGGTTGGTGGTCACGCCGTCCACGGGAAAATACTCGTACAGCTGTTTGATTTTGTCGATGTGTGCGTCGTCAATGATGAGTTTCATTTGTCAGAACTTCCTTTCTTATCCGATGGCGTTTTCAATCTCAGCCAGGGCGATGTCCATGGCCTTTTTCGTGTCGGGGTCCTTGCCGAACAGGCCGCTGGTGCCCAGAATGAACACCTCGGCCCCGGCCTCGTACAGCGCCTTGTAGTAGCGCTCGTTGCAGCAGCCGTCCACCGCGATGTCGTAGCGGTAGCCGTGCTGTTCCTTCCACTGTTTTGCCTGGCGGATCTTGGCCAGGCTGTTCTCGATGAAGGGCTGGCCCGCGAACCCGGGGTCCACGGTCATAATCAGCAGCCGGTCGATCTGGTCGATGTAGGGTTCCACCACGTCCAGCCGGGCCGAGGGGTTGATGAAGAACCCCACCTTGCGGTTCGCGCCGTGAATCTGGCGGATGAGCCGGTAGGTCTGGCGCTCCACCACTTCCGGCGGCATGGTGATGATCTCGGCGCCGCTGTCCATGCACAGCCCGACCAGCTCGGCGTCGATGTTGTCCACGTAGAGGTGCACTTCCTGGGGCACGCGGGAGATGCCGTGGATGGCCTGCACAAAGCAGGGCGCCAGGGACATGTTTTTGCAGTAATGCCAGTCGATGATGTCCACGTGGTAGAAGTCGGCCCTCTCATCCAGAATGCCGATTTCCCGCTGAATGTTCAAAAGGTCCATGCACATCAGCGAGGGGGAAAATTTCACGTTCATGGTTCAGCCTCCGATCTGGGCCGCAAAGCCCGCCTGCAAAAACACCTGCTGCATGGGTTCCACTTCTTCGGGCTTCATGTTGGGGTCGTCGGCGTACTCATATTCCAGCCCCAGCGCCTCCCACTTGCCCAGGCCCATCTGATGAAAGGGCAGCAGATGCACCGTGTTCACGCCGATGTCCTGCAGCAGGGGCACGTACTGCCGGGCAATTTCCACCGAGTGGTTGAACCGGGGAATCACCGGAATGCGCGCCACCACCTGCTTGCCGCTGCGCACCGCCCGGCGCATGTTGTCCAGAATGGGCTCGTTGGGCACGCCGGTCATCTCCTTGTGGCGGGCCGAGTCCGGGTGCTTGCAGTCCATGTATAAAAGGTCGATGTAGGGCAGAAAATCCTCAAAATGGTCCACATAGCCCGTGGTCTCCACCGTGGTGTGCAGGCCCGCTGCCTTGAACGCGCGCAGCAGCGCCAGAGCAAAGTCGTGCTGGTACAAAGGCTCGCCGCCGGACAGGGTGACCCCGCCGCCGGAGCGCTCGTAAAAGGCCTTGTCCTGCAACACCACGTCCAGCACCTGCTCCACGGTATACTTTTCGCCCTGAGCCGTCAGCGCGTGGGTGGGGCAGGCCGCCACACAGGCCAGACAGCCCCGGCACTTTTCCCGGTCCATGTGCAGAGTGGTGCCCTCCAGCCGCAGCCCGCCCTCGGGACAGGCGGCCACGCAGGACCCGCAGCCCGCGCACAGCTTGGGCGTGTGCAGAAGCTCCGTGACCGTGCTTTTGGACTCGGGGTTTGCGCACCAGCGGCAGTCCAGGGGACAGCCCTTCAAAAACACGGTGGTGCGGATGCCCGGCCCGTCGTGGATGGAAAATTTCTGAATGTTGAAAACGGTTCCTTCCATGGGGCACCTCACAGCACGTGCTCGGTGCGGGCGATGATGTCGTTCTGGGTCTCGGTGGACAGCACGTTGAAGAAGGCGCTGTACCCCGCCACCCGCACGATCAGGTCCCGGTGCTTTTCGGGGTGCTTCTGGGCGTCCAGCAGCACGTCCCGGGACACTACATTGTATTGTACATGATAACCATGGAGCATGTCAAAGAAGGTGCGCAGCAAAAGAATCAGTTTTTCCACGTCCCGCTCCTGGGCCAGAGAGGTGGGCGCCAGCTTCTGGTTCAGCAGCACGCCGCCGTTGAGCTTGAGGGTGGGCAGCTTTGCCACGGATTTGAACACCGCCGTGGGGCCGTGCACGTCCACCGCATGGGAGGGCGAGCAGCCCTCGGCCAGGGGTTCGCCCTTGCCGCGTCCGTCGGGGGTGGCGCACAGCTGGGCGCCCTGGGGCACGTTGGCCGAGATGGACGAGGTGCCCGGGAAGTACCCGCCGCCGATGGGGCCCCGGCCGTAGCGGGTGTTGTGGTAGTGGGCGATCTCGTCGATGAACACGCTGTAAGCGTCGGCGGTGAGGGTGTCCACGTAGTCGTCGTCGTTGCCGAACTTGGGCGCCTCGTGCACCAGCATCTGGCGGATGCGCCAGCCCTCTTCGCCCTCGAAATCGGTCATCAGGGCGTGCCACAGCTGGTGGGTGGTCAGGCGCTTTTCCTCAAACACCAGTTTTTTGATGGCCGCCAGGGAGTCGCCCAGGTTGGCGATGCCCACCTGCAGCGGCCCGATGAAGTCGTACACCGCGCCTCCCTCTTTGATGTGCTTGCCCCGGCCGATGCAGTCGTCCACAAAGGCGGACAGCAGGGAGTCGGGCACTTCCTGCTCCAGGGCCAGGTCGGCGCAGTTGTCCAGCGCCACGCTGATGGGCGTGAAGTGCTTCACCGCGTCCTCCCAGGCCTGCCAGACCTGGTCGAAGCTGGTCATGTCCTCAAAGCAGGTGTCGGTGTCCCACACCCGCTGGCCGCTGGTCACGTCCACGCCCTTGTTCAAGGCGATCATCAGGATGCGGGGGAAGTTCAAAAAGTTCATGCCCGAGCAGCGCACCCCGAATTTGCCGGGGATGGACACCTCGATGCAGCCGATGGAGCTGTAGTTGTAGGCGTCCTCTTTGGACACGCCCTTGTCCAGGAACTGGGGAATGATGATCTCGTCGTTGTTGAAGCTGGGCATGCCGAATCCCAGCTTGATGCACTCGATGCACTCTTTCATGAACGCGTCGCTGACGCCCGGATGATATCGCACCGACAGGTTGGGCTGGGTCAGCTTCAACTGGGCCACCGAGCGCAGCACCAGAAAGGACAGCTGGTTCACCGCGTCCTTGCCGTCCACGGTCTGACCGCCGATGCACACGTTCTGATACAGCGGGCTGCCCGCGGAGAACTTGGTGTGGGCGTTGCTGCGGATTTTGTTGATGGTGAAGGTTTTCAGCCACAGGTTTTCCAGAAGCTCCATGGCCTTGGCGTCGTCCAGCCGGCCGGCCTCTACGTCCGCCTTGTAGTAGGGGTACATGAACTGGTCGAACCGCCCGAAGGACAGGGAGTGCCCGCTGGATTCAATCTGCAGAATCAGGTGCAAAAACCACACGCTCTGCACCGCTTCCCAGAAGGTCTCGGCGGGGTGTTCCGGCACCCGGCGGCAGTTGCGGGCGATGGCGCGCAGCTCCTCGGCCCGGGCGGGGTCTTTTTCATCCGCGGCCATGCGGTCGGCCAGATCGGCGTACCGGTGGGCAAAGTCCACGCAGGCGTCCAGCAGAATCAGCATGGCGTCGTAGAAATACACTTTTTTCAGGTCCCGGTAGTCGCTGTAGTCCAGCTTTGCCTTGGCCTCCAGCACTTCCTGTTTCACGCCGGCCATGCCCTTTTTCAGCAGTTTTTCATAGCTGGGGGCCAGATGGGCGTCCCCGGCGGTGATGTTGCCCTCCACCTTGATGATGCCCAGATCGTAGCACTGGCGCTCGGCCGGGGGCATCAGGGCCAGAGCCTTGTCCTGCAGGGTGATGCCCTGCCAGAACGGCGCCATGTCCCGCAGAATCTGCTTGTTCTCCTCGGTGATGGTAAACCGGTCGCCGTTGCGCTTTTCCCACATGTCCAGTTCGTCGATCACCCAGCCGATGGCGTACTCGGGGAAGATGGGCGCGGCCCGGTTGGTGCTGGCCTGATTGCCCGCCAGCAGGGTGCCGTCCTCGAGGAAGATGGTCATGTTCTCCAGCGTGTTGCGGATGGCGTAAGCCCGCTTTAAAATGCTGGGTTTGTCCCGGTGCTCCTTGTAGGCCTGGGTGGTGTACACCGCCCGCTCCACGCACACCTGGGGCGTGATGTTCAAAAGGGTTTCCTTCATGGCCGCAATGCGGGCCGTGGGTTCTCCGAAATAGCTCATGTTTTTTTAAACTCCTTCCTCAAACAGCATGGCAGCGCCGATGATGCCGTTGTCCCCGCCCAGCTGCGCCGGGCGGATGTCGATGGTCTGGCCTTCCTGATGGTTGAAGCCGTCCACCTTGCGGCGGATGGCGCGGAAAAAGGGCTCGCCCAGATTGGTCAGCCCGCCGCCGCACACGTTGCAGCGGATGTTGAACGCCATGAACAGATTGTACAGATACACGGCGATGTAGGTGGTCATCTGGTCCATCATCTCCAGCGCCAGCTCGTCGCCCTTGTCCGCGGCTTCGGCCAGATGGCGGCTGGTCAGCTGCCGGGGATCTTCGGCCATGTCCCGCATCAGGGTGGGCTGGCCCTGTTCCATGCGGCGGCGCACGTGGCGCATCACCATCAGTCCGCTGGCGTAGCTCATGATGCAGCCCCGGTTTCCGCAGCCGCACAAAACGCCCTCGCCGGGGGTCACCAGCATGTGGCCCGACTCGCCGGCCCCGCCGTAACTGCCCCGGAACAGCTTTCCGTCGATGATGAACCCGCTGCCGATGCCCGTGCTCAGGGCCGTGTACAGCATGTGGCGCTCGCCTTTGCCCGCGCCCAGCCGGTGCTCAGCCAGCCCCGCCAGATTGGTGTCGTTGTCCACCAGCACTTTCACGCCCGGGAACCGCGCTTCCAGAAGCTGCCGGGCCGGGTAGTCGCGGATGCGGTCGATGCTCCCCGAGGAGATCACCACGCCCCGCTCGAAATCCACGTAGGACGGCATTCCCACGCCGATGCCCGTCAGCTGCTCGGGCTCCACGCCCTGGCGGCTCAGCAGAATCCTCGCTTCCCGCTCCAGCTTGTCGGTCAGCTGTTCGGGTGTCACATCCTCGGGCATGGCTGTGCGCAGCCGCGCCTTTACCTCGCACGTCTCGTCCAGCAGGCCGTACAGCACTTTTGTGCCGCCCACGTCAATGCCCAGTCGGTACTTCTCCATGAAAATGCCCCCTTTCGCTGTTTTCAGTGTACCGCTAAAACTTGGAATTGTCAATGAAATTGCAAGAAATTAGCCGTATATTTCCAAGTTTTTGTCCTAATTCCAAGTTTTTGCTTCCATTTTTTTGAAAAAAACTTGTAATTGGACCAAAACAGGCTATAATAAAGGTACAAAGGGGGCGGCGGCATGACGGCGGAAAATATTCTGGAGCGGCGCAACCGGCTGGTGGAGCAGGTGCGCAAGAACGGGCGGGTGTCCACCCAGGAGGCCAGCGTGCAGTTCGGCGTGTCGCTGGAGACCATCCGGCAGGACTTTTTGTATCTGGAGCAGCGGCACATATTAAAGAAGGTGCACGGAGGCGCGGTGGCCTGGGAGCGGGCGACCGTGGAACCGCTGCGCAAGCGCCGCACGGAGAACGAGGCGGCCAAGGCGTGCATTGCCCGGCGGGCGCTTTCGTACGTGTCCGCGGGAGACACGGTGGGCCTGGACATGGGCAGCACGGTGGCGGCCCTGGCGGACCTGCTGGCGACGGGACAGGGAAACCTGATTGTGACCAATTCCCTGCTGGCGCTGGAAAAGCTGACCGATTCGGCCAACCGGGTGTATTGCCTGGGGGGCGAGTACAGCGCCCACGACATGGCCTTTCAGGGCGAGCAGGCGGTGAGCGCCTTAAAGAAACTGCGTCTGGACGTAAGTTTTCTGGGCACCAGCGGCGTGCAGGGGCGCGGCGGCATCTGCTCCACGGGCTTTCACGACATTCCCGTGAAGCAGGAGTTCATTCACCGCAGCCGGCGCACGGTGGTGCTGGCGGACTCCAGCAAGTTTTCGTCGGCGTCGCTGGTGGAAGTGGCGGACTGGACCCAGGTGGACACGCTGATCACGGACAGCGGCATCGACCCGGAGCAGGCCCGGCAGCTTTCGGAGAAGCTGGAACTGGTGATTGCGGACGAAAGCTGAAAAAGGGGTTGTAATTTTTACCAATTTTGTATATGATGAGAAAAAGAACCGTCGAAGGAGGCTTTTTGCAATGGATATGACCGCGTTTTTCAAACTGAACTACGGCCTGTATGTAATCTCCGCCATGGACGGCACCCACGCCGCGGGGTGCGTGGTGAACACCCTGACCCAGGTGACGGCGGAGCCCGCCCGGGTGACGGTGGCGGTGAACAAGGGCAACGCCACGGCCGAGGCCATCCGCAATGCGGGGTACTTTGCCGCGTCGGTGCTCACGGAAGACATTCCCATGGACACCATCAGCCTGTTCGGCTTCCGCTCCAGCCGGGAAGTGGACAAATTCGCCCAGGTCTCCTATGGGGTGGACGACCACGGCACGCCCTATTTGAACGAAGGGGTGAACGCCCGCTTTGCCTGCAAAGTGCTGGAGTGCTGGGACGTGGGCACGCACCTGCTGTTCCTGGCCGAAGTCACGGACTGCGAAGTGCTTAGCAACGCCCGGTCCATGACCTATGCGTTCTACCACACGGTGCGCAAGGGCCTGACGCCGCCGAAGGCGTCCAGCTATCAGAAGACCCAGCCCAAGAGCACCGGGGGCTGGCGGTGCACGGTGTGCGGCTACATCTATGAAGGCGAAGAGCTTCCCGCAGACTTTGTGTGCCCGGTGTGCAAGCAGCCGGCCAGCGTATTTGAAAAGATCTGAACAAAAAACCGGAAGAGCAAGGCTCTTCCGGTTTTTTTCATCGGTTGACCGCGGGGTTGTCGGTGCGCTCCAAAATCCAGTCCACGCTGACGGAGTAAAAATCGGCCAGCGCGCACAAAAACGGGGGCGGCGGCATGTGCTGGCCGCTTTCGTAATAGGCGTACATGCGCTGGGAAACGCCCAGCGCCCGGCCCAGCTGTTCCTGGGTCAGGTCGTGGTCTTCCCGCATTTGCCGGATTCGTTTGTACTGCAATCTGCATCACCGAATCCAGTATAGTCAGAACAAATTGTTCTAATTGCATTTTAGAACAAATCATTCTAAAATAAAATTCGAAAGGAGGGTCGGTCATGATTCCACACGATTACGGTCTCATTGATGACGGTCTCGTGTATATTGCCGGCAACTGGGGGCTGGACTGCCCGGCTGCCAACGAGCTGGATGAAAACGGGCGTCCGTCGATCTGGCGGTGCGACGAATGCGATTACCTGATGTGCTGCGTTGAGGAAACGCCCCCGGAAAAATGTTTCAACTGCATGGATGACCATTGTCCCTGGGCCGTGGGCTATGCGCGCCGGAAGCGCATGGAAGAAGAAGCGCAAAAATAAGGCGTACCTGTGGTCATCCAACGCAGGGAAAATCAAAAAGAGCGGTCCCGATGGCGGGACCGCTCTTTTTGTTTGTCAAACTTCCGGGGTGCGGCCCGGTCGTTTGCTTATTCCTGCTCTTTGATGTTCTTCACGGCGTAAGCCTTCACCGCGGAAGCATCCTCTTCCACCGCATAGGCGCTGCTGGCCTCGGTGGCAAGGTCCTGATACTCCTGCTGGCGCATCAGGCTCACAATGGAGTCGTAATAGGTGGACTCAAACTCCGCGTCGTCCGCGTAGTTGGCCACACGCTGGTACACCATGGGGGCAGACAGGTCCACCTGCGCCATGGCGTAGCCCACTTCGTTGCTCTCCATGGCCGCGACCACGTCCTCAGAGAAATAGCCCTGGGTCTGCTCGCTGGAAAAACCGTCCATCTTCAGGCTGGACAGGGTGGTTTCCTCTTCGTAGTCCCGCCCGGCGGTCTCGCAGGCCTTTTTCACGGCCTCTTCGGCCAGGGTGTCAAAGTCGCCGCCCGCGTTCAGGCCGTCCGCCAGCTCCTGGGCGTAGCCGTTGATGGTCTCGCGGGCCTCGTCCGTCACCTGGTTGCCGTCGTTGTCGCTGACCGGCAGCGCCACGGACACAATGTGCGTGTAGTTTTCATCCATGTAGGCCTCGGCGTCCGCCGTGCTGATCTCGTCCTGCTCGGCCAGCCAGGCCTCGTACAGTTTCTGATACTTGACCTCGGCCATGTAGAACTTCTCGTAGGACTCGGCGCCGATGCCGTTGTCCTCGTACCACTCGCCGTAATAATCGTAGTTGGAAGCCGCTTCGCTCTGGGCGTTTTTCAGCTCGTCGCCCTCCAGCGTCAGGCCCTGGGCGTCAAACTCCCGGTTGATCCACACCCACCGGCGCAGATCTTCCAGCGTCTTCTCGTGCACCCAGTCCACCGCGTCCTGGCCGTCAATCTGGCCGTTTTTCACGGTCTGGTCTTCCTCCAGCTGGTTCTCGGCCTCGCTGTAGGCATTCAGCTGATACATTAAATACACGCCCGCCGGTATCTGCTCGCCGTCCACCGTCAGAACGTACTCCGGCGTGGTCAGCGTGCAGGCGCTCAGCGCCAGCGCAAACGCCGCGGCCAGCACAGCCGCGATCCCTTTTTTCAACTTCAACATCGTTCCCTCCTTGCGGAAATCGTACACTTCATTATAGCCCCCCGCCGCCGTCTTGGCAAGACGCGGCTTCGTCCATTTTGTCCAGCACCATGCGCAGAATGTCCAAAGGCTTTTCGCCCTTTTCCACCCGCACGGACAAATAGGGCTTGCCCGACGCATTCACCAAAAGCCGCCGCCCCATGGTCTGCAGCAGGGGTTTCAGCTTCGCCATGTCCAGATGGTCCGAATAGAGCAGCAGCGCGTCCCGGTTCTGGCCGATCTCGTACACGCCCAGCCGGGCCGCCTGCACCCGGATGAGGCTGATGTCCACCAGCCCCGCCACGCTGGCGGGCACGTCGCCGTACCGGTCGATCAGCTCGTCCAGCACGTCGGTGGCGTCGTCTCTGTTCTGAATGGCCGCAATGCGCTTGTACGCCTCGATGCGGCCGGCCGCGTCCTCGATGTACTTCTCGGGGATGTAGGCGTCCACGGTGATGTCAATGAGGCACTCGCTCTTGTCGGCCTTGATGGGCTCGCCCTTGGCCTGGGCGATGGCCTGGTTGAGCATTTTCACATAGAGATCGTAGCCCACGCTCTCCATGTGGCCGTGCTGGCTCTGGCCCAAAAGGTTGCCCGCGCCGCGGATCTGCAAATCCCGCATGGCGATGCGGAAGCCCGACCCGAAGCTGGTGAACTCCCGAATGGCGGACAGGCGCTTGGCCGCCACGTCCGTGAGCACCTTGCTGCGCCGGAAGGTGAAGTAGGCGTAGGCCTTGCGGCCCGACCGGCCCACCCGGCCCCGCAGCTGGTACAGCTGGGCCAGGCCCATGTGGTCCGCGTCCTCGATGATGAGGGTGTTGCAGTTGCGCACGTCCACCCCGGTCTCAATGAGGGTGGTGCACACCAGAATGTCGATTTCCCCGTCCAGCAGCTGCTGCCACACCCGCGACAGCGCCGCCTCGTCCATGCGGCCGTGGGCCGTGGCAATGCGGGCCCCGGGCACAAGCTCGGCCAGATGGGCCGCGCACTTTTCCAGGGTGTCGATGCGGTTGTGAATGTAGTAGGCCTGACCGCCCCGGTCCAGTTCCCGGCGCAAAGCGTCCGCCAGAATGCCGTCGTCGTACTCCAGCACAAAGGTCTCCACAGGCCGCCGCTCCACGGGCGGCTCCTCGATGGTGCTCATGTCCCGCAACCCGCTCATGGCCATGTTCAGCGTGCGGGGAATGGGCGTGGCCGACAGGGTCAGCATGTCCACGCCGATGAAGGTCTCCTTCAGTTTTTCCTTGTGCTTGACGCCGAAGCGCTGCTCCTCGTCGATGATGACCAGCCCCAGGTCGTGGAACTTCACGTCTTTTTGCAGCAGCCGGTGGGTGCCCACCACAATGTCCACGGTGCCCGCGGCCAGCCCTTTTAAGGTGTCCTTGACCTGTTTCGGGGTGGCGAACCGGCTCAGCAGCCCCGCCTTCACCGGGAAGGCTTCCATGCGGGACAGAATGCCCGTGTAGTGCTGCCAGGCCAGAATGGTGGTTGGCACCAGAATGGCCACCTGCTTGCCGCCCATGATGCACTTGAAGGCCGCCCGCAGGGCCACCTCGGTTTTGCCCACGCCCACGTCGCCGCACAGCAGCCGGTCCATGGGACAGGGCTTTTCCATGTCTTTTTTGATCTCCGCCGCGCACGTCAGCTGGTCGGGGGTCTCGTCGTAGGCAAACCGGGCCTCGAAATCCCGCTGCCACTCCCCGTCCTCGGGGAAGGCGTAGCCCTTCGCCTGCTGGCGGCGGGCGTACAGCTCAATCAGCTCCTTGGCCATCTCCTGGGTGGCCTTGCGCACCCGGCTTTTCGTCTTGTTCCAGCTCTCGCCGCCGAGGCGCGACAGCTTCACGTTCTCGTTGTCCCCGGGGGCCGTGTACCGGCTCAATAAATCCAGCTGGGTCACGGGCACGTACAGGGTGTCGCCCTTTTCGTACCGGATTTTCAGATAATCCTTGACCACGCCCTGCAAATCCAGCCGCTGAATGCCCGCGTACAGGCCGATGCCGTGGTTCTGATGCACCACGTAGTCCCCGGGCTGAATGTCCGTCAGGCTGGCAAGGCCCTTGTTTTTGGCCTTGGCCTTTTTGGCGGGCTGCTGGCCCGGCCGCCGGCCCGTGAACACCGCGAACCGGGCAAAGGGATACTCGGCCCCGGCGGTCAGATGGCCTTCCAGCACCGCCACCGTGCCCGGGGGCACATCCGCGGGCGGGTTTGCGTAGGCCGTGGCCGAAAAGCCCGCCTTCTCCAGGTCCCGGGCCAGCGCCGCCGCGCTGCGCCTGGTGCCCGCCAGCACCGCCGCGCCGTACTTCTGCTCCAACAGGGGCTGCAGCTCGTCCACAAGGCCGCTCACCTCGCCCGACCAGGGCGGCAGGGCGTGGGCCGTGGCGCTCACCGTGTCCGCCAGACGCAGTTCCGGCAGCGTGCGGGCGAAGTTCTCGCAGGCCACCGTCCGGTGCTTTTCGGCCGCGTGCCACAAAAACGCCGGTTCTTCGTAAAATTTGTCCATGCCGGGGGCCAGAATGCCCTGCTCGAACAGGCCCTTCAGCTCCTCGGCAAACCTTGCTTCCAGCGCCCGGGCGCTCTCCCGGATGGCGCTGGGCTCGTTCAAAAACAGAATGGGGTCGTCCAGATACTCCAGCACCGTGGCCGGTTTTGGGTACCGCACCCCCAGATATTTGTCCATGGCCGAGGGCACGGCCCCGCCGTCCAGCAGGTTCAGATCCTCTTCCATGGCCTCTTCCAGCCGCCTGGCCGCCTGCCCCTTGGCCCGCGCCAGGGCCCCCCGCAGCCGGGCCGCGGCCTCGGCGGTGTCGCCGAACAGCACTTCCCGGGCCGGGGACAGGTACATTTTTTCCACCGGGTCCTCCCGGCGCTGGCTCACCAGGTCAAAGGTGTGGATGGTGTCCACCTCGTCCCCCCAGAACTCCAGCCGGCAGGGCTTTTCCATGTCCGGGGCGTAGATGTCCACAATGCCGCCCCGCACCGAGAACTGGCCCGGCCCGTCCACCTGGGGCCGCCGCTGGTACCCGGCGCCGAACAGCCGCTCCACCAGTTGGGAAGGAGCGATTTCCATGCCCGGCCGCACGGTGAGGGTGTTTTCACAAAACTCCGCCCGGGGCATGGTGTACTGCAGCAGGCCCTCCACCCCGGCGCACACGAACCGGGTCCGGCCGCCCACAATGTTGCCCAGCACCGACAGCCGCCGGTACTCGTACTCGTGGTTCAGCCCTTCCACGGGCCGCAGCACAAAGTCCCGGGCGCAGAACACCTCGGCCGCCTGCCCGAAGGTGCACGCGTCCTCGGCCATGCGGGTGGCCTCGGCCTCGCCCGCGCACACAAACAGCGCCGGTCGGCCCGTGTCCTCACACAGAGCGGCCATCAGATGCACCCGGGCCGCCGGGGGCATGCCGAACAAGGCCACCACGGCGGGGCCGTCCCCCGCCATGCCGGCCAAAAGTCGCTTGTATTCCGCCGTTCGTTTCAGCGGCTGTGTCAGCATATTCCTCGCCTCACACCAAAAGATAAAATCCGCCTGCGATCAACAGCCCCGCCAGCCCGATCACCCAGATCAGCGCCAGCGCAAAGGGCCCTTCCCGGTACAGAGGGTGCCGGCCCTCAGATGCCTTCATGTGCTTTGCGCCCGTCACCAGCGCCGCCGCCGCGCACCCGATGAGCACAACCGGCGCCGCGGTCGCGCCGCCAAGGCCCGCCAGCACCGCCAGCGCCGCTTCCAGATCCGCCTGGCTCTCGGGCGCGGCCGGGGCCAGCGCCAGCAGGGCCAGGGTGTACAAAGCCCACAAAAGCGGGCACAAAAACAGTTTCAGCGGTCTTGTAAAGCTTTTTTCCAGCAGCGCCTCGTTCCGGCACAAAGCAAACCGGGCCAGCGCACACCAGCTGGCCGCCGCGCCCAGCGCCCCCAAAACCGGGGCCAGGGCCAGCGCCCAGGCGCTGGGGCACAGCCCCACCCAGACGCACCCCGCCGCAAACAATCCCCCAAACGCCAAGAGAAACACGTCGTAACGTCGTTTTTTATCCATTGTATCGGCTCTGCGCAGCTTCAAACTGCCCTTTCATCATCATTTCCAGGGCGCCGGCCACATCGTCGAAGCGCCCTTCCATGGCCTTGCGCTCGTCCGCGGTCATGCGGCTCAGCACCCAGTCGGCCAGATCGTACTCGGGCCGGGGCTTTTCCCCCACCCCGATTTTCACCCGGGGAAAGTCCTGCCCCATGCGGGCAATGATGCTTTTCACCCCGTTGTGACCCCCGGCGGACCCGGTTTTCCGCAGCCGCAGTTTGCCCGGGGCCAGGCTGATGTCGTCAAACAGCACAATGACCCGCTCCGGGGGGATTTTGTAAAAGTCGGCGGCCTTGCCCACGGCCTGGCCGGACAGGTTCATGAAGGTCTGGGGTTTCAGCAACAGCACCTTGTGGCCGTCCGCTTCGCCGAGACCGCACAGCCCGTCGAATTTCGCCCGGTCCACCCGGATGCCCCAGCGCCCGGCCACGTGGTCCAGCGCGTCAAAGCCCGCGTTGTGGCGGGTGCCGGCGTACTGCTTGCCCGGGTTGCCCAGACCCGCGATCAGGTATTCCACCGTCGGTTTTTGAAAGAACATTATTTTCCCTGCTTTTTCTTTTGTTTTTCGATGAATTTTTCCAGTTTCTGCTTTGCCCAGCCCAGCTTGTTCTGCTGGCGGGCCCGGGCGATGCCCAGAGCGCCGGCGGGCACATCCTCGGTGATGGTGCTGCCCGCGGCGGTGTAAGCGCCGTCGCCCACGGTCACCGGGGCCACCAGGTTGGTGTTGCAGCCGATGAAGGCGTAGTCCCCGATGGTGTTGCGGTGCTTGGCCGCGCCGTCGTAGTTCACCGTGACCACGCCGCAGCCGAAGTTGCAGTACTTGCCCACGTCCGAGTCGCCCACATAGGTCAGGTGGGACACGCTGGTGCCCTCGCCGATGGTGGAGTTTTTCACTTCCACGAAATCGCCGATGTGCACGTTTTTGCAGATGTGGCTGTCGGGCCGCACGTGGACAAAGGGTCCGATGTTGGCCCCGTTGTCAATGACGCTGTTGTAGCCCTGGCTGGCGTTGAACTTTACGTTCTCGCCCACCGCCACGTTCTCCAGAAGGGAGTTCGGGCCGATGACGCTGCCGGCGCCGATTTTTGTCTCGCCCCGCAGGATGGTGCCGGGCAGGATCACCGCGCCGGGAGCGATCTCCACGCTCTCGTCGATCAGGATGCCGTCGGTCAGGCAGAACTCCACGCCCGCCTGCAAATGTTTTTCAATCACGGAAAGGGCGGCGGCGCGCCGCTCTTCCAGCTGCTGCATTGTCATGTAAAATCCCCGCTTTCCGAAAAAAGACTATACGAACCTATTTTACAATGAAACGGCTTTGGGCGCAAGGCGCTCGTGCAAATGTACCAAAATCTCCTCTTTTTTCTGAAAACGGGCGTGAAAAAGGGCCAAAAATCAGCCAATTCGCGGTAGCCAAAGCCGCGGCTTTTTGTTATAATATGGAGTACGAAAAGACAAAATGCTTTTCGTGTATTTATGTTTGGAGGTAGAGAATCTTGAGTCAGAAAAAGTACCTGTACCTGTTTTCCGAAGGAAACAAGGACATGCGCGAGATCCTGGGCGGCAAGGGCGCTAACCTTGCTGAGATGACCCGGGCCGGCATGCCGGTGCCCCAGGGCTTCACCATTTCCACGGAAGCCTGCACCCAGTACTACAAGGATGGCCGTCAGATCAACGACGAGATCATGGCCGACATCTATGCGTACATCGGAAAACTGGAAGAAATCGCCGGCAAGAAATTCGGCGACGTGAACAACCCCCTGCTGGTGTCCGTGCGCTCCGGCGCCCGCGCTTCCATGCCCGGCATGATGGACACCATTCTGAACCTGGGCCTGAACGACGAGAGCGTGGAAGGCCTGGCGAAACTGACCAGCAACCCCCGCTTTGCCTATGACTCCTACCGCCGCTTCGTGCAGATGTTCAGCGACGTGGTCATGGAGATGAGCAAATCCGACTTTGAAAAAATCATCGATGAGATGAAGGAAGCCAAGGGCGTGAAAGAGGACATCGATCTGGATGCCGACGACATGAAGGCCCTGGTTGTGAAGTTCAAAGCCCTGTACAAAGAGAAGATGGGCAAAGACTTCCCCTCCGACCCGAAAGAGCAACTCATCGAGGCGGTCAAGGCCGTGTTCCGCTCCTGGGACAACCCCCGCGCCAACGTGTACCGCCGCATGAACGAGATTCCCTACGACTGGGGCACCGCGGTCAACGTGCAGTGCATGGCCTTCGGCAACTCGGGCAACCGCTCGGGCACAGGCGTGGCCTTCACCCGCAACCCCGCCACCGGCGAGAAAGCCCTGTTCGGCGAGTACCTGATCAACGCCCAGGGCGAAGACGTGGTAGCCGGCATCCGCACCCCGTCCCCCATCTCCAAACTGCAGGAGGAAATGCCCGAAGTGTACGAGCAGTTCGCGGCCATTGCCCAGCGTCTGGAGAACCATTACAAAGACATGCAGGACATGGAGTTCACCATTGAGAACGGCAAGCTGTACATGCTGCAGACCCGCAACGGCAAGCGCACCGCGGCCGCGGCTCTGAAGATCGCCGTAGACCTGGTGGACGAAGGCATGATCGACGAGAAAGAGGCCGTTCTGCGCGTGGAGCCCAAGCAGCTGGACAGCCTGCTGCACCCGCAGTTTGACCCGGCTGCCCTGAAAGCGGCCCAGGTCATCGGCAAGGGCCTGGCGGCCTCTCCGGGCGCTGCCTGCGGCCAGGTGGTCTTCACTGCCGAGGACGCCAAAGAGTACGTGGAGAGCGGCAAAATGCCCAAAGTGGTTCTGGTGCGTCTGGAGACCAGCCCCGAGGACATCGAGGGCATGCAGGTTGCTCAGGGCATCCTGACCGTGCGCGGCGGCATGACCAGCCACGCGGCCGTTGTGGCCCGCGGCATGGGCACCTGCTGCGTGTCCGGCTGCGGCGAGATCGCCGTGGACTACGACGCCAAGTGCTTCACCCTGGCCGGCAAGACCTACAAAGAGGGCGACTGGATCTCCATTGACGGCTCCACCGGCAACATTTACGGCGAGGCCATTCCCACCACCGACGCCACCATCTCCGGCGACTTCGAGCGCTTTATGGAGTGGGCGGACGCGGCCCGCACCCTGAAGGTGTTCACCAACGCGGACAACCCCCGCGACGCACAGCAGGGCGTGGACTTCGGCGCCGAGGGCATCGGCCTGTGCCGCACCGAGCACATGTTCTTTGAGGCGGACCGCATCAAAGCCATGCGCGAGATGATCGTGGCCGAGGACGTGGAGGGCCGCAAGAAAGCCCTCGCGAAGATTCTGCCCTATCAGCAGGGCGACTTCGAAGCCATGTACAAGGTGATGGGCGACCGTCCCATGACCATCCGTTACCTGGATCCGCCTCTCCATGAGTTCCTGCCCACCAAACCCGCCGAGATCGAAGAGCTGGCGGCAGACCTGGGCGTCACCGTGGAGCATTTGAACAACGTCATCGCCAGCCTGCACGAGTTCAACCCCATGATGGGGCACCGCGGCTGCCGTCTGGCTGTCGCCTATCCGGAGATCGCCGAGATGCAGACCACCGCGGTCATCAACGCGGCCATCAACGTGCACAAGGAGACGGGCCTTTCCATCGTTCCCCACATCATGATTCCTCTGGTGGGCGAAGTGAAAGAGCTGAAGTTTGTCAAGGACGTGGTGGTCGCCACCGCCGACAAGCTGATCGCCGAGGCCGGCGTGGACATGAAGTATGAAGTGGGCACCATGATCGAGATCCCCCGCGCGGCTCTGACCGCGGACGAGATTGCCACCGAGGCGGAGTTCTTCTCCTTCGGCACCAACGATCTGACCCAGATGACCTTCGGCTTCAGCCGTGACGACGCAGGCAAGTTCCTGAACTACTACTACGACAATAAGGTGTACGAGTCCGATCCCTTTGCTCACCTGGACCAGAAGGGCGTGGGCAAACTGGTGGAGATGGCCGCGAAACTGGGCCGCGCCACCCGTCCGGACCTGGGCCTCGGCATCTGCGGCGAGCACGGCGGCGACCCCACAAGCGTGGAGTTCTGCCATCGTGTGGGCCTGGACTATGTGTCCTGCTCTCCCTTCCGCGTGCCCATCGCACGCCTGGCCGCCGCACAGGCTGCCATCAAGGAAAGCCGCAAATAAGCGTTTTCCCAAAGACCCCCGCACATCGGGGGTCTTTTTTTGTCCCGGCGGCCGCGCCTCTCTCGTGCCGCACAGCACGTCCCTCTTTAAAACATCGCCGCATCGCTTATTTCATCCATCCCAAGCCGCGTATCCCCTGCCGTTCCGGCAGTATTTCGGTTTGCGTTTTCCACTTTCTTGGCACAAACGATTGCGAATTGCATGCGGATATGAGATAATGGGGGCCGGTATCCTGTCTGCCGGCTCGCAACCGTATTGCGGCGGTGGCAAAACGAATTTTAGGGGAAGGATGACGGAATCATGATCGCGGTTGGAATCGTTTACTTGTCCTTTGCGGCACTTGTGCTGTACGGCATTCAGATTCGCGGTACGCTTGCGGAAGGGGAATACCCCACTGGGGAAATGAATCTTTTGCGCGGACTTTTTGCCCTGGAAATCATCGTCGGGCATTGTGTCCGGCAGGAAACCGGCCTGCTGCTTCCTCTCGGAAAGTTTATGATCGTATCCGTGGCGTTCTATTTCTTCGTTTCCGGGTACGGACTTGCGCGTTCTTTTTCGAAAAAGGGAACCGCCTATCTGAAAGGCTTTCTTGTGCGCAAATGCGGCAGCCTGTTGCTGCTGGCGCTGACGGCCTATGTGTGGAGGTTTGTGCTGCTGCATGCCGTGACGTACTTTGACCCGGAGCGGCAGTTCGGATACAACCTGTTTGAAGAGGTCAACTGGTACATCTGGTGTCAACTGTTGTACTATGTTGTCTTCTACTTGTGTTACCGCTTTTGCAGAAAGCGGGCGCTGCCTTGCGTGGCCGCACTTGTTCTGCTCCAATGTCTGATTTGCTACGCTTTGGGCGCTGCACCCGCTTGGTATACCAGTGCAATCGGGTTTCCGGCAGGAATTTTGTTCTGGGAAAAAGCAGACCGGGTCGATCGCTTTATGTCCCGGTGGTACGGTTGGGTCCTGACGGCGGTGTTGACGGCAGTCGGACTGTGTACGCTGGTCTATCAGGCCAATACGCTGCTGGACGCTTTCGTGATGCGCAATGCGCTTTGCATCGGTGTACTGATGCTGCTCTATCTGTGTTTGAACTATGTGCGCATTGACAATAAAGCTCTGCGTTTCTTTGCGAGCTATTCGGCGGAGCTTTATATATTTCAGTTTGTGTACCTGGAAATATTTGCCGAAATTCCCAACCCTTGGCGCATCGTGTGGGTGGTCGGTGCAACCTTTGTGACTGCTCTTGCCATGCATCCTTTGCTGAGTCGTGCCAAAAAACGGTTTTAACACAACCGGCCCTCTTCCGTTCTATCCGCGGAAGAGGGCCGGTTTGCGTTTGGCACGCGGTTTTCTCTTACGATGAAGGCATCCCCTTGAAAAACATCGATCAAACGCGGCGGAAGTGGCCGCGCAGTTTGAAACGGTCAAAGACCTGCACCCGTGACCGCCGTTTTCCACAAACCGCGCCCCGGCGGTGGAAATCTTGCGCACCCAGCCGCCCGAACGGCACACAAACAGAGGGCGCGGCCCCTGTAACCTTCTTCCGTTGTTTCCTTACCTGTATTTTCGCATTTATTTTTTCTAAAATATCCAATTTGGATTTAAAATATCGTTTTCGTTCTGATTTGCATTTCATTTCCAGATAAAATGGATACAGCGAATTTGCGTGAAAAAGCGCATCAGGAGGAACAGGCGATGTCCAAACGGAAAGGAATGCTTCCAGGCAATCTATGCGCTCAGCGGGTACGGCTGGGTCGGGCGCTGCAAAAGCCGCCCATGACACAAGAGGACCTTGCCCGCAAGCTCCAGTTGATGGGCGCGCAGGACATGACCAAGCTGATCATCTCCCGCATCGAGAACAATCAGCGCCATGTGTACGACGTGGAACTTTCCATTCTGGCGCAGGCCTTGAACGTCTCCATGGAGTGGCTGGTGGGCGAAGCCGCGGAAAACGACTATCCGGCCCGCTGAATCCGACCGAAGCTTCCGCGCGCTCCCTCAGGGAACGCGCGGATTTTTTGCGCCCGTTTTCCACAACCCGCGCCCCGGCGGTGGAAAACCCGCCCCGGGTGTGGTATCATCGGGGCAGAGAGATGTTTTTCCGCCGGCAAAAAACCGAAAGGACGGTGAGGAACCTTGCTGCGAATCCGCCGCACCGGCGCGGCGCTTCTGTGAGCCGGCGCCCTGCTTGTGACGGTCTTTGCCGCCACGTCCTGGCCGTGCCGCTTCGCCCGCTTTGAAAAGATGGCCCGGACCTGTGCCGTCAGCGGGCAGACCGTGACCATGGGCGCGCTGTTCGCCGGGTTCGACTGGGAGGAAGTGTACATCGACCGGGGCGTGTTCAGCGCGGGCGAGGGTCTGAAACAGACCTACGGCCTGACCTTTTCCGTTCCCCGAAGCACCCGGGAAGACCAGGCCCGCCTTTTGTTCTTTGCGGACGGGGCTCTTGTGGAAACGGGAACGTACCCCAAATATTACCTGACCATCCAGGAGGACCGCCTGCTGCCCTCCACCGCCGTGACCTTCTCCTTCGGCCCCGGCAAAAAAATTCTGGTTCTGGAACCGGCGCAGTAGCCCGCGCCGCCGAAAGGGGGAACACTGTTTGGAAGTTTTTCTGTCCGCCGCCCTGGCCGGGGCGCTGGTTTGCCTGCTGTACGTTTTGTACCGCAGCGGCTGGCTTGTGCTGAACACCAAACGGGCCCTGCTGTACGCGGAAGCCCCCCGCCTGGGCAGGCCCCGCATCCAGGTCCGCTTTTCGGGCTGCACCGGCACCGTGCGCCGGGTCGTCCGCCTGCGTCAGCCCTGCCGGTTCGTCTTTTCCCCCGCCCTGAACAGGGGCTGCGTGCATGTGGAGATCCGCGGCTGGGACCGCCGGGTGCTGGCCACCCTGACCGCCGAAGCCCCCTGCGCGGTGGTCGACCCCGGCCCCGCCGGCCGCTGCCGCCTTTCCGCGGTGTTTGAACAGGCCGACGGCAGCTATGCCCTGACCTGGCAAGCGGCCGAAGATTTTCAACAAACACTTTCCGAATGTTAAAAAGAGGGCGCGGTCCCCGGGACCGCGCCCTCTTGTTCTTTTATGCCGTCTGTTGTTCCGCGCCGGGCAAAAAGCGCCCCGCCAGCCGGTGGAACAGCGCCGCGAACACCAGCCCGAACAGCGCGCCCAGAAAGGTGTCGGCCACCCGCAGCGCCACGGCGCCGTGGATTCCGTACAGCCCGGCACCCAGCATCAGCGCCCCGAAGCAGTTCATGGCCGTTTTGTACCGGTAGTCGGTGCAAAAGCCCAGGCACACGCCCCCCAGGGGCCCCAGCAGAGAGTGCAGGGATTCGGGCAGGATTGCGTACAAAAGGAAAAACAGGGCGCAGCTTGCCACCGCCCCCACCATCCGCTGGCGAAACCGCACAAAGGTGCTGCCCTTGTAAGGATATTCCGACAGCAGCGAGGCCCCGGCAAAGCCCATCCACATAAACCGCTCCACGCCGAACACCTGCCCGGCGGTGAGCACCAGGCTCACGCCCAGCGCCATGCGCAGCTGCCACAGGCAAACCGGCCGGGACAGATCAAATGTTTTCACCACGTGATGAAACCGCACCGCCTTGTGCTGGTGCCGGTGCTTGAAAAACAGAATGGCGGCGCACAGGGCATACCCCGTCAGGGCCAAAAGCCCCCGGCGCAGCAGCGCCTCGCCCGCCACCGGGTTGCCCGTCAGGTAGATGTAGGCAAAGCTGTACAAGCCGCCGTTGCCCATCTCCGGCCGCTGGGTGGTCATGGCCAGCAGCCCGAAAAAGCACACAAAGTGCATCGGAATCAAAAGCAGCGGGGGCAGCACGGCCGCCGCGCAGGGCGCCAGCACCAGAATGGCCAGAGCCGCCGCCAGCGTGATAAGGGAATCGCCCACGCAGTACTCAAAGTTCACAAACCGGATGCCCAGCAGAATGCAGAACAGCGCCACCGCCATGGGGGTGTTGTCGGAGCCGAACACCCCGGCCAGCAGGCTGATGAACACAACCGCAAACCCCACAATCAGCACCGAGCGCACGGCCATGGCCGCCCAGTAGTACAGCCGCTCCCGCCTTGTGCCGCAGGCGGCAATTTTCCCTTTCAGAATGGCCGGGTCCATCTGCAATGCGTTATAAAAGTTTGTTCTGCTCACCGGGTTCCGTTCCTTTCTCCATCTGCGCGGCCAGTTTGTCCGCGTAATACAAAAACATCTCAAAATCCTTGCCGGCGCTTCGCCACAAATCGTAAAAGGGCTGCAAAATGCTCTCGTAGCCCTCTTTCAGCAGGGCAAGGCCGGTCTCGGTGAGAAACAACCGGTGGCTCCGCTCGTCCGCCGCGTCCCGCTGTTTGCAGATGCACTCTTTTTCGTAAAGCGCCTTTAAACAGCGGCTCACCGCTTCTTTTTTCATTCCGCTGGTCTGGCTCAGCAGCACCGGCGTGTTCTGGTCGGGCTGCAAATACAAATGAGCCAGAAGCTCGCACTCGCTGGCCGTCAGCGCCGTCTTTCGCTCCGGCAGCAGGGAGCGCATCACCTTTTTCACCTGCTGCTGATGGCGCGCCATGTCCGTCCATTCCATGCAAATTCCCTCCGCCATATAATTAACTTTGTTAAGTATATAATTTTAAAATCGCTTTGTCAACCGGCACGCCGTCTTCCACAACTCTGTACAAAAAAGGAAAGTCCGACGTAAATTTTTACATTTCTTTCTCTTTTCGTACCCCTGTGCGATGCTATAATAAATAGGTAACAATCATTCGGCTGCGCGCGTTGGTGCGCGGCCTATTCCCGGGCGGCGGACGCTGCCCTTTTGGCAGAAGGAGAACAACCCATGAAACACCGTTTGATCAGCTTTGTGCTGGCGCTGGCCGTGGCCTGCAGCAGTCTGCCTGCCCCGGCCCTGGCTCTGGACGCAGCGCAGCCGTCCGCTTCGAGCTCTGCGGCCGCCAGCGACAGCACCACGGACACATCCGAGGTCACTCCCCCGGAAGAGCCCGAGACCACCACTCCGGAAGAGCCTGAGGCCGCCCCGGAGGAACCCGCGGCCAACAGCCCGGCGGTTTCTGTGCTCAGCAACGGCACCCTTTCCTATGTGGATGGGACCGGCGCTGCCCAGAGCTACACGGGCGAATACACCGACGTGGCCGCGGACACCCTGAACTGGACCGAGGGCTGGTATCTGGCCTCCGGCGACGTGACCCTGTCCGAACGGGTCACCGTGTCCGGCAATGTGAACCTGATTCTGGCCAACGGGGCTCATTTGAACACGGAAAAAGGCATTGAAGTGCTTTCCGGCAACAGCCTGACCATCGCCGCTCAGTCGACCGGCGACAGCGCGGGCAGCCTGACGGCCACCACCGACAACGATGCGGCGGCACCGCCGGTGACGCCGGCACCATCACCATTTTCGGTGGTGTGATCACTGCTTCCAGCTCTGACGGCGCAGGCATTGGCACAGGCTTCAGCGGCAAAGCCGGCACCATCGCCATCTCCGGCGGCACCGTTACAGCCAAAGGCGGCGAAGGCGCCCGGGACATCGGCGACTCAAGTCCCGACAGCACAAAATTCTCCACCGGGGAAAACGGCACCGCCGTCATCTACGCCGACAACGTGAACGACTGGAGCGGCGCGCACGAGTGGTCCTGCCGGGTGTACAGTCTGGACCGCAGCCACCTCACCATCTACGGCGATTATACCCTGACCGAAAATATGACCGTGGCCGAGGGCCAGACCCTGACCTTCTACCGCGACAGCTCCAAACCCTCGAAGCCGGACCTGACCGTGGCCGGGGGCGTCACCCTGTCCGTGTACGGCAAATTTGACAACCAGGGGAGCCTTGTGAACAACGGCGAAGTTCGGATTTACAAGGGCGGCGACTGCCCCAACGGCGCCAGCGAAGGCAACCCCGTGCTGTTTGAGACCGATTATCTGGACGACAACGGCCAGACCCAGACCGTCTGGGCGCGCAGGCTCACCAACGGCTACGGCAGCATCGTCGAAGGCGGCTGGTACCTGGTGGACCAGGACCTGCACGCCTATTCCCCGCTGCAGATCGAAGCGGACGTGAACCTGATCCTGGCCGACGGCGCAACGTTTGAAAATCAATCCGAGATCTGGCTGCTGCGCGGCAGCCTGAACATCTGGGCCCAGTCCACAGGGGATTCGGCGGGCAAAATGGACATTTCCGGCAGCAGCGGAATGGGAACGGCGAGCATCCGCGGAGACGGGGACCTGACCATTCACGGCGGCGACGTCACCGTCTCCATGCCCGATCCTGCCGATCCCCAGCTTCCCACGGGCTACACCCACTGCATCAAATTGGATTCCGGCAGCCTGACCGTCACCGGCGGCAGCCTCACGGCCCGGATCACGTACTGGGACCAAACCACCTCCCCTGGGCCCATTTCGGCCAAAAACGTGACCGTCTCGGGCGGCACCGTGGAAGCGAGCACCCTCTCCGGCACCTTCTCCACCGGGGAGAACGGCCACGCCATCCTCTACGTGAAGACCATTGAAGACACTTCCAACCGGGCCAACTGGGACTGCATCCGGTTCCCCTCCCTTACGGAGGACGGCATCGTGTACGGCAGCGTGACCCTGGCACAAAACTTGGTTGTGCCGAGCGGCGTCACCCTCGCCCTTCCGTCCGGCACCAGTCTGACCGTGCCGGACACCGTCACGCTGCAAAACGAGGGCAGCATCCATGTGGACTTGGGCGGCGCGTACAACGGCAAGCAGCCCACACCCACCCTCGTGGAATACCAGGTCGCCTTCGATACGGACGGCGACGGCTACAGCGATGACCAGCGTTTCTATACCTACGGCACCACGCTGAGCCCCGCCGCCCCCGCGAAACCCGACGATGACCAGTACAGCTATACCTTCACCGGCTGGAGCCCGGCGCTGAAAACCGTCACCGAACCGGCCAAGTACACGGCGCAGTTTGACAAAACCACCAAACAGTACACCCTGTCGGCCACGTCCGGCGAGGGCTACACCGTGGCATTTGAAAACTACACCGAAAACACTCCCGCGAACTACGGCACTGAAATCACCTTCCGCGTGGAGGTGGCTCCCGGCTATTCCGAGATGGACGCCTTCGCCGTGAAGGCCAACGGCACCGCGCTGACCGCGCAAAACGGCGTGTACTCGCTGACCCTCACGGAAAACACCACCATCACCGTGGAGGGCGTGGCGGACATCACCGCCCCCGAAAACCTCACCGTCAGCTACGGCACCGACGAATTCAAAGAGTTTTTGAACAACATCACCTTCGGCCTGTTCTTCAAGGAGAGCACCGAGGTGAGCTTTGCCGCCGACGACGAAACCAGCGGCGTGGCCAGCGTGGAGTACATCCGCAGCGAGACCCTGCTGACCGAGGACCAGCTGAAAGCCAGCACCGCCTGGACCGCTTACAGCGGCCCCATCGCCGAGACGGTGGCCGACGCAAAGGCCTTTGTGTACTACGGCAAAGTGACCGACAACGCGGGCAACGTGACGGTGTTCGGCGCGGACGGCGTGATCTTTGACACCGCCGCCCCGTCCATTGGGGGCGTGACCAACGGCGGCACCTATTACACCACGCAGACCGCCACGGTCACGGACGTGAACCCGGACGTGGTCACGCTCAACGGCGAAACCGTTGCCTCGCCGGTCACACTGGCGGGCGACACGGACGCCACCTACACCCTGACGGCCACGGACAAGGCGGGCAACAAGGCCCAAATCACCGTGACCATGAAGCCCATCGCCAGCCTGACGGCCCCGCTGGAGGGCCTGACCCCGGACAACGTCACCTCCGAGGACAAGGCGGTGCTGGAAAGCGTGCAGGCCGACGTGGAACAGGTTCTGAACAACGACCCCATGACCGAGGACGAGCGCGCCAAACTGGAAGAGATTCAAACCGGCATTGAGCAGATGCTGAACGCGCCGGAAGAAGCTCAGAACGCGGGCAGCACCGAGTCCATCGACAAAGTGGAGGACATCACGTCCGACAACGTGAAGCCCGAGGACAAGGACGATCTGGAACAGGCCAAAGAGGATCTGGAGAACGCCCTGACTGACCACGGCGACAACTACACCGACGAGGAGAAAGCCCAGCTGGAAGAGGATCTGGACCGCATTGAGTCCGCGCTGGAGTCTCTGGAAAAGGTGGAGAAGGTCAAAGAGGCCATCGACGCCCTGCCGGATTCTCTGGAGCCGGACGATCTGGACACCGTTCAGAAGACCGAGGCAGCCAAAGAGCTGTACGACCAGCTGACCGAGCACGAGAAAGAGCTGCTGGGCAGCGCGGCGGCCGAGAAGCTGAACCGCCCGCTGGCGGACGCAGCCGCCTACCGGATTCTGGAAGGCGACAAGAGCACCTGGACGCTGGGCAGCACCGGCGGGTTGACCATCACGGCCAACGGCTCGCCCAAGCGGCTGACCGAGATGCAGCTGGACGGCAAGACCCTTGCCGCGGAAAACTACACCGTGCGCTCGGGCAGCACCATCGTCACCCTGGCGCCGGGCTATCTGAACAGCCTTGCGCAGGGCGCGCACACCCTGACCTTTGTGTATGAAAACGGCCAAACCACAGCCACCTTCACAGTGGCTGCGGCTCCGGCCCCCGGCACAGACACAAACAACAACGGCGGCACCGCCAACACAAGCGGCGTTCCCCAGACCGGGGACCAAAGCAACCTGATGCTTTGGCTGTGCCTGCTGACCGCCAGCGCCCTTGGCCTGCTGGCAATCGCGCTTGTAAAACGCAAACGCGCCTGATGTACAAAACGCGCTCCCGGCTTTGCCGGGGGCGCGTTTTTATGCTTTCATTGAATAGACCACCGGTACAACTGGGGCGTCTCGGTGCTCTGATCCACCCACAGCACGAAGGCCCGGTCGTCGGTCACGCACAGGTCCAGAGCAACGGCGCCCTGGGCAGACCAGGGCGTTTCGGGCGGCGCGGCCAGCGTCGTGTTCGGGTACTGACGCACTCTGCCGTCCGTCAGATAGTACACCCGGTCCTCCCGGGCATACAGCAGGCCGCTGTCCCAGCCTTCCAGCACGCTTCCCTTTTCCCAGCGGCCGTCCGCCGTCACCGTCACCAGCGCGTTGTCGGTCCAGTCCGCGCAGTACAGCTTCTCCCCGTCGCTCACCGGCGGCGAGTACCGGTCCTGGACCGCTCCGTCTCCCCAGGCAACGCCCGGCTGGCCGGGAGCGCACACCACATTGCCCACCGGCAGCGGGGCCACCGTGGTCTGGCTTTTTCCCTGCTCATCCATGAATTGCTCGTACCGGGACGGGGTCAGGCTCAGGGTCTGGCCGTCCACCCAGCAGGCCGCGGCGCAGCCGTCGTACCCGTCCAGCGCGGGCAGGTCCAGCTTCGCAAAAGCCTCTCCCGGCCCGCCCGCCAGCAGGCACGTACCCTCGCCGTCCACGGCGGAAACCAGCATCCGGCCGCCGGGCAGAAGGCTCGTCACCGCCGTGGGGCTGGCATCTTGGGGCCAGTCCACTTCTTCCCGCTGCCAGGAGTCCCCGCCGTCCCCGGACTGCCAGACCAGCAGCTCGCCCTCACCCCAGCCCGCCAGCCAAAGACGGTCCCCGTCCCCGGACAGCTTGAACCGGGACGCCTGCCCGGGCATCGCCAGTTCCCCCGCTTCGCCCGCCGCGCTCTCCGCGGGCTGGGCACAGGCGCCCAGCAGGCCCACCGTCAGCACTGCAAACAACATCCAAGCGTATTTTTTCATACAAACGCCTCCTTTGTTCCCAGTCTACCGGCCCCGCCTCAAAAAAGCCTGAAAGGCGCTTGCACAAAGAGGAAAATCGTCCAACCGTTTTATAAGTCCGGTTTTTGGGACACATGCCGCGCTATAATGAAGCCATCAAACAACCGGGGAGGAAACGGTATGGACGTTTATTTTACCATCACAGGCACTCAGTACCGCTATGGCAGCGAGTTTTTCCAGCCGGACATGACCGTCCGCCTGGTCAAGGAACCGGACAATGAATACGACCGGGAGGCCATTCGCGTGGAGCTGCCGGGACTGGGACAGGTGGGCTATGTGGCCAACAGTCCCCGCACCGTGCTGGGCGAAAGCATGAGCGCGGGCCGCCTGTACGACCGCATGGGCGATGAGGCCGAAGGCACGGTGCTGTACGTTCTGCCCGGCGGCGTGCTTTGCCGGCTGAACTGCGCAGACCCCCGGGCGTGAAAAGGCCCTCTTTTTCACACCCGGCGGCCAAAGACAAAACCCCGGAAACCTGCACCGGTTTCCGGGGTTTTGTTTTCTCTTATTTGGCACAGCGGGAGCAGGGCGAATAGCCCGCGTCCTCGGCCTCGCCCAGGGTGGTCTCTTCGCCGCCCCACAGCCGGGGGCATTCCGGGTCCAGATGATAGCTGTTTCCCAGCCAGGACGTCCACACCGGCAGCGCCCGGCGGGCGTTCTCCGCGTCGGTCTGGGCCTGCTGGGCGTCGCTGTGAGCCTGCTGCACGTCCTTGCTTCCGGCGGAATAGCCTTCGGAGTAGCCCGCTTCCTTGCCCTGATCAAAGCCTTCCTGCAGGCCCTCGCGGTAGCCCTCGGAGTGGCCCTGTTCGTAGCCGTCGGCCTGGCCCTGCTCGTAGGTGCCCTCGGCCTTGGCGGCCGCGTAGCCCGCTTCGTAGGTGCCGTTTTTGTTCAGAGAAACGGCGTAGCCGCCCGCAAAGGCGACGCTCACAAGCAGCACCGCCAGCGCCGCGGCCAGAAGGCCGGTCAGCCGGGGCGAGAGCTTCCACACAAAGCGCCGGGGCGCGGGTTCCGGTTCCTGCTCCGGCTGGGGCTGGGGCGCAGCCGGCACGGGGGTCTCCTGGGGCTCGTCCGTCACGTCCCGGGCGGTGGCCTCGTATTCGCCGTCGATGAGCACATCGGCGGTCTCCAGCCATTGGGCGGGCTCCAGATCGCAGGCGGCGGCCAGCCGCCGCACCACGGCGAACACCGGGCACGCAGCGGCCTGGGCGGGCTCGCAAGGGCAGATTTCCACCGGGCCGATGCCCGACAGCGGGCGGCCCTCCATCTGATTTTCCAAAAGCGCCATGGCCCGGGCGAAGGTCATTCCCTTGCGCCGGGCGTATTCGGCCACGGCCCGGGCGCAGGGGCACGCAGCGCAGATTTTATCCCGCGGGGGTGTCTGGTTCATGGGTTCTCCTCCTGTCTTTGCCTCATCTTACCATATTTTGTGCCCCTTCGCCAAGATACAAAAAAATCCGCGCGCCCGAAGGCGCGCGGCAAAAAGGTGTTTTGGGAGACTTACACCAATTTTTGAATCTCTTCCAGCTGTGCGGCGCTCAAGTCGCACACATCGCTGTTGGTCATGTCGGTGGGGTTGTTCTCAATGAGAACCAGCTTCACACCGGGCCAGGTGACCGTGTTGTGCCACAGGGTGGCGGGGATTTTGTAAACCTTCATGGGCTCCATCTCCACCTTGCCGATGTTCACGGCCTTGCCGTTGTCGTCATCGGCGAACAGCAGCGTGCAGCGGCCGTCCAGCAGCACAAACAGCTCGTCGGTTTTGTTGTGGCGCTCCAGGCAGGTGGTGCCTTCCAGGCTGTTGGCGGGCTTGAAGTTCTTGATGCCCACCTTCCACACGGGATTCTCGTACACCCAGTTCAGCGCGGTCTTGTTGTCGCCGGCCGCATCGTGGCCGTAGCATTCGATTCGCAGCATGGAAACGTCCTCCTCTCAGAGCAGCTCTTTCACTTTGGCGATGGTGTTCTCCGGGGTCATGCCGTAGTACTTCATCAGGTCGGCGGCGTCGCCGGACTGACCGAAGCAGTCGTCCATGCCCACATAGCGCATGGGAACGGGGCAGGCTTCGCTGAGCGCAGCCGCCACGGCGCTGCCCAGGCCGCCCACGATGATGCCCTCTTCCATGACCACCACACGGCCGGTCTTGCGGGCGGATTCGATCAGCAGCTCTTTGTCCAGCGGTTTGATGGTGGCGATGTCGATGACCTCGGCCTCCACACCCTCTTTGGACAGCTGGTCTGCGGCGCGCAGAGCCACTTCCAGCAGGCTGCCGGTGGCCACCAGGGTCACGTCCTTGCCTTCGCGGACTTTGATGCCCTTGCCGATTTCAAATTTGTAGGTGTCCTCGTCAAACACAACGGGAACGGGGTTGCGGCCCAGACGGATGTACACGGGGCCCTCGTAGTCGATCATGGCCTTGACGGCAGCGCGCATTTCCACCGCGTCGCCGGGGTTCAAAACCACCATGTTGGGAACCGCAGCCATCAGAGCCAGGTCCTCGATGGCCTGGTGGGTGGCGCCGTCCTTGCCGACGGCGATGCCGCCGTGGCTGCCGCACACTTTCACGTTCAGTTTCGGATAGGCCACGGAGTTGCGGATCTGCTCAAACGCGCGGCCCGCGGCGAACATGGCGAAGGTGCACGCGAAGGGAATCTTGCCGGTGGTGGCAAGGCCCGCGGCGGTGTCCACCAAATCGCCCTCGGCAATGCCCATGTCGAAGAAGCGCTCGGGCACTGCGTCTTTGAATTTGCAGGTCATGGTTGCCTTGGCCAGGTCCGCGTCCAGCACCACGATTCTGGGATCGTCTTTTGCGTAATCGATGACCGCCTGTCCGAAGGCGTCTCTGGTTGCGATCAATTCGCCTTTTTTCAGCTCACTCATGCTCTTATTCCCCCAATTCTTTCAGCGCCTGGGCCACCTGCTCCGGCGTGGGAGCGGAGCCGTGCCAGCCCACCTGGTTCTCCATGAAGGAGACGCCCTTGCCTTTGACCGTGTTCATGATGATGACCGTGGGCACGCCCTTGACGGCTTTTGCCCGGTCGATGGCGTCCAGCAGTTCCACCATGTCGTGGCCGTTGACGGTGATGGTGTTCCAGCCGAAGGCCTCGAACTTGCCGGCGATGTTCACGTTGCCGATGACGTCCTCAATGGTGCCGTCGATCTGCAGGTGGTTGTAGTCCACAAAGGCGATCATGTTGTCCAGTTTGTAGTGGGACGCGCTCATGGCAGCTTCCCAGATCTGGCCTTCCTCGATCTCGCCGTCGCCCATCAGGCAGTAAGTATAGTAATCCTTGCCGTCCAGCTTGGCGCCCAGGGCGATGCCGTTGGCAACGGACAGGCCCTGACCCAGGGAACCGGTGGAAACGTCCACGCCCGGGGTCTTGCCGGAATAGGGATGGCCCTGCAAAATGGAGCCCAGCTCACGCAGGGTGTCCAGCTCTTCCATGGGGAAATAGCCCTTCATGGCCAGGGCCGCGTACAGGGTGGGGCACGCATGGCCCTTGGACATGACGAAGCGGTCGCGGTCAGCCCACTGGGGGTTCTTCGGGTCCACGTTCATCACGTCGAAGTACAGCGCCGCCACCAGGTCCGCGCAGCTCAGCGAGCCGCCCGGATGACCGGATTTGGCCTTGCCGATCATTTTGACGACCAGTTTGCGGATCTCGGTCGCCTTTTGTTCCAGATTTTTCACATCGTGCATACTTGTCACCTGCTCCTCTTTCTGTTATACGGCTGTGCTTACAGGATGGTGGCGTCGCCCATGGCGTTTTTCCAGTCGTTCATGAAGCCTTCGATGCTGTTGTCGGTCATGGGATGCCAGAACATTTTCTTCAGCGTTGCATAGGGGATGGTGGCCACGTCGGCGCCGGCGCGGGCCGCTTCGGCCACATAGGTCGGGGTGCGCATGCTGGCGGCCAGCACTTTCGTTTTGATGCCCTGCACGCGATAGATTTCGCAGATGTCACGCAGCATTTTCAAACCGTCCATCAGCACGTCGTCGGAGCGGCCGACGAAGGGGCTCACATAGGTGGCGCCCGCCTTGGCGGCCAGCAGAGCCTGTGCGGAGTCGTACACGGTGGTCACGTTGGTTTTCACGCCCATTTTGGACAGCTGAGAAACCGCGCCGATGCCCGCCTGGGTCAGGGGGATTTTTACCACCATGTTGGGGTGCCATTTGGAGATTTCCAAACCTTCTTTGACCATGCCCTCGGTGTCCAGCGCCAGAACCTCGCCGCTGATGGGGCCGTTGACCATGTTGCAGATTTTGATGAGCGTCTCTTTCAGGTCCTTGCCCTCACGTGCGATGATGGAGGGGTTGGTGGTCACGCCATCGATGATCCCCAGGTCGTTCATTTCCTTGATCTCGTCCAGATTTGCGGTGTCGATGAAAAATTGCATAACTCTCTCTCCTTTTTTTATTGTGAAAGCAAGTGGGACCGCGTCCCATGCCCCGTTTCCACTCGTCTGATGATTACAAGCAAAGTTTATACAATTTTCGGATGAAAAGGAATCAGCAATCCTCTGATAAACCTGCTTGATTTTCCGTTTATTGCTTTTTCAAAACATTTTCATGCTTTCTTTTCCGATTTCCGTACTCTATTTACCGATTTGTCGACGTTTGTATTCCGCAGCGGTCACGCCGACGTATTGGCGAAAGGTCTTACTAAAATAAGACACGCTGTCGAACCCGATGGCATAGGCCACTTCGTTGACCCGGCTGTCGGCGCTTTGGGCCAGCATCTTTTTGGCCTGTTCCATGCGCTTGTGGTTCACGTACTCCACCATGCTCATGCCCGTGACCTTTTTGAACAGCGTGCTGAAGTAGTTCACGCTCAAATTGGCGTGGGCGGCCACTTCGGCCAGGGTGACGTGCTCCCGGTAGTGCTGGTCCAGATAGCGCAGCGAGCGCATCACTGCCTCGCCGCCGGGGGCCTCGGCCGGGCTTCGCTCCAGAAGGCGGCCGTATTTCTGCAAGAACTCCATCACCCAGTCCTCCAGCTCAAAGATGTCCCGCTTTTCGGTGATGTCCGTGTAGGAAAACAGCCGGTCGATCTCCTCGGTGGGAAAATCCATGCGCCGCAGCACGTTGGTGCACTGGTTCACAATGTTGATGAAGTCGTTCTTCACAATCTTGGGCAGCACGCTGTGCTGCTGGCGGAAACTGCGGAAGATCTCCCGGGCGATGATGCGCACCCGGCTCAGCTCCCGGTACTCCACGGCCTCTTTCATGCGCTCCAGAAGGGCGTCCACTTCCTCGTGGCGGCGGCTTGTGAGGGACAGGCCCTGCACATCCTCCCAGTACACCAGCTTGGGCGCGTGCATGTAGAACCAGTGCTCGCAGCAGGAAACGGTTTCCTCGTAAAGGGTGCTCAGCTCCTCGTAGCCGTACCCCACGCGGCTGACCGCCGCCGGGCAGGGCATCTGCAGCTGTTCGCGCACCAGGCGGGCCATGGTCTCAATGGAGTGCCGGGGCCGCTCGTCCCCTTCCACGGGCACCACGGCCAGCACCCGGCCGCCGTTGTACACAAAAGAGGGAATGCGCCCCAGCTCCCACCCGGCGCTGAACAGCAGCCGGGCCGCGGGACCGCCGGCCTGCCCGCCGGGGGCAAAGCAGCACAGCCGGTACCCTTTGGCGGGGAACATCTCCTCCAAACGGCGGGCGATCTTGGCGTCGCCGGGGCACAGCAGCAGGCGGCGGAAATCCTTGGCCCGCTCCCGATAGGTCTCCAGCTCGCCGCCGGCGCTCTCCACCAGCCGGCCCTGCAGCCCCTGCAAAGCCGCGTACAGCTGGGTGCCGTCAAACCCGGCCTTGGGCAGATAGTCGAAGGCGCCCAGCTTCAGCGCACCCCGCACGTAGCGGTACTCCTCGTGATTGCTCACGGCGATCACCTGCACCGGCAGCTGCTGGTCCCGCACTTCCCGCAGAAAGCGCAGCCCGTCCATCTGGGGCATCTCCATGTCCAGCAGAACCACCTGGGGCGGGTCGGCGGCGCGCAGGCGTTCCAGGGCTTCCCGGCCGTTGGCCGCCTCGTCGGTCACGGCCATGCCCAGCGCGGCCCAGTCCACCGAGCCCCGCAGTCCGGCCCGCACCAGCGGCTCATCGTCCACGATCATCACCCGAAACACCCGTCACGCCTCCTCTCACCCTTGAAATTGCTCTCTCAAAAATTCCAGTCCCTGACGCATGGCCGCGATGCGGGCTTCCATGGAAGTGTCCGGCATCTGGTCGCGCCACATGCGCAGGTTGTAGGCCGCGCTGTCGAAGGCCATCACCGCCTCCATGGTCACGGTGCCGTCGTACCCGATGTCCCGCAGCGCCTTGCCCACTTCACCCCAGGGGATGCGTCCCCCGGCAAAGGGAATGCGGCGGTTGGGTTCGGTGGCGTGGAACTGGCCGATGTGCCCTTTGGCGGACCGGATGGCCGCCAGCAGGTCGTCCTCTTCGATGTTCATGTGGAACACATCCAGTACCAGACCGCAGCGGTCGCTCTCGATCTGACGGATGAATTCCAGCCCCTCGGCCACGGTGTTGATGATGTAGTCCTCGAACCGGTTCAGCACTTCCAGGTTGATCTGAATGCCGAAGTCCTCGGCCGTGGGCATCACCATGCGCAGCGTCTCAATGCAGCGCAGGGCCCGCTCCCGCTTGACCGCGGGGGTGATCTTGTCGTGGGCGTAGTCCGTGGGCCAGTTGGAGTACAGAACGCCGCCGATCTCGGTGCCGCCCAGACGGGCGGCGGCCTCCACGGCCCGCTTCAGATGCTCGGCCGCGTACTGCCGGGCAAAGGGGTCCGCGGCGCGCATGTCCAGCCCCAGAGGATAGCCGAAGCAGAACAGAAGCTCAATGCCCGCGTCCTCGGCCATTTTGCGGATCTCGGCGGTTTTGGCCCAGTCTCCGTTCAGCGTCGGGTCCGGCGGACGAAACTCCACCGTGTCCGCGCCGGTCTCGCGCACCTGCGCGAAGAAGGTTTTCAAATCATTCGCGTCAAAGTAATCGCCCCAGGTCAGGCGATGCACGCCGAATTTCATGGGTGTTCACCTCGTTATTCTAAATTTGTATGTCGTGCAGCCAAATCGCTCTCACGCCAGCCGTGCAGGCGCATGGTTTCCGCCACAGCCCGATCCAGACTGATCAGCATGGTCTGGCCATAGGCCAGCCCCGGCCGCTGAGCGCTGCCCCATTCCGGCTGGGCGCCCGGCAGATAGACCGTCTCGTCACAGCAGGCGGTCAGCGCCGGATCTTCGGGCACACTGGTCAGCGCCATCACAAAAGCGCCTCCGCGCCTGGCATCAGCCATCCGCCGGAGCATGTGAGGATCCGCTGCGCTGCAGCTGGCCACCAGCACGTCACCGGGTCCCGGTACGTCGTCGGTCACCTCGCCGGCCACACACACCGTGCGGCCCATGTGATGTACCCGCATGGCATAGCAAGACAAAAGCGCCTTTTCCCGGGGCGGGCCATCAAAAAACACTCTTGCCGCACCGTCTGTCCGTACGATCAATTCCGCCAGCGCTTCGTCCGGCACTTCCCGCACACCGCGCTCAACCTCACGCCAAAGAACATCGCCGGCGCAGTTCGTATCCGCGCCGCACAAAACGGCACACACCCAGTCAAACAGCAGCAGTCCGGTCTGTTCCAGCGTGGAACACATCGGCTGCACGCTGGGTGTATTGTCTCCCGGCGCCATGGTGCGGGCTTGTACAGAGACCAGAATGTGCGCCAGCGCCCCGATCTCCCCGCCGGGGTTTGCGGTAAAAGCCGCCACCCGCGCTCCGGCCTTCAAAGCCGTATCCACAAATCTGCGGGATGCGTTCAGCGCACCGGCGGTGGGGGTTACCACCAGCAGGTCGCCGGGACCGATGCGGGGCGCGGTCACCTCGCCCAACCAGCGTGCGTCCAGCCCCAGGGTTCTCAGTTCCAGTGCGAAGGCACGCAAAATCAACCCCATACGTCCTTTGCCATGCAGAACCACCCGCCGGGCCAGACGAACCTCATCGGCCAAGGCCGACACCTGATCCCGGTCTACCTTTCGAAAGGCGTTTCCCAGTTCCTGCAGCACATTCTCGCACAACATTTCTCTCACTCTTTCGTATAAAACGGGGGCGTCCGCGGCTGCGGACGCCCCCGTTGTTTCAAAGCCGCGTCAGCCCGCGCCGTGCAGCGAATCGTTCATGATCTGCAGCGCCTCTTCGGCCGTGATCTGGCCGAGCAGAGCCTGCTGGTTGGTGCTGGCCCACACGTTGTTGATGAACTCGGTCAGCGTGTCCGTCGGAGGCAGAACGCCGGCGTAGTTCAGCGCTTCGGCCGCAACGGCCTGGAAGCGGTTGTTCTTGAATTCGTCGGTGCTGGTCACGTTGTCGGTGCCCAGGCCTTTGCCGGTGCCCTTGAACCAGGTGGTACCGCCTTCGCCGGTGACCATGTATTTGTAGAACTCAAAGGCAGCGTCCTTGTTCTCGCACTGCTCGTACACCACGAACTCGGTGTCGCCCGCGCAGGTCCACTGGCCCTTGTCGGAGCCGGGGATTACGAACGCGCCCACGTCGTCGCCAAAGGCCTCTTCCCAGATGGCATAGGAGCCGATGTGGTGGATCATCATAGCGGTCAGGCCGGTCTGGAAGCCGTCCACGATCTCCGCATAAGCCGCGCTCACAGCGGACTCGGGAGCATAGCCGTTCTTATAGATGTCCAGGTAAGCGTTGTAAGCTTCCACTGCTTCGGGAGTGGTCAGATCTTCCCAAGTTGCGCCGTAGGGATACAGGAAGTTGCCCAGGTGCTCCTGGCCGCCGCCTGCGCCGCGCATGCCGAAGCCGTACACATCGGTCTTGCCGTCGCCGTCGGTGTCCATGGTGCATTTCTCAATGGCCGTCAGGAACTCGTCGAAGGTGGTGGGAACTTCCACACCGGCCTGCTCGAAGTAAGACGGACGATAGTAGCAGTACAGAGCTTCCAGCGTCCAGGGCAGCACGGAGGTCTTGCCGTCGCCGGTGGAGTTGGTCATCATTTCCCAAACGTTGTCGCCGATCTGAGATTTGTCTTCCCAGGCGTCCACGTAGCTGGACATGTCGGCCAGCAGGTTGTTGGCCGCAAAGGTCCGGCCGGACTGCAGTTTAAAGGTGGAGATGTCCGGGCCGCCGCCGCCCATCAGAGCGTTGAACACGGAATCGGTAAATCCGCCGCTGTCCCAGGGATACTCTTCTGCAGTAACGGTGATGCCGCTCTCGTTGGTCTCGTTGAACGTGGTCACGATGCTCTGGATCAGATCGGACTGTTCGGTGTTATCCGCCCAGTACCAGAAGGTCAGTTCCGCGCCCTCGGTGGACGCCGTGGAACCGGTGGAGCTGGCGCCGGTGGACGCCGTGGACGAAGCGTCAGAGCCGCCGCAGGCAGCCAGACCCAGCGTCATGGCCAAAGCCAAGCCCGCTGCGCAAGTTTTCAGGAACACAGATTTCATCACTTTTCTCTCCTTTTTATTTTATTTATTTCAGCTTTTCCAAGCTAAGAAAACCAGGGAATCATCAGCCCTTGACGGCGCCCGCGGTCAGGCCGGACACCAGGCGCTTCTGTGCAAAGAAGAACATGATGCACACCGGCAGGATGGTGATGGTGCCGCCCGCGCACAGCATATCCCACTCAACGCCCAGCTGGCCGATCAGGCTGTTCAGGGCAACGGGGATGGTGCGGGTGTCAGGGTTGGTAAACATGGAGGCCAGGGTGTATTCGTTCCAGGCCTGCATGAACATGTACACGCCCGCGGCCAGCAGGCAGGGGGTCAAAACCGGCAGGAAGATGCGCAGGAACGCGCTCACACGGTTGCACCCGTCCACCAGGGCGGCCTCTTCCAGGGCGAAGGGAACGTCCCGGATGAAGCCCTGAATCAGCCACACGGAGAAGGGAATGGTGAAGGTGGTGTAGGCCAGCACCAGACCGCCCGGGCTGTACAGCAGACCCAGCTGCCGCATGATGGAGTACAGGGGGATCATCAAAAGAACCGTGGGGAACATGTTGTTGGAAAGGAACACCGCCATCAGCGCCTTGCGGCCCGGGAAGTTGTACCGGGAGAACGCATACGCCGCCAGGGTGGACACAATCAACGACAGGATCATGGTGAACACCGCCACCACCAGGCTGTTTTTCATGTACTTGAGGAAGTCAAAGTAGCCGAACAGCTTCTCATAAGTCGCCCAGGTGAACTCTTTGGGCCAGTAGATCAGGGGGTTGGCGTAAATTTCCTCGTTGGTTTTTACAGACGTGACAAACATCCAGTAGAACGGGAACAACAGGAACAAAAGGTATGCTCCCACCGGCAGCCACAGTCCGAATACAAATTTGCAGGCTTCTTTCACCCGATTTTTCTTTTTCATGAGTCTGTCGCCTCCCATCCGTCACTGCTCGTTCTTAAAGGTGGAGCGCAGGTACGGCACCGCCGCCAGCAAAAGCACCACCATCATCATCACGGCCATGGCCGAAGCGTAGCCCAGGTTCAACACGTGAGCGGTCTGGTACACGTACACGCCCAGGGTCTGGGTGGCGTAAGCGGGACCGCCGGCGGTCATGTTCTGGATGATATCCACCGAGTTGGCAACCCAGATCACGCGCAGCAGCAGCGTGACGAACAGGGTGTTTTTGATGGAGGGCAGCGTGATGCGGAACAGGTGGCCAATGCGGCTTTGGCCAACGCCAAGCGCCTGTTTCAACTGGACGAATCTCTCTTTTAAAAGGGATTCAAAATACATTGGGGAGGAACTCTTATGAAAAACCTGCTTGAGCGCCGTTTTCGCATTCAGGAGCGGGGCTCGTCCATCAGCACGGAGCTGATCGGCGGCGCCACCACCTTTGCGACCATGGCGTACATCCTGGCGTATATGACTTCGGCCATGTCCGTCGTGCCCGACATCAACCTGACCGGCGTTCTGCTGTGCACCTGCCTGTTGACCGCTGTGTCCACCATCGCCATGGGCCTGATTGCCAACGTGCCCATCGTGCTGGCTCCGGTTCTGGTCATTCCCAACCTGGTTGCCGCCATGATCGCGGAAGGCACCGACTACGGCGTGGCTTTCGGCACGGTTGCCATCTCCGGCATCGTGTTCCTGCTCATCTCCGTGTTCAAACTGCGGGAGCTGTTTGCGGAAAGCCTCCCCAAGAACATCAAAATCGGCATCGGCGGCGCCGTGGGCCTGCTGATTGCCCGCATCGGCCTGAATTCCTGCGGCCTGATCACCCCCGAGGCCAGCGGCTTCGCGGACTTCAGCCAGCCCAGCGTGCAGCTGAGCGTCATCGGCCTGATTCTGGCCCTGTTCCTGAGCTATGTGGAGTTTGACTATCACGGCCGCCGCGTGAAAATCAAAGGCGCGCTGCTGATCTCCATTGTGCTGACCACCATCATCGGCATCTTCATGGGCGTGGTCACCCTGCCCGAGAGCATCGTCACCTCCGGCGCCATCAGCTCCATCGGCGACGTGGCTTTCAAAGTGGACATTCTGGGCGCGCTGCGTCTGGAGTACCTGCCCTTCATCATCATGCTGCTGATCAACGACTTCTTCGGCACCATGGGCACGGGCTTCGCCATGGCCAACAAGGCCAACCTGCTGGATGAGGACGGCAACTTCCCCGCCTTCGGCAAAGTGTTCCTGGTGGACGCTTCTTCCACCATCGCGGGCTCTCTGTTCGGCATCACCACCATCAGCTGCTTTGCCGAGTCCGCCGCCGGCGTGGAGTCCGGCAGCCGCACGGGCCTGTCCAACCTGAGCACCGCCTTCTTCTTCCTGCTGTGCATGCTGTTTGCCCCCCTGTTCCTGATCATCCCCGGCGCAGCCACCGGCTCCGCCCTGGTGGTGGTGGGCATCTCCATGCTGGAGACCCTGCGCGGCATCGACTTCGAGCCCGTGGAGTTTTTGCCCGTGGCCGTGATGCTGCTGGTCACCGCTTACATGTTCGACTACGTGGGCGGCATTGCTCTGGGCATGTTCACCTATCTGGTCATCAGCGTGCTGCGCGCTCTGCTGCGCAAAGACGCATCCTACCTGCCCAAGTGGCCGGCCTGGGTGCTGGGCGTTCTGATGGTCCTGTACTTCGTGTTCTAAGCGCTTTGGCCGCCCCCGCGGGGGCGGCCGTTTTTTCAAAGGAGGTTTTGTTATGAGCGAACTTCACAACCGGGTTCTGGCCGGCAAAGACCGGCTGGTGGCGGACCGGCGCTGGCTGCACCAGCACGCCGAGCTCTCCTGGAAGGAGACCGAGACCGCCGCTTATCTGGAACAGGCCCTGGCGGAGATGGACGGCCTTGTCTTGTCCCGCCCCACGCCCACCAGCGTGATGGCGGTGCTGAAAACCGGCCGTCCCGGCCCCACCGTGGCCATCCGAGCGGACATTGACGCCCTGCCCATCAACGAGGAGAACGAGCTGGAATACCGCTCCATCCATCCGGGCGCCATGCACGCCTGCGGGCACGACGGCCACGCGGCCATTCTTCTGAACGCCGTGCGCCTTGTGTGCCAGGACAAAGAATCCCTTTGCGGTGAACTCCGCTTTATCTTCCAGCACGCCGAGGAGACGCCCCCGGGCGGTGCGGTGGAAGTCATCGCCGCGGGCGTGCTGGAGGGCGTGGACGAAGTGTACGGCCTGCACCTGACCAGCATTCTGCCCACGGGCCGCTTCGGCGTGTGCCCGGGCGTGCTCACGTCCAGCACCGACCGGTTCGACGTGACCGTGCAGGGCAAGGGCGGCCATTCTTCCATGCCTCAGGAGTGCGTGGACCCCATCGTCACCGGCGCCCAGATCATCTGCGGCCTGCAGACCATCGTGGCCCGGTCCCTGGCTCCGGCGGACGCAGCGGTGCTGAGCGTGTGCCGGGTGCGGGCGGGCGAGGCCTACAACGTGATTCCCAACACCTTTGAGATCACCGGTTCCGTGCGCACCTACGACGAAACCGTGCGCAACAAAATCGAAGCGCGCATCCGCGCCATCGCCGAAGGCACGGCCGCGGCCGCCGGGGCCGAGGCCCAGGTGACCTACTCCCGCGGATACGACTCCATTGTCAACGACCCGGAATTGACCAAAATGGGCCGGGCCCTGATCGCGGACACCTTCGGACCCGAGGCCGTGGCGGATCTGTCGCCCATCGCCCCGGGGGACGACTTCTGCTATTACAGCCAGAAGTGCCCGGGCTTCTTTGTGGAGCTGGGCGCGGCCAACCCGGCCGTGGGCAGCGACGCACCCCATCACAACCCCCGCTACAAGCTGGACGAGGACGCCCTTTTGTACGGAGTGGAATACACCGTGGCGCTGCTGGAAAGCCGCTGCCGCCTGTAAAAAACGCCAAAACGGCACAGCCGAAGCTGTGCCGTTTTTTTGTTTGTCCCTTTTGGGTTGACAGATCGCCGTCCTTTTATTATAATTCATGTTATATAACAACAATTATATTATAAGGGAGGAATGACCCGTGCCGCCCAAGGCCAAAGTGACCCGGGAAATGATTGTGGACGCCGCCTTTGAGATTCTGCGCAGCGAGGGCGAGCAGGCCGTCAATGCGCGGACGGTCTCCCAAAAGCTGAACTGTTCCACCCAGCCGGTGATGTATCATTTCAAGACCATCGGGGCCTTAAAGCGGGCGCTGTACGAAAAGGCGGACGCATACCACACCGCCTGCATCACCCGAATTCACAGCGCCCAACCCATGCGGGACATCGGGCTGAACTACATCCGGTTCGGGGTCCGGGAGCGAAACGTGTTTCGGTTTCTGTTCCAGTCCAACGAATTTTCGGGCACAAGCCTTACAGAATTGATCCACGTCGAAGCGCTGAAACCGGTGCTCGCCCTTCTGTGCCGGGAAACCGGCCTCAGCGAAGAGCAGGCGGAAACGGCCTTCCGCGCCCTGTTTCTGGCAGTGCACGGCTACGCCAGCATGTTTGCCAACAACGAGATGACATACAACGAACCGGCGGTTCTGTCCGACTTGCGTCTGGTCTTTGACGGAACGGTGCTGGCCTTGAAAGGAGAAGGGTGATGGGGCGTCTGTATGAAAAAAACCGGCTGGCCTTTTCTCTGGTGTGGATTGCCGCCTATGTGGTGCTTCTCAGCCTTGCGGACAGCCTTTCCCTCTCTCTGGGCATGGCGAAGCTGGTCACCGCCCCGGTGTGCGGGGGCTTTGTGCTGGCGATTTTGGGCTTTCTGAAAAAGCGGAATCTGTGGGAGCGCTACGGGTTCTGCCGGTTTCAGGGGGATGGGAAAACCTATCTTTACTTTCTGCCCCTGGTGCTGATCGGCAGCGTGAATTTCTGGAACGGGGTGGCCCTGCACGCCTCGGCCGCCGAAACGGTCCTGTTTCTCTGGAGCATGGCCTGCGTGGGGCTGATCGAAGAAGTGCTCTTCCGGGGCTTTCTGTTCAAAGCCCTTCTGGAAAAGGGCGAATGGGGCGCGATTCTGATTTCCAGCCTCACTTTCGGCATGGGGCACATCGTCAATCTGCTCAACGGCCAGGACCCCTTCGGCACTCTTTTGCAGATCGGTTACGCGGGGGCGGTGGGCTTTCTGTTCACCATGCTGTTCCTCAAAGGCAAGAGCCTTGTGCCCTGCATTCTCACCCACAGCATCGTGAACGGGTCCAGCCTGTTCGCCGTGGAATTTTCTCAGCCGGCGCTTTCGGCGGCCGGTGCCGTACTGGTGAGCGCCGTCTCCATCGCCTATGCTCTGTGGATCCGTAAGCGGGGCTGAACCTATCCACGAAAAACGGACGCACCCCGGGACCGCTCGCTTTTTTGCGAAAAAACATCCTGCCCTTCGCCCCGTTTCCCGGCCCAACAAAAAGCGGCTGTGTTCTTCGGAACACAGCCGCTTTTTTACATGGTCTCGTCTTCCACGATCTGGTAATTTCCGTCGGGCAGGTCTACGAATCGGTAGTCGTAGCAGTAGGTCTTGTCCTCGGTCAGACTCTCCACATACACGATCTCGCCCCGGTTGTTGGAAAGATCCAGCGCCCCGGCGGCGTTGACATAAAAAATGCCCCTGCTGGTCCAGTTTTTCCTCCATGGACAGCAGGGAGACCTGATACAGCGGCCCGGTGTAGGCCGGCTGAGCGGCGGTGCTGACACTGGCGCTCAGCACCGCCGCCGCCAAAGCGCTTTTCGCTTTGTGATTCTTGATTTCTTCGGCCCGTTTCCCACCGTTTTATTTCACCCGCACATAAGTGCAGAAACGATACCGCAGGCCCTCGTGCTCCTTTTCCTCGCTCCGGCTTTCCAGCCGCCAGCCGTCCAGCGCGTCCAGATTCGGGAAAAAGCTGTCCGCCTCGGCGGATGCGTCCACTTTGGTCACATAGGCCTTGTCGCAGTCGTCCAGCAAAAGCCGGTAGATCTGGGCCCCGCCCATGACCATCACCCGGTCGCCGGGCTCACCGGCCACGGCGGCGCGCACCTCTTCGGGGGTGTGGCACACTTCGGCGCCTTCCACCTGCAGGTCCGCGTCCCGGGTCAGGACAATGTTGCGCCGGTTTTTCAGAGGTCTGCCGCCGGGCAGGCTCTCCAGCGTCTTGCGGCCCATGACCACGGTTTTTCCCTGGGTGGTGGTGCGGAAGAATTTCATGTCCTCGGGGATGGAAAACAAAAGATCCCCGTTTTTGCCGATGCCCCAGTCACGGCTTACCGCCACAATCAGTTCCATGTGCGCCTCCTCATTCCGCCACGGGGATTTTCTCTTCCAGGGTGTGGAAGCGATAATCCTCCAGCTTGAAATCGTCGGTGGTGAACGCGTAGAAATCGGTCACGTCCGGGTTGATCCACAGCCGGGGCGCGGGATAAGGCTCCCGGTCCATCAGCTTTTTCACAATGTCCACGTGCCGGTCGTAGATGTGCGCGTCCGCAATCACGTGCACCAGCTCGCCGGCTTCCAGACCGCTGGCCCGGGCGAACATGTGCACCAATACCGCGTACTGGCACACGTTCCAGTTGTTGGCCGTCAGCATGTCCTGGGAGCGCTGGTTCAAAATGGCGTTCAGCGTGTTGCCGGACACGTTCAGCGTCAGGCTGTAGGCGCAGGGGTACAGGTTCATCTCGTGCAGATCCGCGTGCACGTAAATGTTGGACAGAATGCGCCGGGAAGCCGGGTTGTGCCTCAAATCGTACAGCATCCGGTCCACCTGGTCGAACATGCCCTCTTTGTACTGGTGCTTGACCCCCAGCTGGTAGCCGTAGGCCTTGCCGATGGTGCCGTCCGGCCCGGCCCACTGATCCCAGATGTGGCTGTGCAGGTCCTCGATGCGGTTGGACTTTTTCTGCCAGATCCACAGCATTTCGTCCACACAGGACTTGAAGGCCGTGCGCCGCACGGTGAGCACCGGGAACTCCTTTTTCAGGTCGTACCGGTTCACAATGCCGAATTTTTTCACCGTGTGGGCGGGGGTGCCGTCGTCCCAGCGGGGCCGCACGGGCAGATCCGTGTCCCACACGCCGTTTTCTAAAATGTCCTTGCAGTTGGCAAGAAACAGGTTGTCCGCATAACTCATGGATTTGTCTCCTGTCTGTGGTTTTTTTCTATCATACCATGCCGGACCCGTTCTGGAAACCCCGCGGGCAAAAAAATGCGCCCTGTTTTCTGCGCCGCCTTCATCGCACCGCTCAGACCTCAAAAGACCCCGGACGCAAATGCGTCCGGGGTCTTTTCTCTGTCTGTTTACCGGTTCAAAAGCCACACCGCGGCGTTCAGATACCCCGCGAAGCCCACCCATGCCAGATACGGAACCTGCAGCCAAGCCGCCAGACGGCTTTTTGCTGCGAAGGAAATGGTCATGGCCAGAATCATCAGCCACAGAGCCGCCAGGCACACCAGAGCGCCCAGGTAATTTGCGCTGTTGAAGAACAGCAGGCTCCATGCGAAGTTCAGCCCCAGCTGCGCGGCCCAGAAAAACACCGACCGGCCTGTGCCGGGTCCGCCTTTGCGCACCACCAGTGCCGTGCCCAGCCCCATCAGCAGATAAAGAACCGTCCACACAATGGGGAACACCCAGCCCGGCGGGGTCAGCGCGGATTTTTCCAGCGCGGGATACACCGTTTCCAGCCCCGTGCTGGTGAGATATCCGGCCAGGGCGCCCACGCCCAGGGAAAGGGCCGGAAAAAGAACAAAGCCCAATTTTTTCATAAAACAACCTCCTATAGAATGGTACGCACAACGGACCAAACGTGTTTCTTATCTTCATCATACCCGCCCCGGACAAGAAAGTCCGTTGTCCGTCCAACACCTTTAGTTTATGCTGCGCTTTTTGAAATTGCGTTGTTTGGCACACCGATTTTATCCCCCTGAAACGGTATGATGGAACCAGGTTGAAAATATTTGCAATCAAAAAAAAGGCCGCCGGATCAACCGGCGGCTTAGGAGGTAACAATGATGTATTACACAAACGGAAACTATGAAGCGTTCGCCAAACCCCGCAAACCGAAAGGCGTGGATGAAAAGCAGGCCTGGCTGGTGGGCGGCGGACTGGCCAGTCTGGCCGCAGCGGCCTTTCTGGTCCGGGACGGACAGATGCCCGGAAACCGCATCCATATCTTAGAGGAAGCCGAGCTGCCCGGCGGCGCCTGTGACGGGCTGTTCCGCCCGGAGATGGGGTTCGTGATCCGCGGCGGGCGGGAGATGGAAAACCACTACGAATGCCTGTGGGACCTGTACCGGTCCATTCCTTCTCTGGAACAGGAAGGCGCCAGCGTGCTGGACGAATTCTACTGGCTGAACAAGGACGATCCCAACTATTCCATGAACCGGGCCACCCTGGACCGGGGCCGCAGCGCCGAGACCGGAAACCGGTTTGACCTCAGCGACGAGGCCGCTTTGCAGCTGATGCAGCTGTTTTTCACCCGGGACGAAGATCTGTACGACAAAACCATCGACGACGTGCTGGACGAGGAGTTTTACAAATCCAACTTCTGGCTGTACTGGCAGACCATGTTCGCCTTTGAAACCTGGCACTCCGCTTTGGAGATGAAACTGTATCTGCAGCGTTTTCTGCATCACATCGGGGGACTGCCGGACCTGTCCGCTTTGAAATTCACCAAATACAATCAGTACGAGTCCCTGATTCTGCCGCTGACAAACTATTTGAAAGAGCAGGGCGTTCAGTTTGAATACGGGGTCAAAGTCACCAATGTTCTGTTCCACTTTTTCCCGGACCGCAAGGTGGCCCATCAGATGGTTCTGCTGCGCTCCGGCCGGGAGGAGACCATGGAGCTGACGGAAAACGACCTGGTGTTCGTCACAAACGGTTCCTGCACCGAAGCCAGCGCTCTGGGCGACAACGAGCACCCGCCGGTGGTGGATGTGGAATCGGGCCAGGGGTCCAGCTGGGAGCTTTGGAAAAACATCGCCGTGCAGAACCCGCTGTTCGGCCGGCCGGAGAAATTCTGCTCGGACATAAACGCCACCCGCTGGGAGTCCGCCACCGTCACGCTGCTGGACGACCGCATCGCCCCCTATGTGGAAAACATCTGCCACCGGGACCCCTACGCGGGCAAGGTGGTGACCGGGGGAATCGTCACCGTCAAGGACTCGGCCTGGCGCATGAGCTGGACCTTCAACCGGCAGCCGCACTTTCAGGCACAGCCCAAAGGGCAGCTGGTGGGATGGATCTACGGTCTGTTCCCGGACGAACCGGGGGATTTTGTAGGCAAGCCCATGAAGGACTGCACCGGCGCAGAAATCTGCATGGAGTGGCTGTATCACCTGGGGGTTCCCGAAAACGAAATTGAGACGCTGGCCCTGACCGCGGCCAACACCGTGCCCTGCATGATGCCTTACGTCACCGCGTTCTTTATGCCCCGCGCAGCGGGCGACCGGCCCGACGTGGTGCCCGAAGGCTGCGTAAACTTCGCCTTCCTGGGCCAGTTCGCCCAGACGCCACGGGACACGATTTTCACCACAGAGTACTCGGTGCGCACGGCCATGGAGGCAGTGTACACGCTGCTGGATGTAGAGCGGGGCGTTCCGGAAGTGTTCGGCTCCGTATACGATGTGCGCTGCCTGCTGAACGCCACCCACTACCTGCTGGACGGCCGCCGGGTGACCGAAATGAGGCTGCCGCTGCCCTATAAACTGGCACTGCACGCCGGGCTGGACAAGCTGCGGGGCACCGTGCTGGAAGAACTGCTGGAACGCTACCAGCTGATTTAACAAACCCTATGAGGAGGACCTGTTTATGAAACAGACTTATGAAACGACCATTTCTCCGCCCCGGGAGACCACCCAAAAAAGCGGCATCGCCGGCGGGGTGCTGATTGGAACCTTAATGATGGGCTTCGGCCTGCTGGCGGCCTTTGCCCCGGTGGCCACCGGATTGTCCCTGGCCTACGTGATCACCGCGGGGCTTGGCATTTACGGGGCCACGCAGCTGGCAGCCTGGGTGCGCGCCGGGCGCCAGCGGCGCAACGGCTGGACGCTGGGCAGCGGCATTCTTCTGACGGGCTTCAGCCTGTTCACCCTCTGGTCCGCTCTGCAGACCAGTTACGGCACCGCGGCCATGATCTCGGTGCTGGCAACGGTGGCGGCCTTCTTCACAGTCCTCATGGGCATCGGGCAGTTTTTCACCTTTGACGAGCTGCGCACCCACGGCACGGAAGGGGCGGGCTGGGTGCTCACCAGCGGCATTCTGAATGTGCTTTTGGGCATCGTGCTGCTGACCAACCCCATCGCCGGCTGGTTTGCCCTGAGTGCCGTCTGGGGAATTTACCTCAGCGTTTCCGGGCTGGCACTGCTGGTGGAGTCCATCTCCGGCCGCCGGGGCGTGCGGGGCGACGTATAACAAGCCAAAAAGGCCGCGCAAACGCGCGGCCTTTTTCTACGCCACATAGCTATAACTTTAAATGTTCGTCACAAAAGGTTAATACAGACACCGAAAGCTCTCTCCGTTTTTGCTGCGTGCGGGCATAGTTCACCAGTTCTCTTGCATTGCTGGCAGGATGCCAAGCACAGGCAATCAGGCAATCCACATGATCCACCATATATCGATTCGCACGGACAATCGCCACTCGGCGCGGAACCGTCTCCATATTTGACGGATAATAGGCACCGTCAAAACTCGCAGGAATCTTCACCGGTCGTTCTGCCGGATGATATGGCAGCAAAAGCAACAGGGATACGTTGGGATGCGCTTGTTTTGCAAAAATCACCGCTTTTGCCGCAAGACGGTCAAATTCGCCGTAATGACCCACAATAAATTCTGTCACATCCAATTCAACAATGTGTCGTTCTACTTCCGCCAGCAAGGCCGGATAAACTTTTTCCGAAACATCCCGATGTCCAATGAAGAAGCATCTCTTTTTCTTCATACCACGCCCCCCTTTGAGCCCATATTAACTCAAAAGAGTTAATCTTTTCAAGCCTTGGCGGGTATCATTTTTGAGAAAAGAGGTGATGTCTTTGAATATCGGCGAAGCAGTGAAAGAACGCATTCTGGAGTTGTGCCGGGAACAAAATGTCTCGATTAACAAGCTGAGCAACATGAGCGGAGTCACGCAATCCACGGTCAACAACATTGTCAGTGGCCGCAATCACAGCACCACGATTTCAACCATCAAAAAACTTTGTGATGGGTTAGGCATCACCATTGAAGATTTTTTCCATTCGGAACTTTTCCGTCACTTGGAACAAGAATTAAAATAACCCAAAAGGCCGCGCAAACGCGCGGCCTTTTTTATTTCTCCTCATTGGGATCGGGTTCGTCGTCGGTGATGGGCATTTCCACCAGCAGCTCGAAGCGGCTCTTGTCAAAGCGCAGCAGCCCTTCGTCCCGCATTTTGCACAGCTCGTTGGACATGGCGCTGCGGTCCACAAACAGAAAGTCCGCCAGGTCCTGCCGGTTCAGGGGAATGGAAAACGTGCGGCTTTTGGTCCGGTGGTACTGGCCCGACAGGTAGTCCTGCAGCCGCTCCCGGGTGGACCGGCGGGTGCTGTCTTCCAGTTTGCAGGTCAGCTTTTGAGCCTTCTGAGCCATGGCCAGGGTCAGATTCTGCAAAAAGCGGATCTGAGTGGGCGCGGTGAGCACGTTTTTGCGCAGAAGCTGGTCCACGCTCAAAAATAAAATCTCCGTGGGTTCGGCTGCGGTGACGGAGATGTGCAGCCGGTACCGGCCCACGGCGTTCAGCTCGCCCAGGGTATCGCCGGTGTACAATACATCCATGAGATTGCTGTTTCCGTTGCTGTCCACATGGGCCAGATGCACGCTGCCGGACAAAAGAATGCCGATTTCGGGAAACAGATCCCCGTCCCGGGCGACCACGGCCCGCTTTTGGTATTTGCTGCGATGGGGAGACATGGTCTCGATCACGGTTTCGATCTCCTCATCGGACAAATTGCGAAACAGCATTCCGGATTTTAAAACGGACAGGTCCAGCGCGGGTTCCATGGGAAAAGCCTCCTCGGATTCGTTTTTTTCATTATATTCCTTGTTTTCGTCTCCTTCAAGGCAGAAATCTGCAAGTCTGTTGTTTGACACACCGATTTTGTGTCCTGTAAATGGTACGATGAATACAACAAAGCAAAGGAGGCTTTTATATGTTCGAATTCTTCTGGACGCGCGCCGCTTCCGTGTGGATTGCGGCACTCTACATCGCAATGGGGCTGTTGCTTCTGATCTTCCCCGGCGCCAGCAGCACGCTGTTTGTCTGGTGCCTGGCGGGAGGCGCGGCCGTGTACGGCGCCAGCCATCTTTGGCGGTACCTGCAGGCAAAGCGCACGGGCACATCCCAATCCGCTGACCTGTTTCTGGCAATCCTGCCCGCCGCGTTCGCGGCCTTCGCCCTGATCTGGCCCGAGGCGGTCCTGTCGGTGCTTCCCCTGGTCCTGGGCTCGCTGCTTCTGGTGGACGGAGTGGGAAAACTTCCCCTGATGCTGGCCGCCATCCGCGGCAAGTACCCCAACATGGTGCCCCTGATTCTGGCCTCGGCCATTCCCATCATCCTGGGCATCCTGATCGTCGTCAATCCCTTCCAAACGGCAAAGCTGGTGGTAGCCGTGTTCGGCATCAGCCTGGTAGCGGACGGAACCAGCGACTTCCTCACCGTCCTGATGGAAAAACGCTCTGTACACCCGGTGCGCAAATAGCCGCCGGCCCCAACTGAAAAGGAGACAAACATGAACTTTTATCAATGCGCCCATTGCGGCAACCTCATCCTCAAACTGAAAGACTCCGGCGTGCCGGTGGTGTGCTGCGGCCAGCCCATGACCCTGCTGGAGCCGGGCGCCACGGACGCCTCGCCGGAAAAGCACGTGCCCGACGCCGTTTACACAAACCAGGCGGTCCAGGTGCAGGTGGGAAAAACCGCCCACCCCATGACGCCGGAACACCGCATCGAGTGGATCGTGCTGGAGACCGACCGGGGCTGCCTGATCCGGATGCTCGAGCCCGCCGAACCGCCCTCCGCCTTTTTCAAACCGGCCATGCACGAACACCCTCTGGCCGTATACGCGTTCTGCAATCTGCACGGACTCTGGAAACAATCTCTCTAACATGGAAACGAGGAATCTTATGAAAAAAACATGGTTTACCGGCCAGCGCTTCGGCGAGGCCAAAGAAGAAAGCCCCCTCACGGAAAAAGCCACCCAGGCGATGATGGCGGCCCTGAAAGCAGTGCACTCCGCCTCATCCCCTGCGGACGGCGATCTGGAAAATCTGGCCCGTCAGCGGCAGAGCCAGAACGTTCTGGGCCGGCTGTTCAGCCCGCAGCTGGGTTTCAGCTGGGAGCCCTTCACCCTGGGCGAAATGCCCATGGCCTGGGCAAGGCCCGAATGCGGACACGACCGGCACCACGTGGTGCTGTACTGCCACGGCGGCGGCTACACCAGCGGAAACCTGGGCTACGCCCGCATCCTGGCGTCCAAACTGGCCCAGGCCACCGGATACGAGGTGCTCAGCTTTGAATACCGCCTCGCGCCCGAATCCCCCTATCCCGCAGCGCTGGAAGACGCGCTGGCCGCCTGGAATTACCTGATGGAACAGGGCTACGGCGCCCGGGACGTGGTGCTGGAGGGCGACTCCGCAGGCGGAAACCTGGCGCTGGAACTGACCCTGGCACTGAAAGAAGCAGGCCGCCGCCTGCCGGGCAAGCTGGTGCTGTGCTCGCCCTGGACGGACCTTTCCTGCTCCGGCGCATCCTACGCCGAGCACGAGCAGGACGACCCCATTCTGACCCGGGCCTATCTGGAATCGGTGCGGCAGGCCTACGCGCCCCAGGGCGGCTGGGACCAGCCGGAATTCTCGCCCCTGTTCGCGGATTTGAGCGGATTTCCCCCCACGCTGATTCAATACGGCGGCCATGAAATTCTGGCCGACGACTCGGTCCGGCTGAAGAAAAATCTGGACCAGGCAGGCGTGCCCAACGTACTGCAGTGCTGGCCCGACATGTGGCACGTGTTCCCCATGTTCCCGCTGCCTCAGTCCCAGCAGGCCATCGAGCGGATGGCACAGTTTGTTCTAACGTTTTAATCAGGAGGAGATTGCCATGACAGGATATCCTTTGGCACAGTGGTTTTTGTTCTTTTTCATCTACGCATTTCTGGGCTGGGTCTGGGAATCCTGTCTGGTATCCGCACAACAGCACCGGTGGGTGAACCGCGGATTTTTGAACGGTCCCTTCCTTCCCATTTACGGCTTCGGCGCGCTGGCGCTGCTGGTTTTCACCCTGCCGGTGCAGACCAATCCCGCGCTGGTGTTCCTGTTCGGAATGCTGGGGGCCACCGGGCTGGAATACGTCACAGGCTACGCCATGGAAAAGCTGTTCGGCGTGAAATACTGGGACTACAGCCGGTTCCGCTGGAACCTGAACGGCTATATCTGCCTGGCGGCGTCCCTGTGCTGGGGCGCGTTCTCCCTGCTGCTGGTGAACCTGCTTCATCCCGCGGTGGCGTACCTTGTGGGGCAGCTGCCCGCCTGGAGCACGCCCGTTCTGGCCGCGCTTTTGCTGGCAGGCATCACCGCAGACTTTCTCCTCTCCATCCGTCAGGCCCTGGACGTGCGCACCCTGCTGGTAAAACTCAGCGAAAGCAAGCGCCGGATCGAAGGTCTGCGCACCCGGCTGGACGCGACCATCGCCTTCACAGCGCCGCAAACAGCGGCGCACGGCGGAATGACGCAGCGGCTGAATGCGTTGCGTGAGGAGCGGCGGGCGCTCTTGCGCACGCTGGCCGCCCGTTTGGAACAGGCCGCCGGCGAACAGCACCGCACCGCGGTGTGGGCCCAGAGCCAGCTTCAGCTTTTGAAGGACGAGTGGCGGGCCATGGAACAGCGCACAGACGAAATGTACCGGCGGGCGGCGCGGCATTTGAAACGAAATCCCCGCGCCGTGTCCCCCCAATACAGCGACGCTTTTCAAGACATCAAAGAGCTTGTGGACCCGGGGACAACTTAAAAACAGAAAAACGCCCGGTCCATTTGGACCGGGCGTTTTTTGGCTCCCCTTGTTGGACTCGAACCAACGACCTACGGATTAACAGTCCGCCGCTCTACCGACTGAGCTAAAGAGGAATATGATGGTGACCCGTGGGAGTGCAAAGCGCAGCTTTGCTTGAGCGTCCCGCGAATCCGAGCGCTCTGCGCGACGGATGAGTGGCCAAAACAGTGCGCGGCACTGTTTTGAAGCGAGGTTTCAGCTCACGAACCTCTTTCCACTCGCCTGTCGGCGAAAGACTCGTTCCGGAAAAGTGGTGACCCGTGGGAGAATCGAACTCCCGTTTGCGGCGTGAGAGGCCGCCGTCTTGACCGCTTGACCAACGGGCCGTTTTTGACTGGCTGTCCTACATTATATCCTTTTTGGACCCGTCCGTCAAGGGTTTTGCGCAAAAAAACTCACCACATGGGTGCTTCGCGGATTTTGTCCCAGCGGCGGCGGTCCTGCCAATACTGTTCGCACACCCAGTCCTCGGCCTGGCGCAAACCGTCCTCGGTCAGCTCAAACTGAGCCGTGACCACGGTTTCCGGGTCGGCCTTGTCCAGGCACCAGGGCCAGGGCCACACGCAGGCTTCCAGCCCTTCCTCCACCAGACGGAACTTGTACTGCATGCCGCTGTACGAACCGGAGTACACCTTGCCCGCCCGGATCATGGTCATGCCCGGAATCACGGCGAATTTTTCATGCTTTCCCTCGGCCACAAACAGCGCTCCCCCCGTAAAATGCTGGCAGGGCCGGCATGCCGGCCCTGCTTTTATTCTATCATTTTTCCGTCTGGATTTCAACGCGCTCCTGCTCCGCCACCCGGGACACTTTGGCCTGCAGAATGCGCCTGTCCCGCACTTCGTCCACGTGCACGTGCAGGCCCAGGCACTCCACGTCCAGCGGCGTGCCGTCCTGGGGAATGGTGTGCAGGCAGCTGAACACCATGCCGCCCAGGGTGTCGTAGTCCAAATCGTCGGGCAGTTCGATGCCCACGGTCTCGGCCACGTCTTCCATGCTCGCGCTGCCGGACATCTGCCACAGATTTTCGTCCAGCTTCTGGATCTCCTCGGGCTCGGCGGGGTCAAACTCGTCGTAGATGTTGCCCACGATCTCTTCCAGCAGATCCTCCATGGTGACGATGCCCGCGGTTTCGCCGTACTCATCCACCACCACCGCCAGATGGATTTTCTTCTGCTGCATATCCCCGAACAGCACCGCGCAGCGGATGCTCTCGGGCACAAAGTAAGCCGGGCGCAAAAGCTCTGCGATGGTCCTTCCGTCGCCGGTTCCCAAATGAATGAGGAAATCCCGGGCGTTGAGAATGCCCTTCACGTCGTTCAAATCCTCGCCGTACACCGGGAAGCGGGTGCGGCCCGTGGTGCGGATGATGTCCAGAATTTCGGCGTCGCTGTCGCTCAGGCACACGGCCTCTACGTCGGCGGCGTGGGTCATGGCGTCGCTGGCAATGGCGTCCCCGAAGTCGAACACGTTTTCAATCCACTCTTTTTCCCCTTTTTCAATGGCGCCCTTCTCCTCGCCCAGGTCCACCATCAGGCGGATCTCCTCTTCGGTGACGGCCTCCTCTTCGGCCTCGGTCTTCATGTGCAGCAGGCGCAGCACGGCGTTGGTGGACACGGACAAAAACCAGATCACCGGCCGCATGACCACCGACAGGCCGTACACCACCCCGCAGGTGAACCGGGCCACCTGCATGGGCTTCTGCATGGCCACCCGCTTGGGCACCAGTTCGCCCAGAATCAGGGTGAAATAGGACAAAATGATGGTGATGACCACCACCGCCAGCGCGTCCAGCACGGCGGGCGGCAGGGCTGTAAAGCCCAGATCCTCATACACCCAGTTCACCAGGTATTCGGAAAAGCTGTCCGCCGCGAAGGCGCTGCCCAGAAAGCCCGCCAGCGTGATGCCGATTTGAATGGTGGACAAAAACCCCGCCGGGGTCTCCACCATTTTCAACAGGCGGGCGGCCTTTCCGTCCCCCTCTTCGGCCATGCGCCGCAGCTTGGCCGGGTTCAGGGAAATCACCGCGATCTCCGTCATGGCGAAAAACGCGTTGAAAAAAATCAAAACTGCCTGCAGCAAAAGTTGTCTGCCAATGTCCACGTTGTGTTCTCTCCTCTTCTCTTAAAAAAAACAATAACAGGCACAGCCCGCTTCCCCGGGTGGGAAGCAGACCGTGCCTTATAAAATACCTGTGTATCTTCGATCCGGATTGGCGCCGTCCGCGTCGTCCATCGCTGTCTGTGTTCTCCTTTGTAAAAAGAAATTACTACGATTATAAGTGGTTTTACATTCCCTGTCAAGAGCGGCACGGGTACACGATGGGCCCGTTGTGCCAGATGCACAGCGTCACTTCCCGCAGCGTGCCGTCGGGCAGGGACAAAAGACCCGTGTACTGCACCTGGTTGTAGCCGAAGCACTCGTCCAGAATTTCAAAGGGGCAGCTGCCGTACCGGCGCACGAATGTTTCCAGCTCCATCTTCTCGCCCCGGAAAGTCCCCATCCGGCCGCTGCCGCTGAGCACAAACGCCTGGGAAAAGCCCCACTCCACCTGTTCCACCCGCACGTCTCCGTCCACTTGCCGCGGGGGCTGGGTCAATACCATGTATCCGTTTTCAAACCGCAGCCACAAGTCCCGGCCGTCCTTCTCCAGCGCGCGCACGCGGCCGTCGTGCAGGCTGCAGGGCGCGTCAAAATGGTACTTGTATTCCATCGGATCACCTCGCCGCCATCTTACCACAGCAGATTCCTTTCCGCAAGGAAAAGGCCGCCCTTTCCGGCCCCGTTCACAGGCGGGAAAAGGCGGCTTTTTCATGGAGGAAGTTGTCTATGTGAAAGAGAAGAATGACAAAAATTATCCGGCCAGCGCACGGCCCAGCGCGCGGCAGGCGGCAAGGTCTTCGTCGCCGGGGGCCTCGTTGGCAATGACCGGGTCGGCGCACAGGGTTGCCCCCGCGGCCAGCGCCCGGTCGGCCCAGTCGCGCATCCACTGGCCGTCGCCCCATCCGTAGGAGCCGAACAGCGCCAGCGTCTTTCCGGCCAGCCTGGGTTCCAGCTGGGCAAAGAAGGGTTCAAACTCGCCCTCTTCCAGCACTTCGGCGCCCATGGCCGGGCAGCCCAGGGCCAGCCGGTCATAAGCGGCCGCCGCTGCGGCGTCGATGCCGCTCACTTCGAACAGGTCCGCGCCCGCGCCCTCGGCCACCGCCTGCGCCATGGCCTGGGTGTTGCCCGTGCCGGACCAGTAAATCACTGCTGTTTTCATTGCAATCGCCTCCGTTGTCTGTTTAAGCCGCCCGCACAATGTGCACCAGCGGAACGCCCTGTTCCATGCGGCTCCACACCGCCGCCCGGCAGGCGTCGAACCGGGCAAATCGGGCACGGGCCGCTTCCACGTCCCCGTACACCTTCCAGTATCCGCACAATTTGCACTCCGCGCCGCCTTTTTCCACAAAGGCCAGCACATCCTCGGTGGGGTAGTCCAGAAAAAAGCCGATCTCGTGAGGGAATTCGCCCCCCTGCCCCAGCCGGGTTTTCAGCCGGGCCAGATGGTTTTCCAGCGTGTCCTGCGGCGCGTAGCCGAACTGCGCCAGCGCCGCGCCGTCCCGCCGAAGCCGCCGGGCCAGCAGAGCCGGCCGGTACACCAGCAGCAGGCTGCGGCGCCCGCACTCACACAGCAGCGTGAATGCGAGGCCGCACCCCGCCAGCTGACGGTTCAGCTGTTCCACCCGCGCATGCAGGGCCGGAACCTGACGCGGGTCAACGGCTGCCAGATTCGCCGCTTTCACCCCCAGCAAAGCCGGAGCACAATGCCTTGCCAAGGCCACTTCCAATGAGTCCATCCGCGGCGCCTCCTTTCGGTTAGCTTTTGCTAACCACTGGGGAAAAGAAAAAGCGCGGCTTGCCTCACGCTTTTCTTTTTACGGTTAGCTTTAACTAACTTGTGAGATAAGAATACCATGTCTTTCCCGCTTTGTCAACGGTTTTGGTAGAAAAACTTCTTGTCACGGGCCGAAAAATCCGGTATCTTTAGGGTAAGAAAGGGGACGGTGACCATGAAATTTCTGAAAATCTATGGTGCAACGCTGCTTCTGAGCGTTCTTTTCATGTTTTTCGGCGGGTGGATGCTGTTTGACTTCCGCCAGCGTTTTTGGGTGGCGACCGCGGCCTGCGCGCTGATCGCCGCAGTGGTCGTGTTTGTGTTTGTCGCTCAGGACAGCAAAATCGAGCGGTTGGAACAGCGCGTAAAAGCCCTGGAAGAAAAGGAGCGCTAAAGAGCGCCGTTTTTGCGCATACAATCGCGCAAAGCGGCGTACCCTTCGCCGCTGACAGCGAGTTTCAGCCGGGCGGCCTCGGCGCGGGCCATGGCCGGGCTGAGTCCCGCCCTGCACAGCAAAACTTCAAAACAGCGCTGTTTTTCCCGGTCCCGGTCCAACGCTTCCCGGCCGGCGGCGGTCAGGTGAAGCGCCTTGCCCCTGCGGCACACCAGCCCCTGGCTGCACAGCCGCCCCAAAGCCCGGCTGACGCTTGCCCGGCTGACGCCCAGCGCCCGGGCCAGGTCTGCCGCGCACACGGGCGCGCCGGTCTGTTCCAGCGCTTCCAGGGCCGCCAGGTAGCCCGTTCCCTCTTCCGGCAAAAGCATGCCGACTCCTCCTTTTTATACGTTTTTGAGCCTGTGCCGCAGCCAAAGCAGGGCCAGCGCCGCGCATACGGTCAGGGCCAAAACCCCTATTTCGTCCATGCGTGTTCTCCTTTCCTGCCTTTTCAAAGAAACCTGCTATACTGAAGGCAGCCGACGCAGAAAGGAGCGATTTGCAATGACATCCCGCGAAAAAGTTCTGGCCATTTTCAACCGGAAAGGCACCGGCGAAGGCGCCATGTGGACCGGTCATCCCAACGAGGCGACCGTGCCCATTTACGCCGATGCCTGGCACATTGAGCCCACCCGGGAGGCCATTTTCTCCTATTTGAACGACGACTGCCGCTGGCTGGACGCCGACGACGGCTACCAGCACCCCTCGGGGCGGCGCGCCATCGACCCCGCATACGGGGTGGAGCGGCCCACCCTGAGCGCGCCCGGCTGCTTTGCCGACGCCGAGACCGTGGCGGACATTGAAAAATACCCCTGGCCGGACCCGGCGGACTGCGACTTTACGGAAATTTACCGCCAGATTGCCCGTTTTCCGGACAAGATGGTGTTCACGGGCATGTGGTCCCAGTTCTTCCACGACGCGGCCGACTTTTTCGGCATGGAGAACTATTTTATGAAGATGTACGACTGCCCCGCCGTGGTGGAGGCCGTCACCGAGCACATTGTGGACTACTACGTGGCCGCCAACGAAAAGTTTTTCACCGGCCTGGGCGACGCGGCGGACGTATTGTTTTTCGGCAACGACTTCGGCACCCAGCGGGACCTGTTTCTGTCGCCGGAACTGTTCCGCAGGTTTGTGCTTCCGTCCTTCAAGCGGCTGATCGCGGTGGGAAAGAAGTACAATAAAAAGATCATGCTTCACTCCTGCGGGTCCATCGCCCGCATCATTCCCGACCTGATCGACGCCGGGGTGGACATTCTGCACCCCATCCAGGCCCAGGCCGCGGGCATGAGCGCCCGGGAGCTGGCCCAGTACAAAAACGACCTGGCCTTTGTGGGCGGCATTGACGCCCAAAGCTTTTTCGTGCAGGCCACCCCCGCCCAGATCCGGGACGAAGTGCACCGGGTGCGGGACATTCTGGGCCCGAACATCGTCATCTCCCCCAGCCACGAGGAAGTTCTGCCCAACGTGCCGCCGGAAAACATTCTGGCCATGGCCGAAGCGGCCCGCGATTGAAAAAAAGCGCCCCACCGGGGCGCTTTTTTTATTTTTTACCGTGGCAGCCGCAGGCGCCGGAACAGCCCGAACACCCGGAGCAGCCGCCCTTTTTGCGCTTGCGGATCTCGCCTGCCACAATGGCCGCCACCGCGGCGAACACCACGGCGGCCAGCAAAAACGTCTGCAAATTCATGTGGTTTCTCCTCTCAGGCCCGCTCCTTCACCGGAAGGGTCAGGGCTTTTCTGCGGTAGTCCGCGTTGTATTTGTTGGGCCGGGCCAGCAGGTACACAAACGCCGCCAGCACCGCAATGGCCGCCACCGTGCCCGCGCCGAAGGGCACCTGCCCCAGGGCCAGGCCGCCCAGCTGGTACACCATCAGGGACGCCGCGTAGGCAAAGCCGCACATGTAGCCGATGGCCGCCAGCGTCCACTTGCCGTTGTTCATCTCCCGCTTGATGGCGCCCATGGCCGCAAAGCAGGGGGCGCACAGCAGATTGAAGATCATGTAGCTGTACGCGGTCAGCGCCGTGAAGTCCGCGGCGATGTTGCCCCAGATCTCATCGCCCTCTTCCGCCACTTCCGCAAAGCCGTACAGCACGCCGAAGGTGCCCACCACGTTCTCCTTGGCGATCAGGCCGGTGAAGGTGGCCACCGCCGCCTGCCAGCTGCCGAAGCCCAGGGGCGCGAAAATGGGCGCCACCACATTGCCCACCGCGGCCAGCAGGCTGTGGTTGTTGTCCTCCACCATGGTGAAGGCGCCGTCCACAAAGCCGAAGCCCTGCAAAAACCACAAAATCACCGAGGAGGCCAGAATCACGGTGCCGGCGCGCTTGATGAAGCTCCAGCCGCGCTCCCAGGTGGCGTGCAGCACGTTGCGGGCGCTGGGCACGTGGTAGGCGGGCAGCTCCATGACAAAGGGAGCCGGTTCCCCGGCAAAGGGTTTTGTCTTTTTCAGGATCACGCCGCTGATGATGATGGCCGCCACGCCGATGAAGTAGGCGCTGACCGCCACCAGACCGCTGCCCCCGAACAGGGCCCCCGCAAACAGGCCGATGATGGGCATTTTGGCCCCGCAGGGCACAAAGCAGGTGGTCATGATGGTCATTTTGCGGTCCCGGTCGTTCTCAATGGTGCGGGAGGCCATGACCCCCGGCACGCCGCAGCCGGAGCCGATGAGCATGGGGATGAAGCTCTTGCCCGACAAACCGAACTTGCGGAACACCCGGTCCAGAATGAAGGCGATGCGGGCCATGTAGCCCACGTCTTCCAGCAGGCTCAGCATCAAAAACAGCACCAGCATCTGGGGCACAAAGCCCAGCACCGCGCCCACGCCGGCGATGATGCCGTCTGCGATCAGCCCGGTCAGCCATCCGGCCACGCCCCAGCTCTCCAGCAGGGACGTTGCCGTGCCCTGCAGCCACTCGGCCGCGAACACGTCGTTGGTCCAGTCGGTCAGGAAGGTGCCGAAAGGCCCCATGGCCACCCAGTACACCCCGAACATCACCGCCGCGAAAATGGGCAGCGCCAGAATGCGGTTGGTCACCACCCGGTCGATTTTGTCCGACACGGTCAGGCTGTGGGGCGCGGATTTTTTCTTCACGCACTGCTCCATCACCTTGTGGATGTAGGCGTAGCGCTGGTTGGTGATGATGCTCTCCGCGTCGTCGTCCATCTCTTTTTCGCAGTCCCGGATGTGCTGCTCGATGTGGTCGGCCAGCGCTTTGTCCAGCTGCAGCGCTTCTTTCACCTTTTCGTCCCGCTCGAACAGCTTGATGGCGTACCAGCGCAGGTTCCGCTCGTTCACGCGGCCGGTGAGGGATTCCTCGATGTGGGCGATGGCGTGCTCCACGCTGCCCGTGAACACGCACGGCGCCTCGCCCGCCGCCTTCCCGGCGGCCTGCATGGCCGCCTGGGCCGCAGCCATGCTGCCCTCGCCTTTGAGGGCGCTCAGCTCCACCACCGCGCAGCCCAGCTGCCCGGCCAGTTTGCGGGTATCGATCACGTCCCCGTTTCGGCGCACCAGATCCATCATGTTCACGGCCACCACCACCGGAATGCCCAGCTCCACCAGCTGGGTGGTCAGGTACAGGTTTCGCTCAATGTTGGTGCCGTCCACAATGTTCAGAATGGCGTCGGGCTTGTCGTTCACCAGATACTCCCGGGCCACCACCTCTTCCAGGGTGTAGGGGCTCAGGGAATAAATGCCCGGCAAGTCCTGAATGATCACGTCTTTCTGGCCTTTCAGCCGCCCTTCTTTTTTCTCCACGGTCACGCCGGGCCAGTTTCCCACGTACTGGGCCGACCCGGTCAGGCCGTTGAACAGCGTCGTCTTGCCGCAGTTGGGGTTGCCGGCAAGGGCAATGGTCATGCTCATCTTGATTCCCTCCTGTTGTTTTTAGTTAGTTTTAGCTAACCGTCAAGTGCAAAAAATCACTCGATTTCGATCATTTCCGCGTCCGCCCTGCGCACGCTCAATTCGTACCCGCGCACGTTCAGCTCCATGGGGTCGCCCAGGGGCGCCACCTTGCGCACCTGCAGCTGTACGCCCTTGGTGATGCCCATGTCCATAATGCGGCGCTTCACCGGTCCTTCGCCGTGCAGCCGCCGCACGGTCACAGTCTGTCCCACCTTCGCGTCTTTCAGCGTGTTCATCCTCGCTCCTCCTATCCGATCATTACCCGGTTGGCCAGGGTCCCGTCCAGAGCAATCCGGCTGTCCTTCACCTGGCAGATCACATTCCCGCCGATCCGGCTGACCACCGTCACCTGCGCATCCATCACAAATCCCAGTTCGGCCAGGTGCTGGCGCACCTCGTCCCGGCCGGTGATGCGGCGGATGGTCACCGCCTCGCCCGGGTTCGCCATCGTCAAAGGCATCAACCTGCATCCTCCTTTCGTTAGTCATGGCTAACCTTCTTTTCGTACAGAGTTTACACCAACTAACCGCCTTTGTCAACCCCCTTTCCCGCCTTGCCAAAAACGGCCGGCTGTGTTAAGGTTAAACAGTGAAAGAAAGGGGCGAGGACATTGATCCTGCACGAATCCGCAGAAGATTATCTGGAGACCATTTTGATTTTGAAGCAGCGGCAGGGCTCTGTGCGCTCCATCGACGTGGTAAATGAGAAGGGCTACTCCAAGCCCAGCGTCAGCGTGGCCATGAAAAAACTGCGTCAGAGCGGCCATATCACCGTGGACGGGGACGGCTGCATCTCCCTGACGGAGTCCGGTGCGCAGGTGGCGGACCGGGTGTACCGCCGCCACCGGCTTCTGACCCGGTTCTTTGTGACCCTGGGCGTGGACGAGGCCACCGCCGCCGCGGACGCCTGCAAAATTGAGCACGATTTGAGCGAGGAGACCTTCAACCGCATTCTGGAGCACGCCCGCCGCCATCTGGGCGATCTGCCCGAAGAGACGTGAACCCCATTCTCAGCGTCAGCCGCCGCACGGACGTGCCCGCCTTCCACGCGGACTGGTTTTTCCGCCAGCTGGAGCAGGGCTGGACCCGGACCCCCGGCGGGCGCTTTGTGTCCCTGAAACCCGAAGACGTGGGCGGCTATGTGTTCTGGACCAAGAACCCCGCCCCCCTGCTGGACCGGCTGGACAAACTGGGGAACACGCCTTTTTATTTTCAGTTCACCCTCACTTCCTACGGCCGGGACGTGGAGCCGGGCATTCCCTCCAAAGGGCAGGTGCTGGTTCCCCTGTTTCAAAGGCTGTCCCGGCAGCTGGGGCGGCAGCGGGTGGTGTGGCGGTACGACCCGGTGTTTTTCAGCCCGGCCTATTCGTTTGCATATCATTGCCGCTGGTTCGGCCGGTTGGCGCAGCTGCTGGGGCCCTACACGGACACCTGCACCGTCAGCTTTCTGGACTGGTACCCGGCCATGGAAAAGGCCATGACCGCCCTGGGTGCGGTGCGGGAGACCGAGGCCGACCGGCGCGCCCTGCTGGAAGTGTTTTCCGCCGTTGCCCGGCGGGAAGGCATCCGCCTTGTCAGCTGCGCCGAGGAAGGGGATTTTTCCGATCTGGGCGTTCTGCCCGGCGCCTGCGTGGACCCGGCCCGGCTGGGCCTTGCGGACCCGGGACGGGCCAAAGGCCAGCGCCCTCTTTGCCGGTGCGCGGACAGCGTGGACATCGGCGCTTACGGCAGCTGCCGGGGCGGCTGCGCGTATTGCTACGCCCGGCGCGGGGCATTTTAAACAAAAAGGAGTTTTTATGAGCGAGGAACAGCTTTCCGAAATTTTTGAATATTACGCCGCTTTGCCCGACGCCCGGCGCCAGGAGAACCTGGTGGCCATGCTGCGGGAGATTCAGGATGTGCTGGGCTGCGTGCCCGACGGCGTGGCCGCGCAGGCGGCCCGGGCCGTGGGGGAAAAGCCCGTGGTGCTCACCAGCCTTGTGCGGCGGTTCTCCACCTTGAAAAGCGCTGCCTGGGTCCACCGGGTCACGGCCTGCAGCGGCCCCCGGTGCGGCGCAAAGGGCGGCGCGGCGGTGTACAAGGCATTGTGCGAGGTTCTGCACCCCGGCCCGGACGGCGTCAGCGAGAACGGCCGGGTGCTGCTGTGCACGCAGAACTGCCTGAAACAGTGCCGCACATCCCCCAATGTGCTGGTGGACGGGGTTCTGCACCCCCACATGACCCCCGAGAGCGCCCGCCGGCTGGCCCAAACCCTGATGAACGAATGAAAGAAGCGGGGAAGGCACACGCCTTCCCCGCTTTTGTATTAAATAGGCAAAATATTACACTTCGTATTCTGCCGGTTTTCCTTCCAGTACATCCAGCAGCTGCCGCACCACGCACAGACCCGTGCGGCGCAGCGCCTCGTCGGTGGTGGCGGCCATGTGGGGCGTGGCGATGAAGTTGTCCAGCCCCAGCAGCGGGTTCTCCGGGCCGGGGGGCTCCTTGCGGAACACATCGCAGGCCGCGCCGCCCAGCGGGCCGTCGGTCAGCGCCCGGTACAGGGCGTTTTCGTCCACCACGCCGCCCCGGCTGGTGTTTACCAGCAGCAGCCCGGGCTTTGCCCCGTTCAGCACACGCTCGTCAATCAAGTCCCGGGTCTCCTCGGTCAGGGGCAGACCCACGGTCACCGCGTCGCAGGTGCGAAACAACTCTTCCAGACCGGGGCAGTACTCCATGCCCAGGGCTTCGGCCCGTTCCGGGGTCATGTGGGCGGACCACACCCGCAGCTTCATGCCGAAGCCCGCGCGCAGAATCTGCCCGGCGGCCCGGCCGATCTCCCCGGCGCCCGCAAGACCCAGTGTTTTTCCGTACAGCTCCACGCCGCACAAGTCCGGGTCCGCGGTGCGCGCCGCACCCGCCCGGGCCAGCCGGTCCGCTCTCGGAATCTTCCGGGCCAGGGCCAGCAGCAGCGCCGCGATGTGCTCGGCCACGCTGCGGGCGTTTTCATGAGGCGTGTACACCACCCGCACGCCCCGGCGCCGGGCCTCGGCCACGTCCACCCCGTCCAGCCCGCGGCCGTGGACGCCCACTGCCCGCAGATGGGGACACCGGTCCATAAAGGCGCGATCCACCGCGAAGTTCCGCGTGACGACCCCTTCGGCCAGGGCCGGGTCATCCACCAGGACCGCCCGGCGGTTCAACAATTCCAGCGCCGCCGGGTGCAGCGGTTCGCACACGTACACGTTCATGTTTCTCGCCTCTCTTTTCCTTTTATGGTAACACACTCCCCTCTGGCGGGGCAAGGCGCTTTATGGTACAATAAAGCCAGATTTTCGCGCAAGGAGGCGATTTTTTGGATACCTGGTACGTCACGGACCTGGACGGCACCCTGCTGGACCCCGACGGACGGCTGCGGCCGGCCACCGTGGACCTGCTTCGGCCTCTGATTGACCGGGGCTTGAAGCTGACCGTGGCCACGGCCCGCACCCCGGCCACGGTGCTGGAGCTGCTGGCGCCCTTGCGCCTGACCGGCCCGGCGGTGCTCATGTCCGGGGCTCTTTTGTACGATCTGGGCCAAAAAAAGCCTCTGGCCGTGCGCAGCTTTTCCCCGGCGGCCCGGGCCGCGCTGATCGACTTTCTGGACGAGGCCGGCCGGGACGCCTTTCTGTACTGTGCCGGCGACAGCCTGACCGCCTGGCACCGGCCTTTGACGGGCAGCTATGCCCAAAGCTTTCGGGCCGGGCGCAGCGGCACGCCGTATAAGCGCTTTGTTTCGGTGGAACACTACCACCAAATCCCTCCGGACCCGGCCCTGCTGGCCCTGTTCTGCCTGCCCGGGCCGGACCGCCCCCTGCTGACGGAGCTGCAGGCCATTCCCGACACCCAGTGTGTGTGCTATGCCGACGAATACGGCCGGGGCGTGACCGCTGAGGTGTTTCCCGCCGGGTGCGACAAGGGCTCCGGCGTGGAAGCGCTGCGCCGGCTGGCGGGCGGCTGCCGCATTGTGGCCTTTGGGGACAACGTGAACGACCTGCCCCTGTTCGCCGCGGCGGACGAGTGCTACGCCGTGGGCAACGCGCTGGCGGCGGTGAAGAAAGCCGCGGACGGGGTGATCGGCCCCAACACCGAAGACGGGGTGGCCCGCTGGCTGGCCGCCCGCGAAGGAGGGCTGTGAACATGGAATCCATCGCCCCGGCCCTGCTGGCCTGGTACGATCAGAACAAGCGGGTGCTGCCCTTCCGCACCCTGTCCACGCCTTACCGGGTGTGGGTCAGCGAGATCATGCTGCAGCAGACCCGTGTGGCCGCGGCTCTGCCCTATTTTGAACGGTTCATGGACGCTCTGCCCACGGTGGCGGATCTGGCGGCGTGCCCGCCGGACAAGCTGGCCAAACTGTGGGAGGGCCTTGGCTATTACAGCCGGGCCCGCAATTTGCAGAAGGCCGCCCAAAAGGTGATGGCCGAGTACGGCGGTCAGCTGCCCGGGGACCCGAAAGAGCTGGAAAAGCTGCCGGGCATCGGGCCTTACACCGCCGGGGCCATCGCGTCCATCAGTTTCGGAAAGCCCGTGCCCGCGGTGGACGGCAACGTGCTGCGGGTGGCCAGCCGCCTGTTTCTGGACGAGGGCGACGTGATGAGCCCGCCCGTGCGCGCCCGGCTGACCGAAGCCATCCAGGCCATGCAGCCCGCCGACCGGCCGGGAGACTACAACCAGGCGCTGATGGAGCTGGGGGCGCTGGTGTGCGCGCCCGGCGGCCCGCCCCTGTGCGACGTCTGCCCCCTGGCGGACCGATGCGCCGCAAAAGCCGCGGGCCGGCAGACCGAATTGCCTGTGAAGGCCGCGCCCAAACCCCGGCGCACGGTGGATTACACCGTGGTGCTGGCGGTGGCGGACGGGGCCGTGCTTTTGAACCGCCGACCGGCCAAAGGGCTTCTGGCGGGGCTGTGGCAGCCCCTTTTGCTGGAGGGTGTGCAGGACGAAGCCGCCGTGGCCGACGCCCTGCGCCATCTGGGCCTGACGCCCGGAACGCCCCGGCCGGTGGGCACGGCAAAGCACGTGTTTTCCCATCTTGAGTGGCACATGACCGGGTATCTTGTGCCCGTGGACCCCGCCCGGGCGCCGGAGGGCCACGTGTGGGCCGACCGGGCCATGCTGGAAGGCGTGTACGCCGTGCCGGGTGCCTTCCGCGCCCTGATGGAAGTGCTGAAAAAGTGCTTGTAATCCCTTTGGAAAGCAAGTATAATGAAGAAAACAAGCGGCGCGGCGAAAGGAGTGCTTTGGAATGAGTTCCTTTGGAAAGATCGCACATGCCGTGTACGGCGCGGGCCAGCTGGTCGCCGCCGCGAACCACATAAAACAGAAGGCGGGCCGCGCGCTGCGCCCGAAAAAGGAGGATGTTTTCACCATGAAAAAATCGACCCTGATCGCCATCGTCGCGTTTTTGTCCGCTGTGGCGGGCGCTCTGGCTGCGGCGTTTGTGTATCTGCGCCGTCGCGAGGCCGAGCTGGACGAGTATGAGCAGCTTTTGTTCAGCGAGGACTTCAGCCACGAAGAAGGCGACGACGTGTCGGAAGAGACCGACGACGCCACCGAGGAAGTCTGATTGTATTTTCAAAGGGACACCGTACGAATTCGTGCGGTGTCCTTTTCTTTCAAGAGAGGAGAAATAAAAATGACAAAGGTAAAAATCAATCCGGGCGTGTGCGGATTGATCACGGAAGTGGAAGCGGTCTCAGAAGACGGGCTGGACGTGACGCTGAAAATCCGGTCCGGCTGCAAATCCGTTCACGAAATGCTGTCTGTGACGGGAGACACCTTCGACAGTTATGAGCTGTGCCTGAAAAAGCCGGGCGAAGGGGCTCTTTACGACTACGCCAAAGAGCATTTCCCCGGCCATGCGTCCTGCCCGGTGATTGCGGGCGTCATCAAAGCGGCGGAAGTGGAGTGCAAACTGGCGCTGCCCAAAACCGCGGAAATCACCTTTGCGGAATAAAAGTCCTTTGCGCGGGCGTAAAAAAACAGTCAAATTGCGAGACGAACGCACCCGGTTCATGGTACAATAAAGCCAAGTGAAAGGGGGCAGCTCTATGAAACTGAACTACAAACGCACCACGCTTGTGGGTCTGGCCTTTTTGTCCATCTGCGCGTTCTGGCAGGTGTACGACAACCTGATACCCTTGATTTTGAAAGAGACCTTCCACGTGGACGACACGCTGATCGGCGTGGTGATGGCGCTGGACAACCTGCTGGCGCTGTTCATGCTGCCGCTGTTCGGCAAACTCAGCGACAAGACCCGCACCCGCATCGGCCGGCGCATGCCCTACATTGTGGGCGGCACGCTGGCGGCGGTGGTATGCCTGGTGGTTCTGCCCCTGGCCGAGCGGCAGAACAATCTGGTTCTGTTCTTTGTGGGGCTGGGCTGTGTGCTGATCGCCATGGCCACCTACCGCAGCCCGGCGGTGGCCCTGATGCCGGACGTGACGCCCAAACCCCTGCGCAGCCAGGGCAACGCCATCATCAACCTGATGGGCGCCGTGGGCGGCATGCTGATGCTGGGCACCATGCAGGTGCTGCTTCCCAGCCAGGTCACGGGCGAAGCGTACCGGCCCAACTACCTGCCCATCTTCGCGGTGCTGGGCGTTTTGATGGCGGTGTGCATCGCCCTTCTGTTCTGGAAAATCAAAGAGCCCGCCTGCGTGCAGGCCATGGAAGAGGAGAGCCGCGCCGCGGGCCTGCCCGCGGACAACGCGGAGGACCTGCCCTCCGGCACGGGCAAAAAAATGCCCCCCGCCCAGGCGCGCAGCTTCGGGTTCATTCTGGCCAGTGTGTTTTTGTGGTTCATGGGCTACAACGCGGTCACTTCCGGGTTCAGCCGGTACGCCACGCAGGAGTTGAAGGGCAGCTTCTCTTTGATTTTGATGGTGTGCACCGCGGCGGCCATTGTGGCCTATCTGCCCGTGGGCGCCATCGCCGCGCGCATCGGCCGCAAAAAGACCATTCTGGTGGGCGTGGTGTTTTTGGGCACGGCCTTTGCGGCCGGCGCCTTCTTCCATCAGGTTTCCCCGCTGTTGTACGTGTTTTTCATCTTTGCCGGGTTCGGCTGGGCGTTCATCAACGTGAACAGCTACCCCATGGTGGTGGAGATGTCCGGCGACGCGGACGTGGGCAAGTACACGGGCTATTATTACACCGTGAGCATGACGGCCCAGATCGTGACGCCCATTTTCTCGGGCTTCCTCATGGGGCACATCGGATACCGCACGCTCTTCCCCTACGCGGCCTTCTTCGTGTTCGCCAGCTTTGTGACCATGCTGTTTGTGCGCCACGGCGACTCGAAGCCCCAGCCCAAAAAGGGTCTGGAAGCGCTGGACGTGGACGACTGACAGAAAACCAAAAGGGCCGGTCAAGCCTTGGCTTGACCGGCCCTTTTTTCAACGTTCCACGGTGAACAGAAGTTTTACGGGAAATTTTGCGTACCGGCGGCAGAACTCGCCGGGCGTGCACACCACGTCCCGGCCGTACACCGCGTTCAAAAACCGGGCCTTGCCGTTGCCCGCGGGCACAAAGGCGGCAAAGTGCATGCCCCGGCCCGTACAATAGTAGGCAAACCCCGCCGGACACCGGCGCAGACGCAGCTGCGCCGTCAGGGGCGACAGGGCCAGCCGGGGCCGCAGACCCTGGGCCCGCAGCCAGAAAAGCAGAAAGAACAGGTTGGTGCCCAGCGCGCCCCAAAAGGGCAGCCCTTTTTCCAGGCTGCGGCGCACCCGGTCCGCGTCCGGGCCAAAGCCCGCGGCCCGCAGCATGTTGTAGGCCGCCACCCAGCCGCAGCCGGTGCGGTCCGAGGAAAAGCGGCCGTAGGGCATGTCTTTCAGCCGCCGCTGGTCCGTCAGATATCCTTCCCGGGAAAACACCCGTGGGTCCATGTCAGTCCGCTCCTTCCCCGCTCAACACATACCGGCGGATGGCCAGCGCCACCCCGTCCTCGTCGTTGGACGCAGTCTGCACGTCGGCGGCCGCCAGCGCCTCGGGGGTGGCGTTGCCCATGGCCACGCCCAGCCCCGCCGCCCGCAGCATGGCCACGTCGTTGCTGGAATCGCCGCAGGCCATCACCTGCGCCTGCTCAAAGCCCAGAATGCCGGCCAGCGCCAGCAGCGCCTTGCCCTTGTCCACGCCTTTTCCGTTCAGCTCCAGATTGTTGGGAATGCTGCTGGTGACTTCAAACCGGCCGCTGGCTTCCAGCAGCTTCCATGCCTTTTCCCGGGCATCCGGGTCGTTGAACAGCATGGTCAGCTTTTCCACAGGCTGACTCTCCTTTTCCAGCCACTCGATCTGGTCGCCCACCACGGTGCGGGTGGTCACAAAATACGACCGCATGGCCGGGGGCGCCGCCGCCACCAGCGCGTCAAAGGTGGATTCGGCGGTGTAGGCGGAGCCTCCCACGTACACGTCTGTCAACGCGCCCAGGACCCTTGTCCGCCGCAGCGCCCAAAGGGCGTCTTCTTTGTTCACCGGGTCCAGCGCCAGAGTGCGGTTTTCCGCCAGGTCGTACACGGCGCCGCCGTTGGACGTGATGGCGTACCGCACCCCCGGAATGGACAAAAATTCCTTGGGCAGACCTGCCCGGGGCCGCCCGGTGACCGGCAGCACCGCCGTGCCGGCGGCACAGGCCTCGGCAATGGCCTGCCGGGTGGCGGCCGAAATCTGCTTTTGCGAGTCAAAGACCGTGCCGTCCAGGTCCAGACCGATGAGCCGAATGTTCACGTTTGTGCCTCCTTACGCCTGCCGGGCGTGTTTCCACTCCAGAAACTCCTCATAGCTGCCCGTCCGGTCCAGACAGCCCGGCTGACCCAGGGGAATTTCAATGATGCGGTTTGCAATTTCGTCAATGAACTGGTGGTCGTGAGAGGAGAACAGCAGGTTCCCCTTGAAGGCGGCCAGCCCGTCGGACAAAGCCTGAATGCTCTCCAGATCCAGATGGTTGGTGGGCTGGTCCAGCACCAGCACGTTGGCGTGGGTCATCATCATGCGGCTGAGCATGCAGCGCACCTTTTCGCCGCCGCTGAGCACTTTGGCGGGCTTGTACACCTCGTCGCCGCTGAACAGCATCCGGCCCAGAAAGCCCCGCAGGAAGGTCTCGGCCGGGTCCTCGCTGTACTGGCGCAGCCAGTCGATCAAATTGCCCTCAAACCCCTCGAAAAAGGCGGAATTGTCCTGGGGGAAGTAGCTCTGGCTGGTGGACACACCCCACTTGAAGCTGCCTGCATCCGGCTCCATCTCGCCCATGAGAATCTTCATCAGGGCGGTGTTGCCGGCCTCGTTCTCGCCCACCAGAGCGATTTTGTCGTTCTTGTTGGCAATGAAGCTCACGTTGTCCAGCACCTTCACCCCGTCCACGGTCTTGGTCAGACCCTCCACGAACAGAATGTCCTTGCCGGCCTCCCGCTCGGGCGAAAAGCCCACAAAGGGATACTTGCGGCTGGAGGCGGGCATCTCTTCCAGGGCGATGGAGTCCAGAATCTTTTTGCGGCTGGTGGCCTGTTTGGACTTGGACTTGTTGGCCGAGAACCGCTGAATGAAGGCCTGCAGCTCCCGGATCTTCTCCTCTTTTTTCTTGTTCTGGTTGCGGATCAGCTGCTGCATCAGTTGGCTGGACTCGTACCAGAAGTCATAGTTGCCCGCGTACATCTGCACCTTGTTGTAGTCAATGTCCACAGTGTGGGTGCACACGGCGTTCAAAAAGTGCCGGTCGTGGCTGACCACCAGAATGGTGTAGGGATACTCGATCAAAAAATTCTCCAGCCAGTCGATGGCGTCGATGTCCAGGCCGTTGGTGGGCTCGTCCAGCAGAATGATGGTGGGCTGGCCGAACAGCGCCTGGGCCAGCAGCACCTTCACCTTCTGGCGGCCGTCCAGGGAGGCCATGGGCGCGTAGTGCAGTTCCATGGGAATGCCTAGACCGTTCAGCAGCTGGTCGGCCTCGGTCTCCGCGTCCCAGCCGTTCATCTCGGCAAATTCGCCCTCCAGCTCGGCGGCGCGCTCGCCGTCGGCCTCGGAGAAATCGGGCTTTGCGTACAGCGCCTCTTTCTCCTTCATGATGTCGTACAATTTGCGGTTGCCCTGAATGACCGTGTCCATCACGGAAAATTCGTCGTATTTGTAGTGATCCTGCTCCAGAACGCTCATGCGGTCGTCCGCGCCCATGGACACGGTGCCGGTGGTGGGCTCCAGCGCGCCGGACAGCACCCGCAGCAGCGTGGACTTGCCCGCGCCGTTGGCGCCGATGATGCCGTAGCAGTTGCCCGGCGTGAACTTCAAATCCACGTGTTTGTACAGGGTGGAACCCTGAAACTGAAGACTGACGTCTGTCACTGTCAACATAATTTGTAATCCTCCAAAAGCAGCGCCTTTTCAGGCGCATAATCATATGTATCATACCATGAACCGCCCCCTTTCGTAAAGCGCGGAATCCGTTCGTCCCTTTTCAAGATAAGCAGCGACGGCCCAAGCTCCGTCGGTTTGACGAAACCGGGAAAATCCCCGCCGCCGGCCTTGCAAAGGGCAGGCCGGTATTGTATGATAGGAAAAACAACAAAAATTTGGCGCCGCTGAAGGCGCGGCAGGGGGCTTTTGTTATGAAATTTAATCTGAATAGAGCCGACGAAATGGCTAAAGCGAAAGCCAATTTGTTCCTTCCGATTGATCTGAACGAGGGCAATGTCCAGGCCATCTTCCATCGGTGTCTGGCAAAGGAAGGAACACCTAAAGAAAATGTTTCTAAGAGTATCTTATTTTCTAGAACTATGGGATATAATCCATATGATGAATTAGTTATTAATTTTGATAAAAAACACTACTTGCTAATAAACAATCAATTGATTATTTATACGGTCAATTAATGCTTTCACATCAAAAAACAGAAACTTTAACTATTGATAAAGCATTTTATAATTACCAAGGGGAAAAATGGACACAAAATAAAACACATTTACTAGAATTATTGCATTTAGGTTGTACAAATGATACTGATAAAATTTCTATTTTTAATGCTAAAACAAATACAGCTGAACTTAATCTTACTCAAATTCCAACTCTTTCACCAAAAGACCCCAACTTTCCCGTCTGGTGGGAGGCCCACAAGGCGGAGTGGGAAGGCTGACCAACTCACAACCGAACATCGCTGAAACGGGTATGCCCCATCCAGAGGGCATACCCGTTTTGTATCGATTCACCAATGATTTTCAATTTCCCTTGAAATCACTACTTTCCTTGAAAAGGGAGGTCCGTTCTGCTTTTCACACAAATTTTGCAGACGGTTTCGTCTATAAGTGCCGTGCTCATTTATAGACGAAATCATCTGTTTTTTTATAAAGGGAGTGTTTTTCCATGCTTTTGCTGCAAATTGCAAGGCTGCTGACGGCCATCGCCCTGGTGTTCCGGGCCACGGGCACACCGCTGGATTATCATTTGATCTTCGGGGCGGGCGCGTACACCGTGGTGTACATTTTGGCCCGGACGCTGGGCAAATACGGCGGCGCATACCTGTGGGCGGCCGCCACCGTGCGGAAATTTCCGGGCTTTACGCTGCCGCCCCACTCAGGGGTGTCTCTGGCGCTCACGGGTATTGCTGTGTCGGTGCTCAGCGGGTCCGCGCCGGAGTGAGCGTCCATTCTGCAGGGCACCATTGCCGCGGCGGCTGATTCATTTGGAACAGGCGCTGGCCCAGGACATCCGCCGGTTTCTGTGACCGGATATAAAAAAAGCGGCATGGCCTGCGCCATGCCGCTTTTCTGTTTTTCTCAGTCTCGCCGGCGGCCGCCGCCGAACAGAAGGATCAGCCGCAGAAGGTTCGCCAGGCTGACGATCAGCGCCGCCACGTAGGTCAGGGCCGCGGCGCTGAGCACGCTGCGCACGCCGTCGTGCTCGTCGGGCGTGACCATGCCCCGGGCGTCCAGGGTGGCCAGAGCCCGGCGGCTGGCGTTGAACTCCACCGGTAGCGTCACCAGCTGAAACACGGTGACCAGGCTGAACAGCAGAATGCCGAAGCCCACCAGCGGCTGAATGCCCAGCACAAACCCAATCAGCACCAGGGGAATGGAAATGGTGGAGCCGATGTTGGTCAGCGGAATGATGGCGTTGCGCAGCCGCAAAGGCGCGTAGCCCGTGGCGTGCTGCACCGCATGGCCGGTCTCGTGGGCGGCCACGCCCACGGCCGCCACCGTGCTGCGGGCGTACACGTCCTGGGAAAGGCGCACCACCCGCTGGGTGGGATCGTAATGGTCGGTGAGGCTGCCGGACACGGCCTCCACCCGCACGTCGGAAAGGCCGTTGGCGTCCAGAATGAAGCGGGCCGCTTGGGCGCCGGTCATCCCGGTGCGCACCGGCACGTTGCTGTACCGGGCAAAGGTGCTCTTCACCCGCATCTGGGCCCACAGGGCCACCAGCATGGCCGGAATGACCAGCAGAATATAATAGCGGTCCGGCAAGAAGAAAAAGGGCATGATTCCTGACTCCTTTGTAATCCATTCTTTTTCTTATAGTATGCCATGGAATTGTAAAAGAAATGTGGAAAAGAAAAAGACAGTGCGTAAATAAAAGCCCCGCCCTTGACAAAGGGCGGGGCTTTTCATCTTATTCGGACAGCTCGTGGGCCAGGTCTTTGGTGGCCTCGTACAGGCGGTCGTAAATGCTCTGGAATTTTTTGTATTTCTCGTGGTTCTCGGCGTTGGGCTCATAGCTCTTGCCCGGTTTGATGAACTTGGTCAGGCTGGCGAAGTTCTCGAAACCGTCGTAGTGCACGCCCAAAGCGGCCATCATGGCGTCGCCGAAGCTGGCGCCCACGGTCACGGCCGGAGTGCTGATGGTCTTGCCGGTGATGTCGGCCACAATCTGCATCCAGGCGGGGTTCTTCACGCCGCCGCCCACAGCGAAGATCTGGTCGATGACCACGTTGTCATGGCTCTCCATGAGTTTGATCTGCTGGTTGACCGAATAGCCCACGGCCTCCAGCGCGCTGCGGTACATGTGGGCGCGGGTGTGGGCCAGGGTCAGGCCGAACAGAACGCCCTTGGCGTCCGGGTCGTTGATGGGGGTGCGCTCGCCCGCGAAATAGGGCAGGGTCACCAGACCGTCGGAACCCACGGGAATGTCCTCCACGCCTTCCATCATGGTCTGATAGGCGTCCGGGCCGCCGGATTTTTCCAGCGCCATGGCGTCGGGGAACACGGTGTCGCGGTACCATTTGGTCAGGCTGCCCGCGGCGTTGGTGCCGGCGGAGATGTCGCACAGGCCGGGCACGATGAACTGTTCGCGCCACAGCCGGTCGTCGTCCACCAGCTCCTTGGTGCCCAGAATCATGTAAATGGAAGAGCCGAACTGCACCATCATCTTGCCGGGCTCCACCACGCCGGTGCTGATGGCCTCAGCGCCGGAGTCGTCGGTGCCGGTGATGACCGGGGTGCCCTCGGCCAGGCCCGTCTCAGCGGCGGCCTGAGCGGTGACATAGCCCGCGATGTCGTTGGCCTCTTTTACCACGGCCAGCTGGTCCGGCCGGCAGATGGGCGCGCACAGTTCCGGCACGGGCTGCCAGGTCTCCTGATCGTACAGGGGGTTGAAGCTGGCCAGACCCAGGAACCGGTCCACCACGTACTCACCCGTCAGTTTGGCGGTGATGAAGCTGGACCCGGTCAGGAACTTGTGGGCCTTGGCGTACACTTCGGGCTCTTTGTTCTTGATCCACAGAATTTTGGGCATGACGTCGCTGGAGCACAGGGGACGGCCGTACCATTTCTTGATCTGCTCTTCCCCGTACATCTCGGTCAGCTGAGCCATCTCGTCGGTGGCGCGGGCGTCGATGCCGTACAGAATGGCCTTGCGCAGAGGCCGGCAGTTCTCATCCACGGGCAGGCAGTCCGCACCCAGAGCGCTGGCACCCACGGCCTTCACGTCCTTGGGGTCCACGCCGGATTTCTCCAGCAGCGCCTTGCTGATGGTGCAGAAGTCACCCCACCAGTCCTTGTCGGCGTCGTGCTCGAAGTGGTTGGGTTTGGGGTTGGTCATGGCGTGTTCGGTGGCGTGTTCGGCAATGATGTTGCACTCGCTGTCGATCAGCACGCCCTTGCTGGAGTTGGTGCCGGTGTCAATGCCCATGAAATACGCCTTGCTCATAAATAACCCTCTTTCCTGTATGTTTTTACTTCAAAAGAAAATGCTCCACAATGTCGGCCACCGCGTCGTGGTTGTTGTCGTGGGGTGTCACATAATCGGCGGCAGCCTTCACCCCGGGCAGGGCGTTGGCCACGGCCACGCCCACCCCGGCGTTCTGAATCATCTCCAGATCGTTGTTGTAGTCCCCGGCGGCGATGATGCGCCCGGCGGGAACCTTCAGAATTTCGGCCAGCTTGGACAGACCGTGCCACTTGGTGATGCCGTCGGGCATGATGTCCACGCACGCCGGCTCGGAATGCACGTGCACCAGAGGCAGGCCCGCCTCGTCGATGAAGCGGCAGATGGGGTCCCGGTCGGCAGTGGCCATGAAGCCTTCGATGGCGTCCAGCGGGACCTGGTCGGGGCTGTCAAACAGCTGCGGCACAACGCCCACCTTTTCCACGTAGTCCCAAAGGCCCTCGTCCCGCCGGTTCACGGACCAGTACAAACCGCTGACCACATGCAGAATCCAGTCCTCTTTCAGGCAGCGCTCCACCAGAGTCCGGGCGGCGGCCGGGTCCACCAGCGTGTTGGCCAGCACTGCGCCGTCGGCGGTGCGCACCAGCTTGCCGCCGTTGTTCAGCGTCAGGTAGTCCGCGCAGCGGTAGTCTTCGCCCAGGGGCAGCATATCCACGTCCCGCCGGCCGGTGGCAAACACCACCGTGTGTCCGGCGCGCCGGGCGGCTGCCAGGGCCTGTTTTGTCTTTTCACCCAGACACCCCTCGTCATTGCAGGTGGTTCCGTCCAGGTCCAGTGCCAGCAGCCAGGGCTCCATAGCATTCTTCCTCTCTGTTTTCAAAGTCAAGGCTGGCCGTAATAGCCGCGCTCTTCGCTCTCCTGCGCGATCTGTTCCCGGGACAGCATGGGGATCTCCCGGCCCGTGGACAGCGCTGCCAGATAGCTTTTGCTGGCCTCTTCCAGATACACTGCCGCGGAGAGAGCCTGCTCAATGCTGTTGCCAAAAGCCATCGCACCGTGGTGTTTGAGAATGACCGCCCGGGCATCGCCCGCGTACTCCACGGCCAAAATGCCCATCCCCTCATCGGAGCTGGGGGTAAAGGGCGCCACCTGCACCGGCGCATTCAACTCATCGATCACCGTCACCAAATTGGCAGGCAGCTGATCGCACACCAGTCCCACCGCCGTAGCGTAGGGCTGATGGGTGTGCAGCACCACCTGAATGTCCGGCCGGTGGCGGAACAGATACAGGATGGCGCTCTTGTCGCTGGTGGGCCGGCGGAAGCCTTCCACGGTTTCACCCCGGTCGTTGATGAGTACCACATCGTCCACCGTCATGGTATCGTATCCCATGGCCGAGGGCGTCACCAGAAAGTTGCCGCAGGGCATACGCATGCTCACGTTTCCACCGCTGAGAACCACCAGTCCGTAGCGCTCCATGGCACGGGCACAGTCAATCAGCTGTTGTTTTTCCGCTTCATACATGGTTGGATCTCCTTTCCAGGGCACTTTGGCCCAGCCGGCACAGCCGGCGCCAGGCATCCATTGGGTCCGGCGCACCGAATACGGCCCGGCCGACCACCACGGCATCCGCCCCGGCGCTGACCACGCTTTCCAGATTTTTTTCATTCACGCCGCCATCCACCCAAATTTCCACCCGGGGCGGAAGAATGGCCCTGGCTGCGCGAATTTTTGCCAGCACACCCGGCCGGAACGGCAACCCTTCACAGTCCGCCTCCACGCTGACAAACAGCACGTAGTCCAGCTGATCGGCATAAGCCAGCAATGTCTCCACAGGCGTTTTCAGGTTCACCGCAAGCCCGCAGGACTGCGCACCGGCCCGGCGGGCCATGCTCAAAAACAGGCTGGGATAATTCAGCGCCTCCACATGGGCGCAAACCCGCTTGACTCCGCAAGCGCACAAATCCTCCACGTAATCGCAGGGGTTCAGCACTTCCAGATGCGCGTCCAACGGGATGTCCGTGCGCGCCGCTACGGCGCGCACCACGTCCATTCCAAAGCTGATTCCCCGCACAAAATTGCCGTCGTCTATGTCTAAATGCAAGTGGTCCAGCCCGCGCACCGCGTCCAGCTGGGCGCCCAGATTCAGCAAATCACCCGACAGAAGAGAGGGGCTCACCGAAAACACGCTCATCCCTCCTTGTCCGCGGTGTGAAATACATCCAGCGCCTTCAGCGCCCGTTCAAAAGAGGCAAATTTCTTTGCATAGTGACGAACGTATTCCTCTCTGGGGTAGAACACCTCGCCCACATTGACCATTTTTTCCACCGCTTCTTCCAGCGAGGCAAAGGCTCCGCAGGCCACACCGGCACCCATGGCCGCGCCCTGGGCACTGAGCTGACTGCTGCGCAGCGTTTCCACTTTCATGCCCAGCACATCCGCCATCATCTGCGCCCAGACCCGGCTTTTGGCGACACCGCCGGACAGACGGGCCACCCGGTAATCCGACACGGGCCGGCGCAAATTCTTCACGTGGAACATGGTGCTGAAGGCCACGCCCTCGTACACCGCCTGCAACACGTGGTTGCGTTTGTGATAGCTGGTCAGGTTGAAAAACGCACCCTTTGCGTCGGGATTGGTGGCCGAACTGAACAGATACGGGATAAACAGCACATTGTTGTCAAAGGGAGATGTGTTCTCCACCATGCGGTCGCACATTTGGTACAACTCTTTGCGGGGCGCATCCGGCCGGTCCGGCTGCAGGAAGTTTTCCACAAACCAGTCAAAATTGCTGGCCGATGTGGGACTGGAATCCTCCACCAGAAAATATCCGGGCAAAAAGGACAGTGTCACCGTATTGGCGTTTTTGTCGTAGTCCGTATTGGCGGTGGGTTTCAGGTACTCGTTGATGGACCAGGTGCCCGCGATGAGGCACAGAGTATTGCCGTCCAGCACACCGCTGGCCAGCGCGCCCGCGTCAATGTCAAAATAGCCGCCCGCCACCGGCGTGCCCTCGGCCAGACCCGTTGCCTCCGTGGCCTCAGCCGTGACGTACCCGGTGACCGCCGTGCTCTCCATGCAGGGAGGCATCAACCGCAGGCAGTCGGAAATGCCCAGTGCATCAAAAATCGCCGGGTCAAACTGGCGGGTGTGCAGATTCAAAAGGCATCCGGAAGAAGCATCGGTGATTTCACAGGCGTATTGACCGGTCAGCCGGAAGCGGATGTAGTCCTTCATGGACAAGCACCAAGCGCTCTTTTCCAACACCTCGGGCTGATGATCCCGGAACCAGGGCAGCAGTGCCGCCGGCTGTGCAGACCAGATGGTCTGGCAGGTCATGGGATAAATTTTGCGCTCAGCGCCATTTTGGGCAAACAAATCGCAGTAATCCGCGGCGCGGTTATCCGTGGACACAATGCACGGACAAGTGGGCTCGCCCTTTTCATCTACCAGACACAGCCCGTTTCCGTAGCCGGTCAGGCCCACAGCCAGAACCTGTTCTCCACGCACGCCCGCCTTGTTCAGCGCCTCGCTGATGGCCTGTGCGTTGGCGTTCCACACATCACGGGCGTCCCGCTCAGTGTAGCCCGGCTGAGGGATCTGAATGGGAAGCCGTCGGGAAGCCACCGAAATTTCCCGGCCGTCCAGCGCAAACACCGCACACTTGATCTCCGATCCGCCGTTGTCAATTCCCAAAAGATATTGTTCCATTCCTTCACTTCCTCCTTTTGCCGCCGTTTGTTACAGCGTTGCGCGGAACTGATACACCACGTCCATGAACTCTTTTACGCGGTTTACATCCACGCGCACATTCTCCAGCTTGTCGTTCTCCAGTTTTCCGCCCTCTTTAAAGTAGGTGCCCACCACGGCGGCGTCACCGCTGGTCAGTTTGCGCACGATGGTGTCAGGCCGGCAGCCGGTGTTGCACAGCACCACCACATCCGGAGCGCCCTGTTTCACGCTGGCGATCAGCTCGTCGTCCACGTCCTGGCCGGCGGCGTTAGCGGAGATGCACAGTCCGTCCGGATGCGCTTTGAAGATAGTGGATTTGGCGATGTCCACCAGCGCCCGGGTGTCCAGGTTGCGGTCGGACTCGGGGTTGATGAAGTACAGCATCTTCAGATCGTCCAGATGCAGGGCGGCCTTGCGGCGCAGAAGGGCCGAGAAGTCGTTGTTGTACAGACCGCCGTCGCCCACGTACACGCCAGAGAAGGTACCGCGAATGAACTTGGCGCCCACAGCCGCTGCCAGTTCGATGGAAGCCTGACCATCGGAGATGCAGTCCACGCCGTAGGGAACCTTGAGTTCTGCTTTCAGCTCACCAATGACCCGCGCCATAGCGGCCGGAGTGACGAAACTCATATGACGCTCGTAGGGCAGGCTGAACTCATTGGAAAAAATAATTCCGTCCACGCCGCCCTCCTGCAGGGCATGCAAATCAGCCCGGGCATGCTCCACCACGCGCTCCATGGTGTCCCCATAGTGGAAGCGGGGGTCACCGGGCAGGGGGTCCAGGTGAAGCATACTGATGATCGGTTTTTTTACGCCAAACATTTTTTCGGTCCAAAGCATTGTTACTCTCTCCTTTATGCAGGCCAAGGCCCGCCGAAGCGGCCCTGACCGGATTTGATTAATAGTCGAACTGACGATAGTAGCGGCGGATGGACAGCGGATGACGCAGGAACAGCTCCATGTATGCGTCCACGCGGTTGTTCACGCCGTGCATCACCAGATGGGAGATGGAGCCGCGGAACTCGGGGCTGATGCCGTCCAGCGCAAACTCCTTGGTGTCAATGATGGTGTAGTTGCCGCACACCTTCGGCAGGAAGCGGGCTACGCGCTCGGCCAGAGGACGCTGCTCGTCCTCGCCCATGAACAGGGTGACGGGGGTGTCCCAAACGATGATCTCCTGCATTCCGTGGAAGAACTCCTGGCAGGTGATGGACTTGGTGCGGATCCACATCTGCTCCTCCCAGTAGCACATGGCATAGGAGTAGGTGGCGCCCCACTGGTTGCCGCTGCCGATGTAGTACCGGGGCAGATCGGGCCGCTGCTGGGCCTGGCGGGCGCACTCGGCCGCGTAGTCATAAGCCCACGCGTCGGCCTGCTTCTCCACGTCTGCCAGCACCTGGGCCAGATGCGCTTCCATCTCTTTGTTGTAACGGTCGTAGTCGGCAAACTCGCCGTTTTTGTACATCAGGTAGTTGGCCACCATGTAGAATTTCAGCTGCTCGTTCTTGGGGTACACCACCAGATAATCCTGTTTGTCGGGCTGGGTCAGCACGCTGCCCGGGGTGTCGATGAAGCTGAACACACGGCCGCCAATCTCATGCACGCGGTCCACCAGCTCCACCATCTCTTTGGTGTTGCCGGACACGGAGGACAAAATCACCACGGATTTGTCCGTAAAGCGCTTGTTGCCGGTGGTCAAAAACTCGGCCGCGTTCTCCACGAACACAGGCAGTTTGGATTTGCCGCGCATGTACACTTCCACCTGCATGCTGGAGGCGTAGGTGCCGCCGATGCCGATGAAGTAGATGCCGTCGAACCCGTCTTCCCAGATTTTGTCGATGATGGTTTCAATCTGGCCGCGCAGTGCCAGCGCGCCGTTTACGCTGTCCACCGCTTCTTTTTCGTTAAAGCTGCGCAGGCAGGCGCCTTTTTTCTCGTTCCACATTTCCGTTGTCACCATGATTTACACTCCTTTTTAAAATAGAAAGCTTCCGCCCGGCGCGTGTTGCTCGGGCTGGTTGTGAAAACACACGCTGAAACTGCATTTGTCTCCCCGTGTGTAATTGCGTGAAAACTCAATCAGCCGGTCGTTCTCGTCGTAGCTGGCGCATTCAAACAGCAGCACCGCCTGCTCGGCGTCGGTGCCCAGCATGCGGGCGTCCTTCTGTTCCAGCTGGGCCAGGTCCAGCGTCTGCCGGGCCCGGGCCAGGCGCACGCCATAAAAGTCGTACACCTCGTACAGGGAAAAGATGGTCAAATCAATGCCTTCCAGCTTGGGCACGATGTACCGGGGAATGAAAATTTCCTCCAGCGAAAGCGCTTCGCCGCCGGCGTAGCACAGCCGCTTGATGTAATAGATGTCATCTTCGGGGTCAATGCCGAACACAAGGCCGTACTTGCGCCCCGCTTTGCGCAGCACCTTGGTCAGCACCCGGGTGGAAGGCTGCACGTTCTTTTCCAGAATGGTCTGGGTAAAGCCGTTCAGCCGGTCCAGGTCCCGTTCAATCTTGGGCCCCAGCACGTACACGCCCTTGCCCTGCACCCGGCGCAGAAGGCCTTCGTGCACCAGCGCGTCCACGGCGCTGCGCACGGTCAGGCGGTTGATGTCGTACTGTTCGGCCAGCTCGTTCTCCGACGGGATGGCCATGCCCGGGGAATACTCGCCCTCTTCGATCTTCGTGCGGATGATCTCCCGCAGCTGCAGATAAATGGGCGTGCGGGACTCTGCGATGGCGTCCATTACCAGGCTCCGAAATAGCGCAGTGTCTGGGTGGAGTTGGCCGCGCCCCTCTTCATACATTCCTCGATGGGCAGACCGTCCACCAAACCGCTCAAGAATCCCGCGATGTAGCTGTCGCCCGCGCCCATGGTGTCCACCAGGTCCTCGCAGGGCACGATGCCGAATTTGTGGAATTCCTGGCCGTCATAGCACAGGCTTCCCTCTTCGCCCAGCATGGCCACCACCAGTTTGGGGCCCTGGCCGTGGAGCACCTTCATCAGCTCCCGCAGGGTCTCGGTGTCGCCGTCGTCGGAGGAGAAGAACAGATAGTCCGTGTGGGGAATGGCCAAGCGGCAGGCTTCGTCGCCCGGGCGGGTGGCGCAGTCAAAGGCGGTCTTTACGCCCATTCCCTGCAAGCGGCCGAAGAAGCCTTCCACCTTGCCCCACAGATCGCACACCACCACGTCGTGCTGCGCGATGAAGGTCAGGTCCTCGTCGGTCAGGGTGTAGTCGGCCAGAACGCCCTCGTCGTAGTCGCCGAACACCCGCTCGCCGTCGATCAGCTGCACCTGGGAAACCGCAGTCCCGCCGGGTTTCGTGTGCATGTGGGACACATCCACGCCTTTGCCTTCCACGGCCTGGCGCATGATGCGGCCGTACTCGTCGTCGCCCACAGGGCCGATGTAGGAGGCGCTGCCCCCCAGGCGCACGGCGTACACCGCCATGTTCACAGGGCCGCCGCCGGGATAGGCCCTGCCCCCGTCGATGTTGTTGTAGTAGTCAATGCAGTTGCTGCCGATAGCTGCAAGTTTCATAACAATCTTCCTTTCTCATTCAGCGGGTCAGCACGCTGGAAAAGCGCACCTGATCCGCACGCACCACAGATTTAAAATGTTCCACCGGGCGGTCGTTGATGTCGCTGGACACGCCGGACAGATAGAACAAAGGCGCGCCCTCTTCCACTTCCAGGCAGTCGGCTTCTTCCCGGGCGGCATAGGTGATGCCCACCTCTTCCCGGCCGTGATGGACCCCCACGCCGTAGCAGTCCAGCACGGAATACAGGGACTTCTGGCTGAAATCGTACTTTTCCAGATACGGGCAGCGGGCGTAATCCACATAGCTGTGCTCGATCATGATGGGCAGACCGTCCATCACCCGCAGCCGGCGCAGATAGAACACCGGTGTGCCCTGCTCCACCTGCAGTTTCTGGGCCACGTGGTGGTCCGCCGTCAGAACGCGGACTTCCAGCACCTTGGTCTCCAGCGTCCGGCCGGCCATGTACACCGCCTCGGACACGGACATGGCGTCCTGCAGATCGCGCTCCAGCTTGGGCGGGGCCACAAAGGTGCCCGACCCCTTTCGGTTGTACAGTTTTCCTTCCACGATCAGCCGCTTGATGGCGCTGCGCAGGGTGGTTCGGTTGAATCCCCACATGCTGCACATGTCCCGCTCGCTGGGCAGCTTTGCGTGGGGCGGCAGATCTTTCTCCAGTATGTAGCACTCAATGTACTCGGTGGCCTCGTCCCGGGGACGGGTGTGGCCGGGGGAATCGGGGTGAGTTCTCCTCTCCTCCACGCCGGTCACTCTCCCTCTACGATCACCAGGATTGTGCGCTTGGCCGGGCCGTCGAACTCGCAGAAATACACGTCCTGGGCGCCGCCGCGCACCACCTCGCCGTCGATGATGGGGAAATGGCAGTGATTGCCCGTCACATAGGCTTTCAGATGACCCGTGGGGTTGCCCGCGGTGGAGCCGTAGTCCTTGAGCATGCGGGCGTGGCTGTAGGGGAAGTCCTCCGGTGCCAGCCGGCCCAGGAACACGGCGATGTCACTCTCCAGGCACTCCAGCGATTCGTTCACCGTCACGCCGGTGGTGGTGTGCTTGGTCAGCACCGTGACCATGCCGTTTTGCACGCCGCTTTCGGCCACGATCTGCTCCACCTGGTCGGTGATCACATCCATCTCGTTGTAGGTTTTGGTCAAAATGGTAATGGGTTTGACAAACATGGGCGTTCTCCTTTCCTCTTGGTGCGGTCAGTCCAGTCCGCCCAGAAAATCGATGGCGTTCTGCCCGCGGATCAGATCCAGCGTGCTGTCCCGCAAGCCCAACTCGCCGATGGCCTGCGCCATGCGGATCTGCTCAAAGCGGGGGTTGGAGGACGCAAACATCACCTGATGGCGCAGGCTGCGGTCGATCCAGGTCAGGGGAACGTCTTTGGTAAAGGTCTGCTGGAAGAACTCCCTTGCACAGTCAAAGTACAGTGCGCCGGTGTCGGCATACACGTTTTCGTACTTGACCATCAGCATGGCGGTCTCCCGCACCCAGGGCCAGCCGAACTGGGCCAGGCAGATGCGCAGGCGGGAGTGTTTTTCCGCCACCGGCTCAAAGGCCAGGGGCTGGCAGTACTTGGTCTGGGTGTCCGGTTCCCAGGAAAGCCCCGCGTGGAACATCACGGGCTTGTTGTACTTTTCGCACAGGGCGTAGAAGGGTTCCAGCCGCTCGTCGTCCGGCCAGAAGTGCTGGCGGCCGGGGTGCAGTTTCAACCCTTTCAGCTTCAGGTCCGTGAAAGCGTGTTCCAGCTTCTCCAAAGCGCCGGGGGCCAGCGGGTCCACGCTGGCAAATCCGATGAATTTGTCCGGCGCCAGGTCCACCAGACGGCGGATCTCCTCGTTCTCCACCACGGCGCAGCCCAGAGTGGAGGTGTAGTCTGCGGGCATCAGGCACAGTTTATCCAGCCCGGCGCAGCGCATCTGGTTGAAAATGTGTTCCAGCGGCGCGGTGCCGTTGCGGTGGATGTTCAGCGCACTGTGGCGCATCTCCTCCCGGTCGGGATCCTCGTTGATGGGTTCAAAGAACGCCGGGTACACGTGCATATCAATAAACAATGGGCATCTTCCTTTCCTGGCTCTACACACAGGCAATCCGCCCGGCACCGGGCGGATTGCGTTCGGGATCAGAACCCGACTTCTTTCATCATGGCGCGCACGTTGTCCACGGCGCGTTTTGCATACATGCGCGGCTCGTTGATGTAGCCCAGCACCAGCTCGATGGTGGCGGTGCGGTCGTAGCCCACACGTTTCATTTCATACAGCATCTCTTTCAGCGGCATGGTGCCTTCGCCCGGCATGATGTGGCTGTCGGTGCCCTGCTCGCCGTCGATGATGTGGAAGTGATCCAGCTTGTCGCCCAGCTTATCGAAGTAAGCCATGATGCTCTCGTGTTGCACAAAGGGCGGCACCACGTCGCACATGCCCACTACATAGGGGTTGTCGATGCGGCGGAACAGCTCCACCAGGTCGTTGGCGCGGGTGAAGAAGTTGGACTCGTAGGGAGTCAGAGGCTCCACGGTCAGCTTCACGCCCACCTTGGCCGCGTGCTCGCCCAGCTCGCGGATGGTTTTCTCCAGCCGGGGCCACAGCTCCTCGTAGGTGGCCAGATAGCCGCCGTTGGCGGGGCTGGTCAGCATGTACTGGGCGCCCATCTCCTTGGCCATGTCCAGGCTGAGCTTCAGATACTCCACCGCGTCCTGGCGCTGGGCCTCGCTGCCGATCATATAGTTGTAGGGATAGCCGTTGTGCTCGGGGGTGTAGCCCAGAACCGGCATCTCGTACTTGTCGATCAGGCGTTTGACTTCGTTGATGTCGCCGGCTTTCAGATCCGGCGCATAGGCATGGGGCCGGCCGCCCCACAGCTCGATGTAGTCGTAGCCGAATTCCTTGGCATCCGCAAAGCAGTGCTCCAGCGGGTTGCGCTGATAACCGGACGTAAACATACCCAATTTCATCATGAGAAAGCCCTCCTTAAAAATGGTTTTTTATTCGTTCTCCCCGTCTTTTACCCAGGGTTCAAAGACTTCTACCACGCGGGACGCCACCGCAGCGCCTTTGGCCAGGCACTCCTGCAAAGGCAGCTTGTTCATGTATCCGTACAGGAAACCCGCAATGAAGCTGTCGCCCGCGCCCACGGTGTTCACCACCTGCCGGGCCGGCACAATGCCGTAGGATACAAACTCTTTGCCGTCCCAGGCAAGGCTGCCGTCTTCGCCGAAGGTCGCCACGGCCACTTTCATGCCCCGGGCCACCTTGTCCTTCAAAAAGTCTTCAATGAAGGCGTCCCGGCCCTGATGATAAGAGTAGAACCCGATGTCCACATAGGGCAAAGTGCTCTCCACCAGCGGGTGGTCCAGGCGGTCGGCGTAGTCAAAGCTGATCAGCGCCTTGCTCTGCTGCCGGATGGCGGGCAGGGTGTTCTCGGCGTTGCCCCAAAGGGCGGTGTGAACCAGATCGCAGGCAGCGGCGTAGCGGATGTCCTCTTCGTCGAACACAATGTTCTCCAGCACGCCTTCAATGTAATCTCCGTGCACCCGGTCGTTGCCGTTCAGGGTCATGTAGGTGATGGCCGTGGGGCCGTCGCCCACTTTCAAATGGCTGATGTCCAACCCTTCCGCCTTCAGCGTGTCCAGCATCCAGCGGCCGTTCTCGTCGCTGCCCGTGGTGCTGATGATGGCGGTGGGAATGCCCAGTTTCTGCAGGTTCACGCCGGTGTCCACCACGTTGCCCGTGGGGTACTTCCGGTCTTTGAACACATGGCCTTCCCCGTCCGTGTACTCGGTGTAATGATCGATGCAGTTGTCTCCAATGGCTGCCGCTCTCATCTTCACAATTCCCTCCTGACCGCTTTTTTCATAACTTATGGAAACAGATGGTTTGTTTTTATAAAACTTGTTCTAGCAACAGATGTGTGAACGAGTTTTTTAAACCACTTCACTTCACCCCTAGTATAACGCACCCCCTATTCACCGTCAATGGAACGGTTTGCTGAAAAAATACGCTTTTTTTCGTTGGAAAAAACAAAAACTGGTTTATTTTTTTCGCGCCGGCTGAACCACGAACCAAAATGGTTTAATTTGTATGATAAAAGTGGTCCAATTTTCGTCAAAGTCATAAAGTCCCGGGTGTAAAACTGGTTGTTCTTCCAAAAATGTGCAAGGTGCCCATTTTTTCATTGCAGTGAGCGGGGATTCATACTATAATTAAAAAAAATTTCACGTTTTGGGCGGTTTGCACGAAACAAAAGCCGTGTTTTTGTACTGTTCAGACGATTGCAGCCGCGCGGTGCGCGTTTGTAATAGAAACGGTGGAAACTTTTTCGCCAAAAAGCATAGAAAGGAATGTTAACATGGACGTAGTCTATGCCGGTTGGCTGTCGCTGCTGCCGCCGGTCCTTGCCATCGTATTGGCTCTCATCACGAAAGAGGTTATTTCCTCGCTGCTCATCGGCATTTTGTCGGGCACCATCATCTACACCGCCATGGCGGGTCTCAACCCTCTGGTGGGCCCTGTGGACACTCTGTTCGACACCGCCCTGGCCAGTATCGACATTTACATTCTGCTGTTCTGCTTTTTGCTGGGCGCACTGGTGCATCTGGTCACGCTGACCGGTGGTTCCAGTGCTTACGGCGAATGGGCCAGCAAACGCCTGCGCACCAAACGCTCGTCTCTGCTTGCCACCAGCGCGCTGGGCTGCCTGATCTTCATTGACGACTATTTCAACTGCCTGACCGTTGGCACGGTCATGAAGCCCGTGACGGACCGTTATAATGTATCCCGTGCAAAACTGGCTTACATTATTGACTCCACGGCCGCGCCTGTGTGCATCATCGCTCCCATTTCTTCCTGGGCGGCGGCGGTCAGCAGCTACATCCGGGGAACCGGCAGCTTTGAAAGCGACTTCATGGCTTTCTGCTCCACCATTCCCTTCAACCTGTACGCACTGCTGACGCTGGCCATGGTGGTCATTCTGAGCGTAAAAGACATGGAGTTCGGTCCCATGGAAAAAGCCGAGCTGCTGGCTCGCCAGACCGGCGATCTGGGCGCGGTGCAGACCGAGGAACCCAATTTCCCCGAGGGCAAAAAGCGCGGCCGCGTAGCCGACATGCTGGTGCCCATTCTGTCTTTGATTGTGTTCTCCATTTTGAGCATGCTGTACATCGGCGGCTTCTGGGGCGATGACCCCGCGTTCCGCTATCAGTTCACGGCGGCGCTGGGCAACAGCGTGGCGGCCGAGGCGCTGTGCTGGGGCTCTCTGGCCGCGCTGTTTGTGGCATTTTTGCAGTATGTGCCCCGCCGGCTGATGACCTTTAAAGAATTCATGGAAGGCGTCAGCACCGGCATGAGCAACATGGTTTCCGCCGCCACCATTCTGGTGCTGGCCTGGACCATCAGCGGCGTGTGCGGCCTGCTGGAAACCGACGTGTACGTCAAGGACGTGATGGTCTCCAGCAACATCCCCGGCGGCCTGCTGCCCGCCATCGTGTTTGTGGTGGCCGCGTTCCTCAGCTTTGCCACCGGCACATCCTGGGGCACCTTCGGTATCCTGATTCCCATCATCATCCCGGTTGCCTCTGCCATCAGCCCCAACCTGCTGATCGTCTCTCTGGCTGCCACCCTGGGCGGCAGCGTCATGGGCGACCACTGCTCGCCCATCTCCGACACCACCATCCTGTCCAGCACGGGCGCAGGCTGCGTGCACGTACAGCACGTGTCCACCCAGCTGCCCTACGCGCTGCTGGTGGGCGGCTGCTGCATGGCGGGCTACCTGGTGGCCGGCTTCACCGACGGCAATGTGTGGCTGACACTGCTGACGGGCTTCGGCTCACTGATTGTGCTGCTGATGATCCTGCATCGCCGCTCTGTGAAAAAAGAAGCGCTCAGCCAAAAGAACGCCTAATCAAACGCCCCGGTCATGGACCGGGGCGTTTTTCTGCGCCTGATGAAAAAGCCCCCGGCTTTAAGCCGGGGGCTTTCGGTTTATTTCTGTGCTGCCTGCATGCGCTTGTTGAAGTCCAGCCGCGCCTGAATCACCGCGTCGTAATTCTCCTTGGGCATCTCCTCAATGATGGTGTTGCAGCTGGAGAAGATGTACCCTTCCTTGCCGGTGGCCACGGCCTGCTCCAGAATGCGGGTGGCTTCCTTGTAGTTCTCCTCGGGCGTTCCGGTGTGGATCACCAGCCCGCTCATGTTTCCGATCAGCGTCAGCCGGCCTTCGGTCTGGTCCAAAAGGCGGGCCACATCCATTCCCGCGAAGGGATCAATGCAGTGCAGCCCGTCGATGCCGCTGTCCAGAATGCCGTTCATCAGGGGCATCAGGTTGCCGTCGCTGTGCCATACGCACTCCACGCCCATGTCATGGGTAGCCTGCGCCCAGCGCTTCAGGTAGGGGAAAAACACATCGTCCATCATGGCCGGGGACAAAAACGGGTTGGAGTTGAACGCCACGTCGCAGTCGTTCAGGACCCCGTCGGCCCCTGCGTCCAGCAGGCGCTTCTGGCTTTCCAGCGCCGTCTGCAAAAGCTGTTCGGCCTTGGCGTGAATGACTTCCGGCTCGTCGTACAGTTGCAGGGAATAGGCCGTCATATCGCCGAAAAACGGAATGGACAGAGGCAGGTACACCGTTGCGAACACGTAGCAGTCGTCCCCTGCTTCCCGGCGCAGCGCCCGCACGTGTGCCACCCGGTCCTCCATGGTGGGGAACCACAGCAGCGCCGGATGACCCGGCCCCACGTCCCAGTATTCGCCAATGTCCTTCAGCCCGTCGTGATGACAGGCCGCCGCGGCCCGCAGCATGATCTCGGCGTTCCGGCCGTGGGCCAGGTCCTTCTCTTTGGGCGAGAGCTTTTCAAAGTCAAAGCCCACCACCGGCATTCCGCCGCCGTATTCCCGATACAGCTGAAATTCAATTTCAAAGCCGGGCACCACGTCCAGCCGCCTTTTGTGCAGCGCGCTTTTGAACCGCTGCCTCGGGGTGACTGCCATACAACCGCCTCTTTTATTCTTCGTAACTTTCTTTTTCGTTGTAAGAGGAAAGCACCGCGCCGTAGCCGCAGTGCGCGCCGCCGGTGATGGGGATGACCGCCCCGGTCACGTACCGGCTGGCCGGGCTCAAAAGAGATACCATGAAATCCGCGATGTCTTCCTTTTCGGCCACGTAGCCCAGGGGCACCTCGGCCCCTTCCAGCTGATAGCTCTCCTCCACTGTGATGCCGGTCAGCTGTTCTTTTTCGATCAGGGCCCGGTCGGTCATGGGGGTGCGCACATAGAACGGGCACACCGCATTGATGCGCAGCCGCCGGGGCGGTGCCGCCAGCTCCCGGGCCACAGCCTCCACAAAGCCGGCCACCGCGAACTTGGACGCGCTGTATGCCGACTCAAAGGCAACGCCCCGCATGGCCGACGCCGAGGCGATCACCGCGAACGCCCCGCCGGGATTCATGTGCGGCACCAGCTGCTGCACGCAGTTGAAAATGCCAAAGGCGTTGGTGCCCATCAGGTCGTTCCACTGTTCCACCGTGGTCTGCAGAAAAGGCGCTTCGGACCAGATGCCCGCGCACAGGGCCACCGCGTCCAGCTTCAGGCCCTCGGGGAACCGGGCGATGCCGGCCCGAACGCTCTCCACGCTGCTCACGTCCACAGCGTCGGTCTCATCCAGAATGTCCCATCACATTGTAGCCCGCTTTGCGCAGGGCCTCGTAAGTGCCTTTTCCCATTCCGTTCAAGTATCCGGTCACCAGTGCGTTTTTCATGAAACTCCCTCCTTATTTCTCCGGCAGGAAGGTGCGCAGATAGTCCGCCGACTGCTGAATGGACGTGTGCGGGTCCTCCCAGTAGATGGAATCGTTGATCTCCAAATCCACGCAGTTTTTGTAATCGTATTTTTCCAGGGTACGGATGTAGCCTTCCAGCTTTTCGCGGCCGTACTCGCCCGTGCCCAGAATCTCGTGGTGGCTGTCGGAATAGTGGATCCACTGAATCTTGTCGCCCAGCTCTTTGCAGAAGTCCTCCAGCGTGTCGCCGGCCACTTCCATGGCCACCAGGTCCACGCAGGTCACCAGCGCGGGGGAATTCACTTCCCGCAGCATGCGCTTCATGTCCGCCAGACTCAACAAAAGGTTGCTCTCATAGGGTTGCAGCTGTTCCAATACCAGCTTCACGCCCATGCGCTCGGCCCGCAGGGCCAGACGGCCGATGCTGTCCACCGTGCGCTTCCAGCCCTCTTCCCGGTCCAGATCCCGGGGATGGCAGCCGGTGTTCAAAAAGACTTTGTCCGTGCCGAAATTCAGCGCGTCTTCCATGCTGGCTTCCATAAAGTCCAGAGTGCGGTCCCGCAAAGCCTGCTGGGGGTTGGAATAGCTGAAGGGATAGCCCAGCGTTTCGGGGGTGTAGATGACCACTTTCAGGCCCATGTCCTCCATCTGGCGGCGCATCTCGGCGATGCGGCGGGCCACCGCCTGGTTGGACGCGTAGTCGTACCGGCAGAAATGGGGCGCGCCACCCCACAGATCGATGTTTTTCAGCCCGCAGCGGCGCATGGAGTCCAGATAGAACTCAAAGGTGTGCTGCACGTACTGCACGCTCATGACGGCGATGTCCTGCATTGTGATGTTTGACATAAGAAACCCTCCCATGCTAAAATAAACTTAGTGAAATGGACGAACAAAGTTCAATAAGTTTTTTGCTTTTTAAACCATTTCCAAGTCTCATCCTACCAAGTCCCGGAGAGAGCGTCAAGCTTGTTTGGGGCTTTTTTTCACGCCCGGCGGTTTTTTCCACGCTTTGCTGAAACACCCGCCGCCGCGTTTGTTAAGTTTGCCGGAAAGGTGGTATACCATGACCCAAAGCGTGCAACCAAAACGGGAACAAAAGGCCATGCTGCGCTCGCTGTTTCTGCTGGCGGGCCCCACGGTGATCGAGCAGGCGCTGCAAACCGTGGTCCAGTACGCGGACACGGCCATGGTGGGTCAGATCGGCGCCCAGGCCTCGGCGGCGGTGGGCTTGACCATCACCGTCACCTGGCTGGTGAACAGCCCTCTGTTCGCCATGGGCGTGGGCGTTCTGGCGCTGATCGCCAAATCCATCGGCGAAAAGAATCTGGACAAAGCCCGGGCGGCCGCGGGCCAGGCGGTGTGGGTGGCCCTGGTGCTGGGCGTGGCGCTGGGCGCGATCACCCTGGCCATCAGCCCCTTTCTGCCGGGCTGGATGGGCGCGGACCCGTCTCTGCACCGGGACGCATCCATCTATTTTGCCATCATCTGCGCGCCCATGCTGTTCCGGTCCTTCTCGATTGTGTTTGCCTCGGTGCTGCGGGCGGTGGGCGACACCAAGACGCCCATGGTGGTCAACGGCCTGATGAACCTGTGCAACATCATTCTCAACCAGCTGTTCATCTCGGACGGCCAGACCTTCCGCCTGTTCGGCCTTTCGGTGCACATTCCCGGCACGGGCTGGGGCATTGCGGGCGCGGCCATTGCCACGGCGGTGTCCATGTGCCTGGGCGGCACGGCCATGTTTGTGGCGGCGCTGCGCCGCCCGATGCTGCACATGAACCTGCGGGGACTGCGCGTGGACAAACCCGTGCTGAACGAGATCATCCGGGTGGGCGTTCCCGTGACGCTGAACCGCGTGGTCACCTGCATGGGCCAGGTGGTGTTCACCTCGCTGGTGGCGGGTCTGGGAACCCTGGCCACCGCGGCCCACTCCATCGCTTTGACCGCAGAAGAGGCCTTCTACGTGCCCGGCTACGGCATGCAGGCGGCCACGTCCACCCTGTCGGGCAACGCCCTGGGTCGCCGCAGCGAAAAGGAGCTGCACAGCGTGGTGCACGCTTCGCTGATTCTGGCGGTGTCCATCATGAGCCTGATGGCTCTTGGCCTGTTTTTGTTCCCGGAGCAAATGATGGCCCTGTTCACCCCGGACGAGGAAGTGGTGCGCACGGGCGCGGTTCTGCTGCGCATGGTGGCTGTTTCGGAACCGCTGTTTGCGGTGTTCATTATTTTCGAAGGCGTGTTCCAGGGCATCGGCGACACCCGGGGTCCCTTTGTGTGCTCCATGGTGTGCATGTGGCTGGTGCGCGTGTGCCTGACCTATGTGTGCGTGCGCTGGCTGGGCATGGGGCTGCAGGCGGTGTGGGCCTGCATGATCGCGGACAACGTGCTGCGCTGCTTCTGGCTCAGCGCCCGGTACTTCGCCGGGGTGTGGAAAGTCCGCTTTGCCCAGCGTTGAAACGAAAAAAATCCGCCGTTTTCAAAACGGCGGATTTTTTGTTTTCACCGGATAAAATGGGTGTTCTGGCGGGGCTCTTTTTCCGGCAGGCCGAAGGCCTCTTTTCCCAGAGCGATGCTCTTCATCAAGAACGTCATGTTCCGGGCCAGCGTGCGCATGATCTGAAGGCCTTCCGCGTCCTGGGCGGCCTCGCCGGGGGTCAGGCCGTGGATGCTGTTCCAGTACTGGCTGGAGGCCACGGGCATGCCGCTGATGGTGAAGAACTTGTTCAGCTCGTCAAAGGTGGCGGACGCGCCGCCCCGGCGGGCGCACACCACAGCCGCCCCCACCTTCATGGTCTTGTCGAAGGACGTGCTGTAAAACAGCCGCGTCAGGAAAGCGGTCAGCGTGGGATTGGCGCCGGCGTAATACACCGGGCTGGCCATCACCAGACCGTCGCAGGCCTCGAACTTGGGCGCGATCTCATTCACCGCGTCGTCGAACACGCACTTCCCCCCGTGTCCCGGCTCCCGGCATTTGTCGCAGGCGATGCAGCTGCGGATGGCCTGCCCGCCCAGCTGCACGATCTCCGTGTTCACGCCCTCGGCGGCAAACACCTGTTCCATCTCCCGCAGAGCCAGTGCGGTGTTTCCGTTTCGGTGAGGGCTTCCGTTCAGCAGCAGTACGTTCATGGGCAAAACGCTCCTTTTCCCGTTTTCTTTCAGTATAGCACGGCCCGTCAAGCGTCTTGACGCAGCGCGACTGTTCTCGTACAATAAACAATGTAGGTTTTGGAAAGGAGCCTCTTCATGCCGCTGATTATTCCCAAAGAACTGCCCGCTTTTGCGGCGCTGGAAAATGAAAACGTATTTGTGATGCACAAGGCCCGGGCCGTCAGTCAGGACATCCGGCCCCTGCGCATTTTGCTGGTGAACCTGATGCCCACCAAAATTGCCACAGAGACCCAGATTGCCCGGGTGCTGGCCAACAGCCCTCTGCAGGTGCAGCTGACGCTGCTGCGCATGGGTTCTCACGAGAGCACCCACGTGTCCGGGGCGCATCTGGAAGCCTTTTACAAGACCTTTGAGGAGATCCGATCCGAGCGGTTCGACGGCATGATCATCACCGGCGCGCCCGTGGAGCAGATGGCCTACGAGGACGTGGACTACTGGCCCGAGCTGTGCGCCGTGATGGACTACAGCCGCACCCATGTATACAGCACCATGCACATCTGCTGGGGCGCGCAGGCGGCTTTGTACTATCACTATGGCATTCCCAAATATCCGGTGGCAAAAAAGGTGTTCGGGGTGTTCCCCCACCGGGTCACCCGGCCCCGGAACCCGCTGGTGCGGGGCTTTGACGAGGTGTTCTACGCTCCCCATTCCCGCCATACCGAGGTGCGCCGGGCCGATGTGGACAAGGTGGACGCGCTGCGGGTGCTGGCGGAGAGCGACGAGGCGGGCCTGCACCTGCTGGCCACGGATTCGGGCCGGCAGATTTTCATTCTGGGCCACATGGAATACGACAAAGACACCCTGCGCAGCGAGTACGAGCGGGACGTGGCCAAGGGCCTGCCCATCGAGGTGCCCAAGCACTATTTTTACGACGACGACCCGGCGAAAGATGTCATTTTCCGCTGGCGCAGCCACGCGAATCTTTTGTTCTCCAACTGGCTGAACTACTATGTGTATCAGACCACGCCCTACGATCTGGAACAGCTGACGCCCTGAGGAGGGATTTGCAATGACCTTTGACCGGGACCTGCTGGAATTGTACCGCAGTCTTTTGCAGACCACAGACCTGGCCGACGCCTACGGCGAATTTGTGCGGCTGTTCCGCTTTCTGCGCCTTCAGCTGGAAAAGGAGCTGCCGGATTATGTTTTTCAGGGCAATATCGCGGAAAACGCCATGGATTATTCCTATTTTCAATGCACCACCCCGGCGCTGAAAAGCAAGGGGCTGAAACTGGCAGTGGTGTTTGTGCACCGGACCTTCCGGCTGGAAGTGTGGCTTTCGGGCCGCAGCCGGGCGCAGCAGCGCCGCTGACACGAACAGCTGCGCCACACGCCCTTTGAGCCGGCAAAAGACCCGGCCCGACAGGACTACATTCTGCGCGCTCCCCTGCCGCCGGACATTGACCTGTCCGACGGAGACCGGCTGGTGCAAACCCTGCGGCACACACTGGAAGCCGTGGCAAATACCATTCCATAAAAAACGGGAAGCCTTTTGGCTTCCCGTTTTTCTTATGCTTTCGTTTTGGCAGTCAGCTTGTCCACGACCACACACAGCACCACCGTGAGTGCAATGTCCGGGATGGTGCTGCCCAGCGGCAGGTCCACCATCATCAGGCCCCGGTACGCCGCAAAGCCGATGGCCCACAGCACAAGGCCCCGCACATCCACGGCCCGGTCGTCCCGGTCCCGGTGCAGAATGTAAAAATCCGCGATCTGCACCGCGATCATGGGTGCGAACACCGATCCGATCAGATACAGAAAATCGGTGATGTTGTCCATGGGGAACAGGATGGCGCCCACGGTGCCCAGCACCGCCGCGGCCACGGCCATCCACTTGCCCTGGATTTTTGGCGAGATGGACTCGGTGGACACGCCCGCGGAGTAGGCGTCCAGGAAGGTGGTGGTCACGGTGGACAGCACCACGATCACCAGCCCGGCCACGCCCAGGCCCGCTTTGCTCATGATCTGGCCCACGTCGGACTCGCCCGTGAACAGGGCCGCGCCCATGCCGATCACGTACATCCAGCAGCTGATCACGCCGTACACCGCCGCGCTGACCGCAGCCGCCTTGCCCGGCTTTTCAGCCGTGCGGGTGTAGTCACTGATGAGCGGCAGCCAGGACAGGGGCATGGCCACGGACAGCTCCACCGCCGCCCCGAAGGACAGGCTGTCGTCTCCGGCGGGCAATGCGCCGCCCTTGCCGAAAATGAGGAAGCTCAGTACCAGCGTGGCGATGAACAGCACCGCCATCACCAGCGTGTTCAGCTTGCCCAGATCGCGCACGCCCACCAGAATCCACAGAACGATCAGCGCGCCGATCAACAGGCACCAGACCCAGTTGCCCAGGTCCCAGATGCCGCTGGCAGCCAGAGCGCCGTCGTAAATCATGATGCCCGTCCAGCCCACCAGCTGCAGCACGTTCAGAACGCAGAACAACAGCCCGCCGGTGTGGCCGAAACTCATTTTCACGGTCTCCATGGAGCTTTTGCGGGCCCGGCCGCCGATGTAGCCGGCCAGGAACAGCAGCACGCAGCCGATGACGTGGCCCACCAGAATGGCCGCCAGCCCCTTGCCAAGGCCCAGGGGCGCAAAATAAGTGCCCGTGAGAATTTCCGCAATGGACACGGCCGCCCCGAACCAGATCAGTCCGTTTTCAAATACAGAGGTACGTTTCTCGCTCATTTTTGCACCTCCTCTGCAAAGGTGCTGTGCACATCAAACCCGTGGTTCATGGGGCCGCTGCCCTTGCCCAGATCCAGCATGGCGCCCAGCGCCCCGGAGATGTACTCCTTGGCCCGGCCCACGGCCTCTTCCAGCGAAAAGCCCTTGGCCAGATTGGCCGCGATGGCGCTGGACAGGGTGCAGCCAGTGCCGTGGGTGTTGGGGTTGTCAATGCGCCGGCCCCGGAACCAGTGCATTTGCCCCTGCGCATACAACAGGTCGTTGGCGTCGCTGACGCTGTGGCCGCCCTTCAAAAGCACGGCGCAGCCGTGTGCATCGCCGATGGCCTTCGCCGCGGTCTCCATGTCCTGCTCGGTGTGAATGGTCAAGCCGGACAGGACCTGCGCCTCGGGAATGTTGGGGGTGATGACCGTGGCCAGAGGGATCAGAAGGTTCTGCAGCGCGTTCACCGCGTCGCTGCGCATCAGTTCCGACCCGCTGGTGGCCACCATCACCGGGTCCACCACAATGTTCTGCGCCTTGTAGAAGGTCAGTTTCTGCGCAATCACTTCAATGAGCGGGGCAGAAGAGACCATGCCGATTTTCACCGCGTCGGGGCGGATGTCCTCAAACACCGCGTCGATCTGCTGTGCCAAAAAGGCGGGGGTTGCTTCCTGAATGCCGTACACGCCGGTGGTGTTCTGGGCGGTCAGGGCCGTGATGGCGGTCATGGCGAAAACGCCGTTTGCCAGCATGGTCTTGATGTCTGCCTGAATCCCGGCGCCTCCGCTGGAATCACTTCCGGCGATTGATAATGCTGTTCTCATAATCGTTACTCCCTTCGTATTGCAGCACTATTTTTATAGCGCGACAGAGAGTGGTGCCCCCGGTCTGCCGCGTATTCACTTGTTAAAGCCGCGCCAAAAACGCCTCGTCGTCCAGGCGCGGAAGATACCAGTCGCACACTTGTTGCAAAGCGGGTGCGTCCGCTGCGTCGGCGGGGTCGTACACCCCCGCCACCAGAAAGCCCGCCTGCTTTGCGGTGCGGGCCGCGTGAAGCGCGTCCTCCACCACCAGCACTTCGCCGGGCTGCGCGCCCAGCCGCCGGGCTGCGGTCAGAAAGATGTCCGGCCGGGTTTTGGGCCCGTACTGAGACGAGGACAGCACAAAGGAAAAGTGCTGATCCTGTCCCAGCCGCTCCATGGCCTGCCGGGCCTGATGCTCTTCGCTGGCGGTGGCGATGCACATGGGCACGCCCTTTTTAGCCAGCGCTTCCAGCAGCCGGTCGGCCCCGGGCTTCAGCTCCACATGGCAGCGGTACTCTTCGTCCACCAGCTGGTTCACCCGTTCCAGCACTTGGCGGGGGGTGCAGTCCAGCCCGTAGGTGTCAATCAGATACTGTGCGGCCTCGGGCAGATCCATCTCCGCCAGCCGAGCGGCCAGGTCCGGCGCGGGTTCTTTTCCGAATCCCCGCACCAGCATTCCCGGCACCCGGTCCCACAGATTCATGGAGTCCACCAGCGTGCCGTCCAGATCAAAAATCGCGCCCGCCAGCTTCATGCTTCCACCATGGCTTTGGTGCGCTCCAGCAGGTGCCGGGCCGCGGCGCAGGGGTCGTCCTGGGCGTACAGCGCCGAGACCACAGCCACGCCGCAGATGCCGCTGCCCGCCAGCTTATCCACATTGTCCGGCCCGATGCCGCCGATGGCCACCACCGGGATGTCCACGGCCGCGCAGATGGCTTTCAGCGTGTCGTAGCTGACCGCATCGGCGTCGGTTTTGGTGCCTGTGGGAAACACGGCCCCCACGCCCAGATAATCCGCGCCCGCGGCCTGGGCCCGCAGAGCCTGCTCCACGGTCTGGGCGGACACGCCCAGCAGCATGCCCTCGCCCACTTTGGAGCGCACCAGCCCGGCTTCCATGTCGTGCTGGCCCACGTGCACCCCGTCCGCGCCCACCCGGGCGGCCAGTTCCACGTCGTCGTCGATCAAAAAGGGCACGCCGTGGCGGCGGCACACTTCCTGGATGCGCTTTGCCTCGGCCAGAAAGGCCTCCGGCTCCATGTCTTTTTCCCGCAGCTGTACCATGGTGACGCCGCCCAAAATGGACTGCTCCACCACGTCGGCCAGGTCCCGGCCGTGCAGCCAGGCCCGGTCCGTGACGCCGTACAGCAGCAGGTCTTTTTTATCGCACTTCATATTTGGCTCCTTTGTTCAGGGTCTCGCCGTCCATGAGATTGATGGCGTCGATGATGCGGTTGCGGTAGGTGGAGTTGCCGTCGCCCTCGGCCATGCGGACCCAGGCCAGCTCGCCCGCCAGACCCATGCTGGAAACAGCGGCAGCCGCGGCCTCCAGCTCGTTGCCGGGGTTGGCGGCCAGGTACGCGGTCAGCAGACCGGACAGCTGGCAGCCGGTGCCGGTGATGCGGCCCATCTCGGCGCGGCCGTTGCGGATTACATAGCAGGTGTTCGCATCGGCCACCAGATCGATGGCGCCGGTGATGGCCACGATGGTGCCGAACTGGGCGGCAGCCGCTTTGGCGAAGGCTACACCCGCGTCCAGATTCTCCTCGGTGACCGCGTCGGCCACGTCCGCGTCCACGCCTTTGGTGGAGCCGCTGCCCGCGGCCAGCGCCTTGATCTCGGAGATGTTGCCCCGGATGACGGTGAAGGGAATCTGGGCAGCCAGTTCCCGGGCGGTGTTGGTGCGCAGAGCGCTGGCGCCTGCGCCCACCGGGTCCAGCAGAACCGGATGGCCCAGCTCGCTGGCCTTGCGGCCGGCGGCAAACATGCCGGGGATGGTGCGGCTGTTCAGGGTGCCGATGTTGATGTTCAGCCCGGCGCAGATGGTGGTGATGTCCTCCACTTCGCCGATGTCGTCGGCCATGATGGGGCTGGCGCCGCTGGCCAGCAGAATGTTTGCCACGTCGTTGACTGTGACGTAGTTTGTGATGTTGTGCACCAGCGGTGAGCGGGTGCGCACGTTTTCAAGGCAGGTTCCAAACATGCAAATTCCTCCAGTAACAAAAATCGCGGAGCACCTTTCCGCAAGGAATGTGCTCCGCGATCAAAAACAGCGTGGAATATTTCCCTACGTTGGCATTACCCAAATCAGGTCACAGGTCGAAGCGCACAGCTTCCTCTCAGCCCGTTTGCGAGCTCCCTTTTGAAAGATGATCCGTTTGTTCTTTCCTACTATACCGCGATCCGGCGCGTTTTTCAAGAGAAAAATTCAAATCAGCATGCACAAAATGCCCCCGGTCAGGCACATAAGGCCCGCGGCGGCCCGCCGGGTGATTTTTTCGCCCAGAACCAGGGCCGAAAAGGCCACGCTCACCAGAATGCTCAGCTGGTCCACCGGAGCCACCGCGCTGGCCGGGCCGGTCTGCAGCGCCCGGTAATAGCACAGCCAGGACGCGCCGGTGCACAGGCCCGACAGCACCAGAAACCCCGCTTCTCCCCGGGGAATGCGCTTTACAAGGCCGCCTTTGCCCCGGGCCAGCACCAGCGCCCAGGCAAAAACCAGAACCACCCCGGTGCGCAGCGCCGTGCCCAGGTTGGAATCGATGTCCTGCACGCCGATTTTGCCGAAAATGGACGTGAGACTGGCGAATCCCGCCGACAGCGCCGCCCACAGCAGCCAGGGTCCGTTCCCTGTTCCCTGCTGTCCGCCGGGGCGCAGGGCCAGAAGCACGGCACCGGCCACCAAAAGCACTAGGCCCGCCAGTTTCCACAGGGTGACCGGCTCGCCCAGCACAAGAAACGCCAGCACCACCGTCAGGCCGGTGCTGCACTTGTCCACCGGGGCCACGCGGCTGACGTCGCCCGCGGCCAGCGCCCGGAAATAACACACCCAGGACGCCCCTGTGGACAGGCCCGAAAGAAGCAGAAACAGCGCGGTTTTGGCCGATACCTGCCCCAGAGGCGCACCGGTGATGGCCACCATGCCCCAGGCGCACACCAGCACGACCCCTGTGCGCACCGCCGTTGCCACGTCCGAGTCCGTGCGGCGCACACCGCACTTGGACAAAACAGCGGTGGCCCCGGCGAACACCGCCGAGGCCAGTGCAAAACAAAGCCACATGTCAATCGCCTTCCTCATCCAGTACATGGATGGCGCTGCGCCGGGCGGCCCGCTCGCCGCACACGGTCAGCAGCAGCGCCCCCGCCAGCAGAAACAGCGGCAGCAGCCCCACGCCCGTGCGGGCGGCCAGAGCGCCGAACAGCGGCGGAACCAGCGTGGAACCCAGGTATGCGCCGGCCATCTGCAGCCCGATCATGGACTGAGAGTGCACAGGGCCGAACCGCCGGGGTGTCTCGTGCATCAGGCCCGGGTACACCGGGGCGAATCCCAAACCGATCAGCAAAAGGCCCACCGGACACACCTCCGCCGGCCCTGCGGCCAGCAGCACCATGCCCGCCATGCACAGCCCTTCGCCCAGGCGGATCAGGGTTCCTGTGGACAGCCAGCGGGTCACGCAGCCGCTGAGAAACCGCCCGGCGGTAATGCCCAGATAGTACACCGACACCCAGCCCGCGGCCGTGGCTGCGGCCACGCCCCGGGCGCTCACCATCCAGCTGGCAGCCCACAGGCCGGTGGTGGACTCGATGGCGCAGTAAAAAAAGTAGCTCAAAATCTGTTCCGGCGCGCCGGGCAGGTGCAGCACCGCCCCGGGCACAGGCCGGGGCGCGTCCTCCAGCAGGCTGCCCCCCTGCTCAAAGCGCTTCCACAAAGGCAGCGTCAGCACCAGCACCGCCACCAGCGCCCACTGCAAACCGGACAAAATGCCGTAGCCCGTGCGCCAGCCGCCGGGCTTTTCCAGCACGCCCGCCAGCACCAGCGGCCCCAGCATGGCCCCCAGCCCCCAGAAGCAGTGCAGCCAGTTCATGTGCCGGGCGCTGTAGTGCAGCGCCACAAAGTTGTTCAGTCCCGTATCCACGGCGCCGGCGCCCAGACCCAGAGGCACGGCCAGCGCCAGAAGCCAGCCGAAACCGGGCGCAAGGCTGTAACCCAGCAGCGCCGCCGCGGTCAGCGCCACGCTGAAAGCCGTCACCCGGCCGGTGCCGAACCGGTACAGCACCCGCCCCGCCAGCAGGCTGGACACCACCGTGCCGCCGGCCACCGTCATGGACAGAAAGCCCGCGTACCCGTCGGGCACGGCCAGCTCCTTTCCCATCACGGGCCAGGCCGCGCCCAGCACCGCGTCCGGCAGGCCCAGACTGACAAAGGACGCATAGATGAGCGCCACAAAAAATGCCGCCACGTTTCACTCCTCCAATCCGTACCATCATACGCCCGCGCACACCGGCTGTCAATGAAAAAAGCCGCCGTATCCGCAGATACGACGGCGTTTTCTTATCGGTTCATTTCGCTGACCGGACCCGTGGCGTTGTGCTCGCGGATGATGCGGTCGATCTCCTTGAAGTCGGAAGAGGGCAAGTCGCCGGGCACCGTATTTTTCACGCTGGAGGTGGCGTTGCCGAACTGCATGGCCTTGTGAGGATCGTCGTACTTCAAAAGGCCGAACAAAACGCCTGCCACATAGGCGTCGCCGGAGCCGATGCGGTCGATGACGTCGATGTTGGTGTAGGGCGCCTCGGTGTAGAACTGGTCCTTGCGGGCCGAGTAGATCACCGAAGTGAAGTCGTGCTTGCGGGGGCTGATGACCGTGCGCTGGGTGGTGGCCACGATCTTCACGCCGTACTCCTCGGCGTAGCTCTTCATGATGGAGTGCAGATCGCCGGTTTTGTGGAACATGCGGCGGCTGGTCTCCTCGGAGATGAACAGCACGTCCACCAGGGGCAGAATTTTCTGAATGGTCTCTCTCGCCTCGTCCTCGCCCCACAAGTTGGCGCGGTAGTTTACGTCGAAGGAGATTTTCGCCCCGTGCTCTTTGAACTTTTTCAGCACCTCAATGGCCACGTCCCGGGTGCCCAGGGCCAGGCTGATGCCGCTCATGTGGAACATCCGGGTGGAAGAGTAGGCCTCTTCGGGGATGTCGTCCAGGGTGATGCCGCACACAGAGGCATTGAACCGGTCGTACACGATGGTGGGTTTGCGGGGCGCGGCGCCCATCTCGTAGTAATAAATGCCCAGACGGGCGGAAGGGCTGTCGTCGTAGCACAAAAAGTCGTCGGACACGCCCACGAAACGGATGCGGTTTTTGATGAAGGTGCCCAGTTCGTTCTGGGGCAGACGGGAAATAATGCCCGTGCGCAGACCCAGCAGCGCCACACCGGACGCCACGTTCAGCTCCGCGCCGCCGGCGCGTTTTTCAAACACGTCGCCGTCCACAATGCGGGCGTGGCGCGGCGGCGACAGACGCAGCATGATCTCGCCGAATGTAATCAAATCGAAGGCCTTTCTCTCCATACAGGTCCCTCCCAGTCTCCTTTTTTCTTCAGTATAACAGACAAATGCGCCGCCGGAAAGCATTTTTCCGGCGGCGCCGCAAAGTTTCCGCAAGGCGGAACGTTTACAGAACCACGCCGTCCTTGAAGATGGAAATCTCCCGGTAGCCCTGCTGCTCGGTCTTGGTCTGTTCGCCGCTGGCCACTGCGATCACCTTGTCCAGCAGGCGCTTGCCCGCCTGGGCGATGGGCTCGCCGTCGGCAACCGTGCCGGCGTTGAAGTCCATCCAGCCGCTCTTTTTCTCAAACAGCTGGGTGTTGGTGGCAATTTTCACCGTGGGGGCCGGCGCGCCGAAGGGCGTGCCGCGGCCGGTGGTGAACAGAATCAGGTGCGCGCCGGCAGCGGTCAGGGCCGTGGCGCTGACCAGATCGTTGCCCGGGCCGGACAGCATGTTCAGGCCCTTGGTCACCAAGGGGTCGCCGTAGCCGATCACGTCGGCAATGGGGGCGGTGCCGCCCTTCTGCACACAGCCGCAGCTCTTGTCTTCCAGGGTGGTGATGCCGCCCTTTTTGTTGCCCGGGGACGGGTTCTCATAGACCACCTGGTTGTGGCTGGTGAAGTAGTGCTTGAAGTCCGTGATCATCTTCACGGCCTTGTCAAACACCTCTTTGTTCACGCAGCGATTCATCAGAATGCCCTCGGCGCCGAACATCTCGGGCACCTCGGTGAGTACGGTGGAGCCGCCGCGGGCGATCAAAAGGTCGCTGAACGCGCCCACCGTGGGGTTGGCGGTGATGCCGGACAGGCCGTCGGAGCCGCCGCACTTCATGCCCACCACCAGCTCGGACACGGGCACGGGCTGGCGCTGGAACTTGCCGGCGTACTCGGCCAGCTGGGCCAGCAGCTTGGCGCCCTCTTCAAACTCGTCCTCCACGTCCTGGCAGATCAGGAATTTCACGCGGTTTTCGTCGTACTCGCCCAGCTCTTCCAGGAACTGCTCGTGGGTCAGGTTCTCGCAGCCCAGGCTCAGCACCAGCACGCCGCCGGCGTTGGGGTGGCGAGTCAGCTGGGCCAGCAGCTTGCGGGTCTGGGCGTGGTCGTCGCCCATCTGGCTGCATCCGAAGGGATGGGGGAAGGTGTACAGGCCTTCCACGCTGCCTTTCACCAGATGCTGGTTGTCCCGGCACAGCTTCTGAGCCACGCCGTTGACGCAGCCCACCGTGGGGATGATCCACAGCTCGTTGCGGATGGCGGCGCGGCCGTCGTCCCGCACAAAGCCCATGAAGGTCTCGGCGGTCTCGGGCGCCACGGGTTTCACCGCGGGCTCATAGGTATACTCGCCCTCTTCGGACAGGTTGGTTTTCGTGTTGTGCACATGCACCCAGGCGCCGGGGGCGATGTCCTGGATGGCGTGGCCGATGGGAAAGCCGTATTTGATCACGTTCTCCCCGTTTGCAATGGGGCGCAGCGCCATTTTGTGACCCTGAGGGATGTCCTCGGCGGCCACCACACCGGCGAACTCCTCGCCTTTTGCCACCGGATGCAAGGCTACCGCCACGTTGTCCAGGGGGGAGATCTGGATGAGTTTCGTCATGGAAATGCTCCTTTTCTCTCAAATAACAGAGGCCGCCGCAGCAGCGCGGCGGCCTCCAAGCAAAAATTTACAGAACGCTCTTCATGGCCGCATAGGCGCCTTCGGTGCGGATGGCTTCCAGATCGGCAGCCACTGCGTCGGTCAGGCCGGCAACCTTGGTCAGGTCCTCGCCCCAGAAGCTCTCGTTGGCCAGAACAGCCGCCGCCAGCGTCTTGGCGTCGTCGTCCTTGTGGGCATAGTAGAACTCCAGCACGGGACGGTCGTCCTTCACGGCGTACTCGTCGCCGGCGGGACGTTTGCACATCAGGGCCTCATCGGTCAGGCTCTGCACATTGCAGGAGTAGAACGCGATGTAGGCAGCCAGGCTCATGGTCAGGCATGCGGGCAGTTTGCCCTCGTTCTCCACATACGCTTTGAAGCTGGGCAGCACACGGGCTTTCCACTTGGAGGTGGAGTTCAGCGCGATGGACAGCAGCGCGTGGTCAATGAACGGGTTGTTGAAGCGGTCGGACACCGCAGCGGCGAAGTCCATCAGCTCCTGTTTGGGCAGGGTCAGGGTGGGGATGATCTCGTCGTACAGCGCTTTGTTCATAAAGCCCTTGATAACGTCATCCTGCATGCAGTTGCGCACGATGTCCTGGCCGGCCAGGTAAGCGCCCAGCACCATGCTGGTGTGCGCGCCGTTCAGAATGCGCACTTTGCGTTTTTTGTACGGAGTGTGGTCGCGCACAACGATGATGGGCAGGCCTGCCTTCTTGAAGGGCAGCTCCTCTTCCAGCCATTCCGGACCTTCGATGACCCAGAAGCCGAACACCTCGCCGGTATCCAGCAGGTTGTCCTCGTAGCCGTTCTCCTCGTTCAGCTTGGCAGCCTCAGCGCGGGGATAGCCGGTGACGATGCGGTCCACCAGCGTGGAGCAGAACAGGTTCTCTTCGTCCACCCATTTGGCAAACTCTTCGCCCAGACCCCACTGGTCGATGTACCGATGTACGCATTTGCGCAGCTCCTGACCGTTGTTGTCGATCAGTTCGCAGGACAGGATCACAAAGCCTTTGCCCTTCTCTTGGCCGTAGATTTTGTAGCGCTCATACAGGAAACGAGTCATTTTGCCGGGGAAGGATGCAGGGGGCTCGTCGTCAAATTTGCAGGCCGGATCGTAAGCGATGCCCGCCTCGGTGGTGTTGGAAGCCAGGTAGCGCAGATCGGGGTTCTTGGCGCACTCCAGCAGAGCGCCGAAGTCCTTGTACGGATTCAGGCAGCGGGACACAGAGGAGATGATGCGTTTCGCATTCACCTTCTGGCCGTTTTCAAAGCCGCGCAGGTACAGGGTGTACAGGCCCTCCTGCTCGTTGATCATGTCCGCAAGGCCCGGGGCGATGGGCTGGCACAGCACCACTTTGCCGTTGAAGCCGCATTTCTCGTTGGCCATGTCAAAGAAATAATCCACAAAAGCGCGCAGGAAGTTGCCTTCGCCGAACTGCAGCACCTTCTCGGGCGCATCTTTCAGAAGATAGCCGTCATAGCCCATCTTCTCCAGGGTTTTATAAGAAAGTTTCTCCATGATTGCATTCCCTCCATCAAACGTCAAAGCCGAAGAATTTCACCGTGTTGTTGTAGCTGATATCCTCCACCAACTGGCCCAGAGTCTCCATGTCGGCGTGATACTCGCCGTTCTCCACCAGGTTGCCGATCCAGTTGCACAGAATGCGGCGGAAGTACTCGTGGCGGGTGTAGCTCAGGAAGCTGCGGGAGTCGGTCAGCATGCCGATGAAGTTGCCCAGAACGCCCAGGTTCGCAAAGTCGGTCAGCTGTTTCTCCATGCCGGTCTTGGTGTCATTGAACCACCAGGCAGAACCCATCTGGATCTGGCTGGCGCACTGGCCGTCCACCTGGAAGGCGCCCGCCAGGGTCATGATGGTCTCGTTGTCGTACTGGTTCAAGCTGTACAGAACCATTTTGGGCAGCTCGTTCTTCATGGCCATAGCGTCCATCAGCTTGCCCAGGTCGTCGGCGCCGTGGGTGTTGGACACAGCGTCAAAGCCGGTGTCGGGGCCCAGTTTTTTGTACCAGGCGGTGTTGTTGTCGCGGATGCAGCCGAAGTGGATCTGCATGACCCAGCCGTACTCGGTGTACTTTTTGGCCACCGCCAGCAGGCACGCGGTCTTGTATTTGTTCAGCTCCTCGGTGCTGATGGCGCCGCCGGCCAGGGCTTTGGCCACGATGGCGTCCAGCTCTTCCTCGGTGGCGTCCGCATACACGGCATAGTCCAGCGCGTGGTCGGAAGCGCGGCAGCCCATCTCATTGAAGAAGTCGATGCGGTTGTACAGCGCCTTCACCACGTCGGCGAAGCACTTGATCTCCACGCCGGAGACCTCGGCCAGTTTCGCCATGTAGGAAGCGTACTCGGGTTTGTGAATGTTGAACGCCTTGTCGGGACGGAAGGCGGGCAGAACCTTCACCTTGCAGGTGGGATCGGCCTTGATCTTCTTGTGCCACTCCAGGCTGTCCACGGGATCGTCGGTGGTGCAGATCAGCTTCACGTTGGACTGATCGATGATGCCGCGCACGGACATGTCCGCGTCTTTCAGGCGGGCGTTGCACTTGTCGTAGATGGCCTTGGCGGATTTGCCGTTCAAGGGCTCGGTGATGCCGAAGTATTTCTTCAGCTCCAGATACGTCCAGTGATACAGAGGGTTGCCGATGGCACGGGGCAGGGTCTCGGCCCATTTTTCAAAGGTGCGGTACGGATCGGTGTCCTTGGCGCCGGTGATATCGGCCTCCTGCACGCCGTTGCAGCGCATGGCGCGCCATTTGTAGTGGTCGCCGCCCAGCCACACATCGGTGATGGAGTCGTAGCGTTTGTCCTCAGCGATCTCCTGCGGATTGATGTGGCAGTGATAGTCGATGATGGGCATTTTCGCCGCGTGCTCGTGGTACAGCCGGCGGGCGGTTTCCGTTTCCAAAAGGAAATTGTCGTCCATAAACTGTTTCATTCGAGTCCTCTCCTTGCATTTGTATGATAATTTCACGCCTCTTGCGGGCGCATTTTTTCTTGACAACAGTATTATAGCACAGCTTTCCCGGTTGTACAGCAGATTTTTTGTGCAAAATCCCGCGATTTTCCGGCTTCACGCAAGGGTTTTTTCAAAATTGAAAGCGCTTGCTTTTCCTATTATCAGACAAATTAGGCTATTTTAAAAACTATTGTATGATTTTTTATTGTCGCACTTCCACAAAAAATGACCTCACATTTTTTACAAAATTTCTACAATAAAAATTCGCAAATCCATGGTATGCTGAAGATGTTTTCAAAATGGCTTCGGCAGCCAGCCCGCCCCACCGTACGCAAAACGGTGAGCGGTCCGGGGAACGCCGTGTGCGCGCAGTGCTCGGGTGTTTTGCGAAAAAACGCTTGACACTGCGCGCTTTGGCGCGTATACTCTAACCAAATCAGGAAAGGTGCGGTTTTATGCGCAGCACGAACGTTCCGTTTGCATACGGTTTTTATGGCTATTCCTATTATCCGGGGATGGCCCTGTTCGTCGTGGCGTCTTGAAACTGTGACAAAAGGCAGTTGAAAGGGCCGGCAGCGGGGTACGCTGCCGGCCCTTTTTTGATTTGATTGGGAAAGAGGGTATCTTGTTATGATCGTTATTTTCAAACCGAACGCATCCCCCGAAAAGGTGAAAGCGCTTTGCGCCCGCTTTGAACAGGACGGGCTGAAAATCCACAACTCCGAAGGCGAGCACACCCATCTGATCGGCCTCATCGGCGACACATCCAGCGTGGACATTGATCTGGTGCGCGCCAACGACATTGTGGAAGACGTAAAGCGAGTTTCGGAGCCCTACAAGAAGGCCAACCGCAAGTTTCACCCGGCGGACACCGTGGTGGACGTGGCCGGTCACAAGATCGGCGGCGGGCACTTCACGGTGATGGCCGGCCCCTGCAGCGTGGAGAGCGCCGACCAGATCGTGGGCGTGGCCCGGGACGTGCAGGCCAGCGGCGCAGGCCTTCTGCGGGGCGGCGCGTTCAAGCCACGCACCTCGCCCTACTCCTTTCAGGGCATGCGGGCCGAGGGGCTGACCCTGCTGCGCAAAGCCCGGGAAGCCACGGGCCTGCCCATTGTCACCGAGATCATGAACACCGAGCACATCGGCCTGTTTGAGGACGTGGACATGATTCAAGTGGGCGCGCGCAACATGCAGAACTTTGAGCTTCTGAAGGAGCTGGGCAAGCTGAAAACGCCCATTCTGCTCAAGCGCGGCCTTTCCAGCACGCTGGAAGAGTTTCTCATGAGTGCCGAGTACATCATGGCCGGCGGCAACGAGAACGTGGTGCTGTGCGAGCGGGGTATCCGCACCTTTGAACCCAGCATGCGTAACACCCTGGACATCAGCGCCATCCCCATGCTGAAGGCAAAAAGCCATCTGCCCGTGGTGGTGGACCCCAGCCACGCGGCGGGCATCGCCTGGATGGTGGAGCCCCTGGCCATGGCGGCCATTGCGGCGGGGGCCGACGGGCTGATGGTGGAAGTGCACAACGACCCGCCCCACGCCAAGAGCGACGGTGCCCAAAGCCTGACCCCCGCCCAGTTCGACGGGCTGATGGACAAGGTCAAGGGCGCGGCGAATTTCTTCGGCAAAGAGCTCAACTGAGCGGCAGCCGCCAGGTGAAGCGGACCATGCCCCACACCGCGCCCGCCGCCACCGCCAGTTCGGTGACCGGCATGGCAAACCACATGGAATCCGGCCCGGCCAGAACCGGCAGCACCAGAATCAGCGCCCCGCTGACCGCAAAGCCCCGGGCCACGGACACTGCCATGGCCGCAGCGGGCTTCATCAGCGCCTGAAAATAATAGGTGGCGAACAGGTTCAGCCCCAGCAGCAAAAAGGACAAGCTGTACTTGCGGATGATGCCGGGTGCGATGGCCAGAATGGCCGGAGTGGGCTCCATGAACAGGTAAATGTAGCCCTGGGGCCAGAGCTGGCTCAGCCCGGTCCAAAACAGGGCGAAGGCGGCGGTGGCGGCCAGGGCACAGCCCAGGGTCTGCCGGACCCGCCGGCCGCGGCCCGCGCCGAAATTCACCGACAAAATGGGCTGTGCGGCCTGCCCCACGCTGTACCCGCAGCACTGCACAAAGGTGCTGATGTTGATCAGCGGCCCGTACACGGCCAGCGCGTCGGGTCCCAAATAGCGCATGATCTGCCGGTTGAACAGCACGGTCAGAATGCCCATGGCCGCATCGGAAAAGAAGGTGGAAAAACCCGTGACGGAAATCTCCCGCAAACGTGCGGCCAAACGGGCGGGCGCGCGCAGGGTCAGCGTGTTTTTGCGCGTGGCAAAGTGGGTCAGCAGCACGCACAGGGTCAGACAGCCGCCCAGGGCAGTGGCCAGCCCGGCGCCGAACATCTCCATGTGGAACCCGAACACAAACAGACAGTCGCCTACAACGTTCAGCGCGCCGCCCGCCAGTACGCCCGCCGTGGCCAGAACCGGGTTTCCGTCGTTGCGCAGAAACGCGGCCAGCATCTGGTTCAAGGCGAACACCGGAGCCACCAGCTTCACCGGTTCCAGATAGCGCTGCGCCAGTTCCAGCAGCTGCGCGTCCGCGCCGAAAAACACCAGAACCGGCTCTTCCCACAGCCACAGCAGCAGCCACGCCGCACCGGCCAGCAAGCAGGTGCCGGCCAGCGCCGCTGTAAAATAATCGTTGGCGCTTTCGCTGTTCCGCCCCCGGGCATGGCTGAACAGCACCGAGCCGCCAATGCCCATCAGCAGTCCCAGGCTGTACAGCACGTTCCACACCGGGGCCACCACGGCCAGGGCCGCCGTGCCCTGAGGGCCTACGGCCTGCCCCACCACCATCATGTCCACAATGGAGTACACAGACGTGATGAGCGCGCTGCCGAACGCCGCGGCAAGGTACCGGAAATACAAAGGGCGAACCGAATCTTTCAACAAATCCATACCATTCTCCTCACACAAAAAGGGCCGGATAAGAAACGAGCGACACGTGTTTCTTATCCGGCCCTTTCATACGTGAAAGCAGCCTCCGGCAACCCGCACACCCGCCCTCTTATCCGGCCCTGTCCTTACGTTGACAAGTCCTCCGACGACAGGTGCCAGCATACCAGAAAAACAACGGCTTGTCAAGGTTTCTGCCGGTGCACGTACATGCGGGAGGGGCGCTCCTCGCCGTCCGCCGTCACCGGGCACAAAAACTCCCAGCCGTACCGTTCATAAAATCCGGTGTGGTCCGTGAGCAGGTACAAAGTGTCCACACCCCGGTCCCGCATATCCGCGCAGGCCAGCGCCAGCAGCCGGCCCGCAATGCCCCGGCCCCGGTACGCCGGTTCGGTGAACACGGCGCACACATTGGGCGCAAGGTCCCGGCGGGGATGAAAATCGTTTTCGATGACGCCCAGTCCCGCCACAATGCGCGGCCCGTCCGCGCAGAAATACCAGGCGGGCACCGCCGCCCGTCCCTCCAGCGCCTGCGCCATGCTTTCCCGGTAGGCCTCCAGCGGCACGCTCCATTTTTCGGCGCACCACGCCGCGCAGGCTTCTTTCCACCGGGGCCGCTGGCGCAGCTCAAAAAAGCACATTTCGTTCATGACCGACGCTCCTTCCGTGCAAAAAAGCGGACGGTGATTCACCGTCCGCTTCTGGTTTAACCCTGCTTGATCTCGTCCACACTGGCGCTCTTGCCCGGGTACAGGCCCATGGGCTCGTAGTGCACGGTGGCCACGCTGACCAGATGCGTTCCCTGCTCGGCGTTGAAGTCATCCAGATAGGGCTGATGCTGGAAGTAGTTGGCGTCCAGGCTGCCGTCTTCCACGCCGGTGTTGGGCATGACGTAGTCGTCAAACTCCACAATCTCCAGCTCCACATTGTGCTCGGCCAGAATGGGCTTGGCGTACTCCAGAATCTCCGCGTGGGGGCTGGGGGACGCGCCCACTTTCAAGGTCACAGGCTCGCTGATCTCGGGGATGTCCAGCTCCTGCGCGCCCATGGGCATGACCACGCCGTTGTAGTTCTGGCTGATCCAGTCCTGCACGTCCTGGCTCATGAGCACCGCCACCAGCGCCTGCACGGCGGGGTTGTTCTCATTGCCCTCTTTCACGCAGATCACGTTGCCGTAGGTCTGGGCGGCCACGCTTTCGGCGTCCTCGGTCAGTAGCACTTTGTCCGCGATGCCCGCGCCGGAGGCGTAGTTGCCGTTGATCACCGCCAGATTCAGATCCGGCAGGCTGGCGGGCAGGTTGGCCGCTTCCATGGGCACGATCTCAATGTTGTAGGGGTTTTCGGCAATGTCCTTCTCGGTGGCTTCAAGACCCACGCCCTCTTTCAGGGTGATGAGGCCCTGGTCCTGCAAAAGCAGCAGCGCCCGGGCGCCGTTGGTGGCGTCGGCCGGAATACCGATCTGAACCTTTTCGCCCGACCCGCCGCAGGCGGCCAGGCTCAGCGCCAGCACCAAAGCCAGCGCCAAAGCAAATACTTTTTTCATACTTATCCACTCCTCTTATTTCTTGAAAAACGCACGAAGGCGTGTTCTCACTTGTTGCGTTTGTCCGCCCGGCGGGCCAGCCGGTCGAACAGAATTTGAATGATGCACACCAGCAAAATCAGCAGCACCACCGTGGCGTACATGACTTCGGTCTGGTAGCGCTGATAGCCGTACCGGAAGGCGATGTTGCCCAGGCCGCCCGCGCCCACGCTGCCGGTGATGGCGGTGTAGCCCAGAATGGTGATGAGACTGATGGACAGCCCGCGCAGAAGGCTGGGCACGCTCTCCACCAGCAATACCCGGGTGACGATCTGCCAGCGGCTGGCGCCCATGCACTGAGCGGCTTCCAGCACGCCGTGGTCAATCTCTTCCAGGCTCTGCTCCACCATGCGGGCGATGAAGGGCGCCGCCGAGATGGTGAGCGGCACCAGCGCCGCCGTGGCGCCGATGGACGTACCCACCAGCGTCCGGGTGAACGGGATGATAAAGAACATCAAAATGATAAACGGCAGACTGCGCAGAATGTTGACCACCCAGCCGAACACCGCGTTGAACCGGGGCGCCGGGGCAATGCTGCCGGGCTTTGTAATGGTGAGCACCACGCCCATGGGCAGGCCCAGCACGTAGGCAAAGAAGGCCGACACCAGCGTCATATAAAGAGTTTCCAAGGTTCCGGCCCATAAAATAGAGCCGTATTCTGCAAAAAACGCACCCATGCTGTCAGTCCTCCTTCTCGCTCAAAAGCAGTTTTGCCACCTGGCTGCGGGGATTTTGGAATACTTCATCCACCGTGCCGCTCTCGGCCACCCGGCCGTCGCCGATGACGGCCACCCGGCCGCAGATGCGCCGGACCACGCTCAATTCGTGGGTGATGATCAGAATGGTGACCCCCAGCTTGCGGTTGATGTCCGCCAACAGGCCCAGCATGGCTTTGGTGGTCAGGGGGTCCAGGGCGCTGGTGGGCTCGTCGCACAGTAAAATCTCCGGCTTTGTGGCCAGAGCCCGGGCGATGGCCACCCGCTGCTTCTGCCCGCCGGACAGCTGCGCCGGATAGGCCTTCGCCTTGTCGGCCAGGCCCACCAGTTCCAGCAGCTCGTCCACCCGGGCGGCGACGGCCGCTTTGTCGAAGCCTTTTTCCAGCTTCAGGGGGAAGGCCACGTTCTCGGCCACGGTCTTCTGCATGAGAAGATTGTACCCCTGGAACACGATGCCCATTTTGCGCCGTTCGGCCCGCAGCTGGGCGCCGTTCAGCGCCGCCAGATCGCTTCCGTCCAGCACAATTTTGCCGCTGGTGGGCTTTTCCAGCATGGACAGGCAGCGCAAAAGCGTGGACTTGCCCGCGCCGGACATGCCGATGATGCCGAAAATGTCCCCGTCTTCCACCCGCAGGCTCACGTCCTCCAGCGCGGTGACGCGGTCGGCGCCCTGGCCGAACACTTTCGTCAAATGTTGAATTTCAATCAAAACCATTCACCTTTCCTTTTCCGGGCAATAAAAAACGCCCTCGGAACACACTGTTCCAAGGGCGACAAAAATCGCGGTACCACCTTGTTTCACCGCCGCTTTACAGCGCGCGGCCTCATCCGCTGCGGCCTGCCAATGATACAGGATTACAGCGCGGCACGATAACGGGTGCACCCGGCACGGACTTACAAGCACTGCTCGCCCGCGCGACTCAGGAACCATGTTCGGCTCTGTCCCCTTCGCCCCTTTTCACCAGCCGGGGCTCTCTTTGGAAGCTTCTCAGAGCGTACTCTTTCCGTCGCAGTCTTTTGCGTATACTGATATTATACAAACTTTCTCCGGTTTGTCAAGAGGATGTTTTTCACCTCCCTTTTCAGGATGAGTAGTGATGACCCAAACTCCGTCGGTTTGACGAAACCGGGAAAATCTCCGCCGCCGGCCTTGCAACGGGCAGGCCGGTATTGTATGATAGGAAAAACAACAAAAATTTGGCGCCGGAACGGCGCGGCAGGGGGATTGTGTTGTGGGCTTGCGTGATAAGTATGCAAAGAAAATCGAGGAACAGGGCTTTCGTCCGATTGATCTGAACGAGGACAATGTCCAGGCCATCTTCCATCGGTGCTTGGCGAAAGAAGGCGAGAACTTCTATAATGTTCAGGTGGTCGGCCCAGAACTGTCAAAGAACCCCTCGGATATTGTCCAGTTGTCCGGGGAGAAGATGGAAAAAAACAATCAGAATATCTGTTATCTGCTGGGCCAGTTGAAAACAATCCATCTCCCCGATGTAAAAGCAATCACACTGCAAGAGGGTTTCTTCCGATATGACAATCATGTGTGGACGAAAGACTTTAATTCCCTTTTTCAACTCTATGCATTGGCGCTGGGATGTGTCTATTTCCGTGGCTTTGGACAAACAAAGGACGGGAATATTACCAGCCTGATAGATTACAACCGCTGCACCCCCACCCTCTCCCCGAAAGACCCGGCGTTTCCGGCGTGGTGGGAGGCCCACAGGGCGGAGTGGGAAGCCTGACCCCCTCGCAACCGAATATCGCTGAAACGGGTATGCCCCATCCGGAGGGCATACCCGTTTTGTATATTCACCAACGGTTTTCAATTTTGCTCGAAATCACTACCTTCCTTAAAAAGGGAGTTTTTCACACAGCGACAAACGCTGTAAAAAGGGCGGAGCCAAGCGCTCCGCCCTTTTTACAACGCATCGTTGTTTTTTATAAAAATTATACGGACAGTTCCGCACGGATTCCCAGCGCGTCGGCGTGTTTTGCCAGCAGCGGGTCGATGATTTCGGCCAGGAACTCCTCCACCTGCTGCTCGGCGCGGCCGGTGAAGTCCTCGGGTTTCAGAATGGCCTCCACCTCGTCGTAGTCAAGGCCGAAGGACGGGTCGGCGCAGATGCGCTCGATCAGATCGTTCTTGCCGCCCTCTTCCTTGACCACCTTGGCGGCCTGCTGGGCGTAGACGCGGATCTTCTCGTGCAGTTCCTGCCGGTCGCCGCCCTTTTTCACAGCGCTCATCATGATGTTCTCGCTGGCCATGAAGGGCAGCTCGGCCATGATGCGGCTGCGGATGACCTTGGGATACACCACCAGACCGTCGCACACGTTGAGCAGAATGTTCAAAATGGCGTCGGTGGCCAGGAACGCTTCGGCCACGGCCACACGCTTGTTGGCGGAGTCATCCAGCGTGCGCTCGAACCACTGGGTGCCGGCGGTGAAAGCGGGGTTGATCACATCCGCCATCACGTAGCGGGCCAGGCTGCAAATGCGCTCGCAGCGCATGGGGTTGCGCTTGTAAGGCATGGCGGAAGAACCGATCTGCTGTTTCTCGAAGGGCTCCTCCATCTCCTTGAAGTTGGCCAGCAGGCGCATGTCGTTGCCGAACTTCATGGCGCTCTGGGCGATGCCGGACAGGGTGCTGAGCACGTTGTAGTCCACCTTGCGGGAGTAGGTCTGGCCGGACACGGGCACCACCTTGTCAAAGCCCATCTCTTTGGCGATGGACGCTTCCACCGCTTTGATTTTGGCGGCGTCGCCTTCGAACAGCTCCACAAAGCTGGCCTGGGTGCCGGTGGTTCCCTTGGAACCCAGCAGTGCCAGACTGTCGCGGCGGTATTCCAGCTCGCACAAATCCATGTACAGCTCGTTCAGCCACAGGGTGGCGCGCTTGCCCACGGTGGTCAGCTGGGCGGGCTGCAGATGGGTGTAGGCCAGGGCGGGCATGCCCTTGTACTTGCGGGCGAAGTCCGCCAGCAGGCCCATGACGCCCAGCAGCTTTTTCTCCACCAGGTCCATGGCCTCGCGCATAACGAGCACGTCGGTGTTGTCGCCCACGTAGCAGCTGGTGGCGCCCAGGTGGATGATGCCCTTGGCCTTGGGGCACTGGACCCCGTAGGCGTAGACGTGGCTCATCACGTCGTGGCGGCACTCCTTCTCCCGGGCGACGGCCACGTCGTAGTTGATGTCGTCCTTGTGGGCTTCCAGCTCGGCGATCTGCTCATCGGTGATGGGAAGGCCCTGCTCCTTTTCGGCTTTGGCCAGGGCGATCCACAACCGGCGCCAGGTGCGGAACTTGTTGTCCTCGGAAAAAATATACTGCATCTCCTTCGAGGCGTAGCGCGTCTCGAAGGGAGAGATGTAACGGTCGTGTTGTGCCATAAAAAACCTTCCTTTAACTCGATCCTGCTCAGATTTTGAAGTAGTCTACGCCGCCCTCAAAGATCTGCTGCAGCTTGTTGCCGTCCACGTTCTTGTACAGATTGTCGCCGGAGCGCTCGGAGTGGCCCATCTTGCCGAAGATGCGGCCGTCCGGACTGGTGATGCCCTCAATGGCCAGATAGCTGCCGTTGGGGTTGAATCGCACATCCATGGTGGGTTCGCCGGCCAGATCCACGTACTGGGTGGCCACCTGACCGTTTTTCACCAGGGTTTTCAGCGTCTCGTCGTCGGCCACAAAGCGGCCCTCGCCGTGGCTGATGGCCACGGTGTGCACATCGCCCACCTGGCAGCGGGACAGCCACGGGCTCATGTTGGACGCCACGCGGGTGCGCACCAGCATGCTCTGGTGGCGGCCGATGGTGTTGAAGGTCAGCGTGGGGCAGTTTTTGTCGGTCTCCACAATGTGGCCGAAGGGAACCAGACCCAACTTGATCAGCGCCTGGAAGCCGTTGCAGATGCCCAGCATCAGGCCGTCCCGCTCGTCCAGCAGTTTGTGCACCGCTTCGGTGAGCGCCGGGTTGCGGAAGAAGGCCGTGATGAACTTGGCGCTGCCTTCGGGCTCGTCGCCGCCGGAGAAGCCGCCCGGCAGGAAGATCATCTGGCTGCGCTCAATGATGCGGCGCGCCTCTTCCACGCTCTCGGCCACGGCCGCGGGGGTCAGGTTGTTGATGACGAAAATCTCCGGCTCGGCCCCGGCGCGCTCCATGGCGCGGGCGGAGTCGTACTCGCAGTTGGTGCCCGGGAACACGGGGATGAACACCCGGGGCTTTGCACAGCCCACCCGGGGCGATACGCGGGTGACCGCCTCAAAATTCAGCGCTTCCACGGGCCGGGCCGCGTCGGACTCGGCGGTGGTGTGATAGGGCAGCACCGGCTCCAGTTTTTCCTCGTACACCTTCTGCACGCCGTCCAGCTCCACCCGCTCGCCGCAGGCTTCAAAGGCATAGGCCAGCGTGGTCTCGCCCAGGGTCTCGCCGATGTCCAGATCCTCGGCCAGCTCCAGCACGAAGCTGCCGTATTCGTAGCCGAACAGAAGCTCTTTGGTCACGGACGGGTCGGCCTTGAAGCCCAGCCGGTTGCCCAGGGCCATTTTGCAGACAGCCTCGGCAATGCCGCCGAAGCCCGGCGTGTAGGCCGCCAGCACTTTCTTCTGGGCGATGAGGGTCTCCACCTGACGGAACACCCGTTTCAGGCTCTCGGCGTTGGGCAGCAGGCCCTCGCCCCGGGACGGACGCACCAGCACCACTTTGGAGCCGGGCAGCTTGAACTCGGGGCTGATCACGTTGTCCGTGTTGCCCGCGGCCACCGCAAAGCTGACCAGCGTGGGCGGCACATCGATGTTTTCAAAGGTGCCGGACATGGAGTCCTTACCGCCGATGGCCGCCACGCCCAGATCCACCTGGGCGTCCAGCGCGCCCAGCAGGCTGGCCATGGGCTGGCCCCAGCGGGTGGGGTTCGCGCCCAGGCGCTGGAAGTACTCCTGGAAGGTCAGATAGGCTTTCTCGGCCGAGAAGCCCGCCGCCACCAGTTTGGAAACGCTTTCCACCACGGCCAGATAGGCCCCGGCGTACTGATCTTTTTCCGCGATGAACGGGTTGTAGCCCCAGGCCATGCCGGAGCAGGTCTTGGTCTCCCCGTGGAGCACCGGCAGCTTGGCCGCCATGGCCTGCACCGGGGTCAGCTGGGTCTTGCCGCCGAAGGGCATGACCACCGTGCCCGCGCCGATGGTGGAGTCAAACCGCTCGGACAATCCCTTTTTGCTGCACACGTTCAGATCGCCCATCAAATCGGCGAGCATCTGGGAAAGAGGTTTCTCCTCCACGTGCCGGGCCGCGTCCTGCGCCTTGGGCACCGCAACAGCGGTGTGTTTTTCCGCGCCGTTGGAGTTGAGGAACGGCCGGGCGATGTCGCAGATCACATTTCCGTTCCAGCGCATGACCAGACGGGGTTCTTCGGTGACGGTGGCCACCACGGTGGCCTCCAGATTTTCCTTGTTGGCGGCGGCGATGAACTTGTCCGCGTCCTCTTTGGCCACCACCACGGCCATGCGCTCCTGGCTCTCGGAGATGGCCAGCTCGGTGCCGTCCAGGCCGTCGTACTTGCGGGGCACGGCGTTCAGATCGATGGACAGGCCGTCGGCCAGCTCGCCGATGGCCACAGACACGCCGCCCGCGCCGAAGTCGTTGCAGCGCTTGATCATCAGCGTGGCCTCTTTGGTGCGGAACAGCCGCTGCAGCTTGCGCTCCACCGGGGCGTTGCCCTTCTGCACCTCGGCCCCGCAGGTCTCCAGGCTCTCCAGCTTGTGGGCCTTGGAGGAACCGGTGGCGCCGCCGCAGCCGTCACGGCCGGTGCGGCCGCCCAGCAGAATGACCACGTCGCCGGGCACGGGCTCCTCGCGGCGCACGTTCTCCTCGGGCACGGCGCCCACCACGGCGCCGATCTCCATGCGCTTGGCGATATAGCCCGGGTGATACAACTCATCCACCATGCCCGTGGCCAGACCGATCTGGTTGCCGTAGCTGGAATAGCCCGCCGCGGCGGTGGTGACCAGCTTGCGCTGGGGCAGTTTGCCCTTCATGGTGTCCTGCACGGGCACCAGCGGGTCGCCCGCGCCGGTGACACGCATGGCCTGATACACGTAGCCGCGGTTGGCCAGCGGGTCCCGGATGGCGCCGCCGATGCAGGTGGCCGCGCCGCCGAAGGGCTCGATCTCGGTGGGGTGGTTGTGGGTCTCGTTCTTGAACAGCAGCAGCCAGGGCTCGTCCTTGCCGTTGTTGTCCACGGTGATGTGCACGCTGCAGGCGTTGATTTCGTCGGACTCGTCCAGGCCCTTCAAAACGCCGGTCTTTTTCAGATACTTGCCGCCCATGGTGCCCAGATCCATCAGGCACATGGGTTTGTTGCGCTGGCCGTACACCTCTTTGCGCATGTTCTGGTACCGGTCAAAGGCCTTCTGCACCCGCTCGTCGGCAATGTCCACCTTGTCCAGAATGGTGCCGAAGGTGGTGTGGCGGCAGTGGTCGGACCAGTAGGTGTCGATCATGCGGATCTCGGTGATGGTGGGGTCCCGGTGCTCGGAGATGAAATATTTCTGGCAGAAGGCCGCGTCGTCCGCGTCCATGGCCAGACCGTAGTGAGCCACAAAGTCTTTCAGACCCTCGGCGGTCAGCTTTGTAAAGCCGGTCAATGTCTCCACGGTGGTGGGAATGGCATAGCTGGCTTTCAGAGTCTGTTTTTCGTCCAGGCTCGCCAGACGGGCCTCCACGGGGTTGACCACGTATTTCTGAATCTCGGCCAGCTCGGCGTCGGTGGGATGGCCGGTCAACAGGAACACCCGGGCGGTGGCCACGTCCGGCCGCTCGCCCTGGCTGATGAGCTGAATGCACTCGGCGGCGCTGGCAGCCCGCTGGTCGAACTGACCGGGCAGGTACTCGGTGGCGAACACCACGTCCGCCCCGTCGGGGATGGCGGTGTACACATCGTCCAGCTGGGGCTCGGAGAACACGGTGCCGATGCACTTGCGGAACAAATCTTCCCCGATGCCCTCCACGTCGTACCGGTTCAACAGCCGCAGTCCCGTGACGCTTTTGATGCGCAGCAGATGGCGGATCTCGTGCAGAATGCCCTTTGCCTCAACGGCGTATTCGGGCCGTTTTTCAACATAAATACGATAAACCATGGTTGCCTCCTTACAGTGCGGCCAGGGCGCGCGCGCCGATGTCCGTGCGTTTGTGCAGCCCGTCGAAGTGAATTTGTTCCGACGCGGCGTAGGCTTTTTCCAGCGCCTCTTTCAGGGTGTCGGCCGTGGCAGTCACGCCCAGAACGCGGCCGCCGGCGGTGACCAGCTGCCCGTCCTTGAGCGCGGTGCCCGCGTGGTACACCACCGCTTCGCCCCCGGGCAGCTGCCCGTTTTCAAGGCCGGTGATAACTTTGCCTTTTTCGTAATGCTGGGGATATCCGCCCGAAGCCAGCACCACGCAGGCGGCGGATTGATTACTGAATTTAACCTCGACCTGATCCAGCGTGCCGTCGGTGGTGGCCCGCATAATGGCCAGCAGATCGCTCTCCAGAAGGGGCAGCACCACCTGGGTCTCCGGGTCGCCGAAGCGGCAGTTGTACTCGATGACCTTGGGGCCGTCGGGGGTGAGCATCAGCCCGAAGTACAGACAGCCCTTAAAGGGGCAGCCCTCGGCGGCCATGGCGGCCACGGTGGGCTGGAAGATGGTCTCCATGCACACGTCGGCGATTTCCTTTGTATAGCAGGGGTTCGGGGCCACGGTGCCCATGCCGCCGGTGTTCAGGCCCTTGTCCCCGTCCAGCGCCCGCTTGTGGTCCATGCTGGACACCATGGGCACCACGGTTTTGCCGTCGGTGAAGCTGAGCACCGACACCTCGGGCCCGGTGAGGAACTCCTCCACCACCACCCGGCGGCCGGAGGCGCCGAACATGCCCTCTTCCAACATGCCTTTGACGGCGCTCTCGGCGGCGGCCTCGTCCTCGCAGATCAGCACGCCTTTGCCCAGAGCCAGGCCGTCGGCCTTGACCACCACGGGGTATTTGCCCCGTGCGCGGATGTAGGCCATAGCCTCGTCCGCATTGGTAAAGGTCTCGTATTCGGCGGTGGGAATGCCGTATTTCTTCATCAGGTTTTTGGAGAAGACCTTGCTGGCCTCGATGCGGGCCGCGGCCTTGTCGGGCCCGAAGGCGGGAATGCCTTTCGCGGCCAGGGCGTCCACCATGCCCAGCGCCAGGGGGTCGTCCGGGGCGACCACCACGTAGTCCACGTGCTCAGAGCAGGCCAGGTCCACCATTTTCTCCACGTCCGTGGCCGCCACGGGCACGCACACCGCGTCCGCGGCGATGCCGCCGTTGCCCGGCGCGCACAAAATTTCGGTCACGCCTGCGCTCTGTTTCAGTTTGCGGATGATGGCGTGCTCGCGGCCACCGCCGCCCACCACAAGGATCTTCATACAAACTCCCTCCGTTTATTGCAACACAAAGATGGTCACATCGTCGTTTTCATACACTGTTTCAAAGCCGTCCACCGCGCTTTGGGCGAACAGGGACGGGCTTGTCTGCTCGGTGATGTCCCAGCCTTTTTCAACTGCCGTTTTGCAGTAGACCACCGCGCCCACGCCGATTTCACGGCACAGCTGCGCGGCTTCCCCGGCGGTTTCGCCGGGTCCGAACAGGGTTTTCATCTGGTCCACCCGCCTGTCCACTTCCGCCTTGTCCACCCCCAGGTTGGACACCGCGTACTTGAAGCTCTCCATATAAAAAGGCCGGCCGGAAATGCCGGAATACACGTTGGAAAGCCCCTCTCTCGCCACGCCTGTGTGGCTGCGGTTGGTGGCCAGCAGAGTGCCCTCGGGCAGGTGTTCGCCGGCCCACGCAAGGGCCTCTTCCTCGGCGGCGGTTAGGGCCAGGTCCTTGGCATCGGCCAGAGCGGCTTCGCCCGTGGAGGTGGTGAACCCGTCCAGCGCCATCTGCGCGCCGGTAAAGATGCCGCCCGCAAGGCCCACCAGCACCAGACACGCGGCGCACGCTTTGCACCCGGCGGCCAGCGCCTTTTTGCGGCGGGCAAAGAAAGCCAAAAATCCGTCCAGATTCTGCACGGCCAGCACATTGGCGAAAAACAGCCCGATGAAGGCAAAGTACATCTGGCTCATGGACTCGTGGTCAAACAGGAAGAAGGCCGCGAACCCGCCCACGGCGCAGGCGATGAAAAACAGGCGCGGCCCGCCCAGCCTGGGCAGCCGGGGCACATCCCCCACGGCCCCCGCCAGAAACAGCGGCGTGGAGGCCGGGGCAAAGCACACGGTCTGGGCCAGCATGAACAGCGGCGCGCACACCGCGGCCAGCAGGGGACTTTTGGCCCGCAGCAGCGCCACAAAATTGGTAAAATAAGATTTTTCCAGGGTGCCGAACAAGGAAAAGCCGATCTTGCTGGAAGCACCCGCCGAGAAAAACACCCGGAACAGCACCGCGAACCCGGCCAGCACCAGGGCGGCAAAGACCAGCACGGCCCCGTTTTGCTTTGTGCGGGCAAAGGCAAAGCGCACCAGCGCCGCCAGCACAAAGGCCAGCGCCGCCACGCCCGCCACCGGGCCCTTGGCAAAGCACAAAAGGGCGAAGGCCGCCCCGGTGAAGGCCCACAGCCAAGGCTTCGGGTTTTTCCACAGCACCCACACCCCGGCGGCAAAGCCCGCCATCAGCAACGTGGTCAGGCCCATGCCGTTTACGTTGCTGATGAGATGGTACACGCTCAGATTCCAGAAGGGGCACCGGCCGTAGGAGAAAATTTTCCACAGCCCCGCGCCTCCGCACAGGAAGGTGAGTGCAAAAAACACAGCGGTTTTCTTCCGGCTTTCAAACCACAAGGCCCCGCACTCGGCCAGCACGGCCGCCAGCATCCACAAACAGAACACCGGCAGGTAAAAGGCCAGGGCGTCCCACAGGGGAACCCCGCCCATGGCAAAGCCCGCGGCCAAAAGCTCGGACAGCCAGTGATAGGTGATGGTGTAGCCGGAAAAGCGCAGGTCCTGGGGCGGCAGCCCCTGCAGAAAGCTCTGGGCATTGCCCAGATTCCAGAAAAAGTCGTGGTTGGGCAGCACGGCGCCCGCGGCCGACGCGTGAGCGTTGGGCAGCACGCACACGGCGATGCAGGCCAGCCAGAACGCCGCCCGCACCAGCGCCCGGAAAGCGTCCGGCTGCGGAACGGGTTCCCGCACAGCGAACAGGCTCGCAACTCCCGCCACAGGCAGCACCCACACCAGGCCGTGCAGCCCCGTGGCCGAGGCAACAGCCGTGACAACGGCCCACAGCCCCAGCCCGAACACGGCCCCGGCGGTGGCCGTCAGCCCCGCTTTCTCCGCGCCCAGCAGCCGGGCCAGCGCCCGGCCCGGCAGCAAAATGCCCAGCACCGCCAGCACGGCGAACAGCGCCGTCCCCGCCAGGGATGCCCCCGCCCACTTGCAGGCAAACAGGAACACCCCGGCGCAGAGAAGCTCGGCCCACCGGGCTTTGGTCATCAAGCGAATCATATCAATGATGGAACAGCCGCAGGCCGTTGAAGGCCATGACAATGCCGTACTTGTCGCAGGTGGCGATCACCTGATCGTCCCGGATGGAACCGCCCGGCTCCACAATGGCGCTGACGCCCGAGCGGCGGGCCCGCTCGATGTTGTCCCCGAAGGGGAAGAAGGCGTCGGAACCCAGGCACACGTCGTGGAACTGAGCCAGCCACGCTTTTTTCTCCTCGGCGGTCAGCGGCTCAGGACGGGTGGTGAAGGTGTCGGCCCATACGTCGTCGCCCAGCACGTCCTCCCACTCGTCGGAGATGTACACGTCGATGGCGTTGTCACGGTTGGGGCGGGACACGTCCTTGCGGAAGGGCAGGCCCAGCACCTTCGGGTGCTGGCGCAGATGCCAGATGTCGGCCTTGTTGCCCGCCAGACGGGTGCAGTGGATGCGGCTCTGCTGGCCCGCGCCCACGCCGATGATCTGGCCGCCCTCGGCGTAGCACACCGAGTTGGACTGGGTGTATTTCAAAGTGATGAGGCACAGAATCAGATCCCGCTTCTGGTCCTCGGTCAGGGTTTTGTTCTGGGTGACGATGTTCGAGAAGGTCTCGGGGCCGAATTTGGCCTCGTTGCGGCCCTGCTCAAAGGTGATGCCGAACACGTCCTTGTGCTCCACGGGGGCCGGCACATAGGCGGGGTCGATCTTCACAATGTTGTAGCCGCCCTTGCGCTTTGCCTTCAGAATGGCCAGGGCCTCGTCGGTGTAGCCCGGAGCGATGACGCCGTCGGTCACTTCGTGCTGGATGACCCGGGCGGTGCTTTCGTCGCACACGTCGGACAGCGCAATCCAGTCGCCAAAGGAGGACATGCGGTCCGCGCCGCGGGCACGGGCATAGGCGCAGGCCAAAGGCGACAGCTCCATGCCTTCCACAAAGTACATTTTCTTCATGGCGTCGGTCAGGGGCAGGCCCAGGGCGGCGCCCGCCGGAGACACGTGCTTGAAGGACGCCGCCGCGGGCAGGCCCGTGGCCTCCTTCAATTCTTTCACCAGCTGCCAGGAGTTCAGCGCGTCCAGAAAGTTGATGTAGCCCGGGCGGCCGTTCAGCACTTCCACAGGCAGTTCGCCCTCAGCCATAAAAATGCGGGCGGGCTTCTGGTTGGGGTTGCAGCCGTATTTCAGTTCCAGTTCTTTCATGCAAAAAGCCTCCTTGCAAAGGCCGGGTCAGCCCTCGGTCTTCTGGTATTTGTTCACAATGCGATCCTCGGCCTTGCCGGTCTTGAGATCGATGAAGCGCACAAACAGGGACACCTTGTTGGCCTCGTTCAGGCTGTTCCAAACCATGTTGGTGAAGGTGTCGATGTTTCCTGCAATGCGCACCCGCTCGGGTTCGCCGGAAAAGCTGGGGATGGGGTTGCCGTCGCACCGGTAGGTGTGAATGAACCGGCCCTCGCCGGCCACAGGCTGGGGATACTCAAAGAAGAAGCGCTCCACCGAAGCCTCGTTGCCGCCGTCGGATTTCAAAATGGACAGTTTGTAACTCATTTCGCCCTCTTTCACCTTCACAAGGCCCGAGATGCGGGGGGTGAAGTTGGGGCTGTCCGGCTCAAAGGTGCGCGTACGCAGGGCCTTGGCAAAGCTCTTGCCCTTTTTCAGATGCTCGTAAATGGTGTCGGTCTGGTCGCCGTTGGTCACAACGGTCTTGTTGCCCAGCACCCGCACCGGGGCATAAATAATCAGGCTGGGGTCCTCCAGCTTGGCGGGGTCCGCGGCCTCGGTGATGATGCCGCCGTCCTTCGGGGTGAACACCCGGTTGCGGCTGTTGGCCGACCGGCCCATGATGAAATAGGCGATGACGGCGCTTTTGCCGTCCTCGGACCGGCCGATGACAATGCCCCGGCCGGGATAGGCGTTGATGGCGAGCTCTGCCGCCAGACTTAAATGATCCATAAAAAACTCCTTTCACAGCCGGCCGCTGGTCAGAAGGTCCAAAGCCTTGGGCAGAATCTCCCACTCGGCCTGTTCCATCACCCGCCGCTGCAGGGTCTCGGGGGTGTCCCCCTCTTCCACATACACGGCCTTTTGCAGCACAATGCGGCCGTCGTCGTACTCTTCATTCACCAGGTGCACTGTGGCGCCCGTGACCTTCACGCCTTTTTTCAAAGCCGCCTCGTGCACCCGCAGTCCGTAGTACCCGGCCCCGCAGAAGGAGGGAATCAGGCTGGGGTGAATGTTCAGAATCCGGTCCGGATAGGCGCGCACCACGTTCTGCCCCACCATGGACAGATAGCCCGCCAGCACCACGGCTTCGATGCCGTGGCTCTGCAGGGTGTTCAGCATGGCGTCGTTGAACGCGTCCGCGTCGGCGTAGTCTTTGCGGCGCACCACCGCGGTCTCAATGCCCGCTTTGGCCGCCCGCTCCAGGGCGTACACGCCCGGCTTTGAGGCCACCACCAGCGCCAGCTCGGCGTTGGGCAGCTTGCCCGCGGCTTTGGCGTCGATCAGCGCCTGCAGGTTGGTTCCCCCGCCGGACACAAGCACCGCCACTCTCATACCAGCTCCACGCCTTTCTCTTCGCCTTTGGCGATCTCGCCCAGGAAGTAGGCTTCCTGGCCGTTTTCAGCCAGCACGCGCACCGCTTCGTCCGCCTTGTCGGCCGGCACCACCAGCGTCATGCCAACGCCCATGTTGAAGGTGTTGAACATGTCCCGCTCGGGGATTTTGCCGGTCTTCTGCAGCAGTTCGAACACGGGCAGCACCCGCACGTCGCTGCGCTTGATCTTCGCAACGCATCCGGCTGCCAGGGCGCGGGGGATGTTCTCGTAGAAGCCGCCGCCGGTGATGTGGCTGACCGCGTACACGGGCATTTTTTCCATCAGCGCCAGCACGGGCTTCACGTAGATTTTGGTGGGAGTCAGAAGGGCCTCGCCCAGCGTCATGCCCAGCTCGTCCACGTAGTTGTGCACGTCGGCGTATTCCACGTTGAAAATTTTGCGCACCAGCGAGAATCCGTTGGAGTGCACACCCGAAGAGGGCAGCGCGATGATGGCGTCGCCCGGGCGCATCTGGGTGTTGTCCACAATGCGGCTTTTCTCCACAACGCCCACGGAGAAGCCCGCCAGATCGTACTCGTTTTTCGGGTAGAAGCCGGGCATTTCAGCGGTCTCGCCGCCCACCAGAGCGGCGCCGGCCTGCACGCAGCCCTCGGCCACGCCTTCCACGATGGCGGCCACTTTCTCCGGCACCAGTTTGCCGCAGGCAATGTAGTCCAGGAACACCAGGGGCTTGGCGCCGCAGGTGACGATGTCGTTCACGCACATGGCCACGCAGTCGATGCCCACGGTGTTGTGCTTGTCCATCAGAAAGGCGATTTTCAGCTTGGTGCCCACGCCGTCGGTGCCGGACACCAGCACCGGGTGCTGCATGCCGGTCACGTCCAATTCAAACAGGCCGCCAAAGCCGCCCAGTCCGCCGATGGCCCCGGGGGTCATGGTGCGGGCCACGTGCTGCTTCATCAGCTCCACGGCGGTGTAGCCGGCGGTGATGTCCACGCCCGCTGCCTTGTAGCTCTCGGAATAACTTTTCATACCGGTTCTCCTCTCTCAGTCGGCGGATTCGGAAATTTTCTTTTCAAATTTGCTCTTGTGGGGAGCAGAGGGCACTTCGGCCGGGTACTCGCCGGTAAAGCAGCCGGTGCACAGGCCCAGCTTGCAGCCCTCGGCGATCTTTTTCACGCCGTCCACACTCAAGAAGCCCAGGCTGTCCACGCCCAGCATGTCCCGGATCTCCTCGGTGGTGTAGTTGGCCGCAATCAGGTTTTTCCGGCTGTCCACGTCCACGCCGAAGTAGCAGGGATACAGGAATTTGGGTGCCGAGGACAGGAAATGTACCTCGGTGGCGCCGGCCTCGCGCAAAAGCTGCACGATCTGCCGGGAAGTGGTGCCGCGAACGATGGAGTCATCCACCAGCACCACGCGCTTGCCACGCACGGTGTCCGCAATGGGATTCAACTTGATGCGCACGGTGTTCTCCCGCAGCTGCTGAGAAGGCTGAATGAACGTGCGGCCGATGTATTTGTTCTTCAAAAAGCCGATGCCGTAGGGGATGCCGCTCTGCTGGGAATAGCCCAGCGCCGCATCCAGACCGGAGTCAGGCACGCCGATGACCACGTCGGCCTGCACCGGGTGCTCCAGCGCCAGCAATGCGCCGGCGCGGCGGCGGGCGCGGTGCACGGACGCGCCGTCCACCACCGAGTCGGGCCGGGCGATGTACACAAATTCAAATACGCACAGAGACGTGGGTTTGCCGCAGTGGGTGCGGATGCTGTGAATGCCGGTCTCGTCGATGCACACGATCTCGCCGGGTTCGATGTCCCGCACAAACTCGCCGCCCGCCGCGTGGATGGCGCAGCTCTCGCTGGCCACCACAATGCTGTCGCCGATCTTGCCCAGGCACAGGGGCCGGAATCCATTGGGATCCCGGGCGGCGATGAGCTTGCGGGGGCTCATGACCACCAGAGAGTAAGCACCCTTCAGTTTGGGCATGGCGTTTTCCACGGCCTTTTCGATGCTGGGGACGGTCAGCCGCTCCCGGGTGATGGTATAGGCGATGACCTCGGTGTCGGAGGTGGAGTGGAAGATGCCGCCCATCAATTCAAACTCTTCCCGCAGCTCGGCGGCGTTGGTCAGGTTGCCGTTGTGGGCCAGGGCCATGGGGCCCTTCACGTGACGGATCACAAAGGGCTGAGCGTTGGCCCGCACGGGCGTGCCCGTGGTGGCGTACCGGCAGTGGCCGATGCACATGTTGCCCCGGGGCATGGTGTTGAGCACGTCCTTGGTGAACACCTCGTTCACCAGGCCCAGATCCCGGCGTTTGTAGAACACACCGTCGTCGTTCACGGCCATGCCGCAGCTCTCCTGGCCGCGGTGCTGCAGCGCGTACAGCGCGTAGTAAGTGGTGGATACCACGTCCAGCTCGTCGCCTTTGCGGTACACGCCGAACACGCCGCACTCCTCGTGAACCTTATCGTTCCAAATCTCTTTCATGGCAGACCTCTCAACCCAGCAGACGGGCCATAACTTCCTGATAGGCTTCCTCTTCGCCGCCCAGATCCCGGCGGAACAGGTCCTTGTCCAGGTGAGCGCCAGTGGTGGCGTCCCAGAAACGGCAGGTGTCGGGGCTGATCTCGTCGGCCAGCACGATGGTGCCGTCGGGCAGGCGGCCGAACTCCAGCTTGAAGTCGATCAGGCGGATGTTGAACTTCAGCAGGTATTTGGACAGGATGTCGTTGACCTGGAAGGCATATTTCGTGATGGTGGCGATCTCCTCTTCGGTAGCCAGACCCAGGGCGCGGGCATGGTAGCTGTTGATCAGGGGATCGTGGTACTCGTCATTTTTGTAGCTGAACTCAATGGTGGGGATTTTCAGCACGGTGCCTTCGGGCACGCCCAGGCGCTTGGTGAAGCTGCCCGCGGCCACGTTGCGCACGATGACCTCCAGAGGCACGATCTCCACTTTTTTCACCACGGTCTCACGGTCGCTCAGCTCCTCCACAAAGTGGGTGGGCACGCCTTCGCCTTCCAGCATCTTCATCAGGTTGTTGGTCAGCTTGTTGTTCACAACGCCCTTGCCGCGGATGGTGCCCTTTTTGGCGCCGTCGCCGGCGGTGGCGTCGTCCTTGTAATCCACAATCACCAGATTGGGGTCGTCGGTGGCATACACTTTCTTGGCCTTTCCCTCGTACAGCTGTTCCATTTTTTTCATAATCCTGCGCTCCCTTTCTCTATTGAAAATAAAATGATCGGCGTTTTACAGCGCTGCAACTTCTGCCTGCAACTTTTCATCTTTGGCGGCAATTTCTTTTTCCATGTCGGCCCGGGCCCCGTTCAGCAGCCCGGCGATGCGCTCGTCGTACACGGCCAGAATCTGGGCGGCCAGCACGGCGGCGTTTTTGGCGCCGTTCAGCGCCACGGTGGCCACGGGGATGCCGCTGGGCATCTGCACAGTGGCCAGAAGTGCGTCCAGCCCGTCCATGGCGCCACCCTTGCAGGGAATGCCGATGACCGGCAGCACCGTGTTGGCGGCAATGGCCCCGGCCAGATGGGCGGCCATGCCCGCGGCGGCGATGATCACACCGAAGCCGTTCTGCGCGGCGCTTTTGGCAAACGCGGCCGCGGCGGCGGGCGTGCGGTGCGCGCTCATCACGTGCACTTCAAAGGGAATGTCCCACGCCTTCAGCTGCGCGGCGGCTCCCTTCACGCAGGGCCAGTCGGAATCCGACCCCATAATAATGGCTACTTTTTTCGTTTCCATGTTCTTTTTCCACCTTTCCCTACCAAACAAGAAGGGCCGTGGTGCACTTGCACCACGGCCCTTTGCTTACACGGATACACGATTCCCCCATACCAGAGCGCACCCCGACCCGTACTCGGCGTGCCGGCCCCTGCCGAAGGCTGCACGATGCCCGTAAAACACCCGCTTTTGCAGCAATCCGTTTCGCAGCATCCTGACGGCCTCCTTTGAAAGGAAAATACAACTCTATTGTACTCTGTCCGTCCGGGGAAATCAATGTGTGCGAAGTGCCCTGTGGCAAGTTCAGAAGAACGCACAAAGAACCCCCGTCCCCGGTGGAACATTTTATGTCAAATCGCCTTGCGTCAGGTCGGCGGCGGTGGCCTTGGCCAGGTTCATCAAATCCCGGGGCGCCAGTTCCACCTGAAAGCCGATGTGTCCGGCGGACACGGCGATGGTCGGCTGAGAAAGGCAGCTTTCATCCAGCACGGTGACAAAGGGCTTTTTCATTCCCAGCGGGCTGCACCCGCCCCGCACGTAGCCGGTGACTTTCAGCAGGTCCGCCACACGCAGCATGGCCACGCTTTTTTCGCCCACGGCCCGGGCGGCCTTTTTCAAATCCAGCTCCCGCAGCACGGGAATCACGAACACAAAATAATTTTTGCTGGCGCCCTGGGTCACCAGGGTTTTGAACACGGCGTCAGGGTCCTGCCCCAGCTTTTTGGCCACGGCCGCGCCGTCGATGGCCCCGTCCGAGGCATCGTACGCATGGGGCGTATAGGCCACGCCGGCCTTATCCAGCATGCGCATCACATTGGTTTTTACTTCTTTTTCCTTTTTGGCCATTCCCATTTCCTCCAAACGGAAACAAGGAAAAAGGGGAGCTGCGCCCCCCCTTTTCCTTTTCTGCGCCCAGGCGGGCACAGGTTGTTTTTATTGCTTTTTCAGCTGCACGGTAACGGTCTCGCCGTCCACTTCCACCTTGCCGGTGTAGTCCGGGTCGGCCAGAGGCGCATCGCTGGCCTGGGCCAGCAGCTCGCTCTCCAGATAGCCCAGTTTCGCCGCCACAATGCCGCTCAGCTTTTCGCCCGTCTCAAAGTGGACGAAGATCCGGTCGGACACCGCGAATCCGGCTTCCTTACGGAACACCTGGCACTGACGCAGAATGTCGCGCAGGCAGCCCTCGGCGTACAGTTCCTCGGTGATGGTCATGTCCAGCGCCGCAGTGACGCCGAAGTCCTCGGCCACCGCCAGGTGGGCCTTGGGCGCATGTTTCAGCGCGAAGATCTCCGCGTTCAGCACCGTGTCATAACCGGGCACGCGCACCTCGCCGCCGGCTTTCACCGCCGCGGCCACGGCCTGCATGTCGGCCGCTTCCAGGCCGGCCAGCAGGTTCTTCACATGGTTCACGTCCGCTTTCAGCACCGCGCCGGCCTTCTTGAAGTCCAGCACCGCATAAGCGTCTTCCAGCGCGCTGGTGTCCTCCAGGAACTCCACGCTCTTCACGTTGACCTCGCTGGCCAGAACGCTCTCCAGCTGGGGCGTCAGGGTGATCTTGCCCTCTTTGCCGCACACATACAGGGTGCTCAGGGGCTGACGGATGCGCACCTGCTTCTCGTTGCGCAGTTTCAGCGCCAGAGAGATGATGTCGCGCACTTCCTGTACCTGCACCAGCACCGGATCGTTCACGTCCACGCCGGTCAGCACCGTGGGCCAGGTGCTCAGGTGCACGCTCTCGGCGCTCTCGTTGGAATAGCGGCGCACCACTTCCTGCCAGACGTGCTCGGTCAGGAACGGGATGGCCGGCGCCATCACCTGGTCGATGGTGCGGATGGCGTACAGCATCACCGTGTAGGCGGTGTTCTTGTCCTCGCTGTCGCCCTCTTTCCAGAAGCGGCGGCGGTTGACGCGCACATAGAAGTTGGAGATGTCGTCCACCACTTTTTCGAACTGATCCATCACGTCTTTGGTGGAGTAGTTCTCATAGGCATTGGTGGCGTTGGCCACAAAGTTGTCCACCAGGGTGACCAGCCATTTGTCGGTCAGGCTCAGCTTGGAAACGTCCAGCTTGGACACATCCACGCAGGGTTTGTCCACTTCCGCGTAGGTGGCGAAGAAGGTGGACAGGTTCCAGAAGGCCAGCAGTTTGCGCTTGGCCTGGTCGCCCAGGTTATAACCGAAGCGCACGTCGGTGGTCATGGGGCTGGAGGCAAACAGATAACGGGAGGCGTCGGCGCCGATGACGTTGGCCGCCTCGTCGAATTTGATCATGAAGCCGGTCTTGGAGAAGCGGCTGCCGTCCTCGGCGGTGACCATGCCGTGGGTGCCCACCTGCTGATAAGGCGGCTCGTCCACCAGCACGGTGCTCATGAACAGCATGGAGTAGAACCACAGGCGGACCTGCTCCTTCATCTCCACCACGTACTCCGCGGGGAAGTAGGATTTCCAGTACTCCCGGTCCTCAAAATATTTCAGCGTGGAGAAGGGCACGATGCCCGCGTCCAGCCAAACGTCGCCCACGGCTTCCACGCGCTTGACGGGTTTGCCGCAGCACGGGCAGGTGATCTCCACCTCGTCGATCCAGGGGCGGTGCAGATGGGGCAGCGCGTCCACTTTGGACTTGTCCACCGCCTTCTCGCGCAGCTCTTCCAGAGAGCCGATGACCGTGACCTTGCCGCAGTCGCAGGGATAGAACGGCAGGGGCAGACCGTAGAAACGCTTGCGGGAGATGTTCCAGTCGGACATGTTGGTCAGCCAGTCCAGCATGCGCTTGCCCTGATAGGGCGGGTTCCACTTGACCTTCTGGGCGTTGGCGATCAGGCGGGGGCGGATCTCCTCCACGTCGATGGCCCATTCCTTCACGCAGCGGAACAGCACCTGGGTCTTGCAGCGCCAGCACACCGGATAGCTGTGGCGGATGGTGTGGGTATAGAACATTTTGCCGCGCTTTTTCAGCTCTTCAAAAATCTCGTCCCGGGCTTCCTGCGCGCCCTTGCCCGCGAACATGCCGCAGCTGGGCAGCAGAACGCCGTACTCGTCGATGGGGATGAGCACGTCGATGCCCTCTTTTTTGCCCAGTTCAAAGTCCTCGGCGCCGCAGCCGGGAGCAATGTGCACCACGCCGCAGCCCTCGTCGTCCTGTACTTCGTCCCACAGGACCACGCGGTGGTCGGTGTCTTTCTGCAGTTCCAGCTCGGGGAAGCAGGTCTCGTAGTGCAGGCCCGCCAGATCGGTGCCCTTGAAAGACTCCAGCACTTCGCCTTTTTTGGCGAACTTGTTTTCAAAATAGGTGCGGCCCATGATGATGGGGTGCTCTTCCCCTTCCAGGCGCGCCATCACGTAATCCAGCTCCGGGTTCACGGCCAGGGCGGCGTTGGCGGTCAGGGTCCAGGGGGTGGTGGTCCACACCAGCATGTAGGCGTCCTTTTCCACCAGCGGCACCTTGAAGAACACGGCGATGTGCTCCACTTCCTTGTAGCTGCCGCTCATCTCGTGCTCGGACAGAGACGTGCCGCACCGGGGGCACCAGGGCATGGGTTTGTACACCTGCTTGATCCAGCCGTTCTCGTCGCACTTTTTCAGAACAGCCCAGATGGAGGTGATGTTGTTGTCTTTATAAGTATAGTAGCTGTTGTCCCAGTCCATCCACTGGCCCAGACGCTTGGACTGGTTCTTGATGACGTTGCTGTACTTCACCACGCGCTCGATGCACTTGTCGGTGAACTTGTCCAGACCGTACTCCTCAATGTCCCGCTTTGTCTGGAAGCCCAGCTCTTTTTCCACCTCGACCTCGACCCACAGGCCCTGGCCGTCGAAGCCGTTGCGGTAGTGGCTCTGATAGCCGTTCATGGCCTTGTAGCGCAGGAACGTATCCTTCAGGGTGCGGCCCCAGGCGTGGTGCACGCCCATGGGGTTGTTGGCGGTGATGGGTCCGTCAATAAAACGGTACTTGGGCCCGTTTGCGTTCTTGGCTTTCAGTTTTCCGAAAAAGTCGCCTTTTTCCCACATATCCAGGATCTCTTCCTCGTTGGCGACGAACGAGTAAGAGGGATCGAAATGCTCTTTCATGGCTGCCTCTCCTATCCTCTGCCTGCGCACAGGCTGATAACTAATTTATTATATCAGAAACCACACGCCCCTGCAAGAACGCAAAGCGCTCATACGGGCAGGTTTTCATCCAGCCAGGCGGCCCGGCGCAAAATCCAGCCGGAAAGCTCGTCGGCCATGGCCTTGTGGGAGTAATCCTCCGGTGTGTTCATCTCCTCGTTCAGGCCAATGTACGTGGGGATGAAATTGTTGGTGGCCGCGTTGTCCAAAAGGACGTTCTGCTGCTCCGCCCAGGTCTCCAGATTTTGCAAAAAGGGGCGCAGCTCTTCAAATTTCTGCCGCACCACCGCCATAAATTGGGGGTCCTGAGCCATGCGCTCAAACCAGAAGGACTGCTGCACCAGTCCCTCGGCGCCGGTGTACAGCGGCTCGGCCGCATTGCCGTAGCCCTGGTCCATGTCCCACACGGGCCCCATGTACAGCAGCCCGTCCTTCTCATAGAGAAACGTGCTGTACGGATTGTGAAAATCCCGGTTTTTGGAAAGTTCCTGCAAAAGATAATTCACCGCGAAGGACTCCACGCCGATGCGGTCGGTGTAGCGCTGCCCGTTGGCACAGAAATCCGGGCTGGAAAGGGCCTGTTCCAGGGCAGTGATCTGCCGCCGGATGCGCTTCCAGGCGGTCTGTTCCCCCACGTCCTCGCCCAGGTCCTTGATTTTCAGGGGCACGCCGTACACGGGGCTGCGCCAGGAAAGGGGCGTGTCCGCGGTGCGGGCGTCCAGCTCCGCGATCCAGCCGGTGGCGGGCAGGCCCAAAAGGGATGCCTCTTCCTTTAAATCCAAATGGTAAGGGAGCTTCGGATACTGGGCGGTGGAATTGCCCCGCACCCGCACGGAACCGGTTTGGGAAAAGCTCAGCGCACCGCTCTCGTCGTACAGAGAAAACACCGTGGTGACCTTTTGCTCCTTGGAGTACACCGGCTCGCTGTTGAACGTTTCAAAGCTGACCACCGGCAAACTGGTGCGCCGGATGTACACGGTGTACGTTTCACCGCCGCACTCCAGCACCGGCTCGCCGGTGAAATCCGCCCGGGTCAGTCCGCTGAACAGGCGCTTTCCGTTCAGAGTCACCGGGCCGGCGTCCGTTTCAAAGCTGATGCACAAAGATCCCGCATCTGCCCCCGGCGGCAGGAACAGATAAATGTCCCGGTCCACAAAATAACCCTGGATGTCAAAATCCAGATCGCCGTTGTTTCCGTTTTTCAGACAGATGGAGCGCAGCACATCGCCGGTGTAGGAACCCTTGGCATGGTAGTTGGCGTGAATGGCCTGCAGATAGTCCCGTCCGGCCAGATAGGGGTCTGCGGCGGTGAGCTTCAGCCGCACGCCCAGCAGCGTCACAGCCGCAATCACCATGCAACATGCCGCCAGCCCCAGCGCAGCGAGAATTTTCTGTCTTCTCAACAAGCGCACGCCCATCTCCCCTTTCCCGCTTATTCTACCAAAAACCTCAGGAAAAACCAAGGTTTTCTTGCTTCCGACCGCCCGGATACCTTATAATAAAGAACAATGAGGAGGGAGCGCCATGCAAAACCTGGTGGTAACCCGGTTTGAGCACAAATATCTGCTCACCCAGGTCCAGGCGGCCCAGCTGCGTCAGAAGCTGAACGCGGCTCTGCCTGCGGACGTTCACAACACCGGCCCCACGGAGAGCTATCTGGTGCGCAGCCTGTACTTTGACACCCCGGGCAGCCGGGATTATCTGGACAAGGTGGAGGGTCTGTTCACCCGTCAGAAATTGCGGCTGCGGGTGTACGGCGAAGGCGGCGACCGGGCCAAGCTGGAGTGCAAACAAAAACAGGGCGATTATCAGAAAAAACCTCGGTGTGGGTCACCCGTGCCCAGTGTGACGCCTTCTGCGCGGGAGATTTTTCCTCGCTTTTGGATGCGGACGACGAGGATTCCCATTTTCTGTACGCGCTGGCCAGCCGGGGCTACCGTCCGGCCGGGCTGGTGGAATATCAGCGGTCGGCCTGGCATCTGGGCGTGCGCAATACCCGGGTGACGCTGGATTTCGACGTGCGCGGCACGGACACATTTCCCAGCCTGTACGGACCCGGGGCGCTGCGAACCCTGCTGGACCCGGGCCATGTGGTGCTGGAAGTAAAATTTGACCGCTCGCTGGTTCCCTTTGTGCGGCATCTTTTAAAGGGATACCAACGCACCCGGCTGTCCTGCGGAAAATACGAACACTGCCGGGCGCTGCACGAGCTTTTGTGACGAAGGGGAGATTTCAAATATGAACAAACAGGAAATTCTGGAGTTTTTCTACACCAACAGCGAGGAGCTGACCCCGGTGCTGGTGCTTCTGGTGCTGTGCATGGCCCTGTGCGCGGCAGCGGTCATCTACCTGACTTACCGCTTCACCACCGAGCCCACGGTTTACAGCCAGAGCTTCAACGTGGGCAACGTGGTGCTGACGCTGATCACCACTGTCATCATGCTGATGATCAGCAGCAACATCGTGATCTCCCTGGGCATGGTGGGCGCGCTGTCCATCGTCCGGTTCCGCACCGCGGTGAAGGACGCCCGGGACACACTGTACATCTTCTGGTCCATGGTCACGGGCCTTTCGGTGGGCACACAGAACTTTGTTTTGTCCTTTCTGTCGGTGTGCTTTATCAGCGCGGTGCTGTTCGCCTTCCGTCTGATGGGAGAACGAGCCCACAAAGGCACGCTGATTGTGCGGGGCCCGGCGCTGGACATTCCCAAACTGGAAGAAGAGCTGAGCCGCCGGGCGCTGCACTTCCGCATGCAGACCAGCACCGTGGGCGAGGGCCACAGTGAGTGCGTGTACACGGTGTTTTTGGGCCGTAAACAACCGGCCGGCGACTTTGCCGCCCGGCTGAAAGGCACTGCCGGGGTGCAGCAGGCCAACTGGATTCGGGAATAGCTCTTTTGGGGCATATATAAAAGAGGCCGGTCAAGCTCTGATGGCTTGACCGGCCTCTTTCCATTCGATGTTCCGCACTGTGAGCAGCTTTGCGCATTGGCGAACGGCCATTTTTCACGGAGTTTTCTTCAAGAGCGCTTCCAACTGTTCCGCCGTGGAGACCGGCTGTGGGATGTCGCACCGACGGCCCGTATACTTGAAGCCATGCCCGGTCAGTACACTGACCACGATAGCTCCCTCTTTCAAAAAGCCTTCATTCCACAGCTTGCTCACTGCGCCGATGGCCGTCGCGGAAGTGGGTTCGCAGTAGTACCCCACTTTTGTCTCCACCAGCTGCGTGGCGTGCCAGATCTCCTCTTCCGTCAGGCTGAGCATCTTGCCGCCGGACGCACGGGCCGTCCGCAGCGTCAGGGTGCCATCCCCTTCGTAGCCCACCAACGGATCGCTGATTCCGCCTGCAATGGTCGAGATAGGCGCATCCCAGCAGCGAACCTGCGTGTCTCCGTTCAAATAGGCCCGGGTGACAGGCATGCACTGCTCGCTCTGCACGCCTACCATAGCCGGCAGCGGCTTCCTTGGCGGCGGAAACGCCCACACTGGAAGGCCGATCTTTGAAGGACCCGGAAGGATTCAAATGCTCCGCTTTGAGGTACAGTTCCACCGGCGCGCCGTAAAGCTCCGCCACCCGCTGGCAACGAAGCAGCGGCGTGCCGCCCTCGCCCAAACTGACAATGTTCTCCTCCCGCTGCAAAGGCAGCAGGGGCAGGTACTTCCACAGGCCCGGCAGCTCCGGCCGAGTCAGCCGCCCCTCCCTGACCAGGGCGTCATAATCGTATTGTACTTCCAAAATACCCCCGCAGTGAGGACAGGCATATTGCAGCTCCAGCGGGAGCTGTGCCCCGCAGGATCGGCAGGTGAGTCGGTTCGCATACATTTTCAAGCCCTCCTCAATCCCGCAGCTCCACAATCAATTCGATTTCCACAGGTACGTTTCCGGGCAACACATTTACCCCGATGGCAGAACGGGCCGCTTTGCCAATTGAATCACCAAACGCAAGGCACAGCAATTCACTGGCGCCGTTCATCACCTGCGGCTGGGCGTAAAAATCATTTGCGCTGGCCACAAACCCCAGCAGCTTCACCACACTGGACACCCGGTCCAAATCGCCTATGTTCGCTTTCAGAACCGCCAGTGCATTCAACGCGCACTGTTCAGCTGCCCTCTCGGCCTGTTCCAGGGTCAGCTCGGCGCCGACCTTTCCTTCAAAGGCTTCCCCGCCTTGCATGTTGCATGCCACGCCCGATAAATAGGCGCATCGCGTGCCGAAGGGGCGCACCGGAGTATACATTCCGCCTGGAGGCGGGGCGGGGGCAAACACAGCCCCGCTTCTTCCAAACGTTTTTCCACTTCGCTCATAATCAGACCTCCTTATTAATAAAGAAGTCTCAAAGTGCTTATTTCCCCTGTGTCAGTTTTGTTTCGCCGGAACTTTTGCGTACGGAATCCAAATAATTGTAGAACGTAAACTTGGAAATGTTCAAAAACTCACAGGTCTTTTCGCTGGATTTACTGATCAGGAACGCACCTTTTTCATCCAGATACTTCAAAAAGGCCAGTTTGTCCTCCTTGGTCATGGATTGGGGCGGAACGCCTACGTGCTTCTGGGCCTGACCCAGCATACAGTCCAGCAGTTCCGCCACGTTGCTGGTGATAAACTCCACCTGATCATTTTCCTGCGGCGGATTGTTTTGAACCAAAGAATACCCGTTCTGCTCATAAATGTATTTTTCCAGGCGCAAACTTTCGGTGATGTCCTGATTCACGCACAGAGAACCGATGACCTTGCCCTCATCGTTGTGAAAGTAAATGCTGGAAGAGCGCAAAACCTTCCCATCCCGGGTATTGGAAATGTAGTTGAAGCGGTCCCCGTCAATCTTGGTTCCGCGCAAAACCTCCAGACCCAGGTTGGTGCCACTGTCTCCCACTTTTCTTCCAGACACATGCCCGTTCACAATGTCCACAATGGTGGACTCATCGTCTCGGGTAAGATCATGAAGGAATTCATTGGCGGAATTGAAAACCATTGGGGAAAATAGACAAAACGGGTATGCCCTCCGGGTGGGGCATACCCGTTTCAGCGATGTTCGGTTGTTCAGGGTGTCAGGCTTCCCACTCCGCCCTGTGGGTCTCCCACCACGCCGGGAAGGCCGGATCCTTTGGGGAGAGGGTGGGGGAAATCGTTTTGCTGACGGTTGTTGTATCATTTTGCGTTTTGCTAAAAGGGGCAACAAATCCCAAGACACTGTTACTGCCTAAATATAACAATTCAAGAACAGCACTTCTGCCCTGCGCCCAAATCGTATTCATATAGGTTTTCCTAAAATCATCCAATGATTGCCGTATTGTCTCATTAGGAGATATATGTATCAATTTTAACTGGCCGTATAAATATCGGATGTTTTTCTCATTCTTCCGCAACGCATCTTTGTCAAGGGCTATCACGATTTCTTCTTCGTCAGTATATCCGAGAAGCGTCGTAAATAGGGCTGTTCTTACGACTTCTTTCGTGTCCTCCTTTTTCAAGCACCGATGGAAGATGGCCTGGACATTGGCCTCGTTGAGCTCCTGCGGCTTAAACCTATTTGCTTCTTCTACAAGTTGAGCAATTTCCATCAAATCGTCATCGCCTAATATCCCCACAACACAAGCCCCCTGCCGCGCCGGAACGGCGCCGAATGTTTGTTGTTTTTCCTATCATACAATACCGGTCCGCCCTTTGCAAGGCCGGCGGCGGAGATTTTTCAAGTTTCGGCAAACCGACGGAGTTTGGGTCATCACTACTCATCTTAAAAAGGGAAAGAGGAGCTTTCTCCTATTCATTTGTACAAAAAAGTGCTATTATTATATTTTATATGACACAATAAGGGAGCGAGAAATTTGAAACAGAACAGCGATGAGGCCCTGGGCACGCTGCCCGTGGGCAAGCTGTTGGCAAAACTGGCGCTGCCCAGCGTGGCCGCCCAGATCATCAACATGCTGTACAATGTGGTGGACCGCATTTACATCGGCAACATTCCGGGCATCGGCGCCATGGCGCTGACCGGCGTGGGTGTCACCTTTCCCATTCTGCTGCTGGTGTCGGCCTTCGCGGCCTTTTCCGGCATGGGCGCGGCGCCGCTGGCGTCCATTCAGCTGGGCGCGGGCGACCGGCCCGCAGCCGAGCGCATTCTGGGCAACTCTCTGACCATGCTGCTGGTGACCGCCGCGGTGCTGACCGCGGTGTTCAGCATCTGGAAAGAGCCGCTGCTGTACGCCTTCGGCGCGTCGGACAACATCATCGGCTATGCGGTGGACTACATTTCCATCTATCTGCTGGGCACAGTGTTCGTGCAGCTGGCGCTGGGGCTGAACGCCTTCATCAGCGCCCAGGGCAACGCCACCACGGCCATGCTCAGCGTGCTCATCGGCGCGGTGCTGAACATTGTGCTGGACCCCATTTTCATCTTTGTGCTGGGCATGGGCGTGCAGGGCGCGGCGCTGGCCACGGTGCTGTCCCAGGCAGTCAGCGCTCTGTGGGTGCTGAGCTTTTTGTGCTCGAAGCGCAGCGTCATCCGCATCAAGATTTCCAACATGAAGCCAAGCGGCCGCATCATGGGGCGCATCGCCTCGCTGGGCATTGCGCCCTTCATCATGCAGAGTACCGAAAGCCTTGTGAACATTGTGCTGAACACAGGCCTGCAAATCTTCGGCGGCGACTTGTACGTGGGCAGCATGACCATTATGCAGAGCGTGATGCAGATGCTGGTCATGCCCATCAACGGCATCACCCAGGGCGCACAGCCCATCATGAGCTACAACTACGGCGCCAAAAACTACGCCCGAGTGCGCGAGACCTTCCGTCTGCTTTTGAAAATCACCCTGACCGTCACCGTGGTGTGCTGCCTTCTGCTGGTGTTGTTCCCGGGCGTGCCGGCGCGGATGTTCACCAGCGAACAGGCACTGATTGACCTGGTGAAAAAGACTATGCCGGTGTTCTTTGCGGGCATTTGGGCCTTCGGCGCGCAGATGGCCTGCCAGACCACTTTCATGGCCCTGGGCCAGGCCAAAACCAGTTTGTTCCTGGCGCTTTTGCGCAAGATCATTCTGCTGATTCCCCTGGCGCTGATTCTGCCCCGGATGCTGGGCGGCGTGATGGGCATTTACATTGCCGAGCCCATTGCGGACATTGTGGCCAGCTGCACCACGCTGACGCTGTTTCTGGTGCGGCGCAAAACACTTTTGCCGGAAGACAAAAAGTGAAAAAATTCTTCTTCCCTTTCCGGCCGTTTTATCGTATAATAAACTGTGCTACGGGATCTTAGCGCAGTTGGTTAGAGCTTCCGGCTCATAACCGGATGGTCCAGGGTTCGAGTCCCTGAGATCCCACCATCGAGCAAAGGCAGCCTGCGCGGCTGCCTTTTTGCATGAAAGAGAGGGATTTGTCATGGAAACCTTTCAAAAATATGAGGCCATTCTGCACGAGGAAATGCTGACCGCCCTGGGCTGCACCGAGCCCATCGCCATTGCCTTTGCGGCGGCCAAAGCGCGGCAGGTGCTGGGCGCACTGCCGGAAGAGATCTGTGTGGAGTGCAGCGGCAACCTGATTAAAAACGCCCGGGCGGTGGCCGTGCCCATGGCCGAGGACTTGCACGGCATTGAGGCCGCGGCCATTCTGGGCGCCGTGGGCGGCGATGCAGACCGGGAGCTGGAAGTGCTGACCGCCGTGACCCCGCAGGATCTGGAGCGGACGCGGCAGATGCTGGCCCGGGGCGCGTGCCGGGTGCAGTTGCTGGACACCCCGGCCAAACTGCACATCATTGTGCGCTGCCGCGCCGGGCAGGACCGGGCCATGGTGGAGATTCTGCACGAGCACAACCACGTGGTCCACGCCGAGCGCAATGGCCAGGTGGTGTACGACATTCCCCACCGGCTGGACAGCACCGGCACGGACGGCACCGGCACGGACGGCACCGACCGCAGCTGCCTGAACCTGGAAGACATTGTGAAGTACGGCCGCACCGGAGACCTGACCGGCCTGTATCCGGTGCTGGATAAGGAAATTGAATGCAACAGCGCCATCGCCCGGGAGGGTCTGACCAACCGCTGGGGCGAGGCCGTGGGCCAGACCCTGCTGGAAGTGTACGGCGACAGCGTGAACATCCGCGCCCGGGCCGCGGCGGCCGCCGGGTCGGACGCCCGCATGAACGGCTGTGAAATGCCCGTGGTGATCAACTCGGGCAGCGGCAACCAGGGCATCACCGTTTCGGTTCCGGTCATGGAGTACGCCCGTTTTCTGGGCAGCAGCCACGAGGAGCTGTGCCGGGCGCTTGTGGTCTCCAATCTGGTGGCCATCATGCAGAAATACAAGGTGGGCCGGCTTTCCGCCTTCTGCGGCGCGGTCAGCGCCGGCACGGCCGCGGCCTGCGGCATCGCCTTTCTGCAGGGAGCCGATGCGGACATGCTGGGCATGATCATCACCAACACCCAGGCAAACGTGGGCGGCATTGTGTGCGACGGCGCCAAATCCTCCTGCGCGGCCAAAATTGCCAGCTCGGTGGAAGCGGGCCTGCTGGGTTACGAGATGGCCAAGCGGGGCCATGTGTTCCGCCCGGGCGAGGGCCTTGTGAAGGACTGCTACGAAGAGACCATCGACAGTTTCTGCCGCATGGCCAAGGACGGCATGGAGGCCACGGACCGAGAGATTCTGGAAATCATGATCGAACACTGAAAAACGGCATAAAAAAAGAGGGGGCTGTATGCCCCCTCTTTTTTTATGTTTACAGCAGTTTGCGATACAGTGCGGCGATCTCTTCCACGCTGGTGTCCCGGGGATTGCCGGGGCGGCAGGCGTCCGCAAAAGCGGATTCGGACAGGAACTGCACGTCCTCGTCCTTCACGATCTCTTTCAGATCGGCGGGGATGCCCACGTCGGCGGAGAGCTGCTTCACCGCGTCGCAGGCGGCCTTGCGGTACTCTTCCTGGGTCATGGCGTCCACGCCTTCCACGCCCATGGCGCGGGCGATCTCGCGGTATTTCTCACCGGTGCAGGGAGCGTTGTACTCCATCACCGTGGGCAGCAGAATGGCGTTTGCCACGCCGTGGGGCGTGTCGTACACAGCGCCCAGGCTGTGGGCCATGGAGTGCACAATGCCCAGACCTACGTTGGAGAAGCCCTGTCCGGCGATGTACTGGGCCAGAGCCATGCCCTCGCGGCCCTCGGCCTCGCCCGCCACGGAAGCGCGCAGATATTTCGCAATCAGGCGGATGGCCTCCAGATGGAACATGTCGGTCATCTCCCAGGCGCCCTTGGTGATGTAGCCCTCAATGGCGTGGGTCAGCGCGTCCATGCCGGTGGCGGCCGTCAGACCCTTGGGCATGGTGGCCATCATATCCGGGTCCACCACGGCCACTTCGGGGATGTCGTGGGTGTCCACGCACACGAATTTACGTTTTTTCTCCACGTCGGTGATCACGTAGTTGATGGTCACTTCCGCGGCAGTGCCGGCGGTGGTGGGCACCGCGATGGTGAAGGTGGCATGATTTTTGGTGGGAGCCACGCCTTCCAGGCTGCGCACGTCGGCAAATTCCGGGTTTTCGGCAATGATGCCCACTGCCTTGGCGGTGTCCATGGAAGAGCCGCCGCCAATGGCTACGATGCAGTCCGCGCCGCTGGCCTTGAAGGCCGCCACGCCGTTCTGCACGTTCTCAATGGTGGGGTTGGCTTTGATGTCGGAATAAATTTCATAGGCGAAGCCCGCCGCGTCCAAAAGGTCTGTGACCTTCTGGGTCACGCCGAATTTCAAAAGGTCGGGGTCCGAGCAGACAAAGGCCTTTTTGTAGCCACGGCCGGTCAGTTCCGGCACGATGTTCTCCAAAGCACCCTTGTCGTGATAGGAAATGGTATTCAAAACAATGCGGTTTGCCATGATGCAACAACTCCTTTTTGAAGTCTTTTTCTCATTTTACCACGCCGCCGCACCGGTTTGAAGCACTCCGCTCTGGGCACTTTGACAATTTTTTCACTACTTGTTTGTCCAAAACAGCCAGATCTCTTCTAAAAAACAACCCTCTGTATAATATATACAGAGGGTTGTTTTTATTCTTTGGATTCCCGCCGGTGGGGCAGCTGAATCTCCGGCATCAGCTCGTCGGAGATGATGTGCAGAATCTCTTCGATTTTTTCCGTGTCCTCGGGAGAAAAGCGCTCTTTGATGCGGTCCATCACCGTGGAAAGATACCGGTAGCTGATGTTGTAGTAGTCCACATATTTGTCGGTGGGCTCCAGATAGTACTCCCGGCGGTCGTCCTCGGACCGGACCTTGCGCAGGTATCCCTTCTGGATGAGGCTGTTCACCTTGTAGGCGGCGTTGGGGGGCGAGATCTGCACGAACTGGGCAAACTCGTTGATTGTGGGTTTGTCCAGCGCCTGAATGATCTCCATGCAGAAGCTCTCCACCGTGGTCAGGCTGGCTTCCCGGCTTTGAAAGCGGCCGAACACCTTCTGATAAAAGTGCAGTTTGAACTTTGTGTAAACCTCGGCGAACGCCTGGTCCAGCATGACAAAAACATCCTTTCCTCGCAGCCTTTGTCTTTTATTATACCCGGCCGCAGCGGCGAAATCAACGGATGGCAAAGGTCAGTTCCGCCTGGGCGGCCACCTTGCCGTCCACTTTGGCCACGGCCTTGCCCACGCCCACGGGGCCCCGCCGGGCCGTGAGGGTGCACTCCATCTCCAGCACGTCGCCGGGGGTCACGGGCCGTTTGAAGCGGGCGTTTTTCACCCCGCCGAACAGCACCAGCTTTCCCCGGTTCTCCTCTTCGCTGAGAAGGGCCACCGCGCCCACCTGGGCCATGGCCTCCAGAATCAGCACGCCGGGCATCACGTGCTGCACGGGAAAATGCCCGCAGAAAAAGGGCTCGCCCACGGACACGCACTTGCGCCCCGCGGCCCGCACCCCCGGCTCGCAGTCGGTGATGCGGTCCACCAGCTGAAAGGGGTACCGGTGGGGCAGAATCTTCTGGATCTCGTTGGAATCAAGGGTCATGCTTCTTCCTCCCATTTTTTCAAAAGGATGCTGGCGTTGTGCCCGCCGAAGCCCAGTGAGTTGGACAGGGCGTACCGGATGTCCGCCGCCCGGCCCTCACAGGGCACCACGTCCAGATCACAGGCCGGGTCCGGCACCTGATAGTTGACCGTAGGCGGCAGGAAACCGTCCCGCAGGGCCAGGGCCGTGAAGGCCGCTTCCACCGCGCCCGAAGCGCCCAGCAGATGGCCGGTCATGGACTTGGTGGAGCTGATGGCCAGCTGTGCCGCGTGCTCGCCGAAGGCCAGTTTCACGGCGGCGGTCTCCCCCGCGTCGTTCATGGGCGTGGAGGTGCCGTGGGCGTTGATGTAGCCCACCTGTTCCGGGCCCACGCCCCCGTCGGCCAGGGCTGCGGTCATGGCTGCCGCCGCGCCGGAACCGTCCGGTGAGGGGGCCGTGATATGGTAGGCGTCGCAGCTGGCGCCGTAGCCCGCCACCTCAGCCAGAATGGGCGCGCCCCGGCGCTTTGCGTGCTCGTACTCTTCCAGCACCAGCGCCCCCGCGCCCTCGCCCATCACAAAGCCCGAGCGCTCAGCGTCAAAGGGAATGGAGGCCCGCTTGGGGTCCGCCCCGGTGTGCAGCGCGTGCAGCGAGGTGAACCCGCCCACCGCCAGCGAAGTGATGGTGGATTCGGTGCCGCCGGCCAGGGCCACTTCGGCGTAGCCGTCCCGCACATGGCGGAAAGCGTCGCCCACGGCGTTGGTGCCCGAGGCGCAGGCCGTCACCGGGCAGGTGCACATGCCGTGGAACCCCAGCCGGATGGCGATGTTGCCCGCCGCCATGTTGGCGATGGCCATGGGAATGAAGTAGGGCGACACCCGGTCGTAGCCCTTCTCCTCGCCTTTCAGGCACTCCGCCTGAACGGTGGAAAATCCGCCGATGCCGCTGGCGAAAAACACCGCGCAGCGGCCCGCGTCCTCCTGCTCCATGGAGAGCGCCGCGTTGCGCACGGCCTCGTCGGCGGCGCACAGAGCCAGCTGCACGCACCGGTCCAGCTTGCGCACCTCTTTTTTGTCCAGAAACGTCAGTGGGTCAAAGCCCTTCACCTCGCCGGCCAGAGTCACTTTCTGGCCGGTGGTGTCGTACTGGGTGATGGGCCCGATGCCGCACTCGCCCCGCTTTGCCGCTTCCCAGCTGTCCTGCATCGTCAGGCCCAGGGGCGTCACCGCGCCCAGCCCTGTGATGACCACTCTTCGTTTTTCCATGCTGTCCCTCCTGTTCACATGGCCATGCCGCCGTCCACGCACAGCACCTGCCCGGTGATGTACCCCGCCTGCGGCGACGCCAGAAAGGCCACGGCGTCGGCCACTTCCTTTGCCGCGCCCAGCCGCCCCATGGGAATCTGGCTGAGAATGTTCTCCTTCACGCCGTCGGGCAGAACGGCGGTCATATCCGTGTCAATGAAACCCGGGGCCACGCAGTTCACGGTCACGCCCCGGCTTGCCAGCTCTTTGGCGGCGCTTTTGGCAAGGCCGATCAGCCCCGCTTTGCTGGCGGCGTAGTTCGCCTGGCCCGCGTTGCCCCGCAGGCCCACCACGCTGGACAGGTTCACAATGCGGCCCGAGCGCTGCTTCATCATGTCCCGGGCCACCGCCCGCAGGCAGTAGAACGCGCCCTTTAAGTTGGTGTCCAGCACCGCGGCAAAGGCATCGTCGGTCATGCGCATCAAAAGCCCGTCCCGGGTGATGCCCGCGTTGTTCACCAGAATGTCCACGCCGCCCCAGCGCCCGGTTACCTGCTCCACCATCTGCTGCACCTGATCCGGGTCGGCCACGTTGGCCTGCACCACAAAGGCGTCCGGCGCGCCCAGCTCCAGACACCGGTCCACCACCTCCCGGGCCGCTTCCACGTTGCCCGCGCAGTTCACCGCCACCCGGGCGCCCCGGGCGGCCAGCGCCAGACAGACTTCCCGGCCAATGCCCCGGCTGCCGCCGGTGACCAGAGCCCGCTGCTGTGTCAGTTCCATGTGGTCTCCTCCTTTATCCTCTGTACCGCACCGGCCAGTTCCTCGGCGGTCTCCACGCTCAACAGCGTCACGGCGCGGTCCTTCACCGTCTTTTTCCAAAGGCCGCTCAGCACCCGGCCGGGGCCGATCTCGATCACCGTGTCCACCCCGTCGTCGGCCATGCGGCGCAGAATGTCCTCCATAAACACGCCGCTGCGCACCTGCTTTTCCAGCAGGCCGGGCACCGTGTCCCCTTCGCCCATGGGGCCGCCCAGACAGTTGAAGTACACCGGGAAGGCCATGGGTTTGAATGTCTCGGTTGCAAAGCGCCCGTGCAGCGCCTGGGCCGCCGGGGCCATCAAAGACGTATGGAAAGGCCCGGACACCTGCAGCGGCACGCACCGCCGGGCCCCCGCTTCCTTGGCCAGGCGGCAGGCCTCTTCCACGGCGGCCGCGTCCCCGGCAATGGCCATCTGGCCCGGGCAGTTGTAGTTGGCGATCTCCACCACGCCCGCGCTGCCCGCCTTGGCGCACACTTCGGCCAATGTTTCCCGGGACAGGCCCAGCACCGCGGCCATGCCGCCGGCGCGGCCCTGCACGGCCCGCTCCATGGCGGCGCCCCGGAAGGCGGCCAGCGCCACGGCCTGCACCGGGCCGAACACCCCCGCCGCGCACAGCGCCGAGTACTCGCCCAAACTGAGCCCCGCGGCCGCCGCGGGCTTTGCCCCCGCCTGCAGCAGCACCTGCGTCACCCCGGCGGCAAAGGCCACCATGCAGGGCTGGGTGTACCGGGTGAGGGACAGGGTCTCGGCCGGTCCCTCAAAGCACAGGGTTTTCAAGTCAAACTCCACCGCCTTGTCCGCGGCGTCCATCACCGCCTGAAAGGCGGGAAATTCCCGGTACAGGTCCGCACCCATGCCCGGGTGCTGGGCTCCCTGCCCGGCGTACAACAGCGCCAGCTTCATGCAAACGCCCTCCATTCCCTTGTCCATTCTTCCATCAGCTGCGGCACGGTGCGCATCCGGTCCAGCCGGTGCACTTCCCCGCCGCAGAAAAACAAACCTTCCTCGTAATTGCCCCGCACCGCCTGCACCAGCGCCCGGGCGATGCAGTAAACCGTGCTCGCCTTGGAGCAGGGGGTCAGGCAGTTCACGCATTTTTTCGGCGCAAACCGCAGCCCGCTCTCCACTTTTTCCACCAGAGGCGTGCGCAGGGCCCGGCCCGGCATGCCCACCGGGCTTTGCACCAGCACCACGTCCTGGGGTTTTGCGGCCAGCAGCACGTCTTTGTAGCCCTGACTGGCGTCGCACTCTTCGGTGGCGATGAACCGGGTGGCGAACTGCACCCCCGCCGCACCCGCCTGTTCCATGCGGGCCGCGTCCGCTCCGGTCCAGAGCCCGCCCGCGGCGAACACCGGAATGGAGCCGAAATCCTTCAGCACCTCGACGGTCTCGGCCACCAGCGTTTCCAGCGCCGGCGGCTGGGCCAACTCCTGCCGGGAAAAACCCAGATGGCCCCCGGCCCGGGGCCCTTCCACCAGCACAAAATCCGGCAGACGGCCGTGATGACGGCTCCAGGCACGGCAGAGGAGCTTTGCCGCCCGCGCCCCGGACACCACCGGCGCCAACAGCACGTCGGCCCCGGCGGCGATGGCGGGCAGGTCCAGCGGCAGTCCCGCGCCGGACACCACCGCGTCCACCCCCGCCTGGATGGCCGTGCGCACGCTGTCTGCGTACTGGGCCGTGGCCACCATGGCGTTCACCGCCACCAGACCCCGGCCCCGGGCGATTTCTTTTGCCCGGCGCACGTGGCGCGCAAGCGCCCGCAGGTTGGCCCCGGCGGGGTCTTTGTCAAAATCCGGCTCGTCGAAGCCCGCCACCGCGGTGCTGATGGTACCCATACCTCCGCAGGCCGCCACCGCGCCCGCCAGACGGCTCATGGAAACGCCCACGCCCATGCCGCCCTGCAAAATGGGCACATCCAGCCCCCGGCGGCCCAGCTGCACACTGTTCATCGGCCGGCCTCCCGGTTGAGAGTTTCCAGCGTCCGCTCGCAGCCGTCCCACAAATCGGCGAAAATGTCGGCCAGCGGTTTTTCTTGTCGCAGCATGCCCGCCACCTGACCGGCCATCAGGCTGCCGGTGTCGGTGTCGCCGTCAAACACGGCCCGGCGCAGCGCGCCCAGGGTGAATTTCTCCAGCTCCATCTTGTCCGCGCCCGCTTTCTCCCGGGCCAGATACGCCCGGGTCATCTTGTTTTTCAGCACCCGCACCGGCACCCCGCCCGTGCGGCCGGTGACCACGGTGTCCGAGTCCCGGGCGGCCAGCAGCGCCTGTTTATAATTTTCGTGGATAGGGCACTCCCGGCTGACCAGCAGGCAGGTGCCCAGCTGCACGCCCACCGCGCCCAGGGCAAAGGCCGCCAGCAGCTGCCGGCCGTCGGCCACGCCGCCCGCCGCGATGACGGGGATGCCGAACTCCTGCATGGCGTCCGCCACCTGCGGCACCAGGGCCATGGTGGTCATCTCGCCCACGTGGCCGCCGCTCTCGGTGCCCTCGGCGATGACGCCGTCCACGCCCAGCCCGGCCAGACGCTTTGCCAGAATGGTGGCCGCCACCACCGGGAACACCTTGATGCCCGCCTGTTTCCACGCGGGCACGTAGGCGCCGGGGTTGCCCGCGCCCGTGGTGACCACGGACACGCCTTCTTCCACCACCACCCGGGCCATGTCCGGGGCGGCGGGGTTCATGAGCATGATGTTCACGCCGAAGGGCTTGTCGGTGAGCTGCTTGCACCGGCGGATGTGGCCGCGCAGGGTCTCGGCGTCCATGCCGCCGGCCCCGATCAGGCCCAGGGCCCCGGCGTTGGACACCGCCGCCGCGAACTCGCCCGTGGCGATGTTGGCCATGCCGCCCTGAATGAAGGGATACGTTGTTCCCAGAATCTCGTTTAACCGCATATTGTTCTCCTTTTTAAAAGCGCATCAGCGCGCCGCCCCAGGTCAGCCCCGCGCCGAACCCCGTGCACAGCACGGTCTGGCCCGGCCGGATGATTTCCTGCCGGCGCATCTCGTCCAGCGCCATGGGAATGCTGGCGGCGGAGGTGTTGCCGTAGCGCTGCATGTTCTCGTAAAATTTGCCCGGGTCCTGCCCCAGCTTTTTGGCCACGCTCTGAATGATCCGGTGATTGGCCTGATGACACACAATGTGGTCCACGCTTTCCGGGGAAAGGCCCGTCTTTTTCAGCACGGCGCTCACGCACCGGGGCACAGTCTCCACCGCGAAGCGGAACACCGCCCGGCCATCCATGGCAAGGTACGGGTCCTCTTTGCCGCCCCCGTGCAGGATGGCTTCGTCGCCCCTTGTGCCGAACACCGCCGCCCAGGGGGCGTCCGGGTCCAGTTTCACCAGCGCGGCCCCGGCGCCGTCCCCGAATAGAACGCAGGTGTTCCGGTCGGAAAAATCCAAAATGCCGCTGAGCTTTTCCGCGCCGATGACCAGCGCGCAGGGCCCGGCCAGCTGGCCGCCCAAAAGCAGGCACCGGGCGGTTTCCAGCGCGGTCACAAACCCGGTGCAGGCGGCGTTCACGTCAAAGCACAGCGCCGTCTCGGGCAGACCCAGTTCCTTTTGCACCTGACAGGCCAGGGACGGAGTGTTCCGGCCGGGGGTGAAGGTGGCCACGAGACACACCCCCACATCCGCGGCGTTGGCCCCGGCGTTCTCCAAAGCCGCTTTTGCCGCCCGCACCGCCAGCTGGGCCGCCGTTTCTTCCTCTGTGCAGAAATACCGCTGCCGGATGCCCGTGCGGGTGGAGATCCACTCGTCGCTGGTGTCCAGCGTGCGGGAAAAATCATCGTTTGTCACAAGGCGGCCGGGCACGCTGCGCCCGGTGCCCAGAACCGAAAGTCCGTTCATGGCTCCTCCTTTCGCACAAAGCTGCCGCCCATGGCGGCAAACTTGCGCCGGCGGCGCCGGGCCGGGTCCGCCTGTTTTTCCTCCCGGGCCAGTTCCCGGGCCAGCACCTCGTCCAAGGTGCGCCACAGGGCCTCCGGGTCCGTGTGAGCCCCCTGGGGCGGCTCGGGCACAATAACGTCCGCCGCCCCCAGCGCCATCAGGTCCGCGGCGGTCAGCTTCATCACTTCGCAGGCCTCTTTCGCCCGGGAGGCGTCCTTCCACAAAATGGACGCAAACCCCTCGGGGGAGAGCACCGAGTACACGGCGTTCTCCAGCATCAGCACCCGGTTGCCCATGGCCAGCGCCAGCGCGCCGCCGCTGCCCCCTTCGCCCAGAATCACGGCGATCAAGGGCACGTTCAGGGTGCTCATGCGGGCAAGGCAGGAAGCGATGGCCTCCCCCTGGCCCCGGGCCTCGGCCTCAAGGCCGGGATAGGCTCCCGAGGTGTCCACAAAACTGACGATGGGCCGTCCGAACTTTTCCGCCTGGTCCATGGCCCGCAGCGCCTTGCGGTACCCTTCGGGCGTGGGCATGCCGAAGTGGCAGCGCATTTTTTCTTCCAGATTCCGGCCCTTGCGGGTGCCCAGCACCGTCACCGGCCGGCCGTGAAACAGCCCCACCCCGGCCAGCACGGCCGGGTCGTCGGCGCAAAGGCGATCGCCTTTGTGCTCAAAAAAGTCGGTGAACAGGGCGGCCACCGCCTCGGCCGCGCCGGGGCGGTCCGGCTCCCGGGCCAGGGCCACCCGCTGGGCGGCAGTGCGCTCAGCTTCCATGGCGGGCGCCCCCCTTTCCGTGCAGGCGCAGAATCCGCGCCAGCGTTTCTTTCATCTCGGCCCGGGGCACCACCGCGTCCACAAAGCCGTGTCCTTCCAGATATTCCGCCCGCTGAAATCCCTCGGGCAGTTTTTCGCCGATGGTCTGCTCGATGACCCGGGGCCCCGCGAAGCCGATCAGCGCTTCGGGCTCGGCCAGGGTGATGTCCCCCAGGCTGGCGAAGCTGGCCGTCACCCCGCCAGTGGTGGGGTGGGTCAGGTAGGCCACGTACAGCCCGCCTTTGTCCCGGAACCGGGTCACGGCCGAGGCGGTTTTGGCCATCTGCATCAGGGACAGAATGCCCTCCTGCATCCGCGCCCCGCCCGAGGCGCAGAAAATCACCAGCGGCAGCTTTGCCTTTTCGGCGTATTCTGCCGCCCGGGCGATTTTTTCGCCCACGGCCACGCCCATGCTGCCCATGAGAAACCGGCTGTCCAGCACCGCCACCACGGCGCTGTGCCCGCCAATTTTGCCCCGGGCGGTCACCGCGGCTTCCCGCAGGCCCGTGCGGCGGCGCAAAGCCGTCAGCTTCTGGGCGTAGCCGGGAAATTCCAGCGGGTCGCCGCCGCACAGATCGGCGTCCAGCTCCCGGAAGGTGCCCTCGTCCAGCACCATGGACAGGCGGCGGTAGGCTCCCACCGGCCGGTGGAACCCGCAGGACGGGCACACCCACAGATGCTCTTCCCAGTCCCGGCGGGTCAGGGCCGCGCGGCAGCGGGGACAGGCGTCAAACACCGGCGCTGTGGGGCGCGCCACCGGGCGCGCCCCTTCCCGCAGCACTTTCAGCCGCAAAAGCCGCTGGCGGCGACCCGAAAACCAATCGTTCATGTCTCGTTCTCCTTCTGTGCGCACAGGGCCGTCAGCTCTTCCAGATGCCGTTCCAGATAACCCGTGTCGTACGCGCCTTTCAGATACTCCGGCTCATACAAAATCAGATGGGCCAGGTCCGCGCTGGTGGGGTATCCCTCGATGACCAGTTCCTCCAGCGCCCGGCGCATCCGCCGGATGGCCTGCAGCCGAGTGGGCGCGTGCACAATGATTTTGGCGGCCAGAGAATCGTAATAAGGGCTCAGCTCCCAGCCGTTGTACAGGGCCGAGTCCACCCGCACGCCGCAGCCGCCGGGCAGGTGCACGAACCGGGTCATGCCCGGCGCGGGCCGGAACCCCTGGGCCGGGTCTTCGGCGTTGACCCGCACCTCGATGGCGTGGCCCCGCAGCGCCACGTCCTTTTGGGTGAAGGACAGCTCCAGCCCCGCGGCCACCCGCAGCTGTTCCCGCACCAGGTCCTGGCCCGTGACCATCTCCGTCACCGGGTGCTCCACCTGAATGCGGGTGTTCATCTCAATAAAATAGTAGTTGCCCGCGCTGTCCAGTACGAACTCCACGGTGCCCGCGCCCTCATAGCCGCAGGCTTTGGCCGCCCGCACCGCGTCCCGGCCCATGCGCCGGCGCAGATCGTCGGACAGCGCCTTGCTGGGGGATTCCTCCATCAGCTTCTGGTTTTTGCGCTGGATGGAGCAGTCCCGCTCGCCCAGATGGACCACGTGGCCCTGACGGTCGGCCATGATTTGAAACTCGATGTGCCGGGGCGACAAAATCAGCTTTTCCAGATACATCTCCCCGTCCCCGAAGCAGGCTTCCGCCTCGGCCCGGGCAGCGGCGAAACAGGCGTCCAGCTGGTCCGGGCCGTCCACCCGGCGCATGCCCCGGCCGCCGCCCCCGGCGCTGGCCTTGATGAGCACCGGGTATCCCAGCTGTTCGGCGATCTGCCGCGCCCGGTCGGCGTTTTCCACAGGCCCGTCGGACCCGGGCACCACCGGCACGCCGGCCTTCTGCATCAGCGCCCGGGCCGCGGCCTTGTTGCCCATGCGGCGGATCACATCCCCCGAGGGGCCGATAAACTTCAGCCCGCACTGCTGGCACAAATCCGCAAACCGGGCGTTCTCGGACAAAAAACCGTAGCCCGGATGCACTGCGTCGCATCCGGACTCCACTGCGGCGCTGAGCACCGCCGTCTGGTTCAGATAGCTGTCCGCCGCCTTGGCCGGACCGATGCACACCGCCCGGGTGGCCAGCTGGGTGTGCAGCGCCCCCGCATCCGCCGTGGAGTACACGGCCACGGTCTCAATCTCCAGCTCCCGGCAGGCGCGGATGATGCGCACTGCAATCTCGCCCCGGTTGGCGATCAACACTCGTTTCAGCATACTTTACAGCTCCCGCACGGCGAACATGGGCTGGTCAAAGCTCATCAGTGCGCCGTCCTCGGCCAGCACCTGCTCGATCACGCAGTCGCAGGGCGCCGGAATTTCGTTAATCATCTTCATGGCCTCCAGAATGCACACGGTCTGGCCCTTTTTCACCCGGTCGCCCGGCTTCACAAAGGGCGCCTCGCCCGGCTGGGCCGCCGCGTAAAAAGTGCCCACCAGCGGCGCCTTGATGAACGCGCCCGGCTGTTCCTGCGCGGGCCCGGGCGCCGCGGGTGCGGCGGGCACAGGGGCCGAAACCGGCGCCGGGGCCGCGCCCTTTTCCAAAACCACCCGGGCGCCCGCGGCCTCGTACTCCAGGCGGGTCAGACCGCCCGCCGCGAATTTGTCCATCAGTGCAAACAGCTCCGGCTGCGTCATAGAAAGTCCCCCTTTGCTCAGGCGTTCTGCTCCAGATAGTTCACAATGTCGCCCACGGTTTTCATCTGGGCCAGCTCTTCATCGGGAACGGAAACGCCCAGTTCGTCCTCCAGCGCCATGTTCAGCTCCACCGCGTCCAGGCTGTCCGCGTCCAAATCCTCGGCCAGGCGCGCCTCCATGGTCACGTCGTCCATTTCGCAGCTCAGCGTATCTACAATGATCTCTTTCACTTTCTCAAACATCTGGGATCCCTCTTTCTTCGTTTTTGTTTCAAACTTTTTAATTAAAATATTTTAATTAAATTGTTTTAAGCATTATTATAGCGTTCCCCGGGCCTTTGTCAAGCAAAATTTTTGCAGACGAGTGCGAAAAAGCCCGCCGTCCTTTATAATAAAGACAAAAGGAGGCAGGCTGCATGCTGTACGATCTTTACACGCCCCGGGGCGAACAGCTGTCTGAAACGCCCTGGCAGTGCTATCCCCGCCCCCAGCTGCGGCGGGAGAGTTTCTTCCATTTGAACGGCGACTGGGACTTCGCGGTTTCTGAGACAAAATCCCTTCCCGACCATTACGGCGATACCATCCGGGTGCCCTTCTGCCCCGAGAGTCTTTTGTCCGGGGTGCACCGGCATTTTCCCGAGGGAAGCTTTCTGTTCTACCGCCGTTTTTTCACCCTGCCCGAAGGGTTTGCGCGGGATCGGGTGCTCTTGCACATCGGCGCGGCGGACCAGGTGCTGGACTGCTTTGTGAACGGCCGGGCCGTGGGCAGCCACACCGGCGGCTACACCGCCATGACCTTTGACATCACCGACACTCTGACCGATCACAACGAAGTGGTGCTGCGGGTGCGGGACGATCTGCGCAGCCCGGTGCTGCCCTACGGCAAGCAGACGATGCGCCGGGGCGGCATGTGGTACACCCCTGTTTCCGGCATCTGGCAGACCGTGTGGCTGGAGAGCGTGCCCCGGCAGTATGTGCGCAGCCTTTCCATCCGCACCGATGACCGGCAGGCGGTGATCGACACCGGCGATGAGACCTTGTGCGGTGCGGTGACGGTGCGCACGCCCGCCGGAGAGATGACCTGTCCGCTGGAAAAGGGCCGTGCCCTGGTGCGGCCGGACGCACCGCGCCTGTGGAGCCCCGCAGACCCCTACTTATATGAATTCACTCTGACCGCGGGCGAAGACCGGGTGGAGAGCTATTTTGCTTTGCGCCGGCTGGACGTGCGGCAGGTGAACGGCACGGCCCGGCTGTGTTTGAACGGCAAGCCCCTGTTTTTCCACGGGGTGCTGGACCAGGGCTATTACAGCGACGGGCTGTACACCCCCGCCGCGCCGGAGTGCTACGAAGAGGACATCCGCGCCATGCAGAAGCTGGGGTTCAACACGCTGCGCAAGCACATCAAGGTGGAGCCCGAGGAATTTTATTACCAGTGCGACCGGCTGGGCATGATGGTGTTTCAGGACATGGTGAACAACGGCGAATACCGCTTTGTGCGGGACACGCTGCTGCCCACCCTGGGCGTTCAGCGCCGAAACGACGCCCGGCTGCACCGGGACCCCGACACTCGGGCGGCCTTTCTGGCGGGGATGGAGGCCACGGTGGCCCAGCTGAAAAACCACCCCTGCATCGTTCTTTGGACCATTTTCAACGAGGGCTGGGGCCAGTTTGAAGGGGACAACGCCTACGCCCGGCTGAAAGAGCTGGACCCGGACCGCTTTGTGGACACGGCGTCCGGCTGGTTTCGCCCCGGGCAGTCGGATGTGGACAGCCGGCACATCTACTTCGGGCCCTGGCGGCTGAAAGCGGGAGACAAGCCCCTGCTTCTGACCGAGTTCGGGGGCGCGTGTCTGGCGGTGGAAGGCCATCTGTTCCACCCGGACAAGGCCTACGGGTACAGCACCTGCAAGACCCGGGCCGAGCTGGCGGAAAAGCTGCGCCGCCTGTACGAAACGCGCATCCTTCCCGCGGCCCGGCAGGGGCTGTGCGGCGCCATTTACACCCAGCTGTCGGACGTGGAGGACGAGATCAACGGCCTGATCACCTGGGACCGGCGGGTGGTGAAGGTAGATGCCGAAACTATGCAGCCCCTTGCCCGGGCGCTGCAAAAAGCGGTGGAAGAATAAAAAAAGAGCCTGTTTTCCAAACGGAAAACAGGCTCTTTTGGATACGGTTCAGCGCAGCACTTCCCGGGTGCGCCACTTGCCCTGTTTAAAGCGGATGAAAAACAGGATGGCGCGAAAGCCCCAGTCCAGAAAAATGGCCATCCACACGCCCAGCACGCCCAGACCCAGCCCCTGGGCCAGAACGTAACTGCCGCCGATGCGGAACGCCCACATGCTGGCGATGCTGACTTTCATGGTAAAGGACACGTCGCCCGCGCCCCGCAAGGCGCTGGGCAGACAGAAACTGGGCGTCCACAGCAGCGCCGCGAACACGCAGTGCCAGTGCATCAGCTGCACGGTGGCTTCCCGGGTGGGACCGGACAAATTGTACAGCCCCACAATGGGGCCCAACAGCAGCCACACGCCCACGTTCAGCGCCAGCATGGACAAAAAGGCCGCTTTCAAAAGACGCTTTGTGTCCAGAGCCGCCTCGTCCGGATTGCGGGCCCCCATGCAGCGGCCCACCACCGACAGCAGCGCCAGACTGATGGCACTGCCCGGAATGGTGGCAATGCAGGCGATGTTGCCCGCGGCGGCATTGGCTGCAATGGCCACGGTGCCGAAGGACGCCACCAGCCGCTGCACCAGCAGCTTGCCGATTTGGAACATGCCGTTCTCGATGCCGCTGGGCACGCCGATGCGCAGAATGGTCGCCACTGTTCGGGCCTGGGGCGGGCAGAACAGACCCCGCCGCAAAGAAAAGGGCGTGTGCCGGTGCCACAGAAACGCCAGAATGGCCACCGCCGCCACGGCCCGCGCCACCAGGGACGCCAGAGCGGCCCCTGCCGCGCCCATGCCCCAGCCGTAGATCAGAAGGGCATTGCCCGCCACGTTGATGCCGTTCATCAGCAGCGCGATCCACAGGGACACATTGGTTGCGCCGATGCTGCGCAAAAGCGCTGCCCCGGCGTTGTACACCCCCAGAAAGGGGAAACTGAAGGAAATGACCGTGAAATAGGCCAGCGCCTGGTCCATGACTGCCTGCTCCACACCGCCGAAAATGCCGTGCAGCAGCGGCACCCGAAAAATCAGGCCCGCGCCGCCCATGACCAGCGCCACGCCGCCCGTGACCCATACCAGCTGCCCGGCGGCCCGGCCCGCGCTCTCGCCGTCCCCGCGCCCCAGGTGCTGGCTGACCACCACCGCACCGCCGGTGCAAAGGGCCGCAAACACCTGCAAAAGCAAAAAAGAGATGGAGTCGGACAGGGCCACGCCGCTCATGGCGGCTTCGCCGCAATAGGCGACCATCACGGTGTCGGCCATGCCCACAGTCACCGAAAGAATCTGCTCGCCGATCAGCGGCCATACCAGACGGCCCAGATCACGCTTTGTAAACAACATGGTTCAGACCCTCTTATTTCAGCATTTTGTCCAGCAGCGGCGCAAGGCCCTGTGCCAGCGCGTAAAAGCCCAGATCCGTCAAATGCGTTCCGTCCACGGTGGCTTCCGGACCCACCGGGCCCATCTGCTGCCGGGCGTCGGCAAACCAGAGGGCGTCATCGCCCGCAGCCCGGCGCTTTTCCACTTCTTCGCGCTGCAGCGCGGCGTTCTTTTCCGCCTCGGCCGCCAGAGCACTGTTCCACAGGCTGGCCGGCCGCAGTGAGGCCGACAGCACCAGCACCGGCAGATGGGGCGCATAGGCGCGCACCGCGTCCAGAAAGCGGGGCAGATTCTGCCCCAGCACGCCCTCCGGGGCGGCGTTGGCCTCAATGTCCACCACCAAAGCGCCCAGCTTCGGCAATGCGCAGATGGCCCCCGCCAGTTCCGGCATGCCCACGCCGTTTCCGGAAAAGCCCAAATTGTACGCGGGCGCGTCCAACAGACGGCTGAGAATGGCAGGGTACGCCATGCCCGGCCGGGTGGCGCACCCGCCCTGGGTGATGGATGTTCCGTAGAACGCCACCGCCCGGCGGGAAAAAGCCGGCGGCATCTCGGCCTTGGAACCCAGCTGAAGGCCCACTTCCACGCTTTGCACGCCGATGTACAAAGGCAGATGAATGCGCACACGGGTGCCCGGCGGCAGATCCCGTGCCAGCTGACAGCAGAAGGTACTGTCCGCCACCGGGAACTTGGTCAGCCCCGCAAAGATCCAGTCGCCTTGGGGCGGCTGCACATAGCAGTCAAACCCGCACTGAGCGGCCGGAGTCATGTGGCTCATATAAGCGGGCGCGTCCACCGTGGCGCGCACCCAGACGTTGGGGCTGTCCGTGACAAATTCCAGCGCGGCGCCCGCCGTGTGGCGAGCCAATTCCACCAGCGCGGGGCGCTTTTCCCGCAAAACGGGCAGCAGCGCCTCGGGAAGCCGGTTCCAGGCCCCTTCCGCTGCAAAAAAGCCCAAACCTTCCACCCGGATGGCCGGATGGGGAATTTTCAGCCAGCGGCAGGCCTGTTCTTCGGACCCGGCCGCGGCCATGTTTTTGTCAAATCGGGCGGCATCCGCCATGGTCACACCGCCCCTTTCAGCAGCTGCCGGGCCAGCAGCGCGGCGCCGAAGGCCGCGTCCTGCCGGGGCAGAACCGTCACAATGCCCGGGGCCAACTGCGCCAAATGGGCATTCAGACATCGGCGCAGCTGTTCATCGTTCCGCAGAGCGCTGCCCGCCAGCGCCAATTTCCCCTCGGAAAGTTCCAGCTGTTTGGCCACTGCCGCCGCCAGCCGGGCCAGTTCCCGGCCCGCCCGGTCGTAAATGGCCAGGGCTGCCTCGTCTTTTTCCGCGGCAGCTTCCGGCAAAAATTTCGCCAGGGCAGCGATGTCCCGTTTGGTGCGCTCGGGCGCGTACACAAAGGACACCACGTCCCCCAGGTTCTCCGCACCCAGCTCCCGGTACACCCGTTCGGTCAGACAAGTGGCGGGGCCCCGGCCGTCTTCGGCCTCCACCACCGCCCGCAGCACATCCCGCCCCATGGCGTAACCGCTGCCCTCGTCGTCGATCAGATGGCCCCGGCCTCCGGCCCGGGCCGTGCGCCCGTCGGCGGTTTGCCCGGCACAGATGGACCCGGTTCCCGCAATGAGAATCATTCCTTCCGGCCGGCCCAAAGCCCCGGCCAGCGCCGCCATGTGGTCTCCGGTGACGTGCAAAGTCCCTTCAAATCCCGCGTCCCGCACCGCCTGCTCCAGCAGGCGGCGTGCGTCGGGATTGCTGACCCCGGCGGCCGCCACGCACACGGCCGCCGGCTGCGCGCCGGCTGTTCGGACCGCCTCGTCCAGAATTTCCCGCACCGTGGCCCGCACCCGGTCGGGTGTTTCGCTGTTGGGGTTCAAAGCGCCGCCGCCCACCCGAAACAGGTCCGCGCCCGTTTCGTCGGTGGCCTGCGCCAGCGTTTTGGTGCCGCCCCCGTCCAGTCCAAGCACATAGAGGCCCATATGCCCGCCTCCTTTACAAAAGGTGTAATTTGCCCGGGGCCGGAGCGCCCCGCAGCACCTGCTCCACCGCATCGAAGGACAGAGCCGTGTACTCAAAAGCCGCCAGCTTCCACGCCTTGGGAGAAACCGCAGGCAGATCGTAGGGATTGCGCAGCGCCACGGTGATGACCTTGCGCTGCGCGTCGCACAAAGCGTTTACCAGGGCAAGCTGGCCCCGGTTCAAATGGCCGTTGTAGGTGCCAACCACCACGGTCTGGTCCGGCCGGGTGGCATCCAGCACCGACTGAATCTCCTGTTCGTCCGGCTGCACGCCCGTCACCCGGAAGCCTGCGCCGAAGCGCCCGGCCAGCGTCTGGGCGAAGGTGTTGCCGTCGTCCGGCGCGCTGGAGGCAAAAGTGGCCCGGTAGGCAGGGCATCCCACAAAGAAGGCTTGTTCGTCCACCTTGGGCAGAGCGCCGTTTTCGTCCAGCCGGGTCATGGCCGCAGCCATGATGTCTTTGGCCGCGGTCCGGTATTCGGTGCAGCCCACCAGATCCCAGGCCGCATTGGCGTCGGCAAAGCGCTGCTTTGCCTTGAGCACATGGGCCACAGCCTCATCCACCCGCTCCATGGGCAGCGAGCCGTCCATCACCGCGGCGTAGGCCAAATCCAGCGCCCGCAGCGCCAGAACCGGCGAGTGAGAAATGCACGCCAGGTCCAGTCCGGCTTTCAGGGCAGCCACAAAGCCCTCGGGCGTGCCGTAGTGGTCCTGAATGGCCCCCATCTCCAGACAGTCGGACACAATCAGGCCGTCAAAGCCCAGTTTTTCCCGCAAAAGTCCCTGCAGGATGGCCGGGGACATGCTGGCGGGCAGATCGTTTTTCTCCAGCGCCGGGAACAGAATGTGCGCCGCCATGATGGCGGGCACGCCCTGCTGGATGGCCTGCACATAGGGAACCAGTTCGCACTCCATCAGCTCATCCAGCGTTTTTTCCACCCGGGGCAGTCCCAAATGGCTGTCCACATTGGTGTCGCCGTGGCCCGGAAAATGCTTTGCCACGGGCATCACACCCGCGTCCAGATGGCCCCGGATGGTCTCCAGCGCGAAAGGCGCGGCTTCCGAGGGCACACAGCCGTAGGCCCGCACCCCGATCACCGGGTTCTGAGCATTGGTGTTCACGTCCATCACCGGGGCCAGGTTGCAGTTTACGCCCATGGCCGCCAGCTCCCGGCCAGTGTCCACGGCGGCGATGTAGGCGTTCTGCACGTCGCCCGTGGCCGCCACAGCCATGGCCGACGGGAAGGACACCGCGTCCGGCGTCAGGCGTGCCACCACACCGCCCTCCTGGTCAATGCTGATGATGGGCGGCAGGCCGGTGGCCTCCTGGATGCGCCGGCGCAGCTGTTCGCACAGACGGCGCGTCTGGGGCGCGGATTCCAGGTTGTGGGCAAACAGCGTGACGTTGCCCGCTTTGTATTCTTCGATCAGGCGCAGCGCCTCGGGGCCGGGCTCGGTGCCCGGGAACCCAAACATGACCAGCTGGCCCAGTTTTTCACGCAAATTCATCGATGTTCCCTCTTTTCATCAGCCGTCGTAACGGCCGTACTTTTCCGCCAGCACCGCCAGCTGCCGCAGCACTGCCGGGTCTACGCCCGGCGCCACGGAACAGGCCGTGCTCAAAATGTAACCGCCGCCGGGCGCGCCGCAGCGCAGCATCTCCCGAACAAAAGGTTCCAGCGTCTCGGGCGTAACTTTCAGCAGCACATTCACGGAATCCAGGTTTCCTTTTAAAAACAGACGATCGCCCACCGTGGCTTTTGCATCTTCCAGCCGGGTGTTGCCCAGCGGGGGTGGGTCCATGCACTCCAGCCCGTCGATGCCGCTTTCGGCCATCAGCTCCAGCCGGTCGCCGATAAATCCGCAGGTGTGGGTGTAAATGGGAATGTGGGGCGCATAGGCGCGAATGCCCCGCACCACTTCCCGCTCGTAGGGCATGACGAACTGAGCGTAGAACGGCCGGGAGATGAAACTGCCGCCCGCGTAGGGGGACGAAATTTTCATGGCGTCCACCCCGACGTCGATCTGCGCCCGGGCAAAGGCCACGCACTGGGCCACGTACCGCTCCAAAAGCACCTTGCACTTTTCCCCGTCCAGCACCATGGCCATCAATGCGTTCTCCAGTCCCAGAAGTTCACACAGACAGTCCAGCGGTGAGACGATTTCACCGTGCACGGAAACCTGTTCCCGGCGGCCCTGTTCCACCACCATCCGGTGCAGCACCATATCGTTTGAATAGTCCAGCCGCAAGGGCACCTTGTCCGGGTCCACATCCTCGATGTCCGGCGCGGGCGGGCGGCCCGGGTCATACACCAGAGAGAGCAGCTGGTTGCGGTCTTCGTACACACGACCGTCGGCCAGGGTGTAGCGCTCGGCGCCGTCCACCTGCTCAATTTGGGCCGACCGGTACGTTTCGGCCCAGTTTTCGGCAAAGGTGACGTTCAGCAAAACGCCGTCAAACTGCAGATCCCGCCGGGTTTTCATCAGCGCCCGGGCCATGCTTTCGGGATTGAAATAAAAATCAAACGGGCGCTCGCCGCCGTGTTTTTCCATATAGCCCAGGCTCAGCTGGCACATGACCGGAACGCGGTCCGGCTTTTGATGTGCCATGGCCAGGTGCATCCGCTCGTAGCTTGTCATGGGTCATTCCCCTTATTCGTACAGATGATACGCGCACTTCTGGCGCGCAAAGATTTTCTCTTCTTCCGCGTACTGGTCCAGAATGGAAGTCAGCGGTTCTTTGCGGTACAGCCGGTCGTCCCCGCCCAGCAGCTGAATGTGGGGCCGAGTGGCCGGTGGCAGCGGCGTCTGCCAGGCAAAGTCTTCGGGCCAGCGCTTTTCCGCTTCGTACAACAGTTCCAATGCAGCCCGCACCGGGCGGATGACCCGGGCGTCGGTCACGTGCAGCTGCACGCCGCCGCACAAATGCCCCGCGTGCTTTCCGCTGCCCGGTGTGAACCACTGGGGACGGAAACGCACTCCCGGCAGATTCTTTTGGTTCAGCGCGGCGGCCAGCGCCGCCGGGTCGTCGATGTAAGGCGCGCCGATGAGCTCAAAAGGCACAGCCGTGCCCCGCCCCTCGGACAGGTTGGTTCCCTCGAACAGGCAGGTGCCGGCATATAGAAGCGCCGCCTCAAACCGGGGCAGATTGGGCGAGGGTATCACCCACTGCAATCCCGTGTCCGGCCACAGCATTTCCCTCTGCCAGCCCGCGCAGGGCACCACCGTCAGCCGGGCGCCCAGCGCCTCGTTGGCCATGCGGGCAAACTCGCCCACGGTCAGGCCGTAACGCATGCACAGCGGGTATCCGCCCACAAAGGAGAAGTAGTCCGGGTGCACCCGGTTGCCCTCTGTGACCACGCCGCCCAGAGGGTTGGGCCGGTCCAGCACCACCACGTCCTTTCCGGCTTTGGCGCAGTCCTCCAGCGCGTACAGAAGGCTGTACAGATAGGTGTAGTAACGGCTTCCCACGTCCTGAATATCATACACCAGAACGTCGAAGGTCTCCAGCATTTCCTTTGACAGGCGCTTGGAGTCCTTGCGGTACAAACTGTACACCGGCAGGCCCGTGGCTTTGTCCCGGCTGTCGGCCACCTGTGCACCGGGTTCCTCGTCGCCCCGGACTCCGTGCTCGGGGCCGAACAGCGCCGTCAGATGAAATCGGCTGTGCAGAAGGTCCACCGTGGAGCGGAACTGGGTGTCCAGTCCGGTGGGATTGGTCAAAAGGCCGATGCGTTTGTTTTTCAAAAGCGCGTCGTATTGTCCGCTCTCCCATAAAACGTCGATTCCGTAACCGACCATGGTTTCTCTCTCCTTACAGGCTGGTCACCAGCCGGTGGTTTTCGTCGGGAATCATAAAGCACTCGGCACGGCCGGTGCGCGCTTCAATGCCGCGCACCCGGCTGAGAGCGTCGTAATACTCCATATAGGGGAAGCTGGTGCTGTGCACCGCGAACCAGTGGGCGGTGATGGCGTCCTTCCAAAGCTCGTACCCTTCGGTCACGTCCATGTACACGTAGGGGTGGAACTCCACCGCATCCTCCCAGTTCTCCGCAAAGTACAGCGTGCGGGCGAAGTGGGCGGGAAGATCCCGCTCAAACCCGGCAATGCCCGCGTAGAACCGGGCGTCCTCCACAATGCGGTGGCAGGCCGCGTGGTCCTTGTGCATGCTGTTTTTGTGGTGGGTGATGAGAATGTCCGGTTTCACCTGGCGAATGATGTCGCACACTTCAAAACGCACTTCATCGTTGTCGGGCAGAAGTCCGTCGGCGTGGTCCAGTACGTACGCCCGGCCGCCCAGCTTTTGGGCAAAGGTCTCGGCCTCGCTCACTTTTTTGGCCCGGTACTCGGCCACGTCCGCTCCGGCGGGCGCGCCTTTCTCCCCGGCGGTCAGGGCCAGCGTAGCCACGGTGCCGCCCTGTTTTGCACAGGCAGCCAGCAGCATGCCGGCAGTCAGCTCCATATCGCCGATGTGCGCGCCGATGGCCAGAATGGTATGTTTGCCTTCCATAACAACGTCTCCTCTTTTCTCAAAGCGCTTTGCGCAGAATTCCAAAGGTGCGGACCGCTTCAAAGCCCGCTCTTTCATAGATGTGCCGGGCGGGGTTCTTCTCCCCGGTGAACAGAGACATGTACCGGGCGCCGGCCTCTTTCTCGGCCTGGCACAGCCGGTAGAACAGCAGCGTACCCAGGCCCCGGCCCTTGTGGGCGGGCGTCACGCCGATGCCCGTAAAATAACCCCGGCCGCCCGGCTCGGGATACACCGGCCCGGCAAAACCCACGACCTCGCTGCCGCACACCGCCGCCAAAAAGGGCACCTTATCCCGGGCGCAGGCCGAAATTTCGGCATCCCACTCCGGATTTCCCAGCGTTTTCAGCATGCCGTCCAGCCCGGTGTGCACCGCGCCGTCGTAAAATTCAATAAAATAATCATCCCGCGCCAGCGCCGTCTGTTTTTCCTCCAGCGCCTGGGGAATGGAAAAGCGATTCAGCGGCAGATACATGGCGCACTCCCGGGCGCGCTCGTCGTATCCCCGGGCCAGCATCCAGTCGTGCTGTGCGCACTGGGTCCACAGGCCCGGCACGTTGTTGTGGGTATGGCCCGGCGTATTGGGAATCAGCCAGGGCAGGCGGATGGGGTTGAAAAACAGCACGTCCGCCATTTTGCACCCGGCCTGCGCCAGGGCCTGTTCCAGCCGGTCCAAAAGCGCGTCGAAGCCCTCCCGGCCCGCCGCCTCGTCCACCACGGCCAGAGACAGATAGCCCCGCTGGGCGCCGCCGGGCAGATCCGCCCCGTAAGCCGCGCAGCCGAACCCGTGCAGTCCCTCTTCTTCCAGCACAAAGGCCAGCGCCGGGTCATAATGAGCATTTTGAAAAATCAGCTCATTCATCTGCCCGGCCGTCAGGGGCGCATACCCCTGAGCGGGTGCGGCACGGTTCCAAAGTTCCAGCAATTCGGGCGCATCCTGCCCGGTCACGTTTCGCACATTCATTTATTCCACTCCTCCCGGAAAGGAAAGTTTTCCCAAAACAGCGCCGACTTTTGCCCCGGTCACCGAGGGCAGCGCCCCGGGCACGCCCCGCAGCGTGCAGTCGGCCAGAAGGGCAAAGGCAACGGCCTCTTTTGCGTCGCTGCTGTGGCCCAGTTCTTCCTGGGTCTGCACCCGGATGCCCATGGGCGACAGCTCCTGGCGCAAAAAGCCCACCAGGGTGGGGTTGTAGCTTCCGCCGCCGCCCACCACCAGACGGGCGGGTTTTGTATGGGGCAGCACAAAATCGCGCACCGCCCGGGCAATGCTGGCAGCCGTCAGCGCCGTGGCCGTGGCCACCAGATCTTCGTTCGTCAGATTCAGCTCTCTTCCCCGGGCCAGCAGCGCATCCACGTAGGGCGCGCCGAACATCTCCCGGCCCGTGGTCTTGGGCGGGGGTGCGGAAAAATATGGGTGGCGCAGCAGCTCTTTCAGCAGCGCCTCGCACACGCGGCCCCGGGCGGCAAAGGCACCGCCCTCATCCATGGCGCACCGGCCGCCGGTCAGCCGGGACATCAGGCCGTCGATCACCATATTGCCCGGACCGGTGTCAAAGGCGGAGACATCCTTTGCCTTGCACCCGGCGGGCAGCACCGTCACGTTCCCGATGCCGCCGATGTTCTGCAATAAAACGCTTTCGGTCTCGCTGCGGTACAAAAGGAACTCGGTAAAGGGCACCAGCGGCGCGCCCTGACCCCCGGCGGCCAGATCCGCCACCCGGAAATCCGACACACAGGGAATGCCCGTGCGCTGAGCGATCACATTGCCGTCGCCCAGCTGTACCGTGAAAGCGGGGTTGCCCGCGGGTTCGTGCCAGATGGTCTGTCCGTGGGAGCCGATGGCGTCCACGTCCTCCGGACGCAGGCCCGCGCCGTGCACCGCATGCAGCGCCGCGGCGGCATACGCCTCGCCCAGCTCCATGTTCAGCGCACCCAGCTGCATCACCGTGGTCTTTTCCGGCTGAAATGCCTCAAAAATGCGCCGGCGCAGCGCCGGGTCAAAGGGGGTATTGAAAAAGGCCAGCAGCTCGGCCGCAACGGCTTCGCCCTGGCCTGTCACGGACACGACCGCGGCGTCGATTCCATCCACCGACGTGCCGGACATCAGCCCCACCAACACGCGGCGGGGCTGATGCAGCAGCGGGAAAAACGCAGGGCGGGTCATCCTTTGACCGCGCCGATGGTGACGCCCTCCAGGAAATACTTCTGAAGACTGAAGAACAAGATGAACATCGGCAGCGCCGAAATGGTGGCGCCGGCCATCATGGGTGCAAAATAAGTGGTGTTGGCGAACTTGAAGTTTTTCAGGCCCACCTGAATGGTCTGCATGTAGTCCTTGCTGGTCATCAAAAACGGCCAGAAGAAGTTGTTCCAGCTGTTCATGAAGGTCAGAATGGCCATGACCGCCAGAACGGTTTTGGACAGAGGCAGAATGATTTTCCAATAGATCTGCAGCTGATTGCAGCCCTCGATCTTGGCGCACTCGATGATCTCGGTGGGCAGGCTGGACATGAACTGTTTGCACAGGAACACGTTGTACGCGGTCACGAAGGTGGGAGCCACCAGCGCGGCGTATGTATTGTCCATGTGCAGGCTGTTGACCATCAGCATGTACAGAGGCACCTGCGTGACCTGATAGGGAATCATCATGGCGCACAGCAGTGCAAAGAACAAAAAGCGTTTGCCCTTAAAGCGGATTTTTGCAAAGGCATATCCGGCCAGGCTGGCGAACAGCACGTTGCCCAGCACGGTGATCAGGCCCACGATCAGGCTGTTGATCAGCCAGCGGGCAGAGTACGGGCTGAAATCGAAAAAGAACTTGTAGGAATCCAGCGTCAGCGTGGTGGGGAACAAACTGTAGGAAGCGCCGCCCGCCTCGACCGGTGGTCCGAAGGACGAGACAATCATGTAATAGATGGGAAACAGCGTGGCCGCCGCCAGCAGGATCAAAACCAGCGCGATCAGTCCGTTGCGGACCCAACGCAGCCAGGGACGGTTCAGATGCTGAGAATACAAACCTGACATAAAAGCGCCTCCTCTCTTAATATTCCACGTCTTCGCCCATCAGTTTGAACTGAAGCAGCGAAATCACCGCGATCACCACGGCCAGAACCAGCGCCTGGGCGCAGGCCAGACCGTAATCGGAATATTTAAACGCGTTGTTGAAAATCAACAGGCCCACCATGGTGGTGGCATTGTCCGGCCCGCCGCCGGTCATCATGTAGGCGTTCATGAACACCTGGAAAGAACCGATGACGCCCGTGACCAGCAAAAACAGCGTGGTGGGTTTGACCAGAGGGATCACAATGAACCACAGTTTCTGCAGGAAGGTGGCGCCGTCCAGGTCGGCGGCTTCAAACAGGCTGGAGGGCACGCCCAGCAGGGCGGCCAGGTAGATGATGATCTGCGTGCCGTGACCGGCCAGCAGCGCCATTAAAATCAAGCTGAACATGGCCGTATCGGACGAGCCCAGCCAGTTGACGTTGCTGATGCCGAAATTGGCAAGCAGCGAATTCAAAAGTCCCGTGGGAAGGGGATCGTAAATCCACAGCCACACCACCGACAGCGCCACACCCGAGGCAACCGCCGGCAGATAGTACATAGATTTGAACAGGGACTGAACTTTCTTTTTAAAAGGAAGAATCAAAATGGCCACAATAAAGGAGATGCACAAAGACAGTGGCACCGTGAACACCGTGTACACAAGGGTGTTCCAGATGGATTTGTAGAACAGGTCGTTGGTAAAGGTTGTTTTGTAGTTTTCAAGGCCCACAAAGGTAGAGCCCAGGGGTTTGTATTTTTCAAAACTGGTAAAGAAAGCGCTGATGACAGGATACACCGTAAAAACGCAGAAGACGATCATCGCCACGGCAATAAAGGCATATCCCCACATATCCTCGCTGGTAAGGCGCCATTTTCTGCCGGTCTGGCGTTCCAAAGAAGCTGTTTTCTTCATAAGCAAATGACCTCCTGCATTCTGGATATACGGCTGAAACAAAAAAACAAGAGCCGGCCCGGCGCCTTCCGGGCCGGCTCTTTTCCATCGGGTTGTGTTACATCAGTCCTGCACGACGCCGTCCTCGCCGAAGGTTTCGATGGCGGCGGATTTGACCGCTTCATACATCTCTTCGGGCGTGGTCTCGCCGGCCAGCAGGGCCTGGAATTTCGGAACGATGACCTCGTCCATCAGGCGGGTGGCCTGGGCAGTCATCTCAGCGGGGATGTCGGGG